>Ga0299913_10004821_pt1 | contig 11397 bp, 13 predicted proteins | sample RVTome_9_FD_201360 | JGI IMG/M metagenome (GOLD analysis project Ga0299913, IMG submission 201360) | Soil microbial communities from uranium-contaminated site in the Upper Colorado River Basin, Wyoming, United States - RVT155D38 (version 2) ... | reverse complement strand
CGGCTTCGGGCTGAGGCGGACGGCTGCGAGCGGCAGATGCCGGTGCGACCTGACCTGCGCACGCAGCCGACGGGCGCCAGGCAGACCCACGACCTCTAGGAGAGTGCGGCTTGACTCCCCCGACCTGCGGTAGATGATGTCAGCGGGTGATGAGGAGCTCCATCCCACAGCGGCAGCGCTTCTTCCGTACGAAGAGCGTCTCAAAAACGACATGGCGTACTTCAGAAAACTGGGCGTGAAGTACGAAGCAGACGCTCTCATCGACCTGCTGAAGCGCGAAAAGCCGAAGTCGGCCATGCCGGTCGCTTGCCACAGCTTGGCCGACCTGAACGCAAGACACGCCGTTCCGGTTCTCAAGACCCTGGCCGACTATCCAGTAGAGGACGTAAAGGCGACGTCAGTGCTCGCGGTGGCCAGACTGGCCGGAAGCGAGGAGACAGCGTGGCTCGTTGAATGCCTTTCCAGGAAGGGGACGTTGAAGGGCTATGTGCTATGGGCCCTGGCCGCGGTTGGGGATCCCGCGGCATACGGGGCCGTGAAAACATGGTTTGAGAAGCATCTTCGGAAACTCGAGAGAGATCCGACTGCTAGTTCGCGGGGAAATGTGGTGTTTGCCGTTGCGTACCTTGAACAAATGACGGAACACCATCCCGAAGTCATGGAGTTGCTCGATCGGTTCAAAGGTGTGGCGCCGAAACTCCCGGGAAACGTTCGGTCGGAACTCGGCCACTTCACCCGACTGTTTGCAGACGGGAAAACCAAGCAGGGGCCGAGCGAGCGGCCAATGGAGGGGATGCCCCCAGGACTCTGGGTATCACTCGCGGCACTCGTAGGATTCGCCAGCTCCGGCATCTTTGCCTCCTGGCTGCACTGGGGCCGCAACACTTTCGTCCTGGGCTACGCCACGCTGGCAGGCCTGTTCCTCACTGCCTACGTGATGATTGGAGGAGTCCGTCCGACGGTGCAGCTGCGGCGGCACTGGCGCGCGGGACTCGTCGGGGGAGTCCTGGTAGGGATAATCCTGGCGTATGGCGTCATGGCTCAACCGGCATCTCCTCGCCCACGTGGGATGGCGCTCGTGGGGGCCCTGGCCTGGTCGGGCGCCGTGTACGGTGCCCTCGACGCTCTTCTGCTCAGCGTTGTCCCCGTCCTCAGTGTCTACGGAAGCCGTCCACCGGAGCAGTTGCGCGGCTGGTCGGCACGGATGCAGTGGGGTGGGGTGGCGCTGCTGGCCAGCCTGGCCGTCACGGCTGCCTACCACCTCGGCTTCACCGAGTTCCGCGGCCCCACGCTGGTTCAGCCGTTGATCGGAAATACAATAGTTACGGCAGGGTATCTGCTCACCGGGAGTCCGCTCGCCGCCATCCTCGCGCATGTGATCATGCATGGAGCGGCAGTGTTTCAGGGGATGGAAGGGACGGTCCAGCTGCCGCCGCACTACTGATCGAGCCCCGGACTGTCGTCAGGCCCACGCACGGTGGCCTGGGCCATTCTCATCCTGGCCGCGCTGACCACCGCCGTCGCGTTGCTGGTCGCCGGCAAGGTGGGGACCGCCGCGGCGCTCCACGGTGCTACTGCCAGGAGTCGGGCATGGCCCCTCTTTCCGATCCATGTGCTGACGCTTGGTGTGCTGGGGATGCTCGACGTGTTCGTCCTGTACGCGATTGGGCTGGGCCGGATTCGCTGAGTCACCCGACCTCAGTAGCTCGGGTATCCGTCCGTCCAGGCGTTGCTCACCGCTTCCAGGGAGCCGATCGGCCTCAGGGCGCGGAGGATATTGCAGGAGTTGTACTGGAAGGTCTTGTTGCCGTTGCCGATCGCGGTCTGAGGGACGGCGATGCCGAGCTTGATGTTGAGCCCGGTGATGATGGCCCCGTGGATCTCGTTGTTGCCGTTCGAGATGAGCGTGCCGCCCACCAGGACCAGCCCCTCGTGCCGGAAGCTGCCGGTAAGGGTGAGGTCGCCGGTGACGATCAGGACGCCCTTGCCGTCGTTATGCAGGGTGGCGTCCAGACTCAGGTTGCCGTTGGCCCGGATGACCGGCCACTGGTTCATGGCAGCGGGGGAGGGCCAGGCGCCCAGGACCACGTCCGCGGGGATCGCGTTGTTGTTGACGATGCCATCCCAGTCTACGTGGATCTCGTCCCTGGCGGTGCCGCCCGTCCCCGCGGTGCCAAGGTAGTCCGGCGCGTTGTCCGGGTTCCCGTTGATCGGGCTGGTCTGGCCGGTATAGAGCGCGTCCGGCACGGCCACACCGGGGATCGGGGGTAACGTGCTGCCGGCGCAGCCGTCGTTCCCGTCGAGCGCGCCCGAGGTGCCGTTCTTGTCCAGGCCGGACAGGCTGGTGAAGGCGGCATTCACATCGATGTTCACCGGGTCCCAGGTCATGTACTGCGCAACCGTGCGCTGTGCCGGCGCGGCATTGGCGCCATAGCGGGTAGCCGAGGAGCTGGTGCCCCGCGAGCTCACCACGTAGATGGCCGGCTCCAGGCCCACCGAGTCCCGAACCTGACGCAGCGAGATCTGCGCGCTGCCGCCGGGCAGCGCGCCGAGCGTGACGTCGTCGGTCAGGCCCGGCATGGCTGCCACCGTGGTCCGGTATACCTCGAGACCGGACTGCGCGACCGCCAGCGCGTCCACCTGGGCCTGCTGGTCGCCGTTGATGCGGCGTTCCGCCGACACCCGGTTGAAGGCGACGGCGACGGTGAGGCTCATGAGCGCCAGCACCGCCAGGGTGAGCGGCAGCGTCGCCCCGCGGGAGCTGAATCGGGCCGGCATACACACCTCGTCGGGGGAGGACGGCATCAGTCGGGCCTGTTCTCGAAGAAGATCGACGTGGTCAGTTCGGATCTGATCGGCGCGGCCTTGCCGCGCGGGGTGGTTTCGCTGAGACCGTCGAGCCTGAACTCGAGGCCACGCGTATCCGACAGCGGGGCCGGCACCGCGGCCTGGGCCACGGCGCCGTTGAGGACGTAGAATCGCACCCCCGCGGTGGCATCGAACGGGGTCGCAATCTCTTCCGTATTGACGGGGGCGGTCGCCATGGTGCGCCAGAGCCCGGTGCTCCCGGGCAGCGCGACGGACGCCTTGAACTCGTAGCGCACCCGGCGGAACAGGAACACGATGGACCCGACCGGCGGCACCGGCGCCAGAGAGGTCGCCCCCAGGTTGACGATTCGTCCCGCCGGCGAGCCGTTGAAGGCCGCCAGCGTGTTGATGGCCGGGCCGGTGCAGTTGGCCACCGTGCCCGCGGTGTTCAGGGTCGCCCCGGCGGTCACATAGGTGTACACCCCGGCGCTGTTCCGCCAGGCGAACCCGGAGAATCCGGGGGCAGCGAACATCGCCGAGTCCACCGGCATCAGGCTGGCGGTCGCCGCCGTGGCGGTCGCCGAGCAGATCACCCCGAAGGCGTAGGGAACCCGGACGGTGAAGTCCTTGCCGCCCGCCACCGCGGATTCCATCCCGCCCACCGCCTCGACCATGCGAAGGTCGGACAGGACCCGGTTGAGGCTGCTCCGGGAGACCGACCGCGCGGCGCGTCCGGCCTCCTGGTGGTCCATGAAGCGGGTCTGGTCGACCACGAGCCGGATGAGACTGGCGCCGACGATCGACAGAATGATCATGCCGATCAGCAGCTCGATCATGGTGAAGCCGCGTGGCGCGCGGGGCAGCCGGGTCATGGCGTGGTCAGGGCGGGACTGCCGCCGGGCAGGGTCCGTTGAAAGTCGACCGTATCCGGGCGGACATCGGTGGCGGCCGGTGTGATCCGCACCCGCACCTCCCTGACCGTGGCCGAGACGTCGGTCAGACGGGTGCAGAGGGTATGGGGATATGGCGCCGCGGCGGTCGTGGTGCACGTCTCACCGGCCGCCGGAAGCTGGTCGAACGGCAGGGCGGTGAGCCGGGCGACCTCGGTCGAGAGCGCGGCTGTACCGTGGATCGTCTGGGCGGAGGCGACCGCCATGCGCGAGGAGCGGGCCAGGAGCCCGCCCAGCGCCAGGGCGCAGACCGACAGGAGCACGATGGCCACCATCGCCTCGATCAAAGTGAAGCCGCGCCGAGGAGTCCGTCTCATGGAGGGAGGATCCTCACCTGGCCCCCCGTGGTCATGGTGACCTGGCGGGCGTAGGCTCCCGCACTGATGGTCACGGTGAGCGGGGCCGACGCCACACCGGAGGGGAAGATCTCCACCGGCGAGGCGGAGAAGGCCAGCGCGGTGACCCCGGACTCGTCGTCGCCGAGCAGCATGCGGTTGAGCCGTACCGTCCCGCCGGCGCGGTCCACCACGCGATAGAGCACGCTGTCGCAGACGCAGCTCAGCCGGACCGGCCGGCGTTGCCGGCCCGCGATGGCGAATGCGTTCTGGAGATCGGACGCGACAACAGCGGTGGTGTGGTTGACCCGGGAATGGCTCAGGAGGGTGCCGATCCGCGGCATGCTGATCGCGGTCAGAATTCCCATGACAACGAGCGTCAGGGCCATTTCGACCAGCGTGAGGCCCAGCCGAGCACATCTAATGGAGGTCATGGCCCGCCTGCGCCGCAGCAACCGTGCCGCCCGGGTCCCATGGCGTAACTCGCTGCCGGGCAGCGTCGTTAGCGGGATGGGCGGAGCCTTCCTCCGGACAAGCTCTGGCAAACTGCGTGACGGGCCAGACGACTGTCGAGAAACAGGACATGCGGCAGTTTTTGCCGGTAACTCGACGCTTCGCGGCGGCACCAGTTCGCGCTGCTCGCGTGTCGCTCCGGGTGGGGGCGGCAGCTAGCGGGGTGTGCCTGCCAACTCTCGCCCTCCATCGCAGGACCTCGCGAGCGCTCCGCGTCGATCGCACTGGCCTCCGTGACGCCGGGGCTAGGGCTGGCGGACGATCCTCCCCTCGCCCCCCTCGGGATAGTCCGCGGCCGTGATGGTCCCGCCGAGACCGTCGACGATGTAGTTGCGCAGCGCCTGCTGGTAGCTGACACCCACGCTGGTGAGCGGCAGACCGCGGAAGGGATACTGGTCCCCGCCCCGGGCCGAGAAGTCGATTGTCGCCACGTGGATGCCGTCGCCCGGCACGACGGACCCGTCCTCCACGATCACGGTCCCGTCGTCCAGCTCGACGTCCACGATCCGGGTACCGGGCGTCGTCACCGCGAAAGCCTCATCGAGGACCTGGGCGGTGCCCGACGGATCCCAGGTGAACTCGAACCCGGCGATCTGGGCGAACCGCCCGTCCCCGGCCTCGACCCGCGACACCGCGTTCTCCAGGATCTCCTTGAACTGCTCGCGGGGGACGTCGTTCACGATGGCCACCAGGTTGGAGAACGGCAGGATGTCGAACGTGGCCAGCTCGCTGAACGGGCCGGCCGGGATGATCCCGTCGTTGCGGATGCCGCCGCCGTTCTGGATCCCCACCTGCGCCGGAGCGACGCCGAAATCGGCCGCCAGCTCGTTGGCCTGCCACAGCAGCGCGTCGGCGACCAGGTTGCCCTCGTTGGTCTCCACCGACCGGACCTCGGTCCGCCGGCCGTCGAGCGCGACCTGGCTGGTGGCGATCACGGTGGCCGCGAGGGCCTCGATGGAGGCCTGGACCGGCTCCACGACGCGCGTCTCGACCCCCGGATGGGGTGACACCGCGTCGCGGTTTGCCCCGCCCGCGACCCGCACCGGTCCGCTCTTCTTCCGCACGCGGACGAGATTGCCCTCGTCGTCGAAGCCCGCGATGAGCCGGCCCACGTAGTTGTAGGCGCCCGACGTGGTCACGACCGGGACGCTCCGGCCGGCGCCGTCCACCGCGGTGCTCGGGTACGGCCCGGCCGCCACGTCGCCCGGAACCAGCAGGTCGCCGCGGTTCGCCAGGAGCTCGTCGCCGCCGCCGGCCACCGCGATGTCCACCTCCCGCAGCATGGGGATGAGCGCCAGGTCCTCCGTGATGCTCTGGAGGTGGCTGATCAGGACGATGATCTTCACGCCCTTCTCCGTCAGCCGGTCCACCTCCGCCTGAACCGCCGGCGCGACGTCGCCCGCGACCACGTTCCGCGGGCTCGAGATGAAGGGCAAGGCGGGCGTCGTGGCGCCCACGATGCCGATGTCCTGTCCTCCCTTGGTGATCACCCGGCTCCGCCTGATCCGGCGATCGGCCTCGAGCGCGGCGAGGCGCGGCTCCCCCGAGAAGTCGAGATTGGCGCTGAGGAAGCGCTCGGTGCGGCCCGGCTGGAACGACTCGATGAAGTCCGCCAGCACGTCGGGGCCGAAGTCGAACTCGTGATTGCCGATGGCGAGTGCGTCGTAGCCGATCTGGTCGAGCGCGACGGCATCGAAAAAGGGAGTGCCGCGGGTCAGGCTGGCGTTGAACTCGGGGCCCGCGAGGAAGTTGTCGCCCGAGGAGACCACGATCGTGCCCCCGGGGCCGTCGGCGTTGGCCTCGTCGCGGAGCTTGCGCATCAGCGTCACGAAGCGGGCCACCCCGCCGAAATCGGCGTCGCCCTGGCTGGCGTCGAGCAGCTCCGACTCGCCGTCGTTGTTGTGCAGGAGGGTGAGCCAGTACGTGATCCTCTTCCCTCCCGCCTCAGCCGTCTCGTCGCTTCGTTCGGCGCGGGGTGTGGTAACCTCGTTGCTGCAGGCGGCCAGGGTGAGGGTGAGCGCTGCGATTAGAACGTGCCGGTGGACGGACCGGTGTCTCGGGCTCATGTGGTAGACCCTTTCGTGCCGGGCGGGTTGACGATACGGTGGGATGACCCAAAGAGCTTGGCGCCCGTCGACGCCGGACGACAGGCAGGTATCGGATGGGTAAAGCGACGGGCTGGTCCTGGCGGGATCACGATCGGCTCTGCGGAGTCCGGAAAGGCGCCGTTCCCAGTATCGGTATGGCCACCCGCCGACGCAACCGGGCGGGAGCCACGACGGGCGCGACCCTGGATGCCGACGGGTACACGGTCGAGCTGGACGGGACGGGTGTGGCACCGAACTGCGCGGGAGCGGGGCCCCATCGTGGACGGGGGCTGGCACGGCGCGGTCTCACCGGACGGACGACAGGTTTACTCGCACATTTGAAGCTTTGGCGCGGCATTAGGGCCTCTTTCCAGACCCGAGTCCTGCCAGCACCGGACGCAGGCTGGACAAGGGTGAAGCCCAATTAAATCTTAGACCGCAGCAAAGGAATCGCGTCTGGCCGAGTCCTTCGGGTTTGAGTGCGTTACCTGTGGCGCGTACCACGTGGGGATGCCCAGCTTCGGCTGGGACTACCCCGTGCAATACCTGCTCATCCCTGAACACGAGCGTGAGCGCCGCACTGAGCTCAGCTCTGATGCGTGCGTGATTGACGAGCAGTGGTTTTTCGTGCGGGGTTGTCTGGACATTCCGGTCCACGACCACGAGGAACCGTTCTCGTGGGGTGTGTGGTGCTCTCTGAGCCAGGAAAGTTTCCTGCGCTATAGGGAGCTCTTCGACCAGGTTGATCGGGAGCCCGCCGAGTCATTCTTCGGGTGGCTCTGCAGCGCCATTCCCGACTACCCCGACACCCAGCAGCTGAAGACCATGGTCCGCGTGCGCCCTTGGCCAACGCGGCCCTTCGTGGAGTTGGAGCCGACCGACCATCCGTTGGCAGTCGAGCAGCGGGAAGGGATCACGACCGCACGTGCCCGCGAAATTGCCGAGCGGATGATGCACCCGCAAGCTCGGCAAGACTAACACCACCCGAGCTGCGGTCTGACCGCGCATGTAGCCGACAGGCCGGAGGGGCGCGGGCCTGAGGGCCTGCAGCTGGTGCGCATGTCTTCGGCAGCGGCAGGCAGCGTCTTCGATGGAGGGCAGTCTGATGAGCGGCTTCTACGAGCCACCCCCGAGTGCCGGCTCCCATTTCCGCGAGCGGCTCTTCAATCCCAAGTGGGCCGTGATCGAGGCCGCTCTCGGCCGGCCAACGCCGGGCATCCTGCGGGATCTCTACGCCGCTCCGGAGGCGCTGTTGCGGGGCCATTTCTACTGCACCTCGCCGGACGGCACGCGGCGGGCGTGGGTGGACCTCTTCCTGCCGATGGATGACGAGGCTCTCCAACCGTACGGCCGGACGCTCCCACCTGGGGGCGTGGCCTTTGCGGATGACGAGCACGGCGATCCCTACTTCTTCATTCCGGGGGCCACGCCCTATGGGGACGGGCCGGTCTATGTCATGGGCCCGTCGCATGGAGCGACCGGCGTGGATCGGGTGGCGGACTCGCTGGCGGAGATGCTGACCTGGCCCCGGGCCTCTCATCAGTGAGCGCCGCGTGGGCCGCCGCCTGACCCGCTGTCGTCAGGGTGACGAACCCTCGGCGGGGCTGAACTCGATGAACTCTCCGCGGGTTTCGTCACTTGACTGACGGGCCACGGCCCGCCAACGTGAAAAACCCAGGAGGAGACCTGATGAGACTCGAGATCCTGAACCTCTACGTGAAGCCGTCATCACTATGAAGTCGAAGTCCAAGGCCAAGGGCACCTCCCGCGCAAGCAAGCCACGCAAGTCCGCCACCAAGTCCAAGTCCCCGCCGAAGGCAGGCGCAAAGGCCAAGCCGCGTGCGAGTGAGGCCAAGCCGATCAAGGCTCGAGAAGGCGAGCCCGGGTCCCGGCTCATCGACCAGCGGATCCGCGACCTGGGGGGATGGCGCGGGGAGACCCTGGCCCGCATGCGGGCGCTGATCCTGGAAGCCGACCCCGAGATGACCGAGGAGTGGAAGTGGGGCACTCCGGTCTGGTCGCATCACGGGATCGTCTGCACCGGGGAGGCGTACACCAAGGTCGTGAAGCTCACGTTCGCCCGGGGGGCCAGGATCCCGGACCCATCGCGCCTCTTCAATTCCAGCTTGGCAGGCACCACCCGACGGGCGATCGACATCCACGAAGGGGAGAAGGTCGACCCGCGCGCGTTCAAGGCGCTCGTGAAGGCCGCGGTGGCCCAGAATGGCCCGCCAGCGAAGAAGGCCGCCGGCGTCCTCCTCTCGGGCGGCAACCCGCAAATCGCGAAGGCGGACGGCGACGCCCCCGTGCAGGCGTACATCGCCGCGATGCCGGGCTGGAAGCGCGACCTCGGGCAGCGCCTCGACGCGCTCATCGTGCGGACCGTGCCCAACGTGCGCAAGGCCGTTAAGTGGAACTCGCCGTTCTACGGCATCGAGAGCCAGGGGTGGTTTCTGGGGCTCCACACCTTCACGCACTACGTCAAGGTGGCCTTCTTCCGCGGCTCGTCGCTGCGACCGGTCCCGCCCGGACCCAGCAAGGACGAGAACACGCGCTATCTCGACATTCACGAAGACGACGAACTCGACGAGGCGCAGATGGCGGCGTGGGTGAAGCAGGCGGCCGCGTTGCCCAGCTGGGTACCTGGCCGACCGTCCTGAGGATCTCTTCCCCCCCCCCGGTGGTCCTGGCCCATGAGGTGAAACACGATCGCAAGGTCGCCGTCAAGGTCCTCCTGCCTGAGCTCGCCGCCGTCATGCCGTTCGTGGAAGTGGAATCGCTGCGCGTGCCAGTCCATTAGGCAGCGCGCGGGTTGCGCGCTGAACGCTATACGAACATTCCATGGTAGAGAAACGAGGGAGAGATACGATGCCGCTCTACTTGTCGAAGTTCAGCTACACGCCAGAAACCTGGGCCAGGCTGATCGGAAGCCCGGAGGACCGCCGAAAGGCCGCCCAGTCGTACATCGAGTCGGTCGGCGGAAAGCTCCATGGTTTCTGGTACGCCTTCGGCACACATGACGGCTACAACCTGTGGGAGGCGCCCGACAACGTGTCCATGGCCGGAGTTGCGCTGGCCATTGCCGCCGGGGGTGCGCTTCGCTCGTTTGAAACTACGGTCCTCCTGACCGTGGACGAGACGATGGATGCCCTGCGCAAAGCCGAGGCGGTTCGGTACCGGGCGCCCGGTACCTAGCAGGACGCGCCCAACCGATGCCCAAGAGCCGGGCTCCATTCATCAGCTCGATCACGCTCAAACGTGACAAGGTTCCTTCGTTCAAGGAGTATCCGTTCTCCATTCCGGCCATCCGGAACCTGAGGGAGCTCTCCCTGCCGGGGCCCGTCACGTTCCTGGTTGGCGAGAATGGGACCGGGAAGTCGACGCTGCTGGAGGCCGTTGCGGTAGCCTGTGGCTTCAACGCGGAGGGCGGCAGCAGGAATTTCAGGTTTTCCACGCGACCTTCCCACTCGGGGCTTCACGAGTACCTGCGCCTGGTCCGCCCCCCCGGTCGGCCTCGGGACGGGTACTTCCTTCGTGCCGAGAGCTTCTACAATGTGGCCACGGCGGCCGAGGATCAGTACGGCGTGCTGGATGCCTATGGCGGGCGCTCGCTCCACGAGCAGTCCCACGGCGAGTCCTTCATGGCGCTCGTCCTCCACCGCCTGAAAGGGCACGGTCTGTACCTCTTCGATGAGCCCGAGGCTGCGCTGTCACCGACTCGGCAGATGGGCCTTCTTGCCGCCATGCATGAGCTGGTCGGGAAAGGCTCGCAGTTCCTCATCGCGACGCACTCTCCGATCCTCCTGGGGTACCCAGGGGCGAGGATCTATCTCCTGACGGAGGGGGCCATCACGCCAGTTCCCTATACGGACACGGAGCACTACGTCATCACCAAGAGCTTCCTGAACAACCCTGAAGGCATGCTCCGGGAGCTGCTGTCGGAGCCGTCGGAGACCGACTCCGACGGCGGCGCCCAGGGGTGAGCGGGTGACCGCGGCCACTGCGGGCACTGGGACTACCGCTACGAGTTCGAGGTCACTGAGGTGGTAGCCGTGCGCCGAGCGCAGCCCGCTGACGGTGAGCCATGCCGCAACCGTAGAGAGCGCTCAGGCCCGGCATCGACGGCGGTGGTCGGCGCACCGCTCACGACGGAAGCTCCCTACCGGACTGCTCCGCCACCATGTACGCGGCGTACCAGTCGGGCCAGTTCGCGTCGGGCTGCCCGGTGCGCTTCTCGTGCTCGCCGTGAGCAGCCGACGCGCGCCGCATCGCCTGCGCCAGGTCATACACCGAGGCGTAGGTCGCCGTGTCGCCCGCCACCCGCCCCGGGAATCGCGTCGTGACCTCCTGCAGCAACCAGCCGTTGCCGTCCGGGTCGCTGAACGCCGCGTACGAGCCGTAGCTGCCGTGGTCAGGCGCGGGGCCGCCGACCACGCCGCCGAAGGGACCGGGCCCTTTGGCGAAATGGAATATCTCGCTCACCTCGACACCGCGCCTCACCAGGTCGTCGCGCGCAGCCTGGATATCGGAGACCACCAGGAACATGCCCTGGGCAGATCCTGGCGTGCCCTTCGGGTTGAAGTGAATCGAGCACGGGGAGCCCGGAGGCGTGAGCTGGATCGCACGGTCACCATTGTGGCGGAAGTCGGCGTCGAGCCGCCAGCCGAGACCCTCATAGAACGCCTTCGAGCGGTCGATATCCGA
>Ga0299913_10004820_pt1 | contig 11397 bp, 8 predicted proteins | sample RVTome_9_FD_201360 | JGI IMG/M metagenome (GOLD analysis project Ga0299913, IMG submission 201360) | Soil microbial communities from uranium-contaminated site in the Upper Colorado River Basin, Wyoming, United States - RVT155D38 (version 2) ... | reverse complement strand
TCCCTCGCCGACGTCGACGGGGTCGAGGGTGTGGCCCTCAGCCTCGGGCAGTCGGGCGAGTTCATCTTCCGCGCGACGCATCGGGCCGGATTCGACGTCCGCGACGCGATCACGTCCCTGGAGGGCGAGGCCGCCACGATTCAGCCGCGCGACGAGGGTGGCTACCTCGTCAAGCTGGAGCGGGCTCGCTGACCCCCTCGACAGCAACTGGTATCCTCGGCGGCACGGCGTAGACCGCGAGGAGTACCCCTCCATCGGCCTTCAGAGAGGGCGGGCCATCGGCTGAGAGCCCACCCGGATGCGAGAGGGAGAACGTCGCGCGCGAGCCGGCCGGGTCCGCCCGATAGCGCGGGAGCGAGGCGTCCGTCGCGACGGACGCGAATGAAGGTGGTACCACGACCCGTTCGTCCTTCGACGAGCGGGTTTCTTGTTGAGCCAGACGAAGGAGACGACCGATGACGACGCGACGCGAGCTTCCCCCGCGCTACGACGCCGCCACGGTCGAGCCCGCCATCTACGAGCGCTGGATGGCGGCCGACGCCTTCCGCCCGCATTCCGAGCCGCGGCCGGGCGCCGAGCCGTTCGTGCTCATCCAGCCGCCGCCGAACGTCACCGGCGCCCTCCACCTCGGCCACGCGGCTCGAGCGACCGTTGAGGACACCCTCGTCCGCTACCACCGCATGCGCGGCGACGACACGCTGTGGCTGCCCGGCGTCGACCACGCCGGCATTGCCGCCCAGTTTGTGCTGGATCAAGTCATCGCAAAGGAGGGGGAGTCGCGCGCCTCGCTGGGGCGCGAGCGCTACCTGGGGCGCATGTGGCGCTTCATTGACGAGACGCGCGACGTCATTACCAACCAGCATCGGCGGCTCGGCGCGAGCGCCGACTGGAGCCGGCAGCGGTTCACCATGGACGAGGGCAGTGCGCGCGCGGTGCGCGTGGCGTTCACCCGGCTCTGGGACGCGGGACTGGTGTACCGCGGCGAGGCGCTCGTCAATTGGTGCCCGCGCTGCCTGACCACCATCAGCGACCTCGAGAACGAGCATCGCGACGAGGCGGGAACGATCTGGACGATCCGCTATCACCTGGAGCTTGACGACGGCAGCCCCGACCCGGACGCCTGGATCAGCGTGGCCACCACGCGGCCTGAGACGCTCCTCGGTGACACGGCCGTCGCCGTCCATCCGGACGACGACCGCTACCGCGACCTCGTCGGCCGTCACGCGATCCTCCCGTTCCTCTCTCGTCGCCTGCCGATCGTCGTGGACGAACACGTCGAGCGGACCTTCGGCACCGGCGCGGTGAAGATCACCCCGGCCCACGATCCGGACGACTACGAGCTTGCCAAGCGCCACGACCTGGCCGCGATCACGATCCTCGACGAACAGGCGCGGATCAACGAGGCCGGTGGCGAGTTCGCCGGCCTGGACCGGTACGCGGCGCGCAGGGAGATCCTCGCACGGCTTGCCGCGGCCGGCGATCTCGAGGGAGAGAAGCCGCACCAGCTGGTCATCGGCCACTGCCAGCGCTGTGGCACCGTCGTTGAGCCGCGCCTGTCCGTGCAGTGGTTCATCCGGGTGAAGCCGCTGGCGGAGCGCGCGCTCGCATCGGTCCGGGAGGGGCGGACGAAGATCGTGCCGGCGCACCTCGAGAAGGTGTACGCACACTGGATGGAGAACATCCACGACTGGGCCGTCGGGCGGCAGCTGTGGTGGGGCCACCGCATTCCTGCCTGGTACTGCCCCGACGGGCATGTCACGGTGACCGATGCGGACGGTGGCCCCGATGCCTGCACCGATTGTGGACGTCCGGCGGCCGATCTGCGCCAGGAGACCGACATCTTCGACACCTGGTTCAGCTCCGGGCTGTGGCCCTTCAGCACGCTGGGCTGGCCGGATGACACGCCCGACTACCAGCGCTTCTACCCGACGAGCGTCATGGAGACCGCGTACGACATCCTCTTCTTCTGGGTGGCGCGGATGATGATGCTCGGGCTGTTCTGCACCGACCGAGAGCCCTTCCACACGGTCTTCCTCAGCGGCATGGTCCGCGACCCGTACGGCCAGAAGATGAGCAAGACGAAGGGCAACGTCGTGGATCCGCTGGAGACCATCGACGAGATCGGCGCCGATGCGCTCCGCTTCTCCCTGGTCGCGGGATCGGCGGCGGGCAGCGACCAGCGACTGACCCGCGCGAAGCTCGACGGCGGTCGGAACTTCACGAACAAGCTGTGGAACGCCGCGCGGTTCGTGCTCGGCAGCCGCCCGGAGCCGCTCGCCAATGCAACTGGGGAGGCGTCCCTCGCCGCTCGATGGATCTCCTCGCGCCTGGCCGGCGCCACGGCGAGGGCGACTCGGCAGCTCGACAACCTCGACCTCGGGGGATACGCCGCCACCGTCTACGACGTGGCGTGGAGCGACTACTGCGACTGGTTCCTGGAGATGGTGAAGGTGGACCTGCGTCGGGAGGACGCGACCGATGCCGAACGGGCCACCAGCTGGCGTGCCGCGTCCGATGGATTGGCGACGCTCCTTCGGCTGCTCCATCCGCTCATGCCGTTCGTGACCGAGGAGATCTGGGCGGCGCTGGCCGATGCCGAACCGGAGTCGGTGCAGGCAGAGCCGCTGCTCGTGCTGGCGGCATGGCCGCCGTCCGGGCAGCCCGATGCCGAGGTGGAGGAGGCGTTCGAGCGCATCGAGACGCTGGTGCGTGGCATCCGCAACCTGCGGACCGAGGCGGGGACCGCCGCCTCCGCCTGGGTGCCGCTCGTGGTCGACCCGGTCGACGATGACGCCCAAGCGGCGCTCGACCGCTCGCGCGCGTACGTGAGCGCGCTGGCACGCGTCCGACCCATCGAGTGGCATGACGGTGGCGCGCGGCCCGAGCTGGTGGCGGCCAGCCCGCTCGGCCCCGCCTGGCTGGGGATCGATGCCACGGCGGCGTCGGCCGCGGCGGGACGTCGCGCCGGCCAGGTGGAGGAGCTGGACCGCAACATCGTTCGCGTGCGCGAGCTGCTCGCCAACGCCGCGTTCGTCGCGCGGGCGCCTGAAGCGGTCGTCGCCCGCGAGCGTCAGCGCCTGGCCGAGCTGGAGCGTGAGCGCGGACAGCTCGTCGACGGGGAGTGACGCGGCCGCTGGCACCATCGGGCCATGGCGGCCCGCCGGTGGACGGCTGCTAGAATCGGCCACGCTGTCCCCCGTACCGAGGGCTCTCGCACCGACATGTCCTTTCTCAGGCGCAAGAAGCCGGACGCCGTCACGCCTCCCCCTCCGTCGCCCACGCACGAGGAGGTCACGGCCCAGGAGTACCTGCTTCGGCTGGCGTTCCTGGCGCGCAGCAGCGACGGCCTGCGGCTGCCCGCGGACCCGGGCGTCGCGGCCGCCATGCCCGGCATCGTCGAGCCTCTGAGCCAGACGACCGTCGAGACCATCGAGCCGCTCCCGGTCGAGTACTCGGACGCCTCGCCCGCGATCGAGCGCTTCAACGAGGTGCAGCAGTGGGTGCTCGCCCGACGCGACGTCAGCCCCATCGGCCGCCATGGGCTCTACGTGCTCGAGATCACCGACGCGCTGGACATGACCGTGGACACGTTCTACTGCGGCATGTTGCACGGCGACACCGACACGAGTGGCTACCCCGAGTACAACGCCATCGTCGGCGGGCTCGCCTCGCACTGGGACGAGCTGTCGGGCGAGCTCATCGTCCGCGCGGTCGTCGGATGGGGAGGCAAGGGCCAGCGGGGTGACACCGAGCGCATCGGTCAGAAGCTGCTTGCCTCGCTCTATCAGCAGATCGTGGCGTCCGGCTACAGCCTGGGCGAGGCAGAGCAGGCTCGTCTTCCGTCCATCGGCGGCCGCTCCGGCATGGTGTGCGCCCACTGCGGCTTCGAGGCCGGCAGTGCAAGCGCGTTCTACTGCCCGAAGTGCGGCATGCGGATGGCACGCGGGAGCTGATCCGCCGCGAGGGGTACTTTCGGGCTGACCCTCGGTAGCCTGAGTCCCATTGTCCCGACTTCCGGTGCCCGGGAGACTGGTGCAGACCGCCACCGCGGTCCCCGCACTCCACACCAGTAAGGAAGGGCAATGGAGCGTCCGAAGATCCTGCTCGCCATCGAGGGCGACTCCGAGGGGTACGTCGACGCGCTGACGCGCGCCGGCTTCGAGGCCCTGCTGGCGAACCCGTCGAACCCGGTCGACGCCGATATGGCGGTCATCGATTGCGACCTGACGCCGACGGTCGTGAGCCAGGCGTACGCCGCACTGCACGACGGCCGCACCATTCCCGCCCTGCTGCTCGTCGGCGAAGGGACGGACCTTCCGTCCGGCGTTGGCGGACAAGGCGACGAGGTCGCTCTGAAGCCGATTCCGGCCGACGCGCTCGTCTACCGCCTCCAGGCGCTCATGATCCGCGCCGGTCGGCACCTGCCGACCGAATCCGGCGCATGGGCGAGCGAGGAGTCGCTCTCGTCGGCCCAGGTCGCCGGCGAGGGCCATGTCGTCAGCGTCTTCGCCCCCAAGGGTGGGGTGGGAAAGACGACCATCTCGGTCAACATGGCGGTCGCCCTCCGGCAGCAGACCCGCGCCGAGGTCCTCCTGTTCGATGCCGACGTCGGCGTCGGCAACGTGTCCTCCGTGCTCGACGTGCCCTACCGGCTCGGCCTTGCCGACCTGGCCGACAGCGCGCCCGAGGAGTGGACCGATGCCGCCTTCGAGGCGGCCGTCAGCACCCACCCCGACACGGGCGTTCGCGTCCTGACATGGGGCACCGATCCGGCGGAGTCCGAGCGCGTCACCGTCGACCTGCTGCTTGCCGGTCTGCGCTGGGCCCGCAACCATCACTCCTACGTCATCGTGGACAACCATCCCGGCTACGACGATCGCACGATGGCGATGCTCGCCGTCGCGAACGAGATCCTGCTCGTCGTCACGCCCGAGGTCGGCGCGATCCGAAACAGCTCCCAGTTCCTGGAGCTCGCCCGCGAGCTCGGACTGGGGAACGTGATCCGGGTCGTCGTCAATCGCGCGAACCATGGCATTCGGATGGAGGACATGGCCAGCTCCCTCGGCCTTCCCATCTCCGCGACCGTCGTCAGCAACGGCCCGAAGGCGGTGATTGCCTCCAACGAGGGCAAGCCCATCATCACCAAGTTCCCGAAGGAACGGATCTCGGACGACCTGCACGGGGTGGCCCGACTGGTGACCCACCCGGATGGAGTGCGCGTGGCCTCACCGAGCGCCGAGTCGCGTCGGTGGTGGACCCGCCTGGTATCCAAGCCGACCCAGGCCTGACAGCCTCCTAGATCGCCTGCCGGACGCGGCGCCTCGAGCGCCGCGCCGCGTGCCGTACGGGCACGGATCCGGCTCGCGCCCGTTGGACGCGTTGCGTGGCCTCTCGGCGTTTGACATGATGCGCGCGCCGTGCCGACCTATGACTACCAGTGCCGTTCCTGCAGCCGCGTGATCGAAGTCATCCATTCGATGACCGCGGATGGACCGTCCGTGTGCGAGCAGTGCGGCGGGGCCCTGCGCCGCGTCCTCTTCCCGGCGGGCATCATCTTCAAGGGGTCCGGGTTCTACCGGAACGACTCGCGCGCCAGCTCGGACACGAGCACCACGAGCCCCAGGAAGTCGGACTCCGGGTCGCCGGCCGGGGCGGACGGCTCCAAGGGCACGGCCGGGTCGACCGGATCCACGGGCTCGAAGGAGTCGAGCCCATCCGCGGCAACGGGGAAGCCCGAGAGCGGCAGCGCCTCCGAGTGATCCCGGGGGAGGCTCAGGCCGACTGAGCCTGCCGTGTCCCGCAGCGCCGGCAGAATCGCGCGCTTGCCGACAGCGACAGCCCGCACTGTCCGCAGCTCTGTACGCCGACGGCTGCTCCGGCGCCGGCGACCTCGCGCGCCGATGCCTCCCAGAATGCACCACGAGCGGCAAGCTCGATCTGGGTCGGCGCCGCGCCGCGAGACCGGTAGGGAATGACGGCCGGCCGGTCCGGCGCCACCGGTCCTTCGCCGGGGTCGCCGAGGCCGAGAAGATCCAGCTGTGCGCGGCGCGCCGCGAGCTCTGGGCTGTCGGCCTGTGCCGCGACACGTTCGTCCGGGGCGGGGGTCGGCGTGGGAGGGTCGACGCGGCGCGGGATGCGGAGGATGGTCTCCGCAATCGGAGCGACGCGCGGAGCCCGGGGCGGCTCGGGCGCCGCCGGCTCCTCTTCCGCCGATGCCGCGATCGGTGCGTCGACCTCGGCCTCAGCGGGCTCCGGCTCCGGCTCCGGCTCGGGCTCGACCTCGGCCACCACGGGCTCCGGCTCCGGCTCGACCTCGGCCACCACGGGCTCCGGCTCCGGCTCGGGCTCGACCTCGGCCACCACGGGCTCGACGTCGTACGCGGCGTCGTCCTCCCACGCCACGACGCGCAGCGCGGGGTGCTCGTTCTCCGCGGCGATGGGCTCGACGTCCTCGAGGCCCGCCTCCGAGTTGGCGACCACCGGCTCCGGCTCCGGTTCGGGCTCGACGACCTCGGCCACGATCGGCTCGGGCTCCGGCCAGAGCTCAGCGACGTATGGCTCCGCCTCGACCGCTTCGGGCACGATCGGCTCCGGCTCCGGCCCGATCGTCTCAGCGAGGATCGGCTCCGGCTCGGGCTCGAGGTCGGCGACGAATGGCTCCGCCTCGACCCCCTCGGCGCCGAATGGCTCCGGCGGGAGCTCGAGATCCTCCAGGATGATCGGCTCGCGCTCGTCCTCGCCGGTCGCGGGCCAGGCGAGGTCGTCGGCACTCGGCCAGTCCGGCGCCGGGTGGCCGTTGGATGTGGGGCCCGTGTCGCTGAGATCCGCGGACGGCCAGGTGGTCGCGCCGCCGAGGCGCCGCTCGAGGTCAACCGCGTCCATGCTCGGCGCGTCGGCGACCGGTGGCGCGCCGGCGGCGAACGAGGCGGCCAGTCGCTCGGCCAGGTCATCGGTCCCGGCGACCGGCGCGCAGGTGCGGCAGCGTCCCTCGGCGTCGTTCCAGCAGTTCAGGCAGGTGTACTGGCGGCAGCCGATGCAGAAGTTGAACGACTCGTGGAAGGCCTCGAGCTGTGCCGCGGCGAGCTGGTCCTCCTCGGTCCGCATGGCATCGCCCATCGCGTCGGAGAGGGCATCCTGGCTGGTGAGGTAGTTCTTCAGCCCACCGATGAACCCCCGCGTCTTGCGCAGGGGGTTGAGTCGGGTCGGCGCCTTGAACTCGTAGCGCGTCCCGCAGCGTTCGCAGAAGGACTCAGTGAGCGTCTCTACCAATGGTGCTCTCGTCTCCGGAAGATCACCGGTGCCATTTCGGGGCCCGAAGTATAGCCATCGAGTCCAGCGCGATCGTATGGGCGCATTGGGGCGCGTCGAACGGCCGTTCGTACTCCGCGTGCTAGCATCCGGCCCCATGGGGATCCTGTCGCGCGTCGAGTCATTCCTCGAGCGCTTTCTCGAAGCGCCCGCCGGGCGGCTCGGAGCCTCGATCCAGCCGGTGAGCCTGGCGAAGCGGATCGAGCGTGCCATGGACACGAACAAGACCTACGGAGACGCCGGCGTCATCGTCCCGAACCACTACGATCTCCACCTCCACCCGGCTGACTACGCCGCGTTCGCCTCGTACCGCGGCTCCCTGGAGGACGACCTCGCGCACGGCGTGCTGGCGCGGGTGCGCCACGAGCGGTACACCCTGGTCGCTCGTCCTCGCGTTCAGATCCTCTCGGACGACGCGACGCGCCGGGGCGAGATCCGCGTTGCCGCGAACGTCGTTGACCAGCGAGGCGACCGAATGCTGGACGCGACGCCGATGCCCGCGAGCTCGGATACGATGGTCTTCAATCGCCCGACCGGCGCCGATGCACCGGACTCGGCGCGCCGCGCCTACCTGCTGGTCAGCACGCGCGGCAGCCAGGCGGTCCAGTTCGACCTCGGCGGTCACCTCATCGGCATTGGCCGCGCCAGCGACAACGACGTCATCGTCGACGACCCGATGGTCAGCCGGCACCACTGCCAGCTCAAGCTCCAGCACGGCGCGTACGGGTTCACCGACCTCGGCAGCCGCAACGGCTCCACGGTGAACGGGCAGCCGGTCAGCCAGGTCGCGCTCGGGCCCGGGGACGTGATCCGCATCGGCGATACCGAGATCGAGTTCCAGGTGCGGACGTGACCGGCGACATCCTCAGGCTCCTCCTGCTCGCGCTCCAGCTCGGGTTCGTGGCCCTCCTGTACCTCGTCCTGCTGCGGTTCGCCGGCTCGCTGCTGAAGGACCTGCGCAACGCCGAGGAGGTGCAGGTCGCCTCGCGCTCCGGGATCGGTCGGCTGTCCGTGCTCGAGTCACCGGAGGATGAGCCTCCGGCGAACAGCACCATCGCCCTGGGACCCATCAACTCCATCGGCAGGAACGTGAACAACACGATCTACGTGGAGGACGATTTCGTCAGTGCGACGCACGCGATGCTCACGTTCCGCGGCCGCAGCTGGTTCGTCGAGGACCAGGGGAGCACCAACGGCACGTATGTCAACGGCCACCGCATCGACCGGCCCGTGGCGCTGAGCTTCGGGGACGAGCTGACGGTGGGCCGGGTCCGAATGCGGCTGGATCGGTGACCCGCCCCTGATGCGCATCGCCTGGCGCGGGGTCGAGCTCCGCCTGCTCATTCCGGCGCTGCTCCTCGTCCCGCTCGGCTTCATCGTCACCAACGTCGCGCTGAGCGGGGCGTTCGAGCCCGGTCCGCTCGAGCTCGCGTTCGGATACGTGGCCCTGCTGGTGGGGGCGCACCTGCTGCTCTCCGCGTTCGGCCACCGGGGCGACCAGCTGATCCTTCCGGCAGTGGGGGCGATGGGCGGCATCGGCCTCATCATGCTGAATCGCCTGCCGCAGGACCTGGCCGGGACGCGGGCCTTCGGGCTGGAGCTCGGCATGGCCGCCACGCAGCTGCTCTGGTTCGGCGTCGGCATCGTGGCCATGCTCGTCATCGCCATCGGGCTTCGAGACCACGGCATCCTGCGGCACTACAAGTACTCGTGGGCGGCGATCGGCATTCTGCTTCTGGCGGCCACGCTCCTGTTCGGCTACGAGGTCAACGGTGCTCGCCTCTGGGTCGACCTCGGGCCGGTCAGCGTCCAGCCCGGCGAGTTCCTGAAGATCGTGCTCGTCGTGTTCATCGCCGGGTACCTGGCCGAGACGCGGACGCTGCTCACGAGCGCGCGCACCCGGATCGGGTTCCTGTCGATTCCGCCGCTGCCCTACTTCCTGCCGATGCTCGTCCTGTTCGGCGTCGTCATGCTCATCATCGCCCGCCTGAACGACCTCGGGACCGCGCTCCTGTTCTTCGGCATCTTCCTGACGATGCTGTTCGTGGCGACCGGGCGGCGCAGCTACGTGCTCATCGGCCTGGTGCTGTTCGTTGCTGGCGCCTTCGTCGCCTACCAGCTGTTCGGCCACGTCCAGCTTCGGGTCAACGTCTGGCTGGATCCGTTCGCTGACCCGCTGGGCGCCGGGTTCCAGCCGGTGCGAGCCATCTACGCCCTTGGCCGCGGCGGCATCTTCGGTGAGGGGCTGGGCCAGGGGCTCGTCACCCTGGGCGGCAACCTGACGATCCCGTTCGTGCACACCGACTTCATCTTCACCGCGGTCGCGGAGGAGCTGGGGCTGCTCGGCGCGTTCGCGCTCCTGGGCTTCGCGGCGGTGCTCGTGTTCCGTGGCCTGCGCATCGCCGCGCTGGCGCGCGACGACTTCGGCGGCCTGCTGGCGGTCGGGCTGACCACCAGCCTTGGCCTCCAGACGCTGATCATCATCGGCGGCAACACGAAGCTGATCCCGCTGACCGGCATCACCCTCCCGTTCGTGAGCTATGGCGGGTCCAGCGTCCTCGCCAGCTTCATCATGATCGGCCTCCTGTTGGCGGTCAGCCACCGGAGCGCGATCGGGACCGACGAGGAGCCCGCGCGGTGATCGCCACCAACGTCCGTCGCCTCGGCTTCTACCTCATGCTGACGTTCGCGGTCGTCTCGGGCAGCATCGTCTGGTGGCAGGTGCTCGAGGCGCCGAACCTTGCCGCGCGCGGCGACAACCCCGAGGTGATCGCCGCGCGTCGAAGCCTCATGCGCGGGACGATCTTCGACGCGCGCGGGGAGGTGCTCGCCTCGTCGGAGGTCATCGACGGGCTCAGCCGCCGGACGTACACGGACCCGGCCTTCACCCACGTCATCGGCTACTCGAGCTTCCGCTTCGGCAGCACCGGTATCGAGCGGGCCTTCGAGGATCTGCTCGTCGGCCAGGCCGATCCGAACCCGCTCCGCCAGCTGGTCAGCGACGTCCTCGATCGTCAGCCGCAGCCCCGTGACCTGACCCTCACCATCGATCGCCGGCTCCAGGACCTGGCCGCCGCCGAGCTCGGTGCCGATGCCGGGGCCGTCGTGGCGATCGACCCCGCGACCGGTGCCATCCTGGCCATGGCCTCGTCACCGACGTTTGACGCGACGCCCATCTCTGGCGACCCGGATGCCGCGCAGGAGCCGATGGACGCGCTCCGCGAGGACCCCAACGAGCCCCTCCTCGCGCGCTCCCGACAGGGGACCTACGTGCCAGGGTCGATCATGAAGGCGCTCACTGCCGCCGCCGCGCTCGATGCCGGGGTGATCACGCCCTCGACCACGTTCCCGGACCAGCCGCAACAGGAGGTCGAGGGCTTCGTCGTCGACGGGTTCCCGATTCGCGAGCACGACCTCGGCGGCATTCAGCCCGCGCTGTGGCCCCTCTCGGAGGCGATGCAGGTCTCCAGCAACATCTACTTCGCGCACGTCGGCCTCGAGCTGGGCGACGAGGCGATGCTGACGTACGCGAGGCGATTCGGGTTCTGCGGGCCGCTCGAGATCGGTCCGCCGAATCGCGTGCTCTCGGTTGCCCCCAGCTACCTGACCGCGGCGGCGGACGGCGATTGCGGCCCGTTCTCGGGCGACGTCGAGCTGGCGAGCGCCGCCTTCGGCCAGGGCCAGTCGGTGGCGACCCCGGTCCAGATGGCGCTCGTTGCCGCCGCGATTGCCGGTGACGGCGTCATGCCGCATCCCTACGTGGTCCGCGACGTTCGAGCGCACACCGAGTCCGGAACGCTCAGCGATGAGGTCCTGGAGCGCTTCACGTCGCGGGGCGGCACACGGGTCATCGGCACCGAGGCGGCCCGCCAGACGCGAGCGGCCATGGTCGACGCCGTGAACGGCGAGCTCGGCCGGCAGTACGCCGGACAGGCCGATATCACGCTGTACGGCATCGACGACGCACGGTCCGCGGGCAAGACGGGGACGGCGCAGCTCGGCGGCGAGCAGGCACCGCACTCGTGGTTCATCGGATTCGCTCCGGCGCAGGAGGGCGGGGAGCCGGTCATCGCGGTGGCCGTCCTCATC
>Ga0299913_10004819_pt1 | contig 11398 bp, 9 predicted proteins | sample RVTome_9_FD_201360 | JGI IMG/M metagenome (GOLD analysis project Ga0299913, IMG submission 201360) | Soil microbial communities from uranium-contaminated site in the Upper Colorado River Basin, Wyoming, United States - RVT155D38 (version 2) ... | reverse complement strand
GCACCAGTCCGGCTGTTGCAGAGAGGAAATGCGGCTCGACCAGATATGCAGCGGTATCGCCGCCATGTTGGCGATGTAGGCCAGGCCTTCCTCGTTCTCGATCACGAAGTAGCGAATGTCACGCTCCGAGCCTTCGCTCCAGAGCGTCTCGAGCCTGATCCAGTCCGGCGCGTATTCGGGAGCATCCTTCTGGTAGAAGGACTTGCCGTCGATGCCGTCAGGATAGCGCGTGAGAACGAGCGGCCGATCGGCGAGATACGGAAGCAACCACTTTGCGACCGCGCGGTAGTACGCGACCAGATCGCCCTTGGTGAGTCCCTCCTCGGGCCAGAACACCTTGTCCGGATTCGTGACGTTGACAACCGGCGCCTGTGTCCTCGCCTTTGGCAAGGGCCTCTCGGGCAGTGGCTTTTCTTCGCCCGGCAGCCAGCAGTCCTCCGGGTCCTTGTCGTCGCGGACGCGTATGAACGTCGGCTGGCGCAACAGTCCCTTCGAGCTTCGCTGCTTGAACCGGACTTCGACCACCAGAGCGGGCTCGATCCAGCGGGCGCCCGATATTCGCTCCGGGTCGCGCGGCGGCTCGCCTTCCTTTGCTTCCGCGAGACGCGCGGCAACCGCTTTGAGATCGCTCTCGCTGAAGCCGCCGCCGGCGCGGCCGGCGTAGACCCAGCCGTCGACGCCGCGTTGCGCAAGCAGCAGCGTGCCGAATCCGGAGCGCCCCCCCTTTGGCGGCGTGAACCCGACCACGGCGAAGTCGTCGTTCGAGCGCGCGCTCACCTTGACCCAGTCCGGCGAACGACGACCCGTGTAGACGGAATCCGCACGCTTGGCGACGATGCCTTCGAGGTTCATTTCTTTAAGCTGCTCGTACATCGCCTCGCCCCTGCCTTCGATGTGCTCGGACACACGAATCGGCCCGACCGTCGGCAGCAGGTTCGCGAGGAGACGCTTGCGCCCGGTCAGCGGCAGGCGCCGCAAGTCGCACTCGCCGAACAGCAGCAGGTCGAACGCATAAAGCGTCGCCGGCCACTGCACCGCAGCGCGACCGATGTCCAGGGCACGAGTGAGCCGCCCGCGTTGCTGAAGTCCCGCGAAACTCGGCAGCCCTTCGGCATCGTGCACGACGACTTCTCCGTCGAGCAGAAAGTCGTCGTACGGCAGAGACGCGAGTACCTCGGCGATCTCGGGAAAGACCGCGGTAAAGTCGTGACTGTTGCGCGAGATCAGCCTGACCTCGCCGCGTTCCTTGCCCGCGAGCAGGCGGTAGCCGTCGTACTTGATCTCGAAAACCCAGTCGGGATGACTGAACGCCTCGCCCGGCGTCGCGAGCATCGGCTGCACGTCGCGGAAGGCGACGCGGCCCCGCTTCGCACCCAGGGCCCGGCATGTCTCGTTTATGGCGGCGCCGGGGTCCTCGCCTTTGCCCAACTGCTCGACGGTCTGGCCGGAGAGTACAGAGTCTTCCGGCAACAGCGCCGCTTCCCCCTCGCGGACATAGCTGTCCCGCTCCTTGATCAGCAGCCAGTCCTTCGGGCCGCGCTTCGTCTTGACGAGCGTCCAGCGGCCGCGAAGCTTGTAGCCGTGCAGGTCAAAAAGCAGCTTGCCGGACTCGAGGCCCTCGCCGAAGTCCTTGACCGGTTCCCATCGGCCGCGATCCCAGACGATGACCGCACCGGCGCCGTAGTTGCCCTCGGGGATCTGCCCCTCGAAATGGATGTAGTCGACCGGATGGTCCTCGACCCGAACCGCCAAGCGCTTGTCGGCCGGGTCCGGCGACGGGCCCTTCGGTACGGCCCAGGACACCAGCACCCCGTCGTGCTCCAGCCGGAAGTCGTAGTGGCGCATCCGGGCCGCGTGGAGCTGTACGACGAAGCGGGAGCCGGCCGCCGTCCCGGCCCCGAACGGCTCCGGAGTGGAGCCGGCTTTTCGCTTTTCGCGATAAGTCGCTAATTTCCGGTTATTTCTCGTTGCCACCATGGGGCTCAGAATATATGATCCGCCAATGCCTGCGCGAGCCTTAGGATCTGCCTCAATTGCCTTCGGACTGGTTTCGATACCGGTCAAGCTCTATTCGGCCGCCGAATCGGCCGCCACGGTGCGTTTCAACCAGATCGACCGGCGCGACGGCGGACGGATCAAGCAGCAGCTCATCTCCTCGAACAGCGGTGAAATCGTGCCCCGCGACGAGATCGTCAAGGGTTACGAGTTCGCGAAGGGACAGTATGTCCTGTTTTCGCCCGAGGAGCTGAAAGCGCTCGACGTCGCTGCGACGCACATGATCGACATCGAACAGTTCCTGCCCGACGGCTCGGTCGACCGCATCTATTTCGACAAGGCTTATTACCTCGGCCCGGACAAGGGCGGAGCGCGCGCCTATCACTTGCTGGCCGAGGCGCTGCGCTCGACCGGACGCTTAGCACTCGGCCGTTACGCCGCGCGCGGTCGTCAGCATCTCGTACTCGTGCGCCCCAAGGACAAGGGCTTGCTGCTCGAGCAACTCCACTACGCGGACGAAGTGCGGGCGTTCAGCGAAGTGCCAATCGATGAGGTCGAGGTCAAGGAATCCGAACTTGCCTTGGCGAAACAGCTCATCGATCAGGCAGTCAGCGACTCATTCGACCCCACGATCTATCGGGACGAAGTACGCGAACAGATCATGGCGCTCATTCAGAGAAAGATCGAAGGCGAGGATATTTCCGTCGCGCCGACCGAGAAACCCGAGCACAAGATCATCGACCTCATGGAGGCGCTCAAGGCGAGCCTCAACGCGACCGATACGCGCAAGCCCGCGAAAAGAACGGACGCGAAGACCGCGGCGAAAGGCGCGGCGAAGAGTGCGACGAAAAGCACAGCCAAGACTACAGCCAGGAAAAGCGCCCGGAAGAAACGCGCCAGCTGATCGTCTGACGTGCGCGCATACTCCACCCGAGAAGTCGCCGAGCTTGCGGGACTCCCCGAAACCAGAGTCCGCCAGTGGGCTAGAACCGGGCTCGTGACACCGCACAAGGACGACCAGGGGCGCTGGCGCTATTCGTTCCAGGATCTCGCCGTGCTGCGCACGGCCGCCAGGCTGCTCGACGCCGGCGTGACCGTCAACCGCGTGACACGCACCTTGACCCTGCTCCGTGAACAGCTCCCCGACGGCCGGCCGCTGTCGGCCGTGCGTTTGATCGTCACCGGGCAGCGCGTGATCGTCAAGGATCGGCTCGCCTCGTGGGAACCGGAGTCGGGTCAGGCCGCGCTCGACTTCGACGTGCAGGCCATGTCGGAGCCGGTGGCGCCGAAGTTACCGCGCCGTTCACGCACTGAACTCGAGCATGAAGGCGAAACCGTCGCCGGACTCTACGAAACCGCACTCGACCTCGAGCTGGCAGGCCGCTTTGAGGAGGCGCGCGAAACCTACGAGGCCGTGCTGCAACGCGATCCAAGACTCGCCGGCGCTCGCATCAACCTCGGCCGGCTGTTGCACGCAGCCGGCGCTTTGAGCGAGGCGGAAGCGCATTATCGCGCGGCACTCGAACAGAACCCGGACAACGCGCTCGCCGCATTCAACCTGGGCGTCGCTCTGGAAGATCAGGGGAAGACCGGCGACGCCGCCGACGCCTATCGAGCCGCGCTGGCGATCGACGAGGGATACGCCGACGCGCACTACAACCTGTCGCGCCTGCTCGAAACGCAAGGCGATGTGCAGAGCGCGCTCAGGCACCTGAGCCGCTTTCGTCGGCTCCTGCAAAACGAGTAGCGCGCATCTGTCATCGACCGTTCGCAGTCAGCGAGGTCCGGTCGATCCACTCTCCGTGCAGGATAACTGCATGGATATTGTTCCAGGCTCCGACCGAATCCAACGGGTTCTCGTCGAGCAGGAGCATGTTCGCCACCTTCCCTTCCTCAACGGTGCCATAGCGATCGGCGAGATTGAAAGCCTCGGCATTGTCGATCGTGGCAGCGGCGAGGAGTTGGCGGAGCGACACGCCGGCGGCAACGAGTTGCTTCATCTCGAGGTAGCCGTTATAGCCCGGCGGATTGCCGTAGGTCGGAGACGAGGGAGTGTCGCTGCCGAAGAGGAAGCGTGCGTCGTGCGCCGCGAGATAGCGTGTGGTTTTTCGAGATGTGGACGCGGCACCGCCTTCCGTCGAAGCCGTTGCCAGAATGCTTTCGTTATCGGCGCCGCCGAAGTCGGCACGCAGTTCTTCGACGAACCACTGCCCGTCGGGTGTGCGATACCAGTCGATCAGGTCCGCTGGAACCACGGCGGCCAATGCCGGATCGTCCAGGAAGTCCGGTTGAAACATCAGGCCCATTCCTGCGAGCACCTGCATCGTGGGCATGTAACCGATCCGTTTCTCTATCGTTGCATCGAGAACGGTCCTGGTCGCGTCCGACAGCGCTCCTTCGGCCGGTGCATTCCATAAACCGTGCACAATCACGTCGACGCCGGCCTCTGTCGCGAACTGGTGCGCATCGAGCGAGTTTGCGTGCATGGTCACCACCAGACCGTTGGCGCGACTTGCCCGGATCACGTCGGCGATCATTGCTTGCGTCGGCGTCGGCAGTCCGCGCAACGGCCCGAACCCGGTTTCCCAGAACGTCTTGACGCATATTCCGCCGCTCGCGACAACGCGGCCCACGGCAGCCTGCGGAGTGTGATCTTCGGGTGAATATTCGGCAGGGATGTCGTCGGCCTGCCGCGGATCGTAGAGAAAATTTCGATACGGCTGGAAGCGCAAGTCCGGGGGCCGGAACGCCATGGGATAGCCGTTCGCGACCGCCAATGCTCCGTCGCAGTCGTAAACGTCCGGACGAAGCGGTCTCGCCTTGAAGCGATCGATAAAAGCCCTGTCGGTAACGTTCAGATCTATCAGGGTCGTATAACCGAAGTAGAGGTAGCTCCTGGGAAGTTGCGCCTCGTACTCCTCCGCGATGTGGTTCAACTCCGGCGGCGTCGGGCTCGGGAAGCCGGGGACATAGGCCAGGTGCACGTGGCTGTCGATGAGGCCCGGCGTCAGATAGCGGCCCTCTCCGTCCACGACGGTGGCGCGGGACCAGGAGTCGTCCGGGTTTCCTGCGCCGACGGCTGCGATCTGGCCGTCGCGGACGGCGACCCACGCGCCGGTCAGCGGTGCCGCACGCTCCGGCGAAACGATCGTCACGTTGCGCAGCACGAGATCGCCTTCGCTGTCTTCCGGCGCCCCGATACAGGCTGCCAGCAGACTGCAAAGGATCACGCCAATCATTACGCTCTTCTCCATCGGCTATTGCCTCCCTTGTTACCTGACCGGCGACCGCTCGCCGGCACCCCGCCATTCAGCGAGGACGATTTGTACAGTGGAACCGATTGATGCTGAGGTTCGTAGCCCGCTTGGGCGCCCTGGGATCGTAAGTCGATGACATGCGTTTCTCCCTGTGGAGTTACCGGGATCCAGGGGTCTGCGCCTCCATAGACCCTTATTGCGAATGAGTCTCATTCAGAAAACGCCTCCGCGGAGGGATTCGGATTGCGCGTTCAAACCCCCATCTTCGCAAGGGTGTCCACCAGTTCCCGGGCGATGCGTTCGAGGGTCGGATGATCGGTAGCGAACCGCGTCTCCAGCTCCCGGGCGCGGTCCAGCAGAGAGTCGACGTCCGGGTCGTGCGTATCGTTCAGCCGCTCGAGGTCGCCGTGTAACTCCTCCATTTTTCGCCGCGAATCGGCATCGAGGCCTTCTGCGCCCTGCAGCTCCTCGCGGAGCCGCGCGAGTATTGTCCGGATCTTTCCTTCCTTCATGAGCTCACCGTCGTGTTGTGCCGCTGTGTCACGATATCACGCGACGTTGCGGTTTCTGAGGGGTTCTGCGGCTAGCCGCCGGCAATGCCGGTCAGTTGGCGGAGTGCTTTTTCCTTCTCCTCGGCAGGGTACCCCTCGTAATAGAGGTCGATCAGGCGCCCGACGACAGCGATTTTCAGCGACCCGACGTAATCCGGAACCTTCGATCCCGCCGCATCGAATGCCAGGAGAACCTTGAACAGATGCTCGAGATCGGGCCCCGGCAAGCCCCGATCGCCCTCCACCACTTTCCTGACGGATTCGCAAATCCTCGCCGAGTAAGTCGTCAACAGGTTGCGAGCGACCGTCCTGTGGCCTCTCGCACCATCCAGCAGAACCTCGTCGAGCAGAGCCAGTCCCTCCTCGAGATGGACGAGGCCTTCAGCGGATCGATAATTCGATTCGGCCTGGGAAAGGTGTTCCCTTGCGGCAGTCAGTTTTTCCGGCTCGGCCATGCGTCCCGCATCTTCGACCCCCCTGTTGTATCTACGCATTATATGCGCACACACAATCACTCCGCTGGCCGCCAACCCGGCCGTTGGCTGGTAAACTACCGTTCAGTTACAAACGAGAAAAGGCAGGCTGTCGCGAAGATTCGCCGCTACCTGTGAAACGCGAACTTTGGGGGCACAAATATGAGTTTCCGCATCCATTCCAATCGGGCGGCAGGCCTTGCTTTTGTGGTCGTCTGGACAGTTGGTGCATGTACGCCTGAGAACGATCCGGGCTCGCCTGCTGCTGTTGCCCCCCAAAGCGCTGAGCAGGCGTCGGAGGCAACGTCCGCCTGTGGACGGCTGCTCGATTTGCAGCTTCCCGATGTCTCGGTGAAAGAGGCCGTTGCTCTTCAGATAAGCGAACGACAGACCAGCCCCCCGGCTTCACAGATTGTGCGACTCGACGTGCCGCACTGCAAAGTCACGGGCGTTATCGACGCCACTATCAACTTCGAGTTGCTCATGCCGGACGATTGGAACGGCAAGTTTCTTATGGGAGGCGGCGGCGGATTTGTCGGTTCCTTGCAGAATCAGGCACAAGACGGCCTCAGTGGAGGACCCACGCCGCTCGAGCGAGGCTATGCGACGGCGGGCACGGACACGGGCCATGCCGGCGCGAGTATCGATGGTAGCTGGGCGCTCGATGACCCTGAGGCGAAAGAGAATTTCGCGCACCTGGCCGTGCATCGAACGGCAGAGGTATCCAAATCAATCATTACAAGTTTTTACGAGGGGAGCATCGACCATTCTTACTTCCTCGGGTGCTCGCGTGGAGGTGGTCAGGCGATGATCTCCGCGCAGCGCTATCCGGAAGACTTCGACGGCATCATTTCGGCAGCGCCCGCTCTGGATTGGCCGGGCATTGCCGCTGGATTCATTCGCAATCAACAGGCCGTTTTTCCCGATCCCGGTAACCTCGCCTCTCCGGCAATCACATCGGATAACCGCAGGCTCCTGGCCGAGTCCATACGGAATACGTGCGATAGTTTGGACGGCGTAGCGGATGGCCTGGTGAACGATCCAAGAGCTTGCCCGTTCGAGCCGGCCAATCTGCCGCGTTGCGAGAATGAGCCGGGGCCTGACTGCGTGACCGAGAGACAGCTCGAGGCGATACGCACGATCTACGAGGGGCCCAGAATCGATGGTGAGCAAGTTCATCCCGGCTTTCCTTTCGGTGGTGAGTCGGACGCCGATGGATGGGATCTGTGGATCACAAGGGCTGAGCCTCCGGTTCTGCCACCGGACGTGCCGAACCTGCACTACGCGTTTGGAACAAACCTGCTGAAATACTTCGTGCACAACGATCCCGATTGGACATACGCGGGGTACACATTTACGAACTGGCACGAAGAATCGGCGGCAGTGGCGGAATTGCTCAATGCGACCGATCCTGATCTTTCAAGTTTTCGCGACAGGGGCGGGAAAGCGATTCTCTGGCACGGCTGGTCGGATGCGGCTCTGACGGCGTTTGATTCAATCGAATACTACGAGTCGGTCGAGCAGCAAGATCCCTCCGTGCGCGACTACTTCCGTATGTTCATGATGCCGGGCGTGGGGCATTGCGGCGGCGGCCCCGGTCCCGACCGCGTGGACTGGATCTCGGCGATAGAGCAATGGGTCGAAAACGACACGGCGCCAGAGCGACTGATTGCATCAAAGGAAGATAGTCAAGGCAACGTCACGATGCAAAGACCGCTTTGTCCTTACCCGCAGCTCGCGACGCACGATGGCGATGGCGATGCCGGCCTGGCACAGAGCTTCGCTTGCTCAGCTCCGCGCAAATAGGTGCGAGTCCTTGCAGGCTCAGCGCCAGCGGCGGCCAAGGCCTCCGCGGCTGGCTGAGGGATAAGTTGTTCTTTGGAAGGTACCCTTGGGACAACTCTAAAGCTGACGATACCGACGAGTAAAATGAAACTCGGCTTCATCGGCACAGGGGCGCTCACATCCGCGATAGTCACCGGACTTAAGGCCGCCGCGGACAATTCCGTATCGGTTCTCTTGTCACCTCGTAATGAAGAAATCGCCGCCGGCCTGGCTCTTCGCTATCCGGATGTGCACGTTGCGCCCGATAATCAGGCAGTCCTCGATGAATGCGATACTATTCTGCTCGCGGTTCGACCGCAGATTGCACATGAAGTGCTCGCAAAATTGCAGTTTCGTCGTAGCCATCACGTCGTGAGCTTGATCGCCACCCTGTCCCACGAGGAAATTGCCGCGTTGATCGCTCCTGTGGCGCAAGTGACGAAAGCACTTCCTATGCCCATGATCGCTCACAGGCAGGGAGCGACGATCATTTGCCCGTCCGATCGAACCATGGCGGCGTTGTTCGGCAGGGTAGGAAAGGTGATCGAGGTCGAGGAGTCGAGCGAGTTCGACGCCCTGAGTGTCGTCACCGCGACATATGCTACCTATTTCAAATACCTCGATACAATCCATAGATGGCTTAAAGACCGGGGCGTTGCGGACTCGAAGGCGCGCGACTATATCGCGACCCTTTTCAAGGCTCTGGCAAACGCCCCGGAAACCACGCCGGATGCGGGCTTCATGCAGCTAGCGGAAGAATATGCAACACGCGGCGGGATCAACGAACAGATTTTGCTCGAACTCACGGTCCAGAACGTATTTGATGTCTTCGCAGAAAGTCTGGATAGCGTGCATCGGCGCATCTCGGTATCTTGAGCTACGATGACCGAGACACGAGATGATCAAGAGTATATCTATGTGGGTCATTTTATCCTTTACGGTGATGGTAGAGAGGCCGGCGGCGGAGAGCACTATCGCCGAGTTGAGTGACTGCCTCAGGTTCTCGACGATGCCTTCGCGGTTTCGTCGAGATCGGCAACGGCCGATCACGGCCGTCTGCCGTCCGTGACAACACGGATCTTGTGACTGTCCGGGACTCCAAGGTCATTGGAGTCTTAGAGCCCCCGGTCCGTGTTCGCTCGTCGCTCTTCCAGGGCCTGAAGCTGTCTCCTGGCAGCCACCTCGGCCTTGCGAATCTGCTCGTTGCGCTCGATCTCGCTGTTGACTACATCAACCCACTGGCGACCGATACGTTGCGATCGTTCGGTTCTGGCGGCGATCCGGAACGAGGCGATCGCGTCATCGTACTGCTTCAGATTATAGAGGCACATCCCTAAGGAAATTTGCGCGTGGTCCGTGTTTTTGACCCCACCGACATTCAGTCCTTCACGGGCGGCTGCAGCGCATTCTTTATATTGCCCCAGGTTGAGGTAAGCATTCGCAAGGCGCACGTACAGCTCGCCGTCGTTGCTCAGCCGTGCGGCCTGTTGCAGCGCGGGTATCGCTTTTTCATCTTCCATCGCAAGCGACCATGCCTCCGACAGCAACCGATAATTCTTGCCGTTCTTTTCCACGCGGCCTTTTTCCATCTCCGATTCGAGCAGTTTCGCCGCCTTATATGGAACCTCGTATTGCATATAGAGCTGCGCCATCGTAATCAGCTCGCTCTCGGTGGTCAGCAGCTCCTGAGTCTGAAGTGCATCGTAAGCTGCGATGAGATTCTTTTCCTCGTTAAGCTCAGTGTAAGAGCCCGCCAATGTGAACCAGTAGCGCTTCCTGGGCCAGTTCTGCAGAAGAATCTTCTGTATGTCCTTAACCTTCGTAAAATTCTCCTGCTGGAAATAGGCAAAGTTCAGCAGGGCGTACCAATCCTCCTCAATTGGAACCTGGCGCTTTCTTGCGACTTCCATTGCCATCTCGATCGGCCGGACCATGTCCTGATACCGCTCCACCTGATACAGGTTTTGCGCGTAAAGAATGTACGCCTCCGGGCGCGGATTGGTCTCCAGCGTGAACCATTTGTCGAGATAACCAAGTGCCTGGCTATACCTCTCTTCCGCGGCGCTGAGCTGGGCCAGCGTATAAATCGTTTGCTTGCGTGTTTGCTCCTCCAGGGTGGGAATCTGGAGCAATTCCTTAAACGCGGAAATGGCCCGTCCGATATCGTCCATGTTGTAGTAAACGAAGCCGATGCGGTTCAGGACGTTCGATAGTTCGTACTCCGTCAGTTTGCCACGCCGAAGCGCATTCAGTTTACGCAACGCGCTATCGTAGTTCTTGGCGTCGACATCCTCCTGCGCCTCCTGGATCTTGTCGTAGACTTTCTTGCTGACCGCCTGCGCTTCTTTCGTCTTCTGTTCCGGCTGTTGCTGGTCTTCCTGCGCGTATACCAAGCCGCAGGCAAGACACAATCCGGCTGCCAGCATCAGGAACATTTTTTGTACGTGCCGGCTTTTGCTGTTCATGGCTACCCTTCCTCTCGAATCCCATGACCGGCCGGTCGGCTTCCGCTAAGGTCGCTATTCCTCGATTTTGAACGTGATACGCGTCTTAACGCCCGGCACTTCCACTGGCTGACCGTCCACCACCCTGGGCTTGTATTTGAACTTCAACACCGCCTGTGACGCGGCACGTTCGAACAGACTACTGGTCGAGAACAGAACTACGGGATCCTTGACAGTTCCGGCACTCGTGACGGTGAAGCCCATATCGACGTATCCTTCGATGCCCCTTGACAAGGCACGCGTGGGATAGACGGGGGCCACCCGCACGATCGGCAGGTAGTCACCCTCGGCACTGATCATGCCTTTCGGGCCGCCGATCTGCGCGTCATTCGACACCGATGGCGGCGTAACATTGATCGTGGCGGCATTCGGATCGATGGTGTCCTGGTCCTGGGGAGGCGCTTCCGGCGGAACCTCCGGCGGGGGCGGCGGCTTTTTCGGCTTCACCTCTTCCGTCTGCACGTTTTCAGTGCGCTTGACCCGCACGAATTCCAGTTGATGGCGCACCCGCGGCTCGGTCATCGCTTTTTCACCGTACGCGACCAACAGATGCATTGTGAACAGAAGGCCCAGTGTAACGAGCGTTCCGGTGACTATGGAAAAGACGTATTTGCCTATCATGATTCACCTCTCGATCGATCCAGATTTCGTCGTTGGGGCCCGCCAATTCAGACAGACTATACCTCGTCGTTCAATGTATGTCCAGGAGATCGCCGTCTAGCCAGCGTGTCGCCGTCCGCAGGCAGCCGTTGGGCTGATAAACTGTCGTCCGGCGGAAGGTCACCCAGAGCGGA
>Ga0299913_10004818_pt1 | contig 11400 bp, 13 predicted proteins | sample RVTome_9_FD_201360 | JGI IMG/M metagenome (GOLD analysis project Ga0299913, IMG submission 201360) | Soil microbial communities from uranium-contaminated site in the Upper Colorado River Basin, Wyoming, United States - RVT155D38 (version 2) ... | reverse complement strand
GTGGGTCAGCATGCAGCCCTTGGGGTTCCCCGTCGTGCCGGAGGTGTAGATGATCGACGCGAGGTCGGCCGCGCGGATCGCCGCCGACCGCACCGTGACCTCGGCGCGCTCGCTTTCGCCGCCACGTTCAGCCAGCGCGTCCAGACCGGCATCCTCGAACACGAAGATCTCGTCGAGCTGGGGAGCCTGCTCGCGCGCCTCGTCCAGGCTCTTGGCATGCTCGGCCTTCTGCGCGAACGCGAGCTTGGCGCCCGAGTCCTTGAGGATCCAGCCGCACTGGGTCACCGAGCTGGTCTCGTAGATCGGCACGGTGACGCCGCCGACGGCCAGGACGGCCAGGTCCGCGAGCGTCCATTCCAGGCACGTGCCGCTCATGAGGGCGACCCGGTCGCCCGGCTGCACCCCGGCGGCGATCAGTCCGCCCGCGATGGCCCGCACGCGGTCGCCGAGCTGCTTCCAGGTCAGGCCGCGCCAGGCGTCGTTGGACCAGTAGCGCAGGATCTCCCGTCCGGTGGACGTGGCCGCGCGCTCCCACAGCCGCGTGGTCAGGTGCTGGTCGGGCGCCAGCTCCACCGGGTCTTTGCCCTTCGCATAGGTGATGGCCATGTCGTCTCTTCGCTCCCTGGCTGTGGCGGCGGCTCGGGCGCCTGGCGGTCGGTGCGTGAAGAAGGTTCTTCCCGACTCAGCCGGTCGCTGCACCCTGCCGCGCGGTGTCCGCATCACGAAGGAAGTCCCGGACCACGGCGAGCCAGGCCTCGGGATTCTCCTTCTGCGGCGAATGGTAACTGACCGGGATGCTCGCGCGACGGGCCCCCGGGATGGCGGCCGCGAGCGCCTCCTGCTCGGGCGGCTCCCAGGCGTAGTCGTGTTCGCCGTGGACCACCAGGACGGGCGCGTCGAGGCGCAGTCGGTCCGCCACCGCCTCGGCGACGGCGAGCTGTTCGGCGCCCGCCCAGATCGCGGCGGGATCGAGCCGCGCGTAGCGGCGGCGCAGGTAGTCGACGTCCGCGGCGCGGCGTGCTTTCAGTTCGTCGTCCACCGGCGCCTCGGCCCAGCCGCGCATGCCTTCCTCGAACGCGGCCGCGGCCCCGTGCGTGCGGGCGACCGCCGCGACACGGCCGATGAACTCCAGCGCCTCGGCTCGCAGCGCACCCAGGCCACTGCCCATGAGAGTCAGCGACGCCAGGCGCTCGGGCGCCGCCACCGCCGCGCGCTGCGCCACCAAGCCCCCCATCGAATGCCCCAGCAGGTGAAACCGGTCGAGCCCGGTGACACCGGCAAAGGCAAGCAGCCACTCAGCCAGCCGCCCCAGCTCGTAGCCCGCAGGACTGTCCGGAGCCTCCGACCCCCCATGACCCGGTAGATCCACGGCGACGACCGGCCGATCCTCCGCGAGCGCACCAAGCACCCCCGCGAAGTCCTCCTTGGCCCCCGTATGCCCATGCACCAACACCAACGCCGCCCCCACCCCAGCACCCTCTACCCAGGTGTAGGCCACCCCCCGCCCGCCAACCACGACCGTTTGCTCCATGCCGCAAAGGCTACCCAAGGCCGGGGACCGCCTGGCGGGACCCAACGCACCGAGGCGGGGGGTTTCGGTCCCGCCGACCCCGCCAGGCCAGCCCAGTAACCTGACCGGCATGAGCATTGAACCTGTGGTCGCCAGCGAGGGCTGGGGCGTCCTGCACCTGTTCTTCCACTTCCGCCGCGAATACCTGTCCCAGCCCGCCTCGGCGGCCAAGGACTTCCCCGTGCGCATGGAAGTGTTCAACGGCCAGGCCGAGTACCAGGCGATCGCGTTCAGCGTCCTGGGCCAGAAGGCCGACCTGGGGCTGATGCTGCTGGGTCCGGACCTGGCCCGTCTCGACGCGTTCGCGGTCGAGCTGGCGGCCTCGCCGCTGGGCGCGGCCCTGCTGCCCGCCGCCTCGTACGTGTCCATGACGGAGCTGTCGGAGTACACGTCGACCGAGGCCGACGAGACGCGCCGGCTGGTCGAGCAGGAGGGCCTGGCGGAGGCTTCGGCCGAGCTCGAGACGCAGCTGGAGGCCTGGCGCACGCGCATGGCGGAGTACCACGAGCACCGGCTGCACCCGAAGCTCCCGGCCAAGAAGCTGCTGAGCTTCTATCCCATGAGCAAGCGACGAAGCGGCGAGGACAACTGGTTCACGCTGCCGTTCGCGGACCGCAAGCGCCTGATGGGCGGTCACGCGCGCGTGGGCATGACCTACCGGGGCCGCGTGCTGCAGCTCATCACCGGCTCCACCGGGCTGGACGACTGGGAGTGGGGCGTCACGCTGCTCGCCGACGATCCCAAGGTGCTGAAGGACATCGTCTACGAGATGCGTTTCGACGAGGTCAGCGCCCGCTACGGCGAGTTCGGGCCGTTCGTGACCGGGCTGATCATGGAACCGGCGGACTTGATGGAGCACCTGCAGATCCGCTGAGCGCACGCGAAAGGCCCGCGCCCCATGGGGCGCGGGCCTTTCGCGTTGTTGCGACTACTTGTTGACGGCGTCCTTGAACGCCTTGCCCGCCTTGAACGCGGGGGCCTTGGACGCGGCGACCTTGATCTCGGCGCCCGTCTGCGGGTTGCGGCCGATGCGGGCGGCGCGCTCACGACGCTCGAAGTTGCCGAATCCGGCGATCGCGACCTTATCGCCGCGGGCGACCGCGCCGATGATGGCGTTCAACGTGGCGTCGACAGCCTTGCCGGCGTCGCCCTTGCCCAGACCGGACGCCTCTGCGGCGGCCTCGATCAGCTCGGCCTTGTTCATCTGTTTCCTCCTGAGATCTGTCGAGACGCGGCGCGCCTCTTTCGACGGTTCGGCTGCAATCACGCGGGGCGCGGAGGGGACCGCGCGGCACCGCAACCACTTCGACCGTGTCGACACGTTGCCCCGTCAGCGGCCGAATCGCAAGCATCCTCTACGCGAAGCCGCCGCGGCACGGCGTCCGATGCGGCCCGACTATGCTGCCGCGATGCCCGTCCCGACCCCTTCGCCACGCCCTGGCGACCCCCCCGGCCACGCACGCTTGGTCGTCCTGGGCGACTCGTTCACGTTCCACGGTCCCGACGGTCCCGTGCCGCTGCACGAGCCGCGCCTGTATCCCAACGTCCTGCGCGCCCTGCTGGCCGCCGCGACCGGCCGGGATTGGGAGGTCGCGGTGATCGCCCGGGCAGGCTGGAGCGTGCGCGATGTCTGGCTGGCGTTGCAGAAGGACGTGCACCTGCAGCAGCGCGTGCTGCTCGGCGCCGATGCCGTCGTGGTCGGAGTGGGTTCGTTCGACTGGGTCCCCGTGGGCGTGCCGACGCCGCTGCGCGCGCTGCTGCCCTACGTGCGCCCTACCGGGCTTCGCCGCCGCCTGCGGATACTGCTCGACCGCCACCACCACACGCTGGTGCGCGCCACCGGCGGGCGCATCGTGCGCACCCCCGACTCGGTGTATGCGCACAACTGGCGCAAGAGCATCGAGGGCATCCGGGTGTTCGCGCCTGCTGCAGCCGTGTCCGCGCTGCTGCCCGGCATCCACCGCGCGCCGTACTACGGCTTCCTGCACCCTCACCACGCGCGCGGGATGGCGCTGACGCGCCGGCTGGGCGTCGAGGCAAGCGTGCCGCTGGTGGATCTGCCCGCAATCGGAGCGCGGCACCTGGACGACCTCAACGTCGACGGCATCCACTGGTCGTGGGCGCAGCACGCCGAGGTGGCGGCCGCGCTGGCCGAGGCACTGCTGGCTCAAACCCCGCCGGACAGCAGTTCCAGCGGCAGCGCAAGCAACTCAGCGAGCTGAGGCAGCGTCTCGCGGTTGTCGCGATGGACGATGCCGGCCATGCCGAGGTGCTCGGCCACCTCGACGTTGCGGTCGAGGTCGTCGACGAAGACGCACGCCGCGGGCGGCAGGTCCAGCCGCTCGGCCGCGAAGCGGTAGATGTCCTCGTCCGGCTTGCGCATGCCCACCTCGCCCGAGATCACCACGGCGTCGAACAGCTCGGCGAAGCGGTGGCGTGGGTACCCGTCAAGGCGGCGGGGCGTGTGCTGCTCGTCGGATCCGCCCACCGGGTCGACCGGCTGGTCGTGGGTGCCCCAGGAGTTCGACAGCAGGCCTGTGCGCACGCCCGCCCGCCGCGCGGCCGCCACCGCCGCGAACAGCTCCTCGTTGAGCTCCATGCCGGAGAACAGCCCGGCGATCAACCCGTCGGCGGCGATGGGGCGGCCGGCCTTGCGCGAGAACACCTCGGCCAGCAGCTCCCCGAACTCCTCGGCCGTGATGAGCCCCTTCTCGACCTTGTGGATGGCGCTCTCCTCCCCTTCGGCCGCGGTGTAGGCCTCCAGGAACGTCTCCTTGGCGAGCTCGCCGTCCAGGCCCTGCGCGCGGCAGAACGCGCGGAAGCTGCGGGTCACCGACGTCGTCAGCACCCCGCCGTAGTCGACGAGCAGGCCCTTGCGGGCCGCAGGCCGTGGGTTGTCCGCCTCAGGCACCGGTCCACTCCCGCGCCTGGGTCGCCATCGTCGGCACGACCTGTTCCAGCACCGCGAACCAGTCGCTGTCCGCCTTGCCGGCCTTGAAGCGCTTGTACAGGCCCTCCAGCAGGATCGCGAGCTTCCACAGCGCGAGCGTGCGGTAGAACGCGAGGTCGGTCATGGCGTAGCCGGTGCGTTCCTCGTAGCGCGCCAGCAGCTCGGCCTTGGTGGGAAAGCCCGGCTTCTGCGTGGGCTGCGGCAGGCCGTAGATGGTCGGGTCGCCCGGCTCGGGCCAGAAGTTCATCAGGTAGCCGACGTCGGCCAGCGGGTCGCCGAGCGTGGCCATCTCCCAGTCGAGGATCGCGAGCAGCCGCGCGGGCGGGCCGGCGCTGAACACGACGTTGTCGAGCTTGTAGTCGCCGTGGACGATCGCGTGGGGGTACGCCGCGGGGCAGTGCTCCTCGAGCCAGGCGCGCACCGCCTCGATGTCGGCCAGCTCGCGGGTCTTCATGAAGCCCCACTGCTTGCTCCAGCGCTCGACCTGGCGCGCGGTGTAGCCGTCGGCCTTGCCGAGATCGCCCAGCCCGGCGGCGGCGAAGTCGGCGGTGTGCAGCTCGGCCAGCGCGTCGATCGTCTCCAGACCGACGCGGTGGCGGTCCTGTTCGGTGTAGCTGTCCGGTTCGGACTCGCGGATGACCACGCCCGCCACTTCCTCCATCAGGTAGAAGGGCACGCCGATCACGGCGGGGTCCGGGCACGCGGCGGCGGGCCGGGGCACGCGCACCTTGGTGCCGTGCAGTGCCGACAGGACACGGAACTCGCGCATCATGTCGTGGGCCGTTTCGGGCAGCTCCCCCATCGGCGGGCGGCGCAGCACCCACGCCATGCCGCCGCGCTCCACGCGGAACGTGAGGTTGGAGCGCCCTTGGCCGATCTTGGTGACCTGCACCGGACCGGTCCCGGGATCGCCGAGTTCAGCATCCATGAACGCCGTCAGCGGCGCCGACGGCACCAGGGATTCGACATCGACCACGCCCGCTCCGTTCGGTGGTGACTAGGCTGCAGCGGCCGGAACGGTAGGAGCGGAGGATTCAGTGGGTCAAGCCGGGCGCCGCTGGTGCTGTCTCGACATCGGCGAGGTGCTGATCGACGAGACGCGCGTGTGGTCGGTGTGGGCGGACGTCCTCGGCGTGCCGGCGTTCACGCTCATGGCCGCGATCGGCGGCGCGGTCGTGCGCGGGGGAGACCATCGCGACGCCTTCGCGCTGCTAGGCGCGCCGGACTGGGCGGAGCGCCAGGAGGCGTTCGAAGCGCGCTACGGCGGCTTCCGGGCCGAGGACCTCTACCCCGACGCACTGACCGCACTCGCCGCCCTGCGCGCCGCGGGGTTCGGCGTCGCGATCATGGGCAACCAGCCCGCGTCACGCAGCGCGGAGCTGCGCGCGCTGGGCGTCGACGCGGACGTGATCGCCATGAGCGGCGAGCTCGGCGTCGAGAAGCCGTCGGCGGCGTTCTTCGCCGCGGTCGTGGCGGTGACCGGGGCCGCGCCCGCGGACGTCGCCTACGTGGGCGACCGCATCGACAACGACGTGCTGCCCGCGCTGGCCGCCGGGCTGCAGCCGGTGTGGCTGCGGCGCGGCCCGTGGGGCGCGCTGCACCACCTGCCCAACGGCGTGACGGTGCCGCAGGCCCGCGACCTCGCCGACGTCGTGCGGCTCGCCGCGAGCGTATGGGCGGACCCGGACGGGTAAAGACCGCCCAGGCGCGCGAGGAGGAGGCAGGTGGCGGGCAAGCGGCAGGCGGCGACGGACGGCAGCGTGGCAGTGGAGCTGCGCGACGCCGTGCGCGGGTTCTCGGGCGGCATGCTGTTCGGGATCCCGCTGCTGTACACGATGGAGGTGTGGTGGCTGGGCACCCACACCGAGCCGTCGCAGATGCTGGCGGTCCTCGTCGCGACCTACGCGGTGCTGGTGCTGCTGAATCTCACCGGCGGCTTCCGCCGGCGGCGGCGCGGCGACCTCGCCGGGACCTTGCAGGACAGCGCCGAGGCGCTCGCGATCGGCCTGCTGTCGTCCACGCTGGTGCTGGCGCTGCTGCGCGAGATCGGGCCGCACGTCGGCTTCGAGGAGGCGCTGGGCAAGGTCGTGTACGAGGCGATGCCGTTCGCGCTCGGCGTGTCGCTCGCGCGCCACTTCCTCGACGGCGACCGCATCGACCCCGACGAGGAAGTGCGCGACGCGGCGCCGGTGAACGAGACGGTCGTCGACCTCGGTGCGGCGGCCGTGGGGGCGGTGTTCTTCGCGCTCAACATCGCACCCACCGACGAGGTGCCGATGATCGCCTCGGCCCTCGGCGCGAGCGGCTTGCTGCTACTCGTGCCGTTCTCGCTGCTGGTGACCTACCTGATCGTGTTCGCGGCCGGGTTCACCGACGCCGACGCCCGCCACCGCCAGCAGGGCGTGCTCCAGCATCCGCTCACCGAGACGCTGGCCGCCTACCTCGTGGCCCTGGCGATGGCCATGCTGCTGCTGGTGCTGTTCCAGCGCGTCGACGCCGCGCACACCTGGGCGGAGATCCTCGGCGAGGCGGTGGTGCTGGGGTTGCCCGCTGCGGTGGGCGGCGCGGCGGGGCGGCTGGCCGTATGAGCCCCCGACGCGAGCGCACCGCGGCCGAGAACGTCGCCTTGGGTGTCAGCCTGACGATCGTGCTGGCGGTGCTCGCCGCGATCGGCGTGATCGCGGCCACGCAGAACGGCAAGGAGGGTCCGCGCTTCGCCGTCGAGATCGGTGACGTGCGCGGCGGCGGCACCGAGCACCACGTGCAGGTGCGCGTGCGCAACGTCGGGGACGCCACCGCCGAGAACGTGCAGGTGCACGCCGAGCTCGCCGTGGCGGGTGCGCCCCCGCTCGAAGGCGAGCAGCACATCGACTTCTTGGCGGCGGGTGGCCAGGCCGAGGTCACGTTCGTCTTCTCCGAGGAACCGGTGCTCGACCGGCTGACGATCGAGGTCGCCTCCTACCGCATCCCCTGAACAGCGAGATCAGGCCAGACCGGCTCTGAAGCGGACGTGTTCCGCGAGCGCGCCGAGCACCGCGGGGACGGAGTCGAGCCTGCTGTCCGCGGCGAGCCAACACAGCGCGTCGCTGTCGCGGCAAAGCGTGACGCCGCCGAACTCGATCGACGCGGTGCCCATGACCTCGGCGGCGGCCGCGACGACGGCATCCGGCAGCCCATGGGCGTCGCCCACCAGGCGCCCGCCGACGAACGTGAGCCGGATGCGCTCGCCCGCCGCGCGGGCGCGGACCACGGCCGGGGGGCCGTCGAGGATCTCCGCTGTGCCGGCGCCCAGGCCGAGCTCGGCGAGCGCGGCGGGCGCCAGCCCGGCGTGGGCGACGACCCGGGCCGGCGGCTGGTCGAGGCCGAGGTGCGCGAACAGCGCGACTTGTCGCGCGGGACTGGAGCCGACCACAAAGGCGTCCAGGCCGTTCACCACCGATGCGCCGATGTCGCCCATCCACGCCAGCGCGTCGCCCACGAGCAGGCGCACCGAGGGGTCGGGGTGGTCGGCGATGCAGTTCACCACCAGGTCGTGGCGACGGCGCTCGGCAAAGTCCAAGCGCAAGGTCTCGGGAGTCGCGACCTCGGCGGGCAGGCCGCGCAGGGCCAAGGCGTCGCGCAGCGGCTCGGCCTCGGCCACGCCGGAAGCCAGCAGCGTGACGCGGATCATTCCTTCACCGCGGCGGCGAAGCGCGCCCAGGCCTCGGGATCGTCGCCGACGGACAGGTCCTTGCCGCAGCGCACCAGGGGCAGCCGCAGGATCGAGGGGTCCTTCACCATCCGCGCGATCCAGTCGTCCTCCCCCGCCGACACCCACTGCAGGCCCTGCTCCTGATAGGCGCGGGACCCGGGATCCAGGCACGCCTCGGCGCCGAAGCGCTGCACCCACTTGCGCAGCTCACCCGGGGTGGGCGGGCGCTTGGCGAGGTCGTTGAAATGGAACGCCACGCGGCGCTCCGCGAAGAAGCGCTGCGCCTTGCGCGTGGCCTGCGACTTCGCCAGGCCGAGCATCTGCAGGTCCATCGTTGGCATGCTATGCGCCACCCTGGCGACCGCCGAAAGGACCGCCGTGCCGGCCGACCTGCTGTTCCGCTCCGCGCTGGAGCTCGCCGCCCTGGTACGCGAGCGCGCCCTGTCGCCGGTCGAACTCACCGAACTGGCGCTGGCACAGGTGGAGCAGCTCAACCCCGTGCTCAACGCGCTCGTCACGATCGATGGCGACGGGGCGCTGGCCACGGCCAAGCTCGCCGAGGAGCGGGTCATGGCCGGAGGCGACCTGCCACCATTTCTCGGGATCCCGACGGTGATCAAGGACGTCCACCCCACCGCGGGCCTGCGCACCACGTTCGGGACGGCCGCGCTGGCCGGCTTCGTGCCGCCGTTCGACGCCGAGCACGTCGCGCGATTGCGCACGGCCGGGTTCGTGTTCCTCGGCAAGACCAACGTGCCGGAATTCGGGACCGTGCCCTACACCGAGTCGGCGCTGCTCGGCCCGGCACGCAACCCCTGGGACCCGTCGCGCACGCCCGGCGGGTCATCGGGCGGAGCAGCCGCGGCACTGGCCGCCGGGATGGTGCCGGTGGCCGACGGGTCGGACGGCGGCGGATCGACGCGCGTCCCGGCCGCGGCCTGCGGGGTGTTCGGACTGAAGCCCTCACGAGGGCGTGTGTCGAACGCGCCGCTGTTCGGCGACCTCTACCTCGGCATCGTGACGCCCGGACCGCTGACGCGCTTCGTCACCGACGCCGCCGCGATGCTCGACGCGATGGCCGGATACGCGCCGGGTGATCCGCATTGGGCGCCGCCGCCCGAGCGGCCCTTCCTGGACGAAGCGCGCACCGATCCCGGCCGTCTGCGCATCGGTGTGATGACCGCCTCGCCACTGGCCCATCGCGCGGTCGGCACCGAGGCGGCCGCCGCGACCGAGGATCTCGGCCGCCTGCTCGAGTCACTGGGACATCTAGTAGAGCCGTGCGCGCTGCCCGTGCCGGAGCAGATCGAAGCGCTGTTCACCGACCTGTGGACCGCGGGACTCGCCTCCAATCCCATGCCGCCCGAGCAGCTCGAGCCGTTCAACCAGCACCTGGCGGCGCGCGGCGCCTCGTTAAGCGCCACGGCACTCTTGCGGTCGTTCACGGCGCTACAGCTCCACTGCCGCGCGATCGTGGCGGCGAGCCTGCCGTTCGACGCGGTGCTGTACCCGACGCTGACGCACGATCCCTTCACGGTCGGTGAGCTGGCCGGACTCGATCCCGACGAGGCGTACGACCGTGCCGCGTCGTTCGTCGGCTTCACTCCGATCGCGAACCTGACCGGCCAGCCTGCCGTGTCGATGCCCACCGGCTGGTCGGTCGCGGGGCTGCCCATCGGCGTCAGCGCGCTCGGCCGTCCCGGCGACGAGGCGACGCTGCTGCGCCTGGCCGCGCAGGTCGAGCACGCCACGGGCTGGCCGTCGCGCCGGCCGCCCGCCTGAACCGTTTCCGAGCCGTTCCGCCGACTGATCCAGGAGCCGCAGTGCTGATCGACAAGACCGTCCTCGTCACCGGCGCCTCAAGTGGCATCGGCGAGGCGTGCGCGCGCCGCTTCGCCGAGCGGGGCGCGCGCGTGCTGCTGTGCGCGCGGCGGCTGGACCGCGTGGCGGCGCTCGGCGCCGAGCTCGGCGGTCCGGGCGAGGCGCACGCCTTCGCCCTGGATGTGCGCGATCGCGCGGCGGTCGATGCGGCCGTGGCCGCGCTCCCGCCGCAGTGGCAGGCCGTCGATATCCTGGTGAACAACGCGGGACTGGCCGCGGGCTTCGGGCGCCTGCCGGACAACGATCCCGACGACTGGGACCGGATGCTCGACACGAACGTCAAGGGGCTGCTCAACGTCACCCGGGCTGTCGTGCCGGGGATGGTCGCGCGCGGCGGCGGGCACGTCGTGAACATCGGGTCGGTGGCAGGGCACGAGACCTATCCCGGCGGGGCGGTGTACTGCGCGAGCAAGGCGGCGGTGGATCGCATCACCAAGGGGCTGCGGCTGGATCTGCTCGGCACGGGGGTGAAGGTGTCGACTGTGGACCCGGGCCTGGTCGAGACGGAGTTCTCGCTGGTGCGTTTCCGCGGTGACGCGGAGTTCGCCGCTCGCGTGTACGAGGGCATGACGCCGCTGACGGCCGACGACGTGGCCGAGACGGTCGTGTGGGTCGCCGACCGTCCCGCGCACGTGCAGGTCGCCGAGGTGCTGCTGTTCCCCGCCGATCAGGCGGCGGCGACAGCAGTGCACCGGCGTCACTCGTAGGGCGCGACCTCGGCGACCTCGTCCGGTTCGTCTCGGCGGCGCCGCTCCGCGCGGCGCCCGCCCTCGATCGCCGCGATGACCAGCAGCATCCCGGCGACGTGGCGCGGGCCGTAGGGCTCGCCGAACACGATCGCCGCCCAGATGCTCGACAGCAGCGGGACCATGGCGAGCACCAGTGAGCTGAGCGCCGCGCTGACACGCGTGTGCGCCCAGTTCACCAGCAGGTGCCCGTTACCGGGGCCCATGGCCATCAACAGGACCAGCGCGCCCTCGGCGAGCGTGGGCACCCGCACGCCGCCCTGCGCCCCGCCGGAGAGCAGCAGCGCGGGCGCGACGATGACCGCCGCGATGGCGAACACCGTGGTGGTGAACGTCAGCGTGTGCCCGCCCCGGTCGCGGGCCGTGCGCGAGAACAGGAAGTAGGCGACGAAGACCAGCAGGTTCACCACGGACAGCGCGTCGCCGTACAGGCTGCGGCTGCTGTCGCCGAGGTTGGCCTGCACGACGACGGTGACGCCGACCAGGGCGAGCAGGCTCGACAGCACCAGCCGCAGGGGCACGACCTCGCCGATGGTGCGGCGGCTGACCATGCTGACGAGTA
>Ga0299913_10004817_pt1 | contig 11403 bp, 8 predicted proteins | sample RVTome_9_FD_201360 | JGI IMG/M metagenome (GOLD analysis project Ga0299913, IMG submission 201360) | Soil microbial communities from uranium-contaminated site in the Upper Colorado River Basin, Wyoming, United States - RVT155D38 (version 2) ... | reverse complement strand
CAGCTGCGCGGTCTCGCGCGGCGGGCACGGACGGGCGGCTTCGAGATCACCGAAGCGGGTGGCCGGCGGGCGGGGCGCCTCCCCGTGTAGCCCCCAGGTGGTGTTGTGGGGCGGGGGCCGCGGGGGGGGGGGCCGCCCCCCCCCCCCAACAGCATCACCCGCTTTGTCACACTTCGGCGGCTCTCTCGCCGGTCCCCGTGACTCCTGTGTCGCCAAATCCCCCTGAATCCCCGCCTGAGCACGACATAACGTCACTTCTTAAAGAAGTTGCTCGAGATTTCAAAGATGGCTGCATCTCGACAGTTTTTTGTCGAGATGCAAGGAAGATTGGCGGCGGCGGCGGCCGGGAACTACCTTGACGGATCTCTGCGGTCGGGCCGTGTCCCGCCAAGGTGGCGGTTTACCGGATCTAGCGGATGTCCGTTCGCATTGGAAATCCGTCGAACAGGGCTCCGACAGCCGCCGGTTCGTCGTCGGTCACGACGTGTTGAGTCGGCGACTCGCTACGTCGTTTCGGCCCAAATGACGTTGGTTGCCTTGGGCAGCGAGAGTGTAATCCGATTCAGGTCCCGCCCGCCTGGGACAACATCTCCGCCGGGCGTGGCCGGAACTCGGCCCACGCGATCCCGAGCAGGAGCAATCCCATTCCGATCGGTCCCACCGGTGGGGCGTGACCGAGCGTGAACACTGCCGCACCGAGTGACATTGACACGAGGGCACCGATGGGTGCGGTGTCCTTGAGTGCCGCCACGACCGCGAGCGCCACGGCGAGCCAAAGCAGGCCGGCACCCCAGTAGAGGATGAGTCCTCGTGGGTCCGAGCCTGAGATCAACTCGTGAACGAGCCGACCGGCGCCCCGCTGGTCCTCAGCGGGGAGGTCGTTCGCTGTCTCGGCGGCAATGCCCCACGCGATTCCCAGGATCGCGTCCAGTGCCGTGTAGGCCACTACGAACGGAAGGATCAGCGCGCGTGCGACGCTGGCGGCCCGATTGGCCACACCCTCCACGAGCAGCCAGAGCACGTAGCCCAACCCCATGATGAGGAAGAGCTGCGCGATGTGCAGCCCGACGAAGAGATCGGTCTCGTCGCCCAGCTCCGGGTTGGCCGTCGGGTGCAGCACGCCGAGGAGAACGTAGAGCGACGGGACGCCGAGCAGGACCACCCGCCGCCAGGTTCGCCGACTGCGAACCATCTCCCCGCCTCGGTCCTTTGAACCGACTGCGGCGTTCACTTGGCAGGCGCCGTTCGCGACGTGTCCGGGAGCGCCCCGCCCGGGACTCGCGAGGCGCGCCACTCGTGCACGAGAGCGGCGATGAACAGGCTGCCGAATGCGAGCGTCCCGAATGGCGCGGGATGGCCGAGCAGGAAGAAGAACGCTGCGAGCCCGAGGAAGGCCCACTGCGCCCGCGATGCGCCCGCGGCTCGCGAGACGAACGCCAGGTAGCCCAGGGTGAGGACCCACCCGAATGTGCCGAGGAGGCTGAGCCAGATCACCCATGGCTCAAACGCGGGCCAGTCCTGCACGATGTCGAACAGGGCTTCCTGTTGCGAGGCGGGGAGTTCGCGTGCGGTTTGCATCGCGAGTCCGGTGCCGATGCCGGCCAGCGTGTCGTATGCGCTGAAGAAGACGAGAAAGATGCCCATGCCGAGGCAGGTCGGCCATGCGCTCGCTCGGTGAAGCTCGTCCGCCAAGAGGAATACCGAGATAGCCACCAGGCCGACCAGGCCCAGTTGAATCATGTGGAAGACCATGAACCAGGTGGATGCGTCCATCAGGGCTTCTACGTTGTGGTCCGGTTGCGGATGGAGGACGGTGTATCCGGCGAGCACGAGCGGTGGTCCGATGAGGAGCAGTCGCCGCGTTCGAGTTGGCAGGTGCCAGAGTGTGCCCGGCCCGGTTCCCGGGCTGGTCTGAAGGTTGCTCATTTCGTGTTCCTTCCGGGAGGGTGGTTGGTCCCGAGAAGCGCGGCATCGAAGAAACCCACGACTCGTCGCTGGTACTCGACGGGCTGGGCGTCGATGCCGCCCGTGTGGCTGGACCCTGGGACCTCCCAGATGTCCTTGGGGTCGCCGGCTGCCGCGTAGTACTTCGGTTGTCTGGTGTTCTCGCCGCCGATGCCGGGGTCGGCATAGATGAGAAGGACCGGACGCGGAGAGATGGCGCCGATGCGGTCCACGATCGGGGGCGGCGGCTTGTGGTTGGAGAAGACGGCCGTCGCCGCCGTGATCACGACCTGGGAGGGAGCGACCAGTAGCCGCGCGAACCCGGAGACATCGGTTTCACCGACGCGCTCGCCGGCCCCCTCGGAAACGACGGCCTGGATCGACTCCGACAGGGCGGCGGCCCGTAGCAACATCTCACCGCCAACGGAGAAGCCGAATGCGCCAACTCGGTCGGCGTCCACGTCGGGACGCCGCTGCAGGTAGGAGACGCCGGCCAGCAGATCCCGATCGCCGGCCCACCGCACGGCGTCGCCTTCGCTCCCGCCCTGGCCGCGGGGGTCGAGCAGCAGCACCCCGTACCCGTGCTCGATGAGCATGCGCGCCTCGTCTGAGCGACTGGCGCCCGGGAAGAGCAGGATCGCCGCCCGGTTCCGGGAGGGTACGTAGGTGGCCGTCAGCTCGAGCCCGTCGTCGGTGGTGACGATGACGTTCTTGTACGGCACCCCGAGGTCGGGTTCGACCGGTGTAGGTGCGGTGTGGGTGTAGATGTATCCGAGGCCGACCGGGAAGACGACGAACCACGCGATCGCGATGGCGAGCACCGGCGCGCAGGCGACGATCACTGAGCGGCGCAGGTAGCGCTGTCGACGGGTGCCGCCGGTGCGTCGGCTGCGCCACAGGATGACCGGGCCGGCGAGGAGCAGGACGGCGCCGGCCGCGAGGGCCAAGATGCCCGTGTAGTGGTCGCCTTCCACGGTCCCGTTGCGCAGGTAGTACGCCGCGGGTGCGCCGATCGCGACACCGATCGCCCCGAGCGTCATCGCGAGGACCGCGCGGGCTCCCGCCCGCAGGTGCGGGTAGGCGGCGGCGGTGGCCGCGAGCAGCAGGACCGGGATCAGGCCGCTGACGAGATGGTCGCCAGCCGTGGTGCCGGGCTCGGGCTGCAGGAAGTTGTCGTCGAGCACATGCAGCGCGACGACGCCGACGCAGACCACGAGGATCGTGCGTTCGGGATCGCCCCGCCCGCGGCCGGAGAAGCGGTCCGGCCCAGGGGCATGCGAGCCCCGGGAAGTCATTCCGGTGCGAGCCGATCGTGTCTCAGCCATCGTCTCTCCTCACCACGCGTCGTGGCCCTGCCCATGGGACAGGGTCCAGCTCGGGCTCGGGAAGGGTCGCCTCGTCGGGTTCGTAGTGTCCGTGCTCGAGGCGAGGGAGCCACTCCAGCCATCCGGGCAGGTACCAGTTCCACCGATCCAGCAGGCTCATGGAGGCGGGCAGGAGGACGGCGCGGATCAAGGTGGCGTCGATCAGGATCGCGGCTGCGAGCCCGACTCCGAACTGCTTGAAGATCATCGCCTGCAGCGCGCCGAAGATGGAGAACACCCCGACCATGACGATGGCCGCGCTGGTGACCACGCCGGCCGTGGTCTTGATGCCGTGTGCGACCGCGGCCTGGGTGGGGAGGCCGTCGTCGTAGCTCTCCCTGACTCGGCTGAGGATGAAGACGTGGTAGTCCATGGACAGCCCGAACAGGATCACGAAGAGCAGGATCGGCAGGAAGGGGTCGATCCCGCCGGTGGCGTCGAAGCCCAGCATTGTCTTGCCCCAACCTTCCTGGAAGACGAGCACCAGCACTCCGTAGGCAGCCCCGACCGAGAGCAGGTTGAGCAGCACCGCCTTGACTGCGATGACCAGCGACCTGAACGTCACCAGCATCAGGAGGAACGCGAGCAGCAGAACGAACGCGAACACCAGTGGGGCCGTGGTGTTCATCTGGGCGTCGAAGTCCCGGGTCTGTGCCGTCGTTCCGGTGACGGCGACCTCGGCGTCGCCCAGGGAGCCCACTGTTGTGGGCACGATGTCGTCGCGGAGCGTGTCCAGGGCTGCGTTGGACGGTCCGTCGCTGCCGTTCCCGGCAACCGGGATGGAGACCACGGCGACCGTGCCCTCCGGGTTGATGCTCACGTCGACCGGCTGGTTCATCACCTCGGTGCCCACGGCGGCGTCGGTCAGCTCCTGGATCTCCGTCTGTACCTGCGGCGACCGGACGTCGGCAGCCTTGACCACCACGTCAGCGGAGATCTCGGTGCCGGGGAACGCGGCCTCGAGCCGGTTGTAGGTGGTCAGCAGGTGCTGCGGGAAGGTGTCGATCCCCGGCTGAACTGTGGTCATCTGGAGCGCGGGCGCGGCGAGGGCGAGCAGCAGTCCGCCGGCCAGCACCACCGAGACCACCGGTCGCCGTAGCACCCGGTCCAGGATCGCGCCCCAGATGCGCCCCTCGCCGTCGGTGCGGCGAAGCCGGTTGGTGAAGGGCACGCGGCCGCGGTCCACCCGGTCACCCAGCTTGGAGAGCACCGCCGGGAGCACCGTCAGGGAGCCGAGCATTGCCACTGCGACCACCATCATCGTCGCGATCCCGAACGAGGCGAACGTCGCGTCCCGAGTGAGCAGCATGCCCGACAGCGCCACGATCACGGTGACGCCCGAGACGAGCACGGAGTGTCCGGAGGTCGCGGCCGCCGCCTCGAGGGCGGCGCCCTCACTGCGTCCGGCAGCCCGTTCCTCCCGCTCCCGCTTGAGGTAGAACATCGAGTAGTCGACCCCGACGGCCAAGCCGATGAGCAGGACCAGGGCCGACGTGCTCTCGGACATCGGGACCACGTGGCTCACGAGCGAGACCATGCCCAGGGTGCCGAGCACGGCGCTGAGCCCCAGCAGCAAGGGAATTCCGGCCGCGACGACTGCCCCGAAGGCGATCAGCAGGATGAGCAGGGTCAGCGGGACCGAGTACAGGCCGGCGGTCTTCAGGTCCTCGGCGAACGAGTCGTTCAGCGCCTTGTTGGTGCTCTCCCCGAATGAGCCGACGTAGAAGTCGGGATGCGCCTGCTGGACCGCGGCGACCGCCGCCACTACGGCGTCGGTCTTGTCCACGGCGTCCTCAGGTGGACCGGCGAACTCGAGCGGCACGAGAGCGGAGGCCTGGTCTTCCGATACCAGTCCGGTTGCCCCCTGGTCGTACGGGGACTCGACGGACGCGACTTCGTCGAGGGAGCCGACTGCCTCGACCACTTGTGCGACGACCGCCTGGAACTGCGGTGACTCAGCGGTGACCTCCGTGCTCTGGACCAGGACGCTCTCTTGGGCGGGGCGTTCGAAGTCCTCGTAGAGGATCTTGTCGGCGCGCCCGGACTCACCCGGTCCGGAGGTCTCGTAGACGATCATGTTCATCGGGGAGACCAGGCTGAAGGCGAACAGCGTCACCATCAGCCCCAGCCACCCGAGGACGGCGGCCTTGCGGTGACGGCCGCTCCAGCGGGCCATTCGTGCGGCCAGGTTGTGATGCCGCGTTGGCTGGGTCATGACTGCTCCTTCGGAACCTGACCAGGCAGGTCCTGTGCTTTGATCGCCCCTGCGATCAAGGGATGTCGATGCGGCCCACCTTGGTGACCGTGGTGCGCTCGACGACGAAATAGGGCAGGAGTCCGAGCGCCTCCGTCTCGTTGGCGGCCTCCACGGTCCACCACATCGCGTGCCCGCCTTCGCCGCAGGACGCAAGCGCAGCCTGATGGCGCAGGGGACTGGTTCCTCCCTTGAACGACGCGTACGCCGCCCCGCACTCCTCCGGATGGTGACGATGGTGGAGAAGGAAGAGACCCATGGGTTGAGCCTGGTTCCCCCACCCCGACGCGACATCGGGGTATTACCCTGATTTCCCGGCCCTGCCGCGCTGATCCCAGGTGGCCTAGGCTGAGGCGCGGAGGGAAGATGGGTGTTGCTGCCGCCCCGCTCGTAGGCCGCGCCGAGGAGCTCGCACTTCTCGACGACGCTCTGGCGGACCTCACCCGCGGGGAGTGGAAGGCAGTCGAGCTGGTTGGCGAACCCGGGATCGGCAAAACCCGTCTCCTCGAGGAGCTGACGACCCGCGCCGATCGCCGCGGCGCCCTCGTCCTGTCGGGTTCCGCCTCCGAGCTCGAGCGCGACCTGCCGTTCTGGATGTTCGTGAACGCTCTCGACGACTACGTCCGAAGCCTCGACCCGCGCCTGCTCGAGCTGCTCGACGACGAGGTCCGGACCGAGCTCGCTCAGGTCTTCCCCGCGCTGACCGGCCTCGCCACGGACAAGCCAGCGGCAGGCGTGCACGAGCGCTACCGGACCCATCGCGCGGTGCGTGAACTGCTCGAGCGCCTGACGGCGACCGGGCCACTCGTCCTCGTCCTGGACGATGTGCACTGGGCGGACCCGGCGTCGGTGGAACTGCTCGGCGCGCTGCTGCGTCGACCGCCGGACGCGGCCGTGCTGATCGCCGTGGCCGTGCGCCCCCATCAGGCGCCTCGGCGGCTGGCCGCGGCCCTGGAGCGGGCGCACCGCGGGGGAGGACTCGCCCGGGTCGGGGTCGGTGCCCTGACCCGAGTTGAGGCAGCAGAACTCCTCGGCGAAGCCGTGGGCGATGCCGCAGCCACCGCACTCTATGAGGAGACCGGTGGCAACCCGTTCTACCTGGAACAGCTCGCCCGATCCCTGGCCACCCAGGCCACGACCGGCACTCGCGAACTGTCGCTGGCCGGTTTGGAGGTTCCGACTGCGGTTGCCGCTGCCCTGGCCGAGGAGCTCACCTTGATCTCGGAAGGGACACGCGGGGTGCTCCAAGGCGCGGCGGTGGCCGGCGACCCGTTCGAACCCGATCTCGCGGCGGCCGCCGCGTCGACCACCGAGGAGTCGGTGCTCGACGCCCTCGACGAGCTGCTGAGGCGCGGCCTGGTTCGCCCCACCGAGGTGCCCCGCCGGTTTCGCTTCCGGCACCCGGTGGTCCGACGGGCCGTCTACGAATCAACACCGGCCGGCTGGCGACTCGGCGCGCACCAGCGCAGCTCGACCACGCTCGCCGCCCGCGGCGCACCGGCGGCAGAACGCGCCCACCACGTGGAGCGCAGCGCGAGGCACGGTGACGCCACCGCCGTAACCACGCTGCGGGAGGCCGGGGAAGCGGTGGCCGCGCGCGCCCCGGCCACCGCCGCCGCCTGGTTCGGGGCGGCACTGCGGCTCATGCCCACCGACGCACCGATCGAGATGCGGGCCGACCTGCTGCTCTCCCGCGCGCGGGCGCTGGTCGCGACGGGACAGTTCGGTGACGCGCTGTCCGCGCTCCTCGAGAGCATCGGGCTCGTCCCGACCGAGGCGGTCGCACCCCGCGTACGTCTCACATCGGCGTGTGCCGGCGTCGAACACCTGCTCGGTCAGCACGAGCAGGCCCACCACCGACTCACCACGGCATTCGACGGCCTCGCTGACTCAACCTCGCCAGAGGCCGCGGCTCTGATGATCGAACTCGCCATGGACGGGTTCTCCCGCATGGACTACCCGCGGATGCGCACCTGGGCCGAACGCGCCCTGACCAGCGCACGGCCGCTGGGCGACCGAGCGCTGACCGCGGCCGCGGCCGCGGCGCTCACCTTCGCCGAAGCCGCCGACGGCGCAACCACACAGGCGCAGACCCTTCGCGCGGAAACAGCCCACCTCGTCGCAGACCTCGATGACACCGAGCTCGCCGGCCGCCTCGACGCGGCCGTCAACCTCGCCGGCGCCGAGCTCTACCTCGACCGCTACCCGGAAGCCGCGATCCACGCCGAACGAGCACTATCGGTGGCCCGGGCGACAGGGCAGAGCGCGTTCATCCCCCTTGCCTACTCGATCCTCGGGCAAGCACAGCTGCTTCGCGGCCGCCTGGCCGAGGCCGGAGTCCTCCTCGACGACGCCGTCGACGGCGCCCGCCTGTCCGGCAACGTCCAGGCACTGGCCGGGAACCTCATCAACCGCTCCCTCGTCGCGCTCGCAGCCGGTGACCTCGACCTGGCCCTGTCCACGGCCGAAGAGAACGCCGAACTGACCCACGGGCTGGACCAGAGCCTCGTCTGTGCGGCATCAGTCGCGCTCGCCGCCACGCTCCTCGAACGCGGCGACCCCGAGCGGGCCGCCAACATCCTCACCACCTCCTCCGGCGGCGCAGAGCTCCCGATGATCCCCGGCGTGTGGAGGCCCAGGTCGCTCGAACTGCTGACCCGCTGCTGGCTCGCACTCGACCGCCGCAGCGACGCCCGACGCGCAGCAACAACCGCCGGGGCGGCCGCCGCCGGCCTGAACCTGCGCATGGCCGATGCCATGGCCGACCGCGCCGCCGCCGCCGTCGACCTCGACGACGGCGACCCCGCCACCGCCGCCGAGCACGCGCTCGCCTCGGCGCTCGCAGCCGACCAGGCCGGCGCCCCCCTCGAGGCCGCCCTCTCGCGGACACTCGCCGGCCGCGCCCTGGGGCAAGCCGGTCAACCCGACCGCGCAGCGGCCGAACTGCAGCACGCCGCCAACCAGCTCCACGCCGACGGAGCACTCAGACACCGTGCCGCCGCCGAGCAAGAACTCAGACGCCTCGGCCACCGGGTCCATCGACGCAGCCGGGCCGGCACACCCGATGGAGTCGGCATCGAGACCCTCACCGAACGCGAGCGCCAAGTCGCAGGGCTGGTCGTCGACCGCAAGACCAACCCCGAGATCGCAGCCGAGCTGTTCCTCAGCCCCAAGACCGTGGAGACCCACCTGCGCCACATCTTCCACAAGCTCGATGTGACCTCTCGCGCCGACCTCGCACGGACGATCGAGGCCTCCCCGCAACAGCGAGCCCGGCTCCAACGCTGACTGGTGCCGCGAGGCGGGCGTAGAACCGGAAGGAGAAGCCCAATGAAGGAGATGCTCCTTAGTTCTTGGTCCGACACATCTCCGCGACCGCCTCGAGAACGTCGCGCACATCGACGGACTTGTCGAAAACCAGGTCGGCGCCCAACCTCAGCGCCGTCACTGCGGCCGGGTCGGCACTGTAGATGACAATGATCGCCTCGGGGCAGGCAGCCCTCAGGTGGGGCAGCGCCTCCAGCCCGTTCATGCCAGGCATTCGGATGTCACAGACGATCACGTCGGGACACCGCACCTCAACACGATCAAGAGCTTGGCCTCCGTCGTGAGCGGTCCCGAACAGCGTGAAGCGCTCGTCGGTGTCGATGAGCAACCTGATCAGGAGGCGGACCGATGCCTCATCATCGACCGCCATGACGGAGTACGGCATATCCCCCCTGCCCTAAGCAAACGCCACTTGCGCTGGATGCGCATGACGCCGTGGGCTCATTTCGCGTTCAGGATGTCTGAACCCTCGGGCGCGTGAGGTGTCGGGCCGGACCGGTTCCCGGGCGTTCCGCTGTCCGCTCGGGAGCTCGAGGGCCTCGGCGCGAGAGCGAGACCCGCAGCTTCGCCATGGCGTCGGAGAGATGGCGTCGTACCGTGATTTGGCCGGACCGTCAGACGGTCTGCGATTTCCCGCGCGCTCAGGCCATCGAAGAGCTGGTCACGCCAGAGACGACGTGTGGGCCGTCGGTCGCGACGGTCGTCGACGGCGACTGGTATGTGAGCGTCGACGACGTGTACACGGGCATCGGGCTCAAGACGTTCCCGCCTCCGTTGCCTCGGTGGTCGGGGGCTGCCTCGCGGGCAGTGCGTCCGGGGCAGTTGGGGCACCGTCGAGCTCGTGGTGTCCGGGGGTGTCAACGACGGCACCAGAGGCAAGCTGGTGGAGGCGTTCGCGGGTCTCGTCCACAGACTCAGCCCTGGTCTCGACGGCGGTGGCAGGCAATAAGTGCGGCCTTAGTTTGTGAATCGGTAAGAATTTTTAGACTTCGCTGCATCTCGACACAACAAAAAGGTGCGGCCTAGTGCGCCATGTCGACGAAGCGCGAGTAGTGGCACTGGAAAGCGACAGTGATGTCGCGGGTGGCGCCGTCGCGGCATTTGGCGACGATCGGGTCGGCCTCGCCGGGGCGGTCGCTGATGTGCAGGCGTTGACTTCAGATGCTCCGAGAGCCTCCACGCATTTGACCGCAAGGCCAAGTCATTCTGGGCTATGACGCTGTCGACATAGCGGGATCCTTCGCACCGGATCGGGGAGCGATCGACGTGCTTGGTCGGCAGCGAGACCGGACGCGGCCCGTCCTGCCTATAGAGGCACTCTTTGGTTCGTTAGTCATTGCAGTACGACGAGACCAACGACCGGGTGCACGGGCCCGGTTTCCGGGTAGTGGCTCGGCCGGCTAGTCACCCAAGCGGCTTCATCGCGGCAAAGCCAACGGTTCACACCGCGGCTCCGCGTGTTGAGTTGCCCTCCTCGGTAGGAGTGGCCTGGTCCGCGGCACTGACGCCAGGCTCAAAGCGCGCGCTGGGGTGCATGATCTCCCAGACCACGGGGCGCTCGTCCGATGGACACTCTGCGGGAGTGAGTTGTTCCCAAGGCTCTGCCATGAGTGGCACGCTTATCCAGCCACTGCTAACCAGGGTTAGGGGCGGATCCGACTACCGTGCCGATCGCCAGGAAGGACGTAGGAGCATGGCTAGAGATGACACCGACACGACCGAGTGTCCGTTCTGCAAGGAAGTAGTCCGGGCGAATGCCGTTCTGTGCAAGCACTGCGGCTCGCGGCTCAGCCCTCCGACGCTCCAGCACGATGGAGTGTGCCCATTCTGCAAAGAGGAGATTCATCCGGAAGCGACCCGTTGCAAGCACTGTCGCTCGAACCTGGCGGTAGACGAGCGAGCTCGCACTGACAAGGCGGGAGGCTGTGGCTGCGGCGGTGGTTGCAGTGGTGGGCCAGAAGCCGGCCGACGGCTCCCCAGGTGGTCGGCGCTCGGCACTCGAAGCTATCCGGACCCCGACTGCTTCCACGACTGCTTTTGGCGGTGCTTCGACGGGACTGGTGACGCGCAGTGGTGCTGGATCGCCTGCGATTACCTCTGCCCGCCAGCGACGCTGCCGCGCTGAACTTGCTTGGCCTTAGCGCGAGCCGACGCAGACGATATGGCCCCTCCTCAGCCCTTGCCTCCTCGCGGCGGATTGACGCGCTCTAGGTAGCACTCGCAGCGACTAGCCTCGCTTAGTGGACGCCTATCCCCACCCTGACCGTTGACCAGGCCTACGAAGCCGCACACGGTCCGCAGTGTTTCCGTTGATGTGTTGCCGGATGCTGCCTCAGCAAGGGTCCCTGACTAAGTCGCTGTTGTACCTAGCGATTACGGACCGCTTGGTAGGCACTTCGGTCCGCCTGTCGCAGTGGAGCCGCCGGCAGCGAGGTGAAGGCTGAGCTGCGTCGACGGTGACACGCTGACGACTATCACCGGTCAACCACCGGTTTCGTCGGTACAGTCCGAGAG
>Ga0299913_10004816_pt1 | contig 11403 bp, 8 predicted proteins | sample RVTome_9_FD_201360 | JGI IMG/M metagenome (GOLD analysis project Ga0299913, IMG submission 201360) | Soil microbial communities from uranium-contaminated site in the Upper Colorado River Basin, Wyoming, United States - RVT155D38 (version 2) ... | reverse complement strand
CGGCGTCGTCAGCACGTAGTCATAGCCCCCCTCGTTGATCGCTCTACGCCACTTGGTGCACACGTTGATGGGGCGGAAGGTGCCGCGGCGAAGCTCCTCGCCGATGTACTGCACGTGGTTGGAGAGGTCGTTGCCGTAGAAGAAGTACTGGCCGAAGGCGGCGGCGCGGCCGCTCACCCCGATCCTCTGGTCCTCGGCCTCCCTCCCCCACTCCTGGAGCGGAGTCCACTGCGGGGTCGCGCGGAAACCGCCCGTCAGGGGCGGCGCGACCTCGGCCCGGTAGCGATTCTCGAGGTACTGGTCCTTCTGCACGCGTCCCAGTGCCACCACCGCGACCAGAGCGGCCAGACCCACCCCCCAGATCACGACTGCCGGCGCCCCGGCCCGCCCCGCGGCCACCATCAGCGCGGGGACGCCGACCAGCAGGAGCGCGAGCTCGATCGACTCGTCGAGGTGGGCGGCCTCCCAACTCGGCTGGGTGACCGTCCCTCCCACGATCAGCACTGCGAAGAACCCGATCAGCAACCAGGGCCGGATCCCGTGCCGCACCATCGGGACCAGGGGCAGCAGGACGAAGGCGATGATCAGGACCGGAGCGACGTAGCGGAGGTTGGCGTCGAAGCCGCTCGGGTCATACGGATCGCCGGAGGCGGTCAGCGGCGTGAAGACGTAGGCGAGTCCCGCGACGATGCCGGTGACGGCGAGCACCCGCATCAGGTAGCTCCCGCCCTTGAAGAGTGCCAGCAGCAGGCCGGCCACCGCCGCGGCCAGCACCACCGGCCACAGCGGCCCAAGGCGGTCGTCCAGCACCGGGAAGAGCTTGTAGTCCCAGACCCTCGGGTCGTTCCAGTACTCGCTGAGGCTGTGCGGGGCGCGCGGGTAGAGCGCGATCTGCTGCGGCCCCGGCAGGTCGATGGGGCCGAGCTTGTCGATCTGCGGGAACGGGAAGATCGCGTGCCGGATGTTGCCCAGGTACCAGAAGCCCGCGGTGATCAGCATGCCCCCGAGCCAGATCCCCAGAGCGCGCACCCAGTGACGAGGCCAGGCGAGGTAGGCGATGCCGATCGTGAGGATGCCGAGCGTGGCGAGCAGGGTGATCTTCGTGCCGATCCCGAGTCCGGCTGCGAGCCCGCCCAGGAACAGGGGGCCCACCCCAATGCCCGCGAGCGACCGCGGATCGCCCGCGACGGGCACGTCCTCGATCACGCCGCGATCGGGATGCTCGGGGAACCGCTCGTCAGCATCCTCGTCATCGCCATCGGCGCCGCCCGCGATCGGAGGCGCGCTGGCTACCTCGGGGGCCGCCCGCGCGGTCGCGGCCCCGTTGACCAGAAAGGCGAGGGCGGCCAAGAGGAAGAAGAGGCCGGCGATGTCGTTGGGGGCGTTCCCGGCCTGGGTCCCGACCATCATCTCGGAGTCGAGCACGACCACCGCCCCTGCCAGGGTCACCGCTCCCACCGCATACGGTCGTCCGATGCACCAGGCGGCCAGCAGGGAGAGCGCCGCCCAGACCAGGTTGATCAGAGGCGAGAGGAAGTCCGAGTCGAGCGCGACGATCCCGACGCCGTGCAGAAGCTCGTTGTTCTGCGGGTAGAACCAGGCCGCGAGCTTGAGAGGATCGGTGAAGTGGAGCGGCCCCACCTCGCCCGTCTCCGCGAACCGCGCCGAGAACGACATGTGGTACCAGGTGCTGTCCTGGAAGTACATGCCGCGGTCGAGGCTCTGCTCCGTCGGCTGCGCCCAGTGTGTGACGACGACCGCGGCGGCCACGATCGCCACCACGATCATCGCCCGGCTCGGCCTCACCTCGGGGGCTTCCACCTCGTGGTGGATGCCGCGGCTTCGGGCCCACCAAGCGCCGGCGAGCCCGACGATCACGCAGGCGATCACCAGGGGCACCTCCTCGAGCGCGCTGAAAAGCCCGAGCAGCTCGGCGATCACGACCAGGGCGGAGAGCCCTAGGACGATCTCGGCGAGCCGGGCGAGCGCTCCGGTCCACGCCGGCACGAGCAGCGCGCGCACGTTGTACGCGCCCAGGCCCAGGGCGGCGGCGATTACGGCCAGCTCCGCCGTCCCGAGGAGATACTGGCTAGTGCTCACTAGGTCTCATCAGCCCGATCTCAGGAGGGAGTCCCCTCATAAAAAACGCGGCCCGGTGGCCGACGCGCCGGGATGATAACCGGGAGAACCTAATCCGAAGCTCAGCCGATGCGCCGCCTCAGTCGCCCAGGCCGTGGACGACGTACGAGCGCTCGCCCGCGCGGATCATGCCGAGGCGGCGGGCCTCACGCTCGACCGTGAGCGGGCTGGAGGCCTCCTCCACCTGTTCGGAGAGGGACGCCTGCTCGCGCTGGAGCTCCGTCAGTCGTTCCTCGCCGGCCTTCGAGTCCCGCCAAGCATCGATCAGGTTCACGACCGGGTTGAGATAGGAGACGAGGACCCCGAACAGGACCACCACGAGCACGGTCCTGCCCAGGCGGTCCCAGCGGATCCGGCTGGGGCCCACTCGGCGCCTGACGCTTCTCCGTGGTGGAGGCATGCGTACGGCTTCGCTGCTGAGACCGCATTTCCTCGCCCTATGCGCGAGTGAACACGGACGCGGCGGGGAAGCTGGCGCGGTCGCCGAGCTCCTCCTCGATCCGCAGCAGCCGGTTGTACTTGGCCACGCGGTCCGAGCGCGATGGCGCGCCCGTCTTGATCTGCCCCGCGTTCGTCCCCACGGCGAGGTCGGCGATGGTGGTGTCCTCGGTCTCTCCCGAGCGATGCGAGATCACGGTGGTGTAGCCGGCGTCCCGGGCGATCTTGATGGCCTCGAGGGTCTCCGTGAGCGTGCCGATCTGGTTGACCTTGATCAGGATCGAGCTGGCGACGCCCTCCTCGATGCCGCGGCGGAGCCGCTCGGGATTCGTCACGAAGAGGTCGTCGCCGACGAGCTGGGTGCCGTGAGCCTCGAGCTTCTCGGTCAGGAGCTTCCATCCCTCCCAGTCCTCCTCGTCCATCCCATCCTCGATGGAGACGATCGGGAAGCGGTCCACCAGCTCGTGCCAGTAGTCGGCCAGCTCAGCCGACGAGAGCGTCCTGCCCTCGTGCTCGAGGTCATAGGCGCCGTTCTCGAAGAGCTCGCTGGTGGCCGGGTCCATGGCGATCATCACGTCGACACCCGGGGCATATCCGGTCTCCTCGATCGCGGCAACCAGGAAGTCGAGGGCCGCCCCGTTGGACGTCAGGTCGGGTGCGAAGCCGCCCTCGTCGCCACCGGCGGTCGAGAGGTCCTGCTTCTGGAGAGTCCCCTTGAGACCGTGAAAGACCTCGGTCCCGACCCGAAGGCACTCCGAGAACGTCCTCGCTCCGGCCGGGACCACCATGAACTCCTGAAAGTCGACGGCGTTGTCCGCGTGGGCCCCGCCGTTCAGCACGTTCATCATCGGCACCGGTAGGACCCGCGGATCGCCGGCGTCCTTGGCTCCCGTCCCTCGATAGAGCTCGGCGAGACGTTCGTAGAGCGGCGTGCCGTCCTCCGCCGCCGCGGCCTTGGCGGCGGCGAGCGACACCCCGAGGATCGCGTTCGCCCCCAGGCGGCCCTTGTTGGGCGTGCCGTCGAGCTCGATCATGGCCCGGTCGAGCCCGGGCTGGTCGTCGGCGTCGGCGCCCTTCAACGCCTTGGCGATCTCGCCGTTGACGTTGGCGACCGCGTTGCTGACGCCCTTCCCTCCCCACTCGTCTCCCCCGTCGCGGAGCTCGACCGCCTCGAACTCGCCGGTGGATGCTCCAGAGGGAACGGCAGCCGCGCCCCGGGCGCCCGATTCGAGGACGACCTCGACCTCGACAGTCGGGTTGCCCCGCGAGTCGAGTATCTGCCGCGCGTGTACCTCAGCGATTCCGCTCACGTCGCGAGAGTCTTTCAGCCGCCGCGCGCAACGCGAGTTCCGGGTCGACCCCGAGCCGCCGAGACTCCGCGACCGCGTCCATCAGGAGATCCCCGATCCGCCGCTCCGCAGCCTCGCGGGTGGCCGGATCGGCCTCCGGGCCCCCCGGCTTGGCCCCGCCCGCCGATCCTTCGGGATCGAGGCGGCGCAGCGCCTTGCGCGCGTAGAGAAGGGCCGGGAGGTTGTCGGGGAGCTCGCCGTGGCCGCCGGCATCGCCCTCGACCTCGCGCTTGATGTCCTCCCATTGGGCGAGGACCTCGCCCGCCGTCTCGAGGTCGCGGTCCCCGTAGACGTGCGGGTGCCGGCGGATCAGCTTCGCCGCGCAGGACTCAGCCACCGCCGCGAGATTCCCCTTCCCACGCTCCTCGAGGAGGAGTGAGAGGAAGAGCACCTGGAAGAGGACGTCCCCCAGCTCGTCCACCATCGCCTCGGTGTCGTCACCGGCGGCAGCATCGGCCAGCTCGTAGGCCTCCTCGACGGTATGGGGGACGATCGAGCGGGCATCCTGCTCGCGATCCCAGGGGCATTCGCGGCGCAGGCGGCGCGTGACGGCGTCGAGGTGCTCGAGCGCCTCCCGAGTCGCTGGGTCCATGCGCCCGGGGGCGCTACTGGCCCGGGGGAGCGCCGCTTGGCGGAGCACCGCCCTGCGGAGCGCCGCCCGGCGGAGCGCCCTGCGGGACGGCGCCGCCGGGCGGAAGACCGCCGGGCAGTGCGCCGCCGGGTGGCGCCGCGGTGTCCTCACCCGGCGGGTGGGGGCGCTGCGGAGCGCCGGAGAGGGGCTGGCCGAACTCCGGGACCGTGCCCGGCGCGATGGGCGATGGGGTGATCACCGGCGGGGGACAGCCGTTCTGCTCGAGCTGCGCCGCCTGCTGCTCCTCCGGCAGGCTGGGGTCGGGGCAGGGCTCCGAAACGGCGCCATCGAAGTTGTCGCAGCGGACGATCAGGTAGTCCTCGGCGCACACGGTCAGCTCGGTCCAGTAGTCCCTGTAGTCGGAGAGGAAGGCAGCGAACTCGTCCTGATCCTTCTGTCCGTTGAGCTGCTCCTGGATCTGCGGCAGGGCATCCTCGAAGGACTGGGAACTGGCCGGGGTCACCGAATCCACCTGGAAGACGTATGAGGCGACGTCCGTCTCGATCGGGCCGACCACCTCCCCCTCCTCGGCGTTGAAGATCTCATCGTCCAGCGGCTGCTCGAAGACGCCGGGGGTGACGTTCTCGCGGAGCCCGCCCTGGTCGTTGCCGATGTCGTCGCTGGAGAACTGCTTGGCCACCTCGTTCCAGCTCTTGGGCGAGTTGTCCTGCTCCAGAAGCTGCGCCGCCTCGTCAACCTTCGCAGCGTCCTCGTTCTGGATGAGCCGGATGGTCCGCTGCTCCGGCTGCTCGAACTGATCCTTGTTCGCCTCGTAGAACTCCCTCGCTTCGTCCTCGCTCGCGTCCGCGCTCGACTCCGTGAGCTTCTCCTGGATTCTCTGACTGACGACCTGGAGCTCGACCCGCTGAACGACCTCCTCCTCGGTCAGCCCGGACTGCTTCAGGAACTGCTGGAAGGCCTGCTCGGTCTTGAAGCTCTGCGACTTCACCTTCTCCAGCTCCTCCTGGACCTCGGTGGGCGTCACCTCGACGCCCTGGCGGTCAGCCTCGCCCCGAATCCAGGCGATGTCGAGGAGCAGCCCGACCGCCTGGTCGCGAATCTGCTCGTACTGCTCGTCGCCCGGCTGAGGGGCCGCGGGAAGGCCCGACTGCTTCGCCGAAAGCTCGATGGCGCGATCGAATGCCTCCTGCGAGATCTTGCCGTCCTCGACGACGCCCTCAACGGTGACGTTCGCGTCGACCACCGCGATGTCACCCTCGGGGACGTCCGGGTGGCCGTACCCGCTCGTCGCCCCGATCAGGACGACCAGGAGTACGAGAAGGCCGCCGAGGACGATCCCGACGGTGCGCTTGTTGCCAAGGCCTGCTCTCACAGAGGCGGCAGCATAGCCATCCCTCTAAGCGCGCGCTAAGGCGTCAGGCCGCGAGCTGCGCCGCGCTGGCTTCACCGAGGCCGTCCACGAGGGCCAGCAGCGCCGCGAGCCGAGCCCCGGGCTCGTCAGGCACCGGGACCGCGAGCACCTTCTCCCGCCACTGGTAGATGACCTCCGGGAGGTGCTCGCGCAGCGCCTCGACTCGCTTCGACTCGAGCTCGATCGGCGAGACGCGCAGGCGGCCCGCCCGGAACTCGACCGCGCGGGCGCCGGCGTCGCCCAGTGCGATCCGCGCCCGCTGCAGGTCGATGAGATTCGAGACGGGGTCCGGGAGGGGGCCGAAGCGATCCTCGAGCTCCTCCCGCAGGGCCCGCAGCTCCCTCGGATCCTGGGCGGCCGCCACGCGCCGGTGAATGTCGATCTTGGCCGCCTCGAAGGGCACGTACTCGGCCGGCACGTAGGCGTCGACGTCCACCTCGATCCGAACGGGCTCCCGCGGCTCCAATTCCTCGACCTCCGCAGCCCCCTCGCGCATCGCCTCGGCCGCATCCTCGAGCATCTGGCAGTAGAGCTCGAAGCCGACCGCCGCGACGTGGCCCGATTGCTCGTCGCCGAGCAGGTTTCCCGCTCCCCGGATCTCGAGGTCGCGCATCGCCACGCGGAAGCCCGAGCCCAGCTCGGTGTTGTCGGAGAGCGTCGCGAGGCGGGCAGCGGCGTCCGGGCTGAGGGTCTCCGGCGAGGGGTAGAGCAGGTAGGCGTAGGCGCGCTCGCGGCTGCGGCCGACCCGGCCGCGGATCTGGTACGCCTGGGCCAGGCCCAGCTGATCGGCCCGCTCCACGATCAGCGTGTTGGCGTTCGGGATGTCGAGGCCACTCTCGATGATCGTGGTCGCGACCAGGACGTCGTGCTCGCCGCGGATGAAGGCGAGCATCGTCGCCTCCAGCTCCAGCTCGTCCATCTGCCCGTGCGCCTCGGCGAACCGAACGTCGGGGCAGAGAGCACGGAGGCCCTCCACCGTCTCGCCGAGGGTCTCGATCAGGTTGTGCAGGAAGAAGACCTGGCCCCCGCGCTCCACCTCACGCTCGATCGCGCGCTTGACCAGCTCCTCGTCGTAGGGGCCGACGTGGGTCCGGACGGGCCGCCTCCCCTCGGGCGGGGTCTCGATCACCGAAATGTCGCGCAGCCCGGCCAGCGACATCTGCAGGGTTCGGGGGATTGGGGTCGCGGACAGGGCCAGCACATCCACCTTCAGCTTCAGCTGGCGCAGCAGCTCCTTCTGCTTGACGCCGAAGCGCTGCTCCTCGTCCACGATCAGCAATCCAAGGTCCTTGGCCCGGACGTCGCGCGACAGGAGGCGGTGGGTCCCCATCAGGATGTCCACCTTGCCCTCCGTGTATCGCTGGAGGATCTCGCGCACCTCAGCCGGCTTGCGGAGCCGCGAAACCATCTCCACGTTGAAAGGGCTCTCGTCGAAGCGCTCCCTGAAGGTCCCGAAGTGCTGCTGGGCGAGGATCGTCGTGGGGACGAGCATCATCACCTGCTTGCCGTCGGCGACCGCCTTGTGCGCGGCGCGGAGGGCGACCTCCGTCTTGCCGTAGCCCACGTCACCGCAGATCAGCCGGTCCATCGGCCGGTCCGCCTCCATGCCCGCCTTGACCGCGTCGATCGCCTCCATCTGGTCGGGGGTCTCCCGGTAGGGGAAGGCCGCCTCGAAGCTCAGCTGAAGCTCGCCGTCGGGGGAGAAGGTGTGCCCGCTGCGCACCTGGCGCTCCGCGTAGAGGTTGAGCAGCTCTCCCGCCATCGCCTGTGCGGCCTGCCGCGCCCGCGCCTTCATGGTCTGCCAGCGCTTGCCGCCTAGGGGGCTCAGCTGGGGCTCTCCCCCGTCGGCACCGACGTAACGGCTGATCCTCGCGAGCTGGTCCGTGGGCGCGAAGACCCTGTCCCCGTCCCGGTACTCGAGCTCCAGGTAGTCGCGCGTCACGCCCGCGAGCGTCTTGGTGTCGAATCCCGAGAAGCGGGCGATTCCGTGGTCCTGGTGGACGACGAAGTCACCGACCCTCAGCTCGATGGCCGCCGCGATCCGGCGACCCTGGCCCTTGGGCGTCGCGGCCGCGGTCGACCGCCGGCGGTGGATCAGGCGGCGCTGCGGGATCACGGCCAGCTTCAGCTCCGGTGCGAGAAAGCCCTCCCGCAACGAGGCCTCGGCGAAGCTCACGCCCGGCTCGTCCGGCGGCTCCGTGCCGAGGAAGCGGGCGTCCAGACGATTGAGGTTGTACCGGGCCCGCTCTGCCTCACCGCGGCTCTCGAAGGCGACCACCGTTCGGTAGCCCGAGCGCACCAGCTTCTGCAGCTCCGCCTCCGCCTCCGCCAGGGTGCGCGAGGGGAACTCGGCGCGCTTGGCCCGGAAGGCGTGTTCCTGGTCGGCATCGGGCCCCAGGGAGAGGCGGGCCCTGTCCGCGAGCGGCCCTGCCACGTCGACGTAGAGCTTGCGCGCGTCGTCCTCGTGGATCGCCGCCGTCACGTCCTCCCAGTGGTCGTGAAGCGCGCCCGGGATCTCCTCGGCCGCGGAGATCGCGACCAGGGCGTCGCCGGGAACGAGGTCGAGCGGCGCGAGGAAGCTCTCCGGGTCGACGTCGTCACGATGGTCGGCGGCCAGCTCGGCGGCGGGCGCGAGCTCGACGCGGTCCGTGTCGCCCAGCGAGCGCTGGGTGAAGATCGAGAACCAGCGCAGCGACTCGATCTCGTCCCCGAAGAGCTCCACCCGGACCGCGCGCTCCTCGGTGGCCGGATAGACGTCGAGGATGTCGCCGCGAATCGCGAACTGCCCGCGCTCCTCCACCTGCTCGACCCGCTCGTAGCCAGCGTCAGCCAGTAGGACCGCCACGTCGTCGAGATCCACCGACTCGCCCTTGTGAAGCGCGAGGCCGTCCGGCCGCAGCTCCGGATCCGGCACCGCCTCCGCCAATGCGATTGCGCTGGCGACGACCACGGGGGCCGACCCGTCCCCCGCCGCAGTCGCCAGCGAATCGAGCGCGGCAACGCGCAGGCCCGCGAGGTGCGGCGGTGGCTCGACGTGCGAGTCGTAGGTGGTCCCCCGCGACGGGTACAGGTGCACTTGCCGCGGTCCCAGAAATGCGTGGAGGTCCGAGGCGAGGTTGCGAGCGGAGCGGTCGTCCGGCGCGACCAGCAGAACCGGCGCCGCGCCCGGCCCGTCCGGAACCTCAACCAGTACGGCGAGTAGATAGGGACGCAGCGACGCCGAGACGTAGGCCTCGACCGTCTGCTCGGCCTCGCTGATGGCACCGGCAAGCCTCCGAAGCCCGGCGTCGTCGATGGCTATGTCGAGCAGAGGTCTCATCTGGGCACGACGAATGACCGGATCGGTGTCCGGCGGTCCCTCCGGGCACGGGCCCGGCGTGCCCTGATCCTAGCCGCCGGCCCCTGCCAGACTCCCGGCATGCCTCCCGAGCTGATCGCCTTCTGCGGGGTGGCAGCGATCCTCGTCGTCACCCCCGGCCCGGACATGGCGCTCGTCGCCAGGAACGCGCTGGTCAGCGGTCGCTCGGCGGTGCCGGTCACCGTGCTGGGGATCTGCGCGGGGGTCGTGGTGCATGCGATGGCCGCCGCGGTCGGCCTCTCGGCGCTGCTCCAGGCCTCGGCCACCGCCTACGCCATCGTCAAGGTCGCGGGCGGCGCCTACCTCGTCTACCTCGGAATCCAGGCCTGGCTGGCGTCCCTCTCAGAAGAGGACGAGGGCGAGTGGATGCTCGGTCCGGCCAGTCGCTTCGCCGGCGGCAGCGCCTTTCGCCAGGGATTCGTCTCCAACGTGCTCAACCCGAAGCTGGTCGTCTTCTTCATCTCGGTCCTGCCGGGGTTCACATCGCCGGACGATCCCTTCTTCCCCCAGGTGGTCGTCCTTGCCGCCGCCTTCGAGCTGCTCACGGTCATCTGGCTGTTCACCTACGGCACCGCGGTGGCGCGAATCGGCGACGCGATGCGATCCCCTCGCATCCGGCACCTGCTGGAGCGGATCAGCGGCACGGTGCTGATCGCCCTCGGCCTGAAGATCGCCGTGGACGGCACCCGCGAGCTCTAGCGGCAGCCGCCCGGCTCACTCGCGATACGGAAGCCCCGGGCCCGAGCGCTGCCATTCCACCTGGCCGCGGCCCTCCGCGGCGGTCCGCTCGACCACGCCGTCCCACTTGTTCAGCATCTGCTTGAGACGGGCCACCGCCTCGGGCGGGTGGGCGGCCACCTCCGTGGCGAGCGCGATGGCCGACTCCTCGGTACGGGCTGCAGGAGCGACACGGTGGACCAGGTTCATCCGCAGCGCCTCGTCGGCGCCGACGTTGCGGGAGGTCAGCAGCAGGTATTTCGCCGTCGACAATCCGCAGAGGGTGACGAGACGCGCCGGGCCCACCGGCACGCCGAGCTCGGCTCCAGGGAACTTCAGCCGCAGGTTGCCGCCGGCGACCCGGAGGTCGCAGGCGATGGCCACCTCCGCTCCGGCCCCCACGCATGCGCCGTGGCAGACGGCCACCGTCGGTTTCGGGAACGCGGTCAGCTCGTCGTAGAGCTGCGCGAAGAGCTCCATCCGGCGCACCCCGCCCTCCTCGTCGAGCTCCTCGCGCACGTCGGCCCCGGCCGACAGCCCAAGGTGGTCGTTCGAGGAGAGGACCAGCACCCGCGCCTTGTCATCCTCCCGCGCCGACGCGATGTGGCCGAGCATCTCTTCCAGCATCATCGTGTTCATCGCGTTGCGGGCCTTGTCGCGCTCGAGGCGCAGCAGGGCGACCCCGGCTTCGTCGACGCTGTAGCTCGTCAGGCTCATCCCGCCGTCATGTCCTCGCCATCTCCCTCGGACGAGATCGGGTCGCTGGTGATCTGCTCGATCACGCGCTCGGCCTCATCCGCCGCGTCGCGGATCAGCCCCCGCACCTCCTCGTCGGATTCCGAGAAGGAGGAGAGCACGTAGGCGGACACATCCTCGGGGGCGGAACTGGGGGGACGGCCGAGGCCGGCGCGAACCCGCCAGAAGTCCCCGCCTCCCAATCCCTCGCCCATGCTCTTCAGCCCGTTGTGGCCTGCGAGGCCGCCGCCCAGCTTGCTGCGGACCTCTCCGAACGGAAGGTCGATCTCGTCGTGCAGGACGACGACCCGGTCGAGCGGCACCCTGAAGGCGCCACGCGCGGGCCCCGCTGAGCGGCCGGACTCGTTCATAAAGGTCTGCGGGAGCAGTACGGCGACGCGCGGACCGCCCGGCCCGGTGCGTCCATCGGTGATCAGCCCGCCGAACTTCTTCCTTCCCTTCCGCAGCTCCCAGCGGCGCGCAAGCTCGTCAGCGATCTCGAACCCGATGTTGTGCCGCGTCCCGGCGTAGCGAGAGCCGGGGTTTCCCAATCCGACGATCAGGATGTCCGCCTTGGCTGGACCATCCCCGTCGCCACCCCGATGCCGCCGGCGACGGCGAAACAGCGCCAGTGGCTACTCCTCCTTCGATTCGTCGCCGCCGT
>Ga0299913_10004815_pt1 | contig 11403 bp, 7 predicted proteins | sample RVTome_9_FD_201360 | JGI IMG/M metagenome (GOLD analysis project Ga0299913, IMG submission 201360) | Soil microbial communities from uranium-contaminated site in the Upper Colorado River Basin, Wyoming, United States - RVT155D38 (version 2) ... | reverse complement strand
ATCTCCGACATCTCCCTCGCCGACGACGGCCAGGCCCTGGTGGAGATGGAGGTCTCAGAGGAGTACGCGCCGCTGCCGGCCGGCACCCACGCCACCGTGCGCTCCCAGTCGCTGTCGGGGATCGCCAACCGCTACGTCGACCTCGACCTGCCCCCGGCCACGGACGGCGCCGAGCCCGAGACGATCGCCGACGGCGGCACCATCGAGCAGGTCAACACCACCTCCGAGGTCGACCTCGACCAGCTCTTCAACACCCTCGACGAGGAGACGATCGCCTCCTTCAAGTCGGTGGTCAAGGGCTTCGCCCGCGCCTACGACGGGGTCGGCCCCCAGGCCAACAAGGGCTTCCGCTACCTGAACCCGTTCCTGTCGACCTCCCGGCGGGTCTTCTCGGAGCTCAACTCCGACCAGGCCGACATCGAGAACCTGATCGTCCAGGGCGCCTCGCTGACGGGAGCGCTCTCGGAGCGCTCCGATGACCTCTCGGCGCTCGTCACCAACGTCGACGACGCCTTCGGCGCGATCGGCCGCCGCGAGCGCGAGCTGGCGAGCGCGATCGGCCTGCTGCCCGACTTCATGCGCCAGTTCAACACCACCGCCTTCAACCTCCGCGCCGCGCTCGATGACGTCGATCCGCTGGTGAAGGCGGCGCGACCGGTCGCCCGCAAGCTGAAGCCGTTCCTGCGCAACCTCCGCGGCTTCACCCGCGACGCGGTCCCGACCGTCAAAGCCCTGGACGGGATCGTCCGCCGCCCCGGCGCCGCCAACGACCTGATCGAGCTCACCGAGCTGCAGGTGCCGCTCGCCGAGATCGGCGTCGGGCCCGTCAACCGCAACGGCCAAAGCCGCCAGGGCGCGCTGCCGGTCTCCACCCGTGCCCTCAGCGACGGGCTCGATGAGCTCGCGTTCTTCCGTCCCTACATCACGTCGGAGGCGATCGGCGGCTGGTTCGACGACTTCAGCCACTCGGGCTTCCCGGATGCGATCGGCGCGATCGGGCGCATCTCGACCACGCTCAACGCCTTCACCCTCCCGATCGCGCCCCCGAACAACATCCTCCCCTGCGTCCCGGGGCTGATCCCCGGCTGCATCCCCGCCCTCCCGAGCCAGGTCGAGGGCGCCCTCGACCTGTTCAACAACCGCCGCTGCCCCGGCGCCAACGAGCACGGCTCCACCTACACCCCCGAGGAGACCGCGCGGCTCGACTACGAGGGCGAGCTCGACTGCGACCCCAGCCAGACGCTGCCCGGGCCATGAGGCGGATCGCGACCACACTCGCGCTGCTCCTGCTTGCCGCCGGCGCGGTCGCGGTGAGCGCCGGCGCCGACGACAAGCGCACCTACCAGGCCGACCTGTTCAACGCCTTCGGCCTCGTTGAGGGCTCGGAGCTGCGGGTGGCCGGGGTGAAGGCGGGGACCGTCACCGACATGGACATCACGCCGGAGAAGACCGCGAGGATCACTTTCGAGGTCGGCCCCGGCTTCCCCGAGTTCAAATCCGACGCGAGCTGCTCGTCCGAGCCGCAGTCGCTGATCGCCGAGTACTTCCTCGACTGCCAGCCGGGCAACGCCTCGGATCCGCTCGAGGGGCCGATCGAGGCCTCGCGCAACCAGACCACGGTCCAGAACGACCTCGTCCAGAACACCCTGCGCGAGCCGTTCAAGCGTCGCTTTCAGCTGATCCTGAATGAGTTCGGGACCGCGCTCGTCGGCAACGCCGAGAACCTGAATGCGGCGATCCGCGCCGGCGCCCCCGCTCTGCGTGAGCTGAAGCAGGTCCTGAACATTCTCGGCCGCCAGAACACGACGATCGCCCAGCTCAACGTCGATGCCGATGCGATCTTCGCGAGGCTTACGGAGCGTCGTGAGGACGTCGTCCGCTTCATCGACGAGGCAGAGGACGCGGGCCGGGTCTCGGCCGAGCGCCGCGAGGACCTCGCCACCGACTTCGACCTGCTCGATGACTTCCTATTCGAGCTGCGACCGGTGATGAGCGAGCTGGGCAACCTCGCGCGGGCGCAGCGGCCGCTGCTGACCGACCTTCGCGCCGCCGCCCCCGGCCTGAACACCCTTGGGGACAACCTGCCCGACTTCAACCGCGCGACCGAGACCTCGCTCGAGTCCCTCGGTAACGCCTCCGAGGTCGGCCAGCGTGCACTGCTCAAGTCGCGTGACGAGATCGCCGAGCTAAACACGGCGAGCTTGAAGGCCCCGCCCGCGAGCGACCTGGTCGCGGACTTCCTCGAGAGCCTCGACGATCCGCGGCGAGCGGTCGAGGAGGATTGCGACGCCCGCTACGACCTGCGCGAGCAGCCGGGCGAGGCGGACCGCCGGGTCGCGCTGCTCGAGGACCGCCTCGGCGAGGAGCTCACCGGGACCCAGAACGCAAACCCCGGTTGCGCGGTCGACGGCGGCGGCCCGATCCCCGGCGCCGGCAACCCGGGTTACACCGGGTTCGAGGGCCTTCTCAACTACGGCTACGTCCAGACCTTGGCCCTCAACCTCTTCGACCAGATCGGCCACGCGCTCGCGATCCAGCTGGTCGGGGAGGGTCCCCTGAGCGAGGGCGGGGAATGCGGCGAGTTCAGCGCCGGCGGCCCATTGAGTCCGGGCGCCGGCGAGCACGGCGGCTGGCCGAAGGCCGAGCTCTTCGGGGGCGCAGACGGCAGCAACACGCGCGACGCCGAGCAGGCCGCTCACTGCGTCGCCATCCTCGGCGACTACCAGCCCGGGATCACACCTGGGACCGTCGAGGGCGACGGACCGGGCGAGCCGAACACCGGGCTGACCAAGTTCAACCCGGCCCCCGGCAGCCCCTCGCTGCCGCCGTACGACCCCGAGATCTGCTCGCCGCCGATCGCCAAGGGCACGACCAATCAGGGGATCTGCGACCCGGGCGCACTCGACTTCGATTCCGCCTTCCGTGCCGATCGGGAGGCGGCGCCGCAGCAGGCCCAGGAGCAGCAGCAGCAGCAGCAGCCGAGCGAGGAGGAGGTCGATGATCTCCTCGGCAAGCTCAAGCAGAAGCCGGACCTCGGCGACGACCTCGACAAGATCCGAGAGCAGCTCGGGCTTCCGCCCGGCGCGCAGCTTCCTCCCGAGGTCTCCGAGGTGCTTGGCGTCGAGCCCGCCTCCGCCAGCGACCAGACCGTGGCACGCGACCTCCTCGACTTCCTGTTCGGACCGTGATCGAGCCCAGCCGACATAGGGAGGCCCTCTGATGGGCGGGCGCCGAAGAGCGGCATCGCTGGCCGCTTCGCCGACGATGGTCGGCGCGATCACGACCCTGATCGTGATCGTCGCCGTGTTCCTCGCCTACAACGCGAACCAGGGCCTGCCCTTCGTCCCCACCTACAAGGTGTCGGCGGAGATGTGCAACGCCGCCCGGCTCTCGCCGAACAACGAGGTCCGGATCGGCGGCAACCGGGTCGGCGTCGTCGAGTCGATCGAGACCGTCGACCTCCAGGAATCGACGGGCTGCCAGGCGACCACGGGCGACAGCGCTTCGACCGTTGCGAAGCTGAACCTGAAGCTCGACGAGACCGCCAAGCCGCTCCCCGACGACTCGATCGCTCGCGTTCGCTACCGCTCCTCGTTCGGGCTCAAGTACCTCGAGATCGAGCGCGGGACGGGCCAGGGTATGCCCGAGGGCGGGACGCTGCCGGTGTCGCAGTCCGAGGAGCAGGTCGAGTTCGACGACATCGCGAACACGTTCGACACCCCCACGCGCGAGTCGAGCCGCATAGTCCTCGAGGGGTTCGGTAACGCCTTCGCCGCCCGCGGCGCGTCGCTGAACCAGGCGATCGAGACCCTCGCTCCCCTGTTCGGGAACCTGCAGCCGGTCGCGCGGGCGCTCGCCGATCCCAGCACCCGGCTCGCGAACCTCTTCCCCGAGCTCGGCGACGCCGCGCGGCTCGTCGCCCCCGTCGCAGAGGAGCAGGCGGAGTTCTTCACCAACGCCGGGATCGCGTTCGCGGCGATCACGGCCGACGAGGAGGCGCTGCGGGACACGATCTCCGAAGGGCCGTCGACGCTGAGGACGGGGATCCGCTCGCTCCCAGTGCAGCGTCCCTTCCTCCGCGACTTCGCCGAGTTCTCGCGCCTGCTGCGACCGGGAGTCCGCGATCTGCGGATCTCGCTGCCGATCCTGAACGATGCGATCGCTCGCGGCAAGGAGGTCCTGCCGCGGACGGTGCGGATGAACCAGGACCTCCAGAGCGTGATGGTCGAGCTCGAGGAGCTGGTCGACTCACCCTCGACCCTGATCAGCCTGCAGCGCCTCGGCACGCTCTTCGACGAGACCGAGAGCGCCGGGAGCCACATCGTCCCGGCGCAGACCGTCTGCAACTACTGGAACTACTGGTTCCAGTTCCTGCCCGAGCACTTCTCCGGTGAGCACCAGTTCGGGCTCGCGGAGCGGCTGATCGGGCCCGGCGTCCCGGGCCTCACCACCCCCGACCACTTCCCGCGCAACGCGATGAACAACTACGCCGGCGCCCAGGCCGACGGCACCTACTCGCCATTCAACCCGCTGGCGGGCGAGAAGCGGGGCAACGTCGTCGGCCCCGCGATCCCGCCGAGCGGGATCATCGGCGGCGCCTTCGACCCGCTCGCGCCGGACACGAATCCGGCGATCGCCCCGGGGCTTCCCCCCTCGCCGCTGACGCCGGGCTTCAACGACCCGATCCCGGGGAACGGGGCGGACGAGGTCGCCCAGCCGATCCTGCACGGCAGCCCCTACGGCCCGACTGGGCAGAACGGAAACGACTGTCAGTCGGGTCAGTTCGGCTATCCGCTCGGTGAGGTCCTCTCGATCAACCAGGACGATTCGAACCCGACCTTCGGCCCCTACAACATCGCCGAGTCGGTTCCGGGCGGGATCCCGTTCGGCATCACCAACCTGTTCCTGCGGCAGAACGGCGTCAGGGAGTTCGCTACCCCATGAGTCCGCGACCGAACAGCAACCGCCGCATCTCCAACTTCCAGATCGGCCTGATCGCGATCGTGCTGACCGTGTTCGGCTTCTACCTCGCGTTCTCGAAGTCGATCCCGTTCACCGGCGAGGGCTATCAGCTCCGCGCCGTCTTCAGCGACGCCCAGAACATCCGGGCGAACAGCCCGGTCCGGATCGCCGGCGTCGACGTCGGCAAGGTGAGCGAGGTCGAGCACCTCACCGACGGGGAGGGCAACGGCGAGGACGCCGCCGTGATCACGATGAACATCGACGAGGACGCGCAGCCGATCCGCGAGGACGCGACGATGCAGCTGCGGCCCCGGCTGTTCCTCGAGGGCAACCTGTTCGTCGACGTCCAGCCGGGCAGCCCCTCGGGCGACGAGCTCGAGTCGGGAGACGTCGTCCCCCTCGAGCAGACCGCGATCTCCGTCCAGTTCGATCAGGTGCTGACCTCGCTCCAGGCGCCGGTCCGCGAGCAGCTCCAGGTCTTCCTGCGCGAGTTCGGGACCGCGCTCTGTGGCGAGAACCCGCCCGAGGACGGCTGCGAGCCCGGTTCCGGCGGCGACGGATTCCGCGAGATCTTCCGCACCTCACCCGCGGCCTTCGGCTCTACCGCGCAGGTGAACGAGGCGCTGCTCGGTCGCCAGCCCGGCGACCTGGCCGGCTTCGTGCGCAACCTCGGGAGCACCTTCGAGGCGCTCAACGCCCGCCAGCCCGAGCTTCAGGACCTGGTCACGAACCTCCGGGTCGTCACCGGGTCCCTCGCCGCCGAGAGCGAGGCGCTGGAGTTGGGGATCTCGGAGCTGCCCGACCTGCTCGCGGAGGGTCGCCCGGCGCTGGCGAAGCTGAACCGCGCGTTCCCGCAGCTCCGCGCGTTCGCGCGCGAGGCTCTGCCGGGGACGAGGGCGGCGAACAAGGCGCTCGACGAGGCGAATCCGTGGATCGGCCAGGCGCGCCAGCTCCTCAGGGAGGACGAGCTCCGAGGGCTGGTCAAGGACCTGCGACCGACGATCCCGAGCCTCGCCCGGCTGGCGAAGGAGAGCCTGCCGTTCCTCGAGGAGTCGCGCGCGCTGTCGAGCTGCTTCAACGAGGTGATCATTCCGTGGGCGAACACGCAGATCCCCGCGCAGCCGCTGGAGGGAGTGGGCAATCCAGCCGACGTGGTCTTCAAGGAGACCGCCTACAGCCTCACCGGGGTCTCCGGCGAGAGCCGCTCGGGCGATTCACAGGGGCAGTGGTTCCGCGTGCTCGGCTCCGGCGGCCTGCAAACGGTCTCGCTGTTCTCGCCCGACAGCGACATCGGCCAGCTCGCCGGGAATCTCACCTTCCCGCTGGTGGGCGCGCAGCCGGCGATCCAGTCCTCGGCGAAGACTCCGTTCCGCCCGGATCAGCCATGCGAGAACCAGGAGCCGCCGAATCTCGGCGACTCGCTCACGACCGACCTGAGTTCCGCGAACGCGGCCGCGGTCGAGCCGAACGCGACCGCCGCGCAGCCGGACAGCAAGTCGGCGGAGCTCGCGCGTGACGTCTTGGAGTTGCAGCAGCTCGAGGCGGAGGGCGACACCGAGGAGGCGGCCGCCCTGCGCGCGCAGGTGCTCGAGCAGATGGATGCGCTCGGAATGAAGCCGAAGGAGCTCCCAAAGGTCCAGGCGCAGCTCGCGACGCTGCTGGGGATGGTGGCGCAGTGAAGAAGGCGATCCGCGACCACCTGCGTGACTTCCTCGCCATCCTCGGCCTGTTCCTCGTCGGGCTCGCCGCGACCTGGATCATCGTCCAGGAGCAGCGCCTGCGGATCCCCGTGCTCGAGGAGCGGCCCTTCGAGCTGAAGGCGGAGATGGAGACCGCCCAGGCCGTGACCCCGGGGCAGGGTCAGACCGTGCGGGTCGCCGGTGTCCGCGTGGGCGACATCGTCAAGGTCGAGTACGACGACGGAAACGCGGTCGTGACGATGGACATCGACCGCGAGTTCCTGCCCGTCTACCGCGACGCGACGATCCTGCTGCGCCCGAAGACCGGCCTCAAGGACATGTTCCTCGAGCTCGACCCCGGCACCCAGGAGGCCGGCGAGTACGAGGAGGAAGACATGATCCCGGTCGCCAACACCGCGCCGGACGTCAACCTGGACGAGGTCCTCGAGCTGCTCGACTCCGACACGCGCGCCTATCTGCGTCTGCTCCTGGTCGGCGGCGGCGAGGGGCTGAAGGGCCGCGGCAAGGAGCTGGGTGACCTGCTCGGCAGTCTCGGGCCGATCAACCGCGGCCTGGCCCGCGTCAACCGGGAGGTCGCGAAGCGGAAGGAGAATCTCGCCAACCTGATCCACAACATGAACGTCCTCTTCGGTCGCGTCAGCCAGGAGGACGAGGAGATCGCGTCCTTCATCGAGGCCTCGAACGCATCCCTCTCGGCGATCGCAGGCGAGGACCTCGACGTCCGCCGGGCGACGCGCCTGCTCGGACCGACGCTGCGAGAGACGCGGATCGCACTCGGCGAGACGAACAAGCTCGCCGGCGTTCTCCGGCCCACGCTGCGTGACCTGCGGCCGTTCGCGCGGCGGCTGAAGCCGATCAACACCACGCTCGAGAGCCTCGCCCGCAACACCCGCGACGACATCGAGAGCAAGATCAGGCCGTTCGTCCGGGATGCACGGGCCCCGGTCCGCGACCTGCGCCCCGCCGCCGAGAACCTCGCCGACGCGACGCCGAGACTGACCGTCGTCGGCCAGAAGCTGAACAAGCTCTTCAACATGGCCGCCTACAACCCGAACGGGGCGGAGGACTGCGACACGATGCCGGGCCCGGGCGCGGAGCCGTGCCGCGACGAGGGCTATCTCTACTGGCTCGGCTGGCTCGCCCACGTCGGGAACAGCACCTTCCAGAACCAGGACGCGCACGGCGTCTACCGCCGCGTCTATCTCACGCTCACCTGCGAGGTGGCGAGCGCGATCCTGACCGAGGCCGCCGCCGCCGGCCCGGTGATCCAGTCGCTGCTCGAGGGCGTGAGCGGCATCCGCGACCTGTTCGGCACCCAGTTCAACCCGCTACCGGCCGGCTGTGTGCCGCCGCCGCCCCCGCCGCCGTAGGAGAGACGAGAGACCATGCAGAAACAGGCACCCTCAGCCGGCAAGATCCTCGTCGCGGTCGGCTTCGCGCTGTCCTGCTTCGCCCTGCTGCTGTTCCTCTGGGTGACGTTCGGCGGCCCCGTCCCCTTCAAGCCAGAGAGCTACAAGATCTCGGCCGACTTCCCCGAGGCGATCACGCTCTCGGAGGAGGCCGATGTCCGGATCGGCGGCGTCAACGTCGGAACGGTCGACAAGCTGGAGCTGCCGGAGGAGGGGAACGCGACCCGAGCGGTGATGGAGATCGACCCGGAGTTCGCCCCGATCTCCTCGGACGCGAGGGCGATTCTGCGCCTCAAGACCCTGCTCGGCGAGACCTACGTCGAGCTCACCTCAGGGACCCAGGTCGCCGCCGAGGAGGGAAGCGAGGTCGAGGGGGCCGAGGACGAGTCCGCGCAGGAGGGGTCCACCGACGTCAGCGGCCTCAGCGGCGACGACGCAGTCGAGCCGATCGAGGAGGGGGGGCACCTCGAGGACAGCCAGGTTCAGGAGCAGGTCCAGATCGACGAGATCTTCAACGCCCTGGACCAGGAGACCCGCCAGGCGTTCCAGCTGTGGATGCGGAACGCCGGGATCGCGGTCGACGGACGCGGCCTCGACCTCAACGACGCCTTCGGGAACCTCGGTCCGTTCACGGAGGACGCGAGCAACGTGCTCGCGACCCTGCGCCAGCAGGAGCAGGCGCTTCGCGACGTCGTCCGCAACACGGGGACCGTCTTCGAGGCCCTGACCGAGGGCGAGGAGGAGCTGACCGGCGCCGTCGTCGGCTCCCACCGCACCTTCAGGGCACTCGCCTCTCGCGACGAGGCGCTCGCGAAGACGATCAAGATCCTCCCCACGTTCGAGGTCGAGTCCCGGCTGACGCTGGCGCGGCTCGAGAAGTTCGCCCGCAAGGCGGGTCCGCTGTTCCGCGATCTTCGTCCCGTCGCGCGGGACCTCACCCCGACGCTGCGCGACCTGCGCCGGCTGGCGCCCAACCTGAGGCGGCTGTTCAAGAACCTCGACCCGCTGATCACCGCCTCGGAGCGGGGGCTCCCTGCGCTGCGGGGCTTCCTCGACGAGCTGCGTCCGCTGCTGGTCGCGGTCGACCCATTCCTGGCGAACCTGAACCCGATCGTGCGCTACCTCGACTTCTACAAGTTCGTCGCCACCGACTTCCTCTCGAATCCCGCGGGCGGCACCTCAGGGGCGCTGCCACCGATCAGCACCCAGTCGGAGCCGCGGCACCTCTCGCGCCAGATGCTCATCCTCAACGCCGAGTCCCTCTCGATTCACCCCCAGCGGCTGCGCACCAACCGCGGCAACGGCTACCTGCTGCCGTTCGCACTCGGGAACCCGAACTCGAACCTGAACAACGAGGTCTTCCCGAGCTTCGACTGCAACAACACCGGCGCGGGCGGCGACGGGCAGGTGCTGGAGGGCGGCTCGAATCCGGGCGTGAACGCGCCGCAGGAGGGCGTGTTCCCGTTCTCGACCCAGATCCCCTCGAGTGCCCCGGCGCCGCTCGGCACATACGGACTCTGGCAGCCGTGCACGATCCAGAGCCAGTCGCCGAGCGATTCGCGGACCGGGTTCGTCTCGCCGTTCCCACCGGAGTTCGGCGGCGGCCGGATCCCGTACGTGCCGCGCGATCCGTAGACCGCAGCGAGCCGCATAGAATCCGCCAGCACGCGAGCGGAGGGCGAGGTGCTGCACGTGGGCTACTTCGAGGAAGCCCAGGACGTCTACGACACGATCGGCAAGCTCTTCAAAGAGCTCGCCGCGGACGGCGAGATGGGCCCGAAGTTCCGGAAGGCGAACACGATCGTCCAGTACCGCCTCCGCGACCCCAACTCGACGATCACGACCCGGCTGCAGCCGGACGAGCCCGGCGACGTCGACTTCGGCGAGACGAAGATGGAGCCCGACGTGGAGATGAGCATGGACGCCGACACCGCACACCGCTTCTGGCTCGGCAAGGTGAACGTGACGACCGCGCTCGCCCGCGGCCAGATCAAGGCGAGCGGGCCGGTCGCGAAGATCCTCAAGCTCGTCCCCCTTACCAAGCCCGTCTATCCCCGCTACAAGGCGATGCTCGAAGCGGACGGGCGGCAGGACCTGGTCGACATAGATTGAGCCCGCTTGCCTCTGTGGGACGGTGGCGGTGAGCGCACGCGCCGACGCGGCCGCCTGGGCGGAGACGGTGCAGAAGTACGCGCAGGCCCGCGGGCTGCGCTACGAGCCGGTCGGCGACCTCAACCCGGTCGGCGGCCCGGTCGCGCTCTGCCCGGGAGGGACGAACCGGATCACCGGCCAGCTCGACGACGCGTTCTGGGGCGCGAGCTGCGACGCGGACGAGGACCAGGTTGGCCGCTTCCTCTCGAAGACGGTCCTCCCGGGCGCCGTCCTCGTCAAGGCGCACATGCCCGACCTCGCCCGCGTCGTTCCGATCTTCAACGTCGAGTCGATCGAGCGCACCGCCGAGGACGTGATCGACCGCCGCTCACGCCGCCGGGTCGAGTTCGAGAGCATCGACTTCAACCGCCGCTTCATCGCGACCGTGCCCCGCGACCACGACCCGATCCAGCTTCGCGAGCTGTTCAGCCCCGGGTTCATCGACTGGACGACTCAGATCCCCGCCGCGGTCGACTTCGGCGTCATCGAGCGCCAGCTCTTCTTTCACTGGCGGCTGCGCGAGCGTTCAGCTGAGGAGCTTAAGCAGGCGCTGCGGTTCGCGGGAGGGATCTTCAGCCGGCTCCAGGCCGAGATGGCCGAGAACAACCTCGCCACCTACAGGCCCGGACCGTGGAACGCGGGGCTGGAGCCGTTTCCGTCGTAACCTCAGCTCCGGCGGCCCGCCGCGGCCCGCCCGCCTCATGGCCCGGGCAGCGTCTGGCTGGGGTCGCAGTCGAGCTCGCCCTCGTAGTCGAGGCGCGCGGTCTCCTCCGGCGTGTAGGTGGAGCCGTGCTCGTTGGCGCCGGGGCAGCGGCGGTTGTTGAACAGATCGAGGGCGCCCTCGATCTGGCTCGGGAGGGCGGGGGTGCAGCCGGGGTTCAGCACCGGGACGCAGGGGAGGATGTTGTTCGGGGGCGCGATCGGGAGGGTGAAGGCGTTGAGCGTGGTCGAGATCTTCCCGATCGCGCCGATCGCATCGTTCTTGCCGGACTGTGAGAAGTCGTCGAACCACCCGCCGATGCCCTCGACGCTCACGTATGGACGCAGGAACGCGAGCTGGGGGAGAGAGTCGCTGAGGGCACGGGTGGAGACCGGCAGCGCGCCCTGGCGGCTTTGGCCGTTGCGGTTGACGGGCCCGACGCCGATCTCGGCGAGCGGCACCTGCAGCTCGGTGAGCTCGA
>Ga0299913_10004813_pt1 | contig 11406 bp, 9 predicted proteins | sample RVTome_9_FD_201360 | JGI IMG/M metagenome (GOLD analysis project Ga0299913, IMG submission 201360) | Soil microbial communities from uranium-contaminated site in the Upper Colorado River Basin, Wyoming, United States - RVT155D38 (version 2) ... | reverse complement strand
TTTCGTCCATGGCCTTTCTGAAACGACCAATGGTCGCTGAGATCCCCCATACGACGGGTGCCGGAGGATTTAGCCCGATCTCACCGCTGATGATTCTGCGCACAATGGTCGGACGGTCCCTCGTGGAACCCATACCTCGATGAGCTTCGTCCAGCACAACGTAAAGATCACGATCCGTCGCTTTGATGGTGTGCCGGAGGATGTCCCAGCCTGAGTACTGACGGAGATTCGAGTCACTCTTCGAGAAGCCAGCGCTTCTGGACAACTGCTGGATGTTGAGGAAGTAGACATAACCCGGATGCAGAAGGCTGTCCAAGTAGCCATCGTTGAGTTCCACCAAGCGCGCCGGCTGGAGCAGATCTGACGCAGCCACCATCTTGTTGAGGGTCTGGCGATTGAGGGCGGGGTCGTCCGTGACCCAGAGGAAAACCGCGCGAGGGTCCTGATCCACACCTAACTCTGTTGATCCATGGATCAGAGCTTCGATCACCGCAGTTGCGATTACGGTCTTTCCGGACCCGGTGACTGCGGAGAGGGCAAAAGCCGACCGTTCGTCGTGGTCGGCCCAATCTCGGCGACTACGTTCGAGCCGCTTCAGGCAATCGATAGCTGCCGCACGCTGATAATCGAATAGGTCGTACTGCATTGACTGGCTTATCCGTGGGCGTTGATTGCGAATGCGGACAAATACGTCTCGTAGAGGCGCACTGGCTCCACATCCGTCGGTAACTCCGTGGCGATTTGGCTAAACAAGGTCGTTGAGTCGGTGACCACGAACACAGTTGTAACGCTTGTAGGCAACTGGGCGACGAAGCTTCGCCAACTATCTGTGTTGAACAGAATTCCGTAGCGGTTCGTCGTGGCATGTGGCAGGGGGGCTCCGGACGAATCAGAGCGCTCTTTCAAGATGGGACCCACCGCTCCCGCTCGCATCCAGAGAAGCCGAGCTATGGCCTTGAAGGCCATATCGAGCTCGACCTTGCCAGGATCCTCGTACGTAAGAGCGAAGAACTCGACGTTCTCTTCGAACCCTTCCGCGATGGGGAACTCATCGACAAATTTGTAGTCCCCTTCGACGGGTTGACCATTCGAAGCAATTCCGGTGACAGCCGCGACAACGCGCGGCCGCGTGATGTGCTCGAATATGCCAAGCGCTTCCCATTCCTCATCGCCGGGCCCAAGGCCCCTAAGTCGAAGTTGCTTGCTCTCACTAACGGAGACCTCATTGTTGGTGACGAGAATCGACTGACGATGTCCGTCGTCCTGATGATTCAACCGAGCGACGGCATGCAGGGTTGTGCCCGATCCGGCAAAGAAGTCGAGGACGACGGCATTTGGCTTGTCGTTGAGAAAGAAGCGAAGCGTGTCTTCGACCGCATACAAGGACTTCGGGAAAGGGAACTTACGACCCGGCAGCATCGCACTGAGGAGCTTGCTCCCGTACTCACCGGCGTTGTGAGACTGCATCTTCCACATGGTTTTTGGAATCGTGATCTTCGTATTTTCCGGGTATCGAACGATTAGGGAGCCGTCGGGCTTCCTCCCGAGAGTCAAGATCTCACCGGACTCGACTTTCTTCATGATTCCCGAGGACAGATAGGAGAAAGGGAATCTCTTGGCTTCGACGTCTATACGACCGAGACGCAAGGCCCCAAGCTCAAGAAGCTCCCTTGCCGTTTCTGGCCCAATTCCCCATCGGCCTTCAACTCCGCTTGGGTGTTGTGGGGGCCAAACCGCAATCATGCCGTCGGGTGGCTCGATGTCTCCCCTGTCATCCTCCCAGGGAAGCGCCTCTCCGAAAGAATGGATCGTGCCTTGCTCGGGATCGATGAACACTGGGTAGTAGGCACCGGGACTGTCGGTACGAATGCCCTTGGCTCCTCCACGAATCAGACTTGACCACTTCACCGACGTACTTGCCGCGGCGTTTTTGCGGTCGTCGAGCATGTCTCGGACCTCTGGGGTTATGGCCGCATCACCGATGTAAACGACAAGAATCTGTTCATCGACGCGGGCGAAGTCCCGGCCAAGTGAGGCTCCTTTCGGATAGACAGCGCTGGTGATCATCTGGATCCGACTCGTGCGGAACAACTGACTCAGAAGCAAGCCCAGGCGATGTAGTTCGTTCTCGTCGATAGTCACGAACATCACCGAGTCATCGGGGTTTAGCAGATCCTTGGCAATTTTGAGGCGACGTTCCATATACGCGAGCCACTTGGAGTGTCGGTACGAATCGTGCTCGTCTACGTAGTCGTTGTCGTACTTCCAGTCGCGTGCGCCGGTGTTGTACGGCGGATCGATGTAGATGCAATCGACCTTTCCAGCATGCGTGAATCTAAGAGCCTCCAACACGTGGTAGTTCTCGCCCTTTATCACGACATGGGACGGTCGGTTGCCTCCCCGAGAAATCGAATCGACTTGCTTGAGCCCTGGATGAACAGGATCGCCGAACTCGGCTGCCGCTGTTAGTTGGTCGAGCGCAAGGGTGAGATGCTCTACTTCGTGTGCAGGGTTGACCATGGTTCCGTCGGGCTTACGAACGAGCCGCACCTTGACTGACTCGCCGCTGATGTTCTCGACGATGTACATCGACTTGTCCTCTGTCGATCTCTTGGTGACCTTGATGCCGCGACGGATTGGATGGTCATGGAGACGAACGGTCTCAGGAATGTGGCGTTCGAATACGAGTCCGTAACTGCGCGTCTTGCGTAGTTCTGCAACGGCATCTTCCAAGTGACCCCGAAGACCAGGGTCGCCGATTCGTGCGATCAGATCGTCAACATCGGCCATACCCGACCCCTGGCATTGAAGACAACGCTTGCTGGCGTGGCGCGCTCGTCGGAGCACGCGTTCCGGTGGTGCGCATGGGCGCCATTCAAGTACCCCGTGCTGACACGATCTGTCTCAATGAGTCCCAGTGTCGGGGGTGAGGAACTTTGATGCCTCTGCGAATGAAGGAGCAGTAGCCCGCGGAGAGGCCCGTGGCGTCGACGAGTTCATTGATCGAAGCCTTCTGGATGCCGGGAAGGATCTCGGCTAGAAACACGGAGTCTGGTTGCCGTTCGTTGACCTCATTCCACTCCCTGACAGCGAGTTGGTGGACACGGTTGGCGGTACCACGCTCCACACCCGCGGTGCCACCATGTGCCGGGTCGTCGCCTCGATCGCGACGAACTTCGAGCTCCCGATGGGCACTGGACACGAACCGGTCGATTCGTTCCTCCCGCGAAGCTCCAAGACATGCATCGCACAAGGTTCGCTTTGGCTCCGCGTCCTGACCACAGGCGTGGCAATAGGACCCCTGCGAAACACCTCTGACCTTGCGGGATCTCTGGGGTCGACTCATCGATCTGTGGGCACCCGTTAAAGGAGTCGGGATCCGATCCAGTTTGAGCCCCGACGTTGCAGACAGTGTTTGGGCGACGGTCTCGGCGTGATGACCGACGGCCGTTGCACAATCGAGGGCCGTCTCGGCAAGCCAGTGTGCCGTGGCCGGAGCGAGTCGGCAGATGCCCCGTCGTGTCTCGACAAAGTCAGACGCTCGGAACCGGTGACTCGCCATCTTTCGAAGAAGCCACTGGTCTACGTGGGGGCGGACCGGTTCCATCAAGTCAAGCGCGCACGAGTCCCGCGATCGTTGATCGGCGTGCAGTATCCCGATGCCAGGATCGAGCCCCACGGTCTGACAGGCAATCACCGCCTCAGCTTCGAGCAACGCATACAAGTAGTTGAGAATGGCGTTGATCGGGTTCGCGGCACCTCGCGGGCCGGACGAGTTGAACCCTGATCCTCGGGTACCGAAGCGATGCCAATGGTCTGGGATGAGTTTCTCATCCTTCTTGATGAATCCGCACTCGACATCGGCCCAGGCGTGCCAGTAGTGATTGGCCCCGGCAGCTTCGAGCCACATCAACTCGGCGAGAGAGTTGACATTCTCCAGCTCGTATCGCGCTGCATCGATTTCGGCTCTGTCGCCTCCGAGGCTGGCTGCGATATGGGCTTGACCTTCGAGTTTGCGATCGAGTAGGTGCCGAACAACTTCAAGGCCCACTTCGTTGGTGACAGCCCACGCCTGAGCTCGTCGCAAGGCCGCTCGGTCGGAACCCATCGGCTGCGAGGTGGTCAGTACTCGACCCTCACGGTCGATCTGGACTACCGGCACGCCCGCGTCCGCCAGCCAACGGACTGCCTCAAGGGTGATGAATCCGGTCGTGCCGAGGATTACCAACCGTTTCAGCTCGCCAGTCGCCTTATGGAAGAAGCGCTCACGACGGGATCGTCCTATTCCGTCCTCAACGATGAGATGGCGCCGCTCGACGTGGATCTTGACGCCGTGACCGTCCGCCACGCAGACACCAAGGGGTGCCCCGACTTGATTGAAGGGTGGGATAGGGTTTTGCTGCATGCGGAACTCCGTTTCCGTGTGCCAAGCCCCCGGACCGTTGCTGCGGTCGCGGGGGCGTACCTTGATTAGTTGGGTTTGAAGATTTCCAACGCCATGGCGGTCCTCTGACTGGCGAGAACTATTCCCTGGCACGCGATCATGTTGCGGACCTCAAGGGTGCCAGGATCGGCAGCAGAGAGGCGATGTTGTATGTGGTCAATCATGAGATCCGCCGCAGGAGAGGGACTGAGGTCCCTGAGTGAATCGACTGTCAGAACTGCGGTGATCAGTTGAAGCCACCCCAAACCCACCGCGAACCACCGACGCGAGCATCTGCTGATGATTCGAGGCCACTTAGGCATGCCGGGCAGCTCCCAATCGAAGAGAACGTCCGAGATGCTGGGCAGCTCCGGGACGGCGAAGGCAAAGACATCGTCAAACGTCTCACTGGCGGTAGTCGCCTGAGTGGTGTCGCCCGCCAACTGGAGAACCGTGAGAAGTACATCCTGAATCGGCAAGTCGCCGATCGCGGACTGAAACGCCCTTGCCGATGCCGACCGGTCATTTGAGACTTCACTGAGTCGACGATCCAGTTGGTCTTCCTCCTTCCCTCGATCTAGTCGCTGCTGCCCCTTGATGGCCGAGCGGAGCAGTGACACCACTTCGGGACGGAGGAGAGCGAAGTTCACGGATAGGCCTTCTAACCAGGCCGCCACTCTTAACTCATGGAACGTCCTGTATCCGTGGGCGCGGAGACGTAGAACGCCCAGGAGTTGGCCCACCGTGTCGGCGGGGTATTCGGAGGTTGACCCTGCCTTACCGACTCGGTGCCGCTGGATCGGCCTAGGAAGGAGACCTTCCCGGCTGAGTCTCTTGAGTTGGTGAGCCGAGACCTCAAAGCCCGCGGCAGCCGCCTCCATGATGAGATCACTTGTAGTGACGGTGTGGCTCACTGCCACATTCTATCAGTCTGAAAGCCACCTTTCTATCTGACTTTTTGGCGGGCAGGCGTGCGCGATCTGGAGCATCGCCATGAATACGCCACCTGTAAACCCCACCGCCATCGAAACAGAAGGAGTGCCCTGATGGCGGAACGACGAAACGCAGGCAGTCAACTGGACGACATCCCGAGGCCAATACGTCAAGTTGTCACTCAGGCGAATGGTGACCTGGCCATCGTCCTGGACGGGAACAACTACTACTGGCTGGTGAACCGGAAGCTTCGCCGGGTCTACCCCGACAAGTTCTCACTTCTCGACCGGGCCAAGGCAGAGGCGGCGATGGTGGTGTTCCTTACCGATCCCACAGCACCGCGCCCGAGGTGGCGGGAGAGGCTCTAATGCGCATGCGGATCCTCACAACCAAGGGCATCAAGGAAGCCAACCTCGACCGCGGAGACCGGTCGGTTGTGGGAGGTCATTGGAGCGCGATCGGCATTTACGTCCGAACTGGGCGAGTCGGCCGACTCCGTGAATTCGAAGATCTTCGTGTCGGGAAGGGTCTCGTCTTGGAGACCGATCCTGACTCCGTCGACCGGTGGTGGTTTGCCGGAGAACTCGAATTCCTCGAGGTGTACGCACCATGAGCCAGTCCATCGCCGGTGGTGGTGAATTTGACCATTCGATGGAGGCGGCCAAACGTCTGGAAACCCAGTACCGAAGACTCGGTACCCGAGACCCAGTGTGCGGCTGGCCTGGCTGTGAAGAGAGCAACCCGTTCGTCCTGACTGGACGCCACCCGGACCTCCTCTGCTACGAGCACAAGCTGCTGTCTTGCGCCCGGTCACCGTATGAAGGTCATCATGTAGCAGGCCGCCACAACTCTGATGTGATGGCGGATATCCCCGGCAATGAACATCGGATCCTCTCCGAATACCAGGCTGCCTGGCCCGAAGACACCCTCCGAAATCCAAATCAAAGCCCGCTGCTGGCAGCGGCAGCAGCAATCAGAGGATGGCTCGACGTGCTTCGGATCATCATCGAACGGAGCATCGCCTGGATCCCCGAGTTTCTCGAATGGCTTCACCGCGAGCTTGTGGAACGGTATGGCAACGACTGGTGGATCAAGTTCGGCTGGGGCACACCGTTTTGAGACTGCAGCCAGAGACTCTCGAAGTTGCGGTGCGCGGTTGGACCACCAACCCCTCGCCCCCTCGATCATTCAGGGGGATTCCGCTCGAAGATGTCGGACCGTCGGATTGGACCCTGACCTTCGACACCGAAACCGAGACGGACCATGCCCAACGTCTCCGCTACGGCGGATGGCAGGCACACCGCGGGACTCGCCTGATGCGTCACGGGTTGTTCTATGAGCCCGACTCAGTCACCGATGAAGAACGCGACATCCTCAAACAAGAGGCTGGCGAGCAGGGACTCGAACTGCATGAGGTGACCGATTGGATCGAGAGCGTCTTCTTCCAATTGGCGGTCGACCTGTCAGCCGTGGTCGTAGGCCACAACCTGTTCTTTGACCTGACCAGGATCGCCATCGGCCACGACACCACCCGAAGCCGGGATCCAAAGATGCGAGGGGGTTTCTCTCTGAAACTCTGCGAGAATCCGACCAGACCACGGGTGCTGGTGAAGAAGGCATCCGCTTCAGCCACGTTCATCCAGTTCACCGTCCCAGATGGACGCTCCCCGGAGCAACGTCAACAGGAACGGGACATCGATGTGCTGCCCTACCGGGGTTTCTTCGTGGACACGGCAATGCTGGCCGGAGCGTTGATGGGTGGAGGCAAATGGAGTCTCGGCAGGCTCGCCGACACACTGGAAACGGAACACCAAAAGACGACAACCGACCTCGACGGCCCGATCACTGCCGATTCTGTCGCCTACTGCCTCAACGATGTGACCGTCACCTGGGAGTGCTTCCAGAAGCTCGCCTCCCGCTACTCGTCCTACAACCTCGATGTCCCACTCCACAGGGTGATCTCTGAGGCATCCGTCGGCAAAGCACATCTGGCTCAGATGCGGATCCGGGCATGGAGGCAAGTGCAACCCGACTTCCCGAATTGGCTGATCGCAGTGCTGATGGAGACCTACTACGGAGGCCGGTCCGAATGCCACATCCGTCGCAGACCCACCAAAGGCTTCTACGTGGACTTCCTCTCCGAATACCCATCGGTCTACTGCCTCCAGGACCTGTGGCGTTACCAGCTCGCCGCCGACCTCAGGTGGGACGAGGTCGAGCCAGACGAAGTGAACGAGTTCGTCGCCAGCATCGAGGTGGATGATCTGCTGCAGCCAGAACTCTGGAGACGGCTCGACTGTGTCGTTCAGGTCGATCCCGACGGCGACCGTCTTCTCACACGGGCTCGCTACAAGCCGGGGTCGCCGCTCTTCAACGTCGGCATCGCCGAACGGCACGGCGACGAAGCCTGGTGGACTCTCGCCGATGTCATCGCCGCCAAACTCGAATCAGCCCACCACAAGACCCCAAAGGTCATTCGGGCGATCAGGTTCACACCCGGACAACTCCAAGGCGGATTACGTCCCATCTACATCGCCGGGCAGGCCGACTTCCGCGTCGACCCCTACGAAGACGACTTCATCCAACGCCTCATCGAACTTCGCAACCGAGCCAAGCGAAATCGAGACCAGGCCACCGACCGGAGCGAGCGTGACCTGTGGGAGGCGGTCCAGTACGGCCTCAAGATCACCGCCAACTCCGACGCCTACGGCATCGGCATCGAGATCAACACCACCACCCACCGCAAACCCGTCAAAGCCCTCCTCCACCACACCGACGGCACCAGCGAACCGATCACCACAAAACACTCAGAGAGAGAAGGCTCCTGGTTCAACCCAGTTATCGCCACCCTCACCGCGGCCGGAGGACGACTCCTCCTCGCTCTCCTCATCCGCCTCGTCCGAGACGCAGGAGGGGACTACGTGTTCTGCGACACCGATAGCCTTTCATCACCGGCCTCACATTGTCGACCGTCCAAGACATCATCAACCACTTCGATGCACTTAATCCCTATGACCCGACCCACGTGCCCGGGTCGATCCTCGAACTCGAAAACATCAACTACGACCCCGACACCGGCGAACCCCGAACTCTCCACGCCTACTCAATCGCCTCCAAGAGATACGCCCTCTTCACGCAACAGCCCGACGACATTTACCGGCTCGCCCGAGAAAACAACGCAAAAGGCGAACTCGTCGCCAAGCGCTCCGAACACGGTCTAGGCCACCTCGTCCCACCGACGAAGACCTTCGAAGACGAACTGTGGGAGTGGATCGTCAACACCGACGCTGGACGCAAATGGCCCGAGCCCGACTGGTTCGATCAGCCCGCTCTCGGCCGCACCACCATCAATACACCCCACGACCTCCAGCTTTTCCGCCACCTCAACGAAGGCAAGGCCTACCGAGAGCAGATCCGTCCCGGCGGGTTTGTCACCACCGCCCACCCACACCCAATCGAACAGCGAGGACTACTCCTCGCACCGTTCACCAGCGACCCCGAAGAAGCTATGCGCCGAGACGACTGGGTAGACCGAGCGTCACGAGAAACGGGATTGCGCATCAGAACCGATAATCCTGAATACGTCATCGAAGGCTCCGTGGCAGTCCTCGACTACCGGCACTACGTCGCGCAGTACATGAGCCACCGCGAGTGGAAGGCTCGCCCGACCGGGCAGGGTGGTCCACTATCGCCTCGGATAGTTGCGCCGAGCAGGCTGGCACATCTGGGCAAGGAAGCCGACCCGTTGGCGACCTCGCTGCCGGTCGATCCGTCGCTCGTCGAGCAGCGACACGTGACCTCATCCACTTGTTGCGAGTGCGGCTCCGTGCTTCACGGACGACAGTCGCTCTGGTGTTCCGACGCCTGTAGGAAAGCTGAATCGCGACGAGACGCAAGAAGTCGGCGAAGCTAAGAACTCTGTGTGGCGGCATTCGCCCACAGCAGCATTCCCCTAGATCACTGACTGCGGTATCTAGGGTGCGCTTTGGGCGCTTTCAATAAGCAAGGTTGCGACGGTGTCCGAGATCCGAGCGATGAACAAAGGGCTCGCCTTGCGGCTAAGCATTGCCGCAGTCATCGGCATGGCACTAGTGCTTCTGTCGATTTCACCGTCTTACGTCTTCAACCTTTCTGAGCAGCTGGTTGACGAAGGTTCCGTCCTGCGTTTGCTGCTGGCGACCGTTCCCATCGCCGTTGTCTGGGTGGCAACGGTTCTCTTTCGAGTGGGTCGTGAACCGCCGCACCGCGGTGCGGTCAATGCCGAGATCGCTAAAAGGCTGGCGGAGGAGATGTGTTCCGTGGAAGATTGCCCCCAGCTGGAAGATCCCTCTCCTGAATTCCGCGACGCGGCCATCGCTCTCTTCTATAAGAAGATCGATGCCCCTTCCCGAGAAGTCGCTTTCGAATATTGGGAGAATTACTACCTCGCCAGGGGGGCACTACAAATCATGAGTGTGGCGCTGGGAGCCGCGCTATTGGTGCTCGTCCTGTTTCCGCACTCCGATGAACTAGCAGTCAGAATGCTGTTCGCAGCCATTCTGGCCCTTGCCGTCTGGGCTTCCTGGAACCTCGAGAAGACTTGGAAAGTCAAGACCCTGAACCATGCGCGCCAACAGGTCCTTCAGATTTCTGACGACCTACCCGATGTGATGAAGGGCGCTCGATGTGAGAACTTGAATTGTGCCATCGCCAACACCTGACGAGATACGAATCGAACTGTCAGCGATTGCCAGTCGACCTTGCCCACGCTCGATACGCGAGATGGCACCACAGTTGGCCCAGGACGGCGACGTCGTCGTTGACGTGGGGTGCGGCTATCTAATCGGCACTAAGGAACTTCTCAAACATCACGGCACGGTCTACGCAGTTGATACCGAGATCCAGGCAGACCGCGTTGCGTCCCGTCTCGATGAGATCTCCACGAGTCCCCGATTCGGGGGTTTCCTCACTCTCGACCAGCTTGAAGCATCGGACATATCCCTGGATGGGGCCTATCTAGTGAATGTGTTGCACACGATCCCCACGGTCGATCGACGCCTCGACATCCTCGCTGCGGTGCGCTCACGGGTTAAGGATGGAGGGTTTCTTCTGATCGATGTGCCTAGCTACGAGTACTACTACAGCCAGCGGATGACAAAGCAGAACGCGCTAGAAGACGGGCATTACTTCAAGAACGGTCCCGGCTACACCTTTTACCGATTCTGCAAAGCTGACGAATTGGACTCCTGGGCAAACAAAGCAGGATTCGTTTTCGAAGGGCGGGCTGTCGTCAATCATCACCTAGTCCGCCTGTACAGTGCAGAAATCTGACACACCCAGTCGGTACCATCGATCGTGCCATGAGGAAACTTGGGTGGTGTCGCTGTGGACCACTCGCAGAGGTCCGACACCGAGTTCAACCGAATCAGAAGATCGCTTGGTCAGCCAGGGCTTCACGAGTTGCCTGGAACCGGCCTCCCGGGATTGGGGACGAAATCGTTGTGGGCGAATTCGACCTCTGCCATCAGCCTGGGACTTTTCATCCACTTGCAATCGCGACGGTGGAAGGTGTGACATCAACAGGCGATCAACAAAGTGTTGCGATGCGAGTGAAACGCCTCCTCGCGTCGAAGGATGAGCCCAGCCCACCGCGCGCCCTAGCTTTCTAGTGATCCGTATAGAGAGACCCGCCGAGCGACGCAGTACTCGCTGACCCAATCCCTATCCCGGGTTCGGACGTCCCCTATATCAACCAGGCACACCAGGCTTGGAAAGCAAGCACCCAAAGCCGCCTTGAACCCAAGGATCGGTCACGTCGAAGGCCGACTCGGACACGCCTGCGTTTGCCCACCTGCCATAGTCCTGTTGTCCAGGGACTGGTCAACTTTGGCGGTGGGCTGGCACTATTGGGCGAAATGAATGTCAGCGCGGGCGACGAACTTCTTCAATTGGCCGATCGAATGTCAGCGGTCTCGTCCCGCGCTGACGAAGCTTCGTTCAAGACCCCGCTCGATGAATTGCTCAGCGCGGCTGAAGAGATAGGGAGAGCCTGGTCCAATTCCAATGTTGGC
>Ga0299913_10004810_pt1 | contig 11408 bp, 8 predicted proteins | sample RVTome_9_FD_201360 | JGI IMG/M metagenome (GOLD analysis project Ga0299913, IMG submission 201360) | Soil microbial communities from uranium-contaminated site in the Upper Colorado River Basin, Wyoming, United States - RVT155D38 (version 2) ... | reverse complement strand
CGGCATGGCCGGCTGGGAATGCCTCCCCACTCGGCGCGATTCGCCTGCGTCCCTGCCTCGAGGTAGCGGGTGTCGCCGGTTGCCTGTGCCGCAAGGGCCTCTGCAATCCGAAAACCGAGCGACGTAGTCACCCGACTGGCGACATCCGCTGGTTCCACGAACTCCCAACCGATGATCTCATCGTCGGGTGGAGCCAACCGCCCGACGGTGGCCTCATCGAGGACCCCGCCGTCAAATAGGAAGATGAGACCTTCGGTTTTGGGAGGCTGTGGCGGCAGCCAGTCCACTACGAGCAGTCGACCAACCTTGAGGTCCAGACCGAGTTCTTCGCGGGCCTCCCGTGCCGCACCTGCCGCAGGCGATTCGTCGGCTTCGACGACCCCGCCAGGGACGTGCCAAGTCGGTTTGTAGGTGGGGCGCAGGAGGAGAACTCGCCCATCAACGTTGCGGCATCACCCCGGCGGCCATTCGCTTCGTCGGCAGTCCGGCGTAGAAGGTGGCGGTGTCCGTCGGCTCATTCACCACGCTCGCAGTCTGCCGTACCTCGGGGACACTTGCCAACCGGCTGTGCCGCAGAAGGGCCCGCCGATGGTCCGTACCCGTCCCCGGGGGTGTCACGGCCCCTTCCCGGCCCCACATACCAACCTGCTACGTGTTTGTTGCGTCGCTGGGTGCAACGCCAGCCGCGGGACGGGGCGCTCGTGCGGGATTTGCGTCGCTGGGTGCAACGCCAGCCCCGGGACGGGGCGCTCGTGCGGGGTTTGCGTCGCTGGGTGCAACGCCAGCCCCGGGACGGGGCGCTCGTGCGGGGTTTGCGTCGCTGGGTGCAACGCAAGCCCCGGGCAGCCGGTCCGCCGGCTGCCCGTGTCAGCCGACGGCGCCCCCGCGCTCGGCAGTGTCGGATGCCGGCGTGCGTCCCTGGTCTCGACGTGCCAGGACGATGCGGGTGAACGGCAGGCGGATGTCGCTGAAGACCTCGATGCTCACGAGGAAGCCGACGAAGATGAACAGCACGCCGAGGAACTCGCCGAGGTAGAAGGACCACGTCACGCCGAAACGGTTCAGGCCGCTCGTCCAACCCGGGATGAATCCGCCGAGCGCGATGAGCAGGGTCGCCGGCACGCGAGAGTTCAGCGTCCCGCGGCCGAGCGCCGCCACCGCGCCGGGGATCGAGGCGAAGAAGTTGACTACCACCGCGACTCCGCGGCCGATGGCGCCGACCACCGGGACCCGGCTCTCGACGCGGAGCAGCCGCCGCTTCGGCATGAAGATGTAGGCCGAGTAGACCGCGCCGAAGACCAGCGCGAAGGCGCCGGCGATGTTGAAGGGCGGCGTCAGCACACGGAGGTCCGCAGGCAACGCCTCGCCGGTGGGCACACCGGTCGCCGGATCAAGCGCGAAGCCGGGAGCGGCCACCGGCACGGTCAGCGTCAGCACGGTGACGATGAGCGACGCCACGACGAGGATGCCGGCCGTCACCGTGGCCGCGAGTGGCCGCCGAAGTCGCGTGGCCGCGGCAATGGCGATGGCGGCGACGCCGGCGAAGCCGACGACCATGGGCACGACGCCGGCCGTGACCGGGTCGCCCTCCCGAGCGCGCGCGACCGCCGAAAGGATCGAGAACAGGCCGCCGGCGAAGACGCTGAACGCGACGAAGTAGCCGAAGCGGGTGTTCCGCAGCAGGTAGACCGTCCCCATGCCGAGGTAGGCCGCAACGAAGAAGGCGCCGATGAGGTACCAGGCCCGGTACAGGCCCTCGTTCCAGCCCCACGCCCCACCGATGAACTCGGTGCCGGCGCTGATCCCGTACCACAGCAGGCCGACGGTCCACACCAGCTGATATGGCTGCCGCCTACGCAGCCACTGGTCGGCGACCATGACCGCGAAGACGAACGACAGGAGCGAAGACAGGAACGGCAGGACGACGTTCGGATCCAACGGGCTGGCTCGACCTCCGACTGCGGCGGCTGGGATGGAGCCCACGTCCGGGCTCGAACCGGAGACCTCTTCCTTACCAAGGAAGTGCTCTGCCTACTGAGCTACGTGGGCGCGCCGCCGATTCTGCCGGAGCCGATGGATCCTGGGCAACCATCGGGCTTTCTTGGTAAATCTATGACCTAGATTTCGGTCACCCGGACCGATGCCGCCGCGAGTCGATGGTGGGCAGGGAGGGAATCGAACCCCCACAGTCGAAAGACGGCTGATCTACAGTCAGCGGAGCTCACCACCTGCTCAACCTACCCACGCGAACGACCGGCGCCGTGGTGCCGCGCCGATCGGAGCGGCAGTATATCCGAGCCGCCGTATGCCCTCAAGCGGGCTCATCCGGCGGTCAGCTCGACCGTCCGGAGGTCACGGCCGTCGCGGATGAGCCGCTCGTACCGGTAGCTCGTGCGCACCGGCCGCATCCCGGCGCGCTCGTAGAGGCGCGTGGCGCCGGTGAGGCTCTGCGCGTCGACTCCCAGCCCCACCCGCCGGCAGCCACGATCGCCAAGGACGCGGAAGGCATGTCGCAGGATGGCGAGCGCCAGGCCGCGGCGGCGCCAGGGACGCCCGACGCCGAGCGTGCTCACCCAGCCGAGGTCCGGTTCGCCCGGCCGCGTCGAGCTGCACAGAGCCATGCCGGCGATCTCTTCGCGGTCCATGGCCAGGAACCACAGCTCCGGTTCCGCAGCGCGGAACTCCGTCCGAAAGTGGAACCACTCCGCGAACGGCTCCGGCACGAAACCGTAGTGGTCGCTGAAGAAGTCCTCCTCCGCCCTGTGGATCGCCCGCGCGTCGCGCTCGAGGTCCGCGCTGCGGATGGCAATCCCGTCCGGCCATGCCGGCTCCGGGATGGGTGACGCCGCGACGAGATCGATCTCCATGGTCAGGTCCGTCCGGTCTCGCCGCCAGCCGCTGCGCTGCAGGGCGGCAATGACGGCCGCGTTGACGCTGGGCACGTCCGTGACCATCGCGACGCGCGCGCCAGCTGGCGCCCGGTGCAGGCGCTCGTTCGCCAGGCGGTCGGCGCGGCGCAGCAGGGCATCGGTCAGGCCCGATGCGGCCAGGTCGGGCCGTACGCGCAGGAAGGCATAGGGCGCCACGTGCATCTCCTCGCCGTCGTAGTAGTCGATCACCCCCGCGGCACGGCCCTCAGGGTCGAAGACGACGCAGGAGTCCGACTCCGGATCGAACGCGGGCAGGGTGTACGCGCCGCGCACGAGCCGCTCGTCGACGTCGGAAACCCCGTAGTCGGCGATCGCGACCGAGCTCCACAGCTCGACGAGTGCGTGGACATCGGTTTCCAGCGTCACTGGGCGGGCGGTGAAGCCAGGCGGGAGGTCGATCATCGGCGCCGATTCTAGGAGTCCGTGGACGCGTCGGCATCGGGTGCCGGTTAGTACGACCGGGCGATGGCAGCTCAGGCTGTCCTGCGCTCTAATGCCTCCTTGCGGCGAACACAGCGGAGGACGGCGCTCATGGATCATCGGCGACAGGCCCCCGGCCTTGGCAGGCGTGTCATCAGCCTTGCCGTGGTGTGCATCGTGATCGGCACCGTCCCGGCCACGGCCACGCTGTCCCCGAAGGATGAGCCAGCCCCTGCCCTTGCCGCCGGCATGGACAGCCAGTTCGACGTGAACTGCCGCGCCAGCCACTGGCTGTCGGACGACCCGATCGTCCACCCCGGGATGCCGGGCATGGCCCACGAGCACGAGTTCTTCGGGAACACCGAGACCGATGCGCACTCCACGCCGGCTTCGCTGCGCGGCACCCAGACGACCTGCGACGTGAAGGCCGACGACTCCGCCTACTGGGTCCCGACGCTGCGCAAGTACGGGCACCGGCTCGCGCCGACTCAGCTGCGGATGTATTACCAGCGCGGAACCACCCTCGACGATCGCATCCGGCCCTTCCCGAGGGGCCTGGTGATGATCGCGGGCAACGCCAAGGCGACGACGGCGCAGCCGACGACGGTGGTGGCCTGGCACTGCGCGGGTCAGGGCGGGAACTACCGGAAGCCGCCGTCGTGCGGGACCGATGACCTGGTGCTGACCATCCGCTTTCCGCAGTGCTGGGACGGCGAGAACCTGGACTCGTGGAACCACAAGGCCCACATGGCGAAGCGCCAGCGCGGCGACTGCCCCTCCAGCCACCCCGTCGGGGTGCCGCGGTTGGTCATGAACGTCCACTGGAAGGTGAAGAGCAACGCCGGCCTGTCGCTGGCGTCCGGCACGATCTACTCTCCGCATGCCGACTTCATGAACGGGTGGGACCAGGCGCAGCTTGAGAAGCTGGTCGACACGATGTACTGGTGAGCCGACGGAGGGAATCGAACCCACAACCGGCGGTTTACAAAACCGCTGCTCTGCCGTTGAGCTACGTCGGCCCGCGCTCCGAGTCTATCAGCCACTCCGCGACAGGCGCTGGCGGACGACCTCGAACAGGAGGAGCGCGCCAGCGACCCCGGCGTTCAAGGAGGCAACCCGGCCGGACATCGGGAAGCTGACGAGCAGGTCGCAGCGGCGTTTCATGGGGCCGGACAGCCCGCTTCCCTCGCTGCCCACGACGGCCGCCAGCGGCCCGGTGAGGTCGGAATCCCAGGCCGATGCCGGGGCGTCCTGGTCGGCGGCAACCACCAGGAGCCCGCGCTCCTTGAGTTCGCGGAGCGCCTGACCCAGGCTCCCCACCCGGGCGAGCAGGAGGTGCTCGCTGGCGCCGGCGCTGGCCTTCACCGCGGCGGGGGTGAGCGGCGCGGCGCCGCGCTCGGGGAAGAGGACACCGTGGACACCGGCCGCCTCCGCCGATCGCAGGAGGGCGCCGAAGTTTGTCGGGTCCTGGAGGTGCTCCAGGACGAGGACGAGCGGCGGCTCTCCCGCGGCCGCGGCACGCGCCAGGATCTCGGCCGGGTCCGCCCAGCGCCGCGAATCGACCTCGAGCAGGAGGCCCTGGTGCCCGTCGAACCCGGCGAGGCGCGCAAGCCGGTCACCTGGCGTTCGCTCGACTGGGACCGATGCCGCCCGGGCCGCGGCGAGGATCGCCTTCAGCTCCGGGTTCGGCTTTGCGCTGCTCGACACGAGCAACCGATGGGACGGCCGGCTGGCGGCGAGCGCCTCGGCCACCGGGCGGCGGCCGCCGATCCACTCGGTCACGCGCCGGCGGCGGCCACGGTGGCCACGGCGAAAGCCGCCACGCCTTCCGCGCCGGCAAAGCCGAGCCCGTCGGAGGTCGTGCCCTTCACGCTCACCATCGCCGGCTCGACGTCGCACAGCTTTGCGATGCGCGCGGCGATCTCGTCGCGCCGCGGCGCGATGGCCGGCCGCCGTGCAGCGATGGCGAGGTCCACGTTGGCCGGGCGCCAGCCGGCCGCCGCGAGCTGCTCGACCGCCCCACGCAGAAGCTCGGCGGAGTCGGCGCCGGCCCAGCGCTCGTCGTCCGGCGGGTAGAGCGTGCCGATGTCGCCGAGGCCGGCGGCGCCGAGGAGCGCGTCGATCACCGCGTGGAGCGCGGCGTCGCCATCGGAATGGCCGGTGAGCCCGGCCACTTCCCCCGGCCAGTCGAGCCCGGCGAGCCGCATGGGGCGGCCGGCCTCGAGCCGATGGGCGTCGAAGCCGATCCCCGCCCGCAAGCCCTCAGCCAGCGCCGCTGGCGGGGCGGCGGGCGCTGCCCATGAGGCGAGTGCGGCGCGGAGCATCGCGTCGTCGCCGGGCTCGGTGAGCTTCCGATTCAGCGGCTCCCCCTCGACCGCCCGAACCGCGATGCCGCCGGCGCTCATCGCCGCGGCCTCGTCCGTCGCCGTGCGGCCCCACGCGTGCGTCTCCTCCATGGCGGCGCGGACCTGGCGCAGCGTGCCGCCCTGTGGCGTCTGGGCGGCGAGCACCGCGTCGCGGTCGACGCTGCCGCTCACCATGCGGGCCGCATCGAGGGTCTTCAACGAGTCGGCCACAGGGACGACCGGCACGGCGCCGGTACCGGAGCGAACGGCGGCGACGACCCGGACCATGAGCTCGGGCGTGGCCGCCGGCCGCGCCGCGTCGTGGACGAGGACCGGCGTGTCCTCCTCGATGCCGGCCGCGGTGAGCGCGGTGATGCCCGCCACCACGGAATCGGTCCGTTGTGCGCCGCCGGGCACGACGCGGACCGTCTCGTCGGCGCCTTCCGGGAGCGCCGCGCGGAAGCGCGCGACCTCATCGGCCGGGACCACGAGCGCCACGAGCGACAGGTCGGGCAGGCTGAGCAGGGTGTCGAGGCTCCAGCGCCAGACCGGGCGCCCCCAGAAGTCGAGCCACAGCTTCTCGCGGCCGAAGCGGCGACCCTGGCCTGCGGCCACGAGGACCGCGGCAACGGGTGCGCTCATCGACCCTTGGGCTGGACGGTCCGGGTGATCGGTGTGGGCGCCCGCACGGGCGGTTCGGCGAGCTCACGCGGCTGGGCGAAGATCATCCGTCCCGCGACCGTCTGGAGGACGCGGGTGACGTTGATGCCGACCTCCTGCTCCATGTAGGAGCTGCCGCCCTCGACGACGATCATCGTGCCGTCCTCGAGATAGCCGACGCCCTGGCCCGGCTCCTTCCCCTCCTGGATGATCCGCACGCTCATCTCCTCGCCCGGATGGACGACGGCCTTCACCGCGTTCGCCAGCTCGTTGATGTTCAGCACGCGGATGCCCTGCAGCTCGGCGACGCGGTTCAGGTTGAAGTCGTTGGTGAGGATCGCCGCGCCGGTGTCCCGCGCGAAGGCGATGAGCTTCGCGTCCACCTCGTCGAGCTCCTGATACGTCGCCTCGCTGACCTCTACCGGCGAGATCGAGTCCTTCTGGAGCGCGGTGAGCATCTCGAGCCCGCGGCGGCCGCGGTTGCGCCGCATCGCGTCCGGTGAGTCGGCGATCCGCTGAAGCTCGTCGAGGACGAAGCGCGGCACCACGAGCGTTCCGAGGATGAAGCCGGTGCGGCCGATGTCGACGATCCGACCGTCGATCACGGCCGAGGTGTCGATGACGACCGCCCCGGGGTGCTTCGCCGAGCGGTTGCCGGGCAGCAGGCCGCCGAGGGCCGGGAGGAGGACGTCACGCTTCGACATCGTCATCCACAGCAGCGCGAGCGCGAGGAGGATGGCGGTCAGCGGCGGCAGGATCGCGCCCCACGTCCCGCCGAGCGCGGCGAGCGGGACCCCGGCGAGCAGGCCCATGAGCAGGCCAACCACGACGGAGGCCACCCCGAGCGCGTACTCCGCGGCACCGGCCTGCGCGATCCGATCCGCCGCCCAACGGGTCGGGTAGACGGTCACGTACGGGATCGCCAGGTAGCCGAACAGGAGCGATGCGGCGACCACCGCCATGAGGAAGGCCGGGCGATTGGGCGTGCTGACCACGCCCCCGGCGCGTTCGAGGATGAGGGGCCCCAACCCGAACCCGAAGAGGGTCCCCAGCAGGGCTCCCACCAGCTGGATGATCTTGGTCATGGACCGATGAGACCGTGTGTATGAACGTGTTTCGCGGCAAATGAATCCGGATGAGAGATGAATGCCGTGCCGCGGTCCCCCATGGGGGGCGCAACGGTAGCACGCCCTCCCGGGCCGGGCAACGATCCGAGCTCAGGCCTCGGCAAGTGCCAGCGCCAGCGCCGCCCGCACGTCGGGCGCGCTGAGCAGCCCGTCCGGTGCCTGGCGCGGCCGGCCGTGCTCCCGCTGCGGTCCGGTGACGAGGCGCTCGAAGCCGATGCGGCGCGCCTCCGCCAGCCGGCGGTCGGCGCGGCCGGCGGGCCGCAGGCGCCCGGAGAGGGAGAGCTCACCGGCGAGCACGGTCCCGGACCGCACCGGCCGCTCCCGCAGGCTCGAGGCAAGGGCCGCGGCCACCGCCAGGTCGCTGGCGGGCTCCTCGATGCGCAGGCCACCGGCCACGTTGACGTACACGTCGTGGCCGGTGAGGTTCAACCCGGCGTGCCGCGCCAGCACGGCGATGAGCATGAGCACGCGGTTCACGTCGATCCCGGTCGTGGCGCGACGCGGCGACCCCGCTCCCGAGGGCGCGACGAGCGCCTGGATCTCCACGGCCAGCGGTCGCGATCCCTCGAGCGCGATGGTCACGGCGCTGCCGGCCACCGGCGGCTGCTCGGACTCGAGGAAGAATCGGCTGGCATCGGCGACCTCCACCAGGCCGTCGCCGCGCATCTCGAGCACGCCGACCTCGTCGGTGGAGCCGAAGCGGTTCTTCGCCGCGCGCACGAGCCGAGTGCTGCCCAGCCGTTCGCCCTCGAGGTAGATGACCGCGTCGACCAGGTGCTCCAGCGTCCGTGGGCCGGCCACGGTGCCCTCCTTCGTCACGTGCCCGACCAGCGCCACGCACGTGCGCCCGCTCTTCGCCAGCTCGGCGAGCCGAGTGGCGACCTCGCGCACCTGGCCGACGCTCCCCGACGGCCCGCCCAGCTCGGCGCTCGTCAGGGTCTGGACGCTGTCGACCACGGCGAGCGCCGGCGCCGCCGAGGCGATCGCCCCGAGCGCCGTCTCGAGCTCGGTGGTGGCCACCAGGCCCAGGCCGGAGACCACGCCGTTCACCCGCTCCGCCCGCCCGCGGACCTGGGCGGCCGACTCCTCGCCGGTGAGATAGAGCGTGTCGTGGCCGGCCGCGGCGAGGCGTGCGGCGAGCTGGAGGAGGAGCGTCGATTTTCCGATGCCCGGGTCCCCGCCGAACAGGACGATCGAGCCGGGCACGAATCCACCGCCCAGGACGCGGTCCACCTCGCCGATGCCGCTCGACAGCCGCCCGGCCTCCGCGCTCTCCACCTCGCCGATGGGCGAGATGACCCCCGGTCCCACCGGCACCGGCCCCGCGCCGCGCCCGCGCGCGCGGGCCGCGGGCGTCGTCGGGGCGGCGCGGCTCACCACCGTCTCGACCAGCGTGTTCCACGCGGCGCAGGCGGGGCACTGTCCCGACCACTTCGGGGACTCGGCGCCGCACTGCTGACAGACGTACACGGAACGGACGGCAGGCACGCCGCCCATCTTGCCACGCGGCCGGGTGCCGCCGGCTTATCGGTCCGTTATCGGGCCTTGGCTGGCTCGCGCTGGGGCGCCTTCTTCTCGATCTTCAGCCCCGGCCCGTCGGGATCGACGTCGATGACGATCGTGTCGCCGGACTCGAAGCTGGCCTGCAGCATCCGTTCGGCCAGCGGATCCTCGATCTGGTTCTGGATCTCGCGCCGCAGCGGCCGCGCCCCGAAGGCCTGGTCGTAGCCCTTCTCGATGATGGCGTCCTTGGCGGCGTCGGTGACGATGAGGTCCATCTGCTGGCCCTCGAGCTGCTTCTTCACGCGCACGAGGAGCAGGTCGACGATCTCTCGGATCTCGTCGCGGCTCAGCTGGCGGAAGACGACCGTGGCGTCGATGCGGTTGAGGAATTCGGGGCGGAAGGTGTTCTTTAGCTCCCCGAGCACCTTGTCCTTCATCCGCTCGTAGTCGGCCATGGCCTGCTTCGCCTCGTCGCCGCCGGCGCGGAAGCCGATGGAGGTGTCCTTGGCGAGCTGCTGGGCCCCGACGTTGCTGGTCATGACGATCACGGTGTTGCGGAAGTCGACGCGGCGGCCCTTCGCATCGGTCAGGTGGCCGTCCTCCAGGATCTGCAGGAGGATGTTGAAGACCTCCGGGTGCGCCTTCTCGATCTCGTCGAGCAGGACGACGCTGTACGACTTGCGACGCACCGCCTCGGTGAGCTGCCCGCCCTCGTCGTAGCCGACGTAGCCGGGCGGGGCGCCCACCAGCCGCGACACGTTGTGGCGCTCCATGAACTCGCTCATGTCGATCTTCACGAGCGCGTCCTCGCTGCCGAACATGAACTCGGCCAGCGCCTTCGCCAGCTCGGTCTTGCCGACGCCGGTGGGGCCCATGAAGATGAACGAGCCGATCGGCCGCTTCGGGTCCTTCAGGCCGGCGCGCGCACGGCGCACCGCCTTCGAGATGATGTCGATCGCCTCCTGCTGGCCGATGACCCGCTTGTGGAGCGCCTCCTCCATGTGGAGCAGTCGCTCCGACTCCTCGGCGCTGATGCGGATGACGGGGATGCCGGTCCACATGCTGACGACCTGGGCGATGTCCTCCTCGGTGACCTCGGGGACGTCCTTCGCCGACTCCTCGTGCCACGTGGCCCGCAGCCCCTCGATCTTCTCCTTGGCCTGCGCCTCCTCGTCGCGGAGACGTGCCGCCCCCTCGTAGTCCTGGCCGGCGATCGCCTCGTCCTTCTGGCGGGTGACCTCCTCCAGCTCCTTCTGAGCCTCTCGGATCTCCGGCGGAGCGGAGGCCTTCCGCAGGCGCACGCGCGAGCCCGCCTCGTCGATGAGGTCGATGGCCTTGTCCGGCAGCGCCCGGTCGGCGACGTAGCGGACGGAGAGGTCGACCGCGGCGTGCACGGCCTCATCGGTGATGTTCACCTTGTGGTGCTCGGCGTATCGGCTCCGGATGCCGAACAGGATGTCGACAGCCTCGTCGACGGTCGGCTCCTCGACCATGACCGGCTGGAAGCGGCGCTCGAGCGCGGCGTCCTTCTCGATGTACTTGCGGTACTCGTCGAGCGTCGTGGCGCCGATGCACTGCAGCTCGCCACGGGCCAGCGGCGGCTTCAGGATGTTGGCCGCGTCGATGGCGCCCTCGGCGGCACCGGCGCCGACGAGGGTGTGGAGCTCGTCGATGAAGAGGACGCTGTCGCTGCTGGAGCGGAGCTCCTCGATGATCTTCTTCAGGCGCTCCTCGAACTCGCCGCGATACTTCGTGCCGGCCACCAGCGAGCCGATGTCGAGCGTGAGCACGCGCTTCTCGCTCAGCGTCTCCGGCACGTCGCCGCTCACGATGCGGTGGGCCAGCCCCTCCGCGATCGCCGTCTTGCCGACGCCGGGCTCCCCGATGAGGGCCGGGTTGTTCTTCGTCCGGCGCGACAGGATCTGGATGACGCGCTCGATCTCCTTCTCGCGACCGATGACCGGGTCGAGCTTCCCGGCGCGAGCGGCATCGGTGAGGTTGATGCCGAGCTGGTCGAGGGTCGGCGTCTTCGATGGCCGCTTGCTCTCCTGCGCCGGTGCGACGGAGCTCGACTGGGACAGGACGTGGATGACCTGGTGGCGAACCTTGTCGAGATTGACGCCGAGGCTCTCGAGCACGCCGGCCGCGATACCCTCGCCCTCGCGGACGAGGCCGAGGAGCAGGTGCTCGGTGCCGATGTAGTTGTGGCCCAGCCGGCGCGCCTCGTCGATCGCCAGCTCGATGACCCGCTTCGCGCGCGGGGTGAGCCCAACCTCGCCGACGACCGGCCGATCCCCGCGACCGATGATGAACTCGACCGCGGTGCGGACCTTGGACAGCTCGACGTTCATGTTCTCGAGCACGCGGGCGGCGACGCCCTCGCCCTCCCGGACGAGGCCGAGGAGCAGGTGCTCGGTACCGAT
>Ga0299913_10004808_pt1 | contig 11410 bp, 7 predicted proteins | sample RVTome_9_FD_201360 | JGI IMG/M metagenome (GOLD analysis project Ga0299913, IMG submission 201360) | Soil microbial communities from uranium-contaminated site in the Upper Colorado River Basin, Wyoming, United States - RVT155D38 (version 2) ... | reverse complement strand
TCGTCCACGACGAGCACGTCGCGGCCCGTCAGGCGCAGCCCGGACGGCACCGGCGCTGCCGTCTCGCCGGGATCCTCCGCCTGCGCCCGCACGCTGCGCACGGGCAGCGAGACGGTGAACTGCGCACCCCGTCCCGGCCCCTCGCTCGCTGCCCGCACCTGGCCGCCGTGCATCTCCACGAGGCGTTTGACGATCGACAGCCCGAGTCCGAGACCGCCGTGCGTCCGCGTGGTCGACGCATCCGCCTGCCGGAAGCTCTCGAACACGTTCGGCAGGAACGCCGGATCGATGCCCATGCCGGTGTCGTTGACGACGATCTCATCGACGGAACCGGTCCGGGCGAGCGAGAGCGTCACGGTCCCGCCCGCCGGGGTGAACTTCACCGCGTTCGAGAGCAGGTTCCAGATCACCTGCTGGAGCCGATCGGGATCGCCGGCGGTGGGCAGCGCCGGTTCGCTGAAATGCCGCCGGATATCGACGGCTCTCGACTCCGCGGTCGGGCGGATCGAGTCCAGGGCCGTGCTCGCGAGCGTCACGAGATCGAATGGCCGGTGCTCGAGCCGCAGCTTGCCGCTGACGATCCGCGAGATCTCGAGCAGGTCCTCGATGAGCCGCGACTGCACGTGCGCGTTGCGCTCGACCTTCTCGAGCGCCCGCTCGACGCCCTCCGTCGGCACGGCGTTGGCGCGCAGCAGCTTCGTCCAGCCGAGAATCGCGTTCAGCGGCGTCCGCAGCTCGTGCGACAGCGTGGCGAGGAACTCGTCTTTCAGCCGGTTGGCTTCGCGTTCCCGCACCAGCAGCTCGGCCCGCTCCAGCTCCGCGCGCCGGCGCTCGGCCACCTCGCGGCGCAGCTCCGCGTTGGCCTGCGAGAGGTCCGCCTCGCGCGCTTCGATGCGGTCGAGCATGCGGTTGAACGCATCGACGACCACCCCCAGCTCGTCGTCCGTGCTGCGCGTCGCGCGCAGCGAGTAGTCGCCCCGCGCGGACACAGCTCCCGCCGTTCTCGCCAGCGAGGTCAACGGCGCGGAGACGATCGACTGCAGGGCGGACGAGAGCACCAGGGCGACGCCCAGCGCGAACACCAGGAGGAACGCCACCCAGAACAGCTGGATGCGGCCCCGCTGGCTCAGCGTCTGGAGGTCCGAGATGATGACCAGCGACCCGAAGGCCTTACCGTCGAGCGCGCCGGTCTGCAGGTGCTGCAGACGGTCGCCGACGAACTCCGTCCCGAATTCGGCCGGCGGGTGCGGATCGCAGTCGGCTGTTTCGGCCGCGTGGCGATACCACGTGAACAGATTGCCGCGCAGGTCGTACAGGCATGCCAGCCGCACGTTCGGCCTCGTCTCGAGCGTGCCGAGCGTCTCGACGGCGGTCTCCTTGTCCAGGAACCGCAGCGCCGCTTCGCTGTTGCCGAGGATGAACTCGGCCTGCGCCTCCACGTCCGCGACCAGCTGCTGCCGCGTCACGTGATAGTCGCTGAACAGGAACCCGAGGCTGGCGAGCACGAGCACGATCGTGCTCGTCGTCAGGATGACGGCAATGAGCTTGAGACGGATCGGCACGCGACGCAGGAGCTCCTGCACGTGCTACTCCACCTCCCGGGCCACGCGCAGCAGCTTCGAGCTGATCTGCAGCCCGGCGGCGTCGGCGGCGGTCTTCCTGACGATGAAACGCACGCGGTCGTGCTCCAGGTAAAAGGCGATGAGGCCGCCCCGCTCGAGGAACCGCCGTCCTTCGCCGACCGTGAGCACCGGCGCCTGGGATACGGTCACGAGACGCTTCGCGGCGCGATCCGTTTCCGCCTGCGAGAAGTACGCCATGTGGCAGCTGCGCAGATCCGCCGCCTGACCGGCGGACCGGATCTCGACGGGACGGCCGCGCACGTGCTCTGCCTCCAGGATGGTCCTCAGCTCGCGCTCGAAGGCCGCGTCGGCCAGCGCGCAGACGACGAATGGGCTGGTTGCATCCGGAAAGGCGCTGTCGGGCCAGTCGATGAACTTCGTGAAGTTATAGAGGAACGCCGCCTTGATGGCCTGCGCTCCCGGTTCGATCGACTGCGCGGCCGCCGAGATGCAGAGCACGACCGCCAGGGCGGCGGCGGTCGCCGTGAGGCGTCCCCGCGCGCGGGTCAGAAGTACCATGCCGATCGTACGTAGATGCCGCGCTGGAACTCGGTGCGGGTCGGCGTGGGTGCGCCGAACTCGGCATGCCGCGCGTCGAGGAGGTTCTGGCCGATCAGCGAGACCTCCCATCCTGAGCGGATCATCCAGCCGAGTCGGAGGTCCAGCGACGAGTACGCCGGCACGGCGGGGTCGGGGCGCGCGGGCACGTGGCGGAAGAACCCGTCGAGCGTCAGACCGTGGGGCAGATCGAGGTACGACCGCAGGGAGAACAGGAACCCCGGATCGTTCCCCTCGGACACGCCCCCCGATACGTCCCTGCTGTCCGGATCCCTCGTGAACCGCTTCCGCAGCGAGGCGAACGAGCCGCGCACCCGCCAGGGCTCGGACACCTGCACGTGGGCGGCGGCTTCCAACCCGCTGGTCACGGCTTCGAGCGTGTTGCCGAGCAGCACCGGCGCCCCTGGCGACACGGGGGCCTCCTGGCTGCGGAGGTTGTCGTACCGATTCACGAAGCCGGCGAGATCGAGCGCCAGCCACGGGCGGGGCATCGTGCGATACCCGAGCTCGTAGGCGACGACCGACTCGGCCAGGAAGTCCTCGCGTCCGCTGAGGACGACCTCACCGGTCGCGGGGTTCATCAGGCGCAGGTCGGTGTCGAACCGCGTCGGCAGCCTTACCGCGCGCGAGACGGCGCTCCACACGGTCTGACGCTCGCCGCGGTTCCAGCGGGCCCGGACGGTCGGCTGAACCTCGAGGCCGGTGTAGTCGTTCCGCTCCAGCTTTGCGCCGAGCGTCAGAGCCAGATCCGGCCTGAGGGTGATCTCGTCCTGCAGGAACACACCACCGACATGGTTGGTCCGCCGCTCCGGCTCGAACGAGAACCCGATGCCACCGCTATCGCGGGCGGTCGTCACACGGTACTTGCCGCCGAGGACGATGGCATGCCGGCCGCCCAGCCGGACGTTGTGCTGCACGTCCAGTTCGTAGGTGTGCCGCCCCTCCTCGAACTGCAGCGGCACGCGCCTGTACGTGTGATCGTAGTAGCTGCGCAGCTGAAAGTTCCCGGCGCGCGGCAGCCGCCGCGTCACCTCGCCGAGCACGAAGGCACCGCGCACGTTGGTGTCGTCGCGATCGACGAACCCTTCGGTCCCCGTGTAGATGTTCCCCTGGAGCGACCAGCGCGTCGGCCGCGCGACGTTGGAGTCCACGCGGATCCCGAGCTGCCCGGTCTGCAGCTCGTCGTCGGCCGGTATGCCGTCGGCGAAGACGTTGGCGCCGAAGCGGCGGAACTTGCCGTACACGCGGAAGCTGCCTCCGGCGGCGAACCGCTCGCCATGGCGCGCGGAGGCAATCAGCTGGTTCTCGGTGCCGGTGGCGAGCAGGGCCACGTTCCCGCGCGTCTGCGAGGCGTCCCTGGTGATGATGTTGATGACGCCGTTGACGGCGTTCGCGCCCCAGATGGTGCCGCCGGGACCGCGGATCACCTCGATGCGGTCGATGTCGGCGAGGATCATGTCCTGGACGTCCCAGAAGGTGCCGGCAAACAGCGGCGAGTACAGCGTCCGGCCGTCCATGCGCACGAGCAGCTTGTTGGCCGTGACGATGTTGAAGCCGCGTGCGGTGATGTTCCAGGTGCGCCCGTCGGATCGCGCGACGTCGAGGGCGTCGGCGAGCCTCATCGCTTCGGCGAGCGAGGCGACGCCGCTGCGGCGGATGTCCTCCTGCCTGACGACCGAGATGGCGGCGGCCGCCTGGGACAGGCGCTCGATGCGGCGCGACACCGACGTCACGTCGAGCTCGGCGAGCTCTTCGATCGAGAGCCGCTTCAGATCCTGGGCGACGGCCGACTCCCGTTCGGCCCGGTCCGGCTGTGCCTGATCGGCGAGGGCGGGCGGCACCTGCGAACACCAGCTGAGGAGAAGGAGGGCAACCACCGGGCGACACGGGAATCGGACCGGCGGCACCCCCCCAGAGGTCCGGCGTGACGCGCCCGGCGCGGCCGCGGCGATCACAGCCGATCTGCCAGGAGGGCGACGCTCAGGGCATAGCTGTGCGCGCAGTTGTAGTCGAGCAGGGCTTCGTAGTTCGGATAGGCGAGGAACGACCGGCCGCCTTCGCGGATGAGCGACGCGGACAGATCGGCGCGCGGCAGCGGCTGGCCGGCCGCTGTGCGAATCCCCAGGTCACGCCACGTGTCGAGCGGCTGCGGAACGCTCATCCCGCGCCGCGCGCGACAGCCCTCGGTTCGCAGCGGCAGGTCGGCGAGGCGCGCCGCGGCACCGGCCGGGAGCGCCACCTCGCGTCCCCAGCGGACGCCCTCCTGCCAGCCGTGCTGCTGCAGGTAGAAGGCAATCGACGCGAACACGTCGGCCTGCGACGTCCAGATGTCCCGACGGCCGTCGCCATCGAAATCCTGCGCGTAGCGCAGATAGCTCGAGGGCATGAACTGCGGCTGTCCCATGGCGCCGGCCCAGGATCCCCGCAGCCGTGGCAGCTCGATGTCGCCGCGGTTGAGGATCTCGAGCGCGCTGAGCAGCTCGTTGCGGAACATCCGGCTGCGCCGCGGATCGTAGGCGAGCGTCGCGAGGGTGGGGATGACCGGCCGGACGCCGGCGAACTTCCCGAACGTCGATTCGAGCCCCCAGACGCTGATGAGCACGCGCGGATCCACGCTGTACGCCGCGCCGATGCGTTCCACGAGCGTGCGGTGGCGGGCAAACATCGCACGCGCCGTCCGGATGGTGCCGGGCGTGAGCCGCCGCTTCAGGTACGCATCCAGATCGAGCGTGAACTCGGCCTGGCTGCGGTCGCGCCGGAGGATCTGCGCGACGGGCTCGACGCCGGCCAGAGCGGCGTCGAGCACGTCGGGACGGATGCCGCGCGCCGCCGCCTCGGCACGGAACTCCTCGAGCCAGGCATCGAAGGGAGGCGGATCGACGGGAAGCGGCGAGTCCTGCAGACGCGCGGCGCCGGGCGCGGTCATGTACAGGACAACAGCCAGACAGACCACCCCAGACGGAACGCGCATGGCTCATCTTAACCCTCGGAGCCCTTGCCCTTCGCCCCTTGCAGTTGTTCATCTTCAGCGTCCCGGCGCCGTTGCCGTGTGGGTGCCGGCGACGGCGCGGAGGATCTTCAGGAACACGTCCGTGTTCTCGTAGACGCCGGTGAACTGCCACGCACCCGGGCCGCTGGCCGACAGCGGCACATCCGACGCGGTGTGGCCCGCGATTGCGTGCGCGACGGCAGCCGTATCGGCCGGGCACGTGTCCGCCGCCGGACAGCCGGTCGCGCCGTGCTCGATCGTGCCGGCCACCAGGAACCCCGGGATCGGCAGACCCGCGATCGACCGGTTGTCGGATTCGAGCCCCGGCCCGTCCCGCGCAGGATTGGCGACGCTGACGCCGTCCTCCACTACCGACGCCTCGTGCTGCTCGCGGTTGGAGACCCAGTTCTCGTAGCGATCCGAGCCGGCTCCCCAGCCGAGCAGCAGCTTCCGCGACGGATCGGGATCCACGGGATACCCCTGCGGATCGGCCGTGTAGTTGGGAAACAACTGCAGCTGCTGCTCCGCCTCGAAACGCAGCCCCGCGGCGTAGTCCCGCACGGCGCGCCCGAGCACCTGCGGCGCGTAGCGCTCGTTGCCGACGCCGATGAGCGCGAGGCCCCCCGTCTCGTGATCGCCCGTGACGAGGACCAGGGTATCGTTGTCCGGATCCGCATCGCTGTTGGTGGAGCGCGCGAAGTCGAGCGCAACCTGCACGGCCCGATCGAACTCGATCGTGTCCCAGACGGTCCGCTCCGCATCGGCGGCGTGCGCGCGCTTGTCGATCGACGCGCCCTCGACGAGCAGGTAGAAGCCGTCGGGCGAGTGGCCGGCCAGCGAGTGCAGCGCCAGCCTGGCGAGGTCCTCGAGCATCGGGAGGTCGCGGTACGGTTCCCTGCCTGCTCGTGCCAGCTCGGCGCTGTACCGTCCCGCACCGAGCTTGTCGAACGCCACCGGCAGATGCGATGGATGGAACAATCCGAGCAGGCGGCGCGGAGGAGGCGCCGCCAGCGCCTGCGTCACCTCCGTGCCGGTCGTGACCCGCGCGTACCCTGCGGCCACGAACGCCGCGGTCAGCCGCCGCCCGTCCGTGCGCTCGCCGCCGGCTCCCTTCGGCATGAAGTGACGGGCGCCTCCGCCCATCAGCACCGCGATCCCGTTGATCTCGCGCTCGTCGAACATCCGCGCCGCGATGCCCGCACCCGCATTGCGGTCCGCGGTGTGCACGGCATTGGCGCCCGGCGTGGCATCGGTCACGTCCGCGGTGGTGACGATGCCGACGTTGAAGCCGGGGCCGCGCGTGCGCCGCAGCAGTTCACCCAGGTACTCGATGCGTGGGTTGTCGAACGGATCGCGCGTGTTGTCCGGAAACACTCCCTCCTGGTTGTTGCTGTTCTTCTGCCCGGTGGAGTACGAGGACATGCCCGGCGCCGAATCGGTGATGAGCGCGTTCAGCGATGCGGTCATGACGAGGCCGGTGACCTCGAGCGTGTCCATCGCCAGGCGGCCCGCCGCCCGGCCGTTGTGCAGGCCGCGCGACAGCACGCGCGCCGCCGTCCGGTGGGCCACCCCGAGACCGTCGCCGAGCAGGAGGATCACGTGGCGCGCACGCGGCGCGCCGCCCGCACCCGCCCAGTCCTCGACCGTCAGCCGTGAGGTCCCGGTACTGCCGTCGGCCGTGCGCGCCTCGATGACGAGCGCGCCTGCCGCCGACGCGCTGAAGTCGCGCAGCAGGAAGTTCGTGGTATTCGAGGGAGCCGTCGACGCGCGGCGCCGCGCTGGAAGTTGCGCGCCGCTGGCGCCTGTGCCCCCGGTGCCCCGCTCGCCGCCGACACCTTCGTCGAGCAGATTGCGTGACGTGACATCCTCGCCGTTGACGAGGATCCTCAAGCCGCGCGGCGGATCGCTCGTGTCCGAGGTGACCTCGACCCGGATGTCGAACCGCTGCCCCGCCGCGAGCACCCCGCCGTCGGGGGGCATGATGCGGATGTGCGTCGCCGCCTGCGCCGTGCCGGCGACGAGCAGGCTGCAGACGCAGAACAGGAGCCGGTGCGGCAATCGGATGCGGGGCATTCGTCATGCTAGCCGATCAATGTGACGCGCACACCTCGACGTGGAGCGTTCACGCGGAGCTGAAGCTCCGCGCTACTACGGGCGTGGCGGTGGGGGCGGGGCGGGCGTGGCACGTAGCACGTACCACGACGGCACGTAGCACGTAGCACGACAGCACGTCGCACCGTAGCACGTAGCCCGTCGCACGGATGTGCTCTTACACGGATGTGCTCTTAGAGGATCCTGAACGCGACCACTGCGATAGCCGTCGGGATGATCGCGCCCGCGAGCAGCCCGAGCGGCGCGACCGCGCCCCCGAAGAACCGGCCGAGCAGCGCCTGCCCCGCCGGGTTCGGCGCGTTCGCGATGACCGTCAGCCCGCCGCCCGTGACCGCTCCCTCCACCACCGCGACCTTGAGCCGCTCGTCGAGATTCGGGACGAGCGTGGACAGGTAGGTGATGAGCGCGTTGTCGTTGAACGCCGTAAGGATCGTCGACCCGAAGAACAGCGGTTCCTCCGACAGGCTGGAGAGCACCGGCGCGATCCACCAGCCCTGCACGCCTCCGTGGATGACGAGGCCGCCGAGGAAGAATCCCACGAGGAGCGGCGCCCGCAGGTCGACGGGCGACTGGTACGGCGCGGTCGCCTTCGCGAAGCCCAGGAAGAAGAGAAAGCCCCCCAGGAAAAGCGCGGGGTAGTGCGAGTTCATCACCGTCCACGCGATGAACAGGAAGTGCACGATCGTCACCCACGCAGGGACGGGCAGCCAGGGCCCGGGGATCGTGTCCTCGGACGGCGCGCCGCGGCGTTCGACCGCCGGCTCCTCGGCCTGCGCGCCGGCCAGCCCGACGAGCTCCCGCCGGAACATCGCGAAATACGCGGCGTTCGAGACGATGATCGCCAGCACCGCGCGCCAGCCGAAGTGGGCGAGCATGAACGGCGTGCCCCAGTCCCACGCGCGCGCGACCATCAGCACCGGCGGCGCCGCGAAATGCGTCAGCGTCCCGCCGATCGAGATGTTCGCGAAGAGCAGCCCGAGGGTCGCATACTTGAGCCTCGTGCTCGGCCGCAGTGTGTAGAACTGCCGCGCCAGCAGGACCGCCGCAATCGTCATCGCCGCAGGCTCGGTGATGAACGACCCGAGGAGGGGCGCGACAGTCAGGATCGTCACCCACCACGCGGCCGGCGTCCCGCCGCCGAAGTCCGCAATCCACTTCAACCCCGCTTCCGACACCGAGATGATCGGCTTGGTGGACGCCAGCGCCATGATGACGACCACGAACAGCGGCTCCGTATAGTTCACCGTGTCGTTCGCGTAGTGCGTGGCCGTGTCCCACCCGAACCGTCCGGCGATCGCCGCCAGCAGGACGACGGCCCAGAGCCCGAAGACGACCTCCACTTCGCCCAGGAAGTGCAGCAGTTCGGCCTTCACACTCGGCCGCGGCGCGAGCCCGCGGGCGCGCGACCGATCGTCGTGCCGGTGCTGGACGGCGTGCGCGAGGGCCATGAACCTGGCGGCCGCAAACGTGTGCAGGATCGCAACCACGAAGATCGCGGTGACCACGAGATTGAAGGGCTCAGCGGCGACCCGTGCGCTCAGCGTCTCCAGGAGCCTGGCCTCGGGCACCACCGGGTAGGCAGACAGAGGGATCGGGAAAACCGTCTCGGCAGGCGCGACACTCATCGAATAGGTCAGCTCGGGAGTTGGATCATCTCAGTGTCTCACGAGAAGCTGAGTTGCTGACCGGGGGTCGCGGTGAAAGGCCTCTTCCTGGCGCATCGGGCGGGAAGCGGCAGAAAGACTGGGGGAGCACGGAATGGCTGGCGATCCCTATCGCGTTGCGTGGACCGTTCCGCGCGCGGCAGCCACCTGCGGGACCACGAGCCGCTCGACGAGATCGAAGACGAGGCGCCGGTGGCCGCGCCGCTCCTCGCTCACCTCCGGTGAGGACGTCGTGACGATCACCAGATCCAGATCGCGGAAGACGAGGATGTACTGCCCGCCGAACCCCCACGCGAAGCAGCCCTCGACGCCGCCGAACGTCCGCAGCCACCAGCCGTAGCCGTACTGCTGATCGGGGTTGTAGCGGGAGCGGCCCCGCGGGGCGCACGACGTCTCCACCCAGGCGCGCGGCACGACCTGCCGCCCGCCGGCCACCCCGCCCCGCAGATACAGCTCGCCGAAGGCCAGCATCTGCCGCGGCGTCATCAGCATGTCGTTGCCGCCGAAGTAGATCCCCTGCGGATCCCTCGGCCATCTCGCCAGCGTGAGGCCCAGCGGCCGGCCGATCTTCTCCTGCGCGAAGGCGTAGGTGGACCGCTTCGTGACGCGCGTCAGGATCGCGGACAGCAGATGCGTGCTGCCGGTGCTGTACTCCATCGACGTGCCGGGATCGCTCACCATGCTTCGCGCGAGGACGTACGACACCCAGTTGCGGCTCCGCACCCACGGGCCGTAGTTGCCGCTGCTCGTCGATTCGAGCCCCGACTGCATCGACAGCAGGTGGCCGACGGTGATCTGCCGCTTGCGTTCGTCGCGATCCTCGAGGAGGACGGGGAAGTACGTCGACAGGCGCGTCTCGACACCCGGAATCAGCCCCTCGTCGATCGCGATGCCCACGAGCGCCGAGATGACGCTTTTCGACACGGACTTGACGTTCGCCAGGCGCGTCGGCGTGATGCCTTTGCCGTATTGCTCGAGGATCACCTCACCGCGCCAGCTGACGAGCAGGCTATGCAGCCGCGGCATGTCGAGGGCCGCCGTGCGCGCACCCGCCAGATCCGGCACGTCGCGCGACGCGGCAAAGGGCCCGCGTGGAGCCGGGATGACCAGGAAGATCAGGGCGACCAGACAGCCGATCGCCGCGCCGCCAGCCCGCGGCACCGTTACGCCGCCCTCGCCGCGACGGCCGCCGGATGTTCCGCGAGGAGCTCCGCGCCGAGCAGCACGTAGCCGATCCAGATGGCGTCGGCGACGGCCAGGTGCACCAGCTGGAGCCACACCGGCGCCAGGAGGACGACGTTCAGCAGCCCGAGGGCGACCTGGACCGCCACAATCGCGGCGACGGCGCGCGCGGTGCGGACGGCCCGTCCGCTCTGGCCGCGTGCATACCGGAGGGCGGTCGTCGCGACGAGGAACGCGGCGACAGCGGCGAGGACGGGGTGCAGCACACGCAGGCGAATCAGCAGGTGCGAACCCGGCGATAGATCGGCCTGCAGGGCTTCGGCGAGCGAGCCCGACGGAAAGAGCGTGTCGCCGAGTGCGGCCACGGCCCCGCTGGCGCCCGCGACGAGCAGCCCCGCGCATCCAACAGCAAGCGCCCCCGCAACGGCGCCCCGGCCGCGGATCCGGATCCGCGCGCGGCCCGACAGCCACCAGGCGGTCAGCGCAAGGGCGCCCAGCAGGAAGAACGTATTCAGGAGGTGCACCGCCATGAACATCGCCCGGGCCATCGAGACATTGTCGGCGACGAGCTGGAAGAGCACGAGCCCCGCGCCCACCGCCGCCTCGGTCACCATGAAGAACATGGACAGCGCGGCCCCGCGACGCGCCGGGTGAGCGGGTCCGCATATCCGGTACGTCCAGATGAGCAGCGCCGCGACCGCGAGCAGGGCCAGGCCGCTCGTCAGCCGATGCGAGAACTCGATGAGTGTGGCCACCTCGGCCGACCGCGGCAGGATCTCGCCGTTACAGAGGGGCCAGTGCGCACCACATCCGGCACCCGAGCCGGTGGCGCGAACGTACGCGCCCCAGAGGATCACGGCCACGGTGTAGGCGAGCACGCCCCATGCGAATCGCGACGCGCGCAGCATCACACGGATCATACGCCGCCGAATAACCACCGGGGGACTGCGTCTTCCGGACCCCCTCACGCGCCCGTGGCGCGCGGCACACATCGGGCGCGAAGAACGGCGCAGCTGCGACGGCAGAGCGGAGGCCCCGCGCGGCCCGGTCACCAGCGGCCATCGCCAGGAGCAGCAGACCACCACGCTGGCACTGACGTTGCGACTGTACGGGGTCGGAGTGAACCCATGTCACGAGCAGCCAACTCATCGCGCGACAAGTTCCTCGGCCGAGCGCCGGAACCGGAATCGCTCGCCCGCCGCAGCTGGGCGGAACGGCGGCGGGATCTCCCGACCCGCGATGCGCTCGCTCATCGGGTGCTGTCCGAGTTCAGGGAGATGCCG
>Ga0299913_10004807_pt1 | contig 11410 bp, 8 predicted proteins | sample RVTome_9_FD_201360 | JGI IMG/M metagenome (GOLD analysis project Ga0299913, IMG submission 201360) | Soil microbial communities from uranium-contaminated site in the Upper Colorado River Basin, Wyoming, United States - RVT155D38 (version 2) ... | reverse complement strand
AGGACTGGCTGGGGAGGGTGAGCTACGTCTACCTGACGCGCGAGGACCTGGTCGCGCAGGCGGTATCCGCCTACATCGCCGACGCGTCGGGCGTCTGGCACCGCGACCCGAGCGGCGACCTCTTCCGCTCGCGCGGCGGCGGCGATCCCGATCCTCAGTACGACGAGGCACGGATCCTCAAGGAGCACGAGGCGCTGGTGCGTCAGCAGGCCGATTGGGAGCGGTTTTTCGCCCGCCGCGCGATCGAGCCGCTGCGCATCACCTACGAGCGGTTCGTCGGCGACGCGAGCGACACGGTCGCGGCGATCGCGGGGCAGCTCGGGGTCCCATGGAAAGGCGCGGTATCGCTCGGCGCGGCCGAGACTGCGAAGCTTGGCGATGATCGCAACCGGCGATGGGCCGAACGCATTCGGGAGACGCACCGCCTTTGAGCGATCGTCCGCGCTTGGACCTTCGGACCGCGATTGGGTAGAACTAATGGGCGCGGATTCCCCGGACGGGAAGCTGGGAGTAGTTGGAGAGAGAGGAAAAGCTGATCGGGGCGGAACTCGTCGGGAACGTCGACGAGCCGGCCCTTGACCGACGGCGCGGCCCCTGGCCCGTCACTCGCGCCGATCCCACGGCCGCTCACGGCGGCCCCCAGGGGCAAGCGGCGGGGGGCGCGACGCCAGTTCGCCAACTCGCGCCGGCGGCCCGCCCGCGCTGGTGGCGCGACAGTCGGCGCCGGCGGCTTCTGGCCGTCGCCGACGCCATTGTCGCCGGCGGTATCGGCCTCGTCATCGCCGGCGTAGCGGGTACGTCGGCCTGGTGGGCCCTGGCCGCGGTGCCCACGGGGATCCTGCTGGCCAAGATGCTCGGCCTCTACGACGCCGACCACCGCGCGATCCGCCACCTGACGATCGACGAGGTGCCGGCGATCGTCGTCTGGTGCTCGGCGCTGGCGATCACCTGCGCCCTGGTCGCGCCCGAGACCATCTCGGTCGCGACGTTCGCGCTCGTGGTGCCACCCGCGATCGCGGTGGCGGCCGGCCTCCGGGCGCTCGCGCGCGTCGCCTGGCGGCGAACCACGCCTCCCGAGTCGACGCTGGTCGTGGGCGTCGGCGAGCCAGCCGACGCAATCGCTCGCAAGATCGCGCTGTTCCCCGACATGCACCTCGAGCTCAGGGGCACTCACGCCCCCGCCGCCCACCTCGAGCGGATCAACGGCGCCGGCGACGGAGCGATCGACCGGGTCCTGAGCGGAATCGACCGGGTAGTCCTCGCGTGGTCGGGGGCGAGCCCGGCGTTCGTCAGGCGGCTGTTGGAGCACTGCCGGCAGCACGAGGTGAAGCTCAGCGTCATCTCGCCGTTCCGCGGCCACGCTCGTCCCGCCTTGCGGCTCTCGCAGGTGGCCGACCTCCCGATCCTCGAGTACAACACCTGGGACGTGCCCCGCTCGACCGCCGCGCTGAAGCGGGGCTTCGACGTCGTCGGCGCCGGCGTCGCCCTCGTCTTGCTGGCGCCGGTGTTCGCCGCCGCGGCGTTGGCGATCAGGCTCGACGACGGCGGGCCCGTGTTCTTCCGCCAGCGCCGGGCAGGTCGCAACGGCGAGCCGTTCACGATGCTCAAGTTCCGCTCGATGGATGTCGACGCCGAGCAGCAGCTGCAGGCCCTGGTAGACCTCGACGCACTCGCCCATCCGATGTTCAAGCTCCGCCCCGATCCCCGGATCACCCACGTCGGGCGATTCCTGCGCCGATTCAGCCTCGACGAGCTGCCCCAGCTCGTAAATGTGCTGCGTGGCGAGATGAGCCTGGTGGGGCCGAGGCCCGAGGAGGTCCTGCTCACCGATCGCTACGAGGCCGAGCATCGCTTTCGACTTGCGGTGAAGCCGGGGGTGACCGGGCCGATGCAAGTCTTCGGCCGCGGCGAGCTCTCCTTCGAGGAGCGGCTCGCGGTCGAGATCGACTACGTCGAGAACATCTCGATCACGCGCGATCTTTGGCTCCTCGCTCAGACCGTCCCCGCGGTGGTGCGGGGTACAGGCGCGTTTTAGTGTCGAGCGGCGTCGAGGGCGTCACCCGCCGATACCTCGACCTCCTTCGGGGCGCGCTGCTCGACGAGCACTACCTGGAGAACGAGCTGCGGATCCGGCATCTGCTGGAGGCCGCCGACGGTGATCCACCTGACCCGTCGAAGCTCGCGGACCCGGGCCGGTTCATGGCCTCGGACCTGCGCCGGCTTGAGCTGCAGCGGCGCACCGGCGAGCTGGCGAACGCGCCCTCGCGCAACGCGCCGCCCGAGGGCCTTGCCTATACGACCGCGGGACACGCGCGACTGAACCACATCGCCAGCTGCGTCGAGGCAATCAGCGCCGACCATGTCCAGGGCGACCTGGTCGACTGCGGAGCGGGGCGTGGGGGCGCGGCCATCTTTATGCGCGGCCTGCTCGGGGCCTTGGACCTGCCGGCCCCACGTGTGTGGGTCGCCGATGACTTCGATCATCGCCCCGATGGCGCGGAGGGAGTGGCGGCATTGCCGGACCTGAACGCCGTCCGCAGGGCGTTCGAGCGGTTCGGCCTCCTGGACGAACGAGTGGCTTTCCTACAGGGCGAACCCGACCGCAGCCTCCGGGAGGCTCCGATCGAGGAGATCGCGCTGCTGCGTCTGGACGGTGGCGACCCTCGACGGATCCGGCCGGCGCTCGACGCGACCTACGACCGGATCGCTCCCGGCGGGTTCGTCGTCATCGACCACTACGGCACCGCCGACGCGAGGTCGGCGATCGAGGCGTTTCGCTCCGCGCGCGGCATCGGCGAGCAGCTCGAGCACGTGGACTGGGGGGCGTCCGGGTGGCGCCGCAGCCCGGACCCGGAGAGCGTGCCGGGCGGCGCGAGACGCGACAGAGCCACGGCCCAGGACCAAAACGAACTCTCGGTGGTCGTGGTAGTCCACAACATGCGTCGCGTGGCCGCTCGGACGCTCCACTCGCTCACCCGCGCCTACCAGCGGGGGATCGAGGACCTCGACTACGAGGTGATCGTGGTCGAGAACGGATCGCCCCCCGGCAGTGAGCTGGGCGCGGAGTTCGTGAGCCGCTTTGGCGAGGAGTTCCAATACCTCGATTTGGGCGACGAGGCGAAGCAATCGCCTGCGCATGCCGTCAATCGCGGGATCGCCGCGGCGGGCGGCCGCTCGATCGCGGTGATGATCGACGGGGCCCACGTACTCACGCCCGGTGTGCTCCGCTACGGGACGCTGGCGCTCGCGGCGTACAAACCCGCCGTCGTGACAGCTCGCCAGTGGTATGTCGGCCCGGGGCAACAGCCCCAGACGATCGCGGGCGGATACGACGTGGCGTACGAGGATCGGCTCTTTGAGCGGATCGGGTGGCCGTCCGACGGTTACCGGCTGTTCGACATCGGCCACTTTCTCGGCGATCGCGATTGGTTCGACGGCGAGTGGGAGAGCAACTGCATCTTTGTCCCGCGGCCCCTGCTCGACCAGGTCGGCGGCATGGACGAGAGCTTCTCGACGGCGGGCGGCGCTTTCGTAAATCTCGACTTCTTCGAGCGTATGGTCGGCACCCCCGGCGTCAACCTCGTCACGATGCTCGGCGAGGGCTCGTTCCACCAGCTCCATGGCGGGACGACGACCAACCGCGAGCAGTACGACGAGCGCGAGGATGTGATCAGGTCGTACGAGGCGGAGTACGAGCGCATGCGGGGGCGGCCGTTCCGCGTGCCGGCCCAGCAACCACACTTCATCGGCAGCCTCCCGCCCCCGGCGCGCCGAACCCGCGCGCGGCGCCTGAGCTCGCCGCAGTTCAAGGCTGCGCATCTCAATGCTGCGGAGGGGCGGCCCTCGCGTCCAGCCCCCGTGCCGGACGATCTGCGGGAAGAGTTCACGGACGCCTACTGGCGTAGCGCGGCGTGGCACGGGACGCCCTGGCTTGGCCACTCGACCCATCGCGCGCCCGCGGATCTCATCGCCTACGCCGAGCTGATCTGGCGCCTACGCCCGGAATGGATCATTGAAACCCGTACCGGTCCCGGAGGGCGCGCTCTCTTCCTCGCCTCGATCTGCGATCTCCTCGCGAGCGGTCGCGTGTTGTCGCTCGAGGCCCATCCGCTGGGCGTTCCACCCGAGCACCCGCGGGTTACTTACCTGCGCGTCGCGCCCGGCGCGGAGTCCACGGCGTCGCGTGTGCGCGAGATCGTCGGCGAGCGCCCGCGCGCGCTGGTCATCCTGGGCGCGTCTGGCAGCTCGGACGGCGACGCTGCGCTGAGCAACCTCGCACCGCTCGTCCCGGTCGGTTCCTATGTTGTCATCGAGGACACGATTCTCGGCGGGCGCCCGGCATGGCCGGGGTTCGGGCCGGGCCCGACTACCGTCGCGCAGAAGCTCGTTGAGACCCGCGACTTCAGGCCCGATCCGACACTGGAGCGTGGCGGCGTCTCGTTTAACGCGGGCGGCTACCTCAAGCGCATACGCTGAGTACCTTGGGCGAGGCCAGCGACAGCCTGAGTTTCGACAGCGACCCCGGGCGGTGGGGACACTCGCTCACGAACCTTGCCGAGCTCGTGACCAGCGCTCTCGATGCGGCCCGCGCACGATCGGTCGGTGAGGTTGGGGCCTGGGCAGGGGACCTGACCAGCGTGCTGCTCGACTGGGCGCAGGACGGCGAGCGTCGCGTCGTGGCCGTGGACCCGACGCCGCACGAGCGCCTCCTCGATCTCGCAACGCGGCGCCCCGAGCTCGAGCTGGTTCGCGAGCCCAGTCACCAAGCACTTGCGCACGTGCAGCTCCCTGAGGCGCTGATCATCGACGGGGACCACAACTACTTCACCGTGAGCGCGGATCTGCGGTTGGTCGCCGAGCGTGTCGACGGGAGTCGCGAGCTCCCCTTGCTCATGCTCCATGACGTCGGCTGGCCCCACGGGCGCCGGGACGCGTACTACGACCCAGACACCATCCCCGAGGAGCACCGCCACTCCGTCGTGGGGCTGCCGATGCTGTTGCCGGGCGAGCCTGAGCCGGTCGGCGCCGGTCTCCTCCTTTACAGAACCGCACGTCGGGAGGGAGGCCCCGGAAACGGCGTCCTCACCGCGGTCGAGGACTTCCTCGCAGAGCGACCCGACCTGCGCTTCGCCATCGTGCCCGTTTTCTTCGGCCTCGGCGTCATCTGGCATCCGGACCGACCGGGAGCGAGCGCCCTCGCAGAGCTTCTGGCCCCGTGGGACCGCAACCCGATCCTGGAGCGGGTCGAAGCGAACCGGGTGCACCACCTAGCGACCTCCAGCGCGCAGAGGGTCGAGCGCGATCGGGTGCAAGAGCTCCACGACGAGGAGCGGCGCCGGTCCGCGGAGCAGCGGCGGGCGATCGAGGCACTCCTCGACTCAAGCGGTCTGCGACTGATGGATCGGGCGTTCGCGCTGCGCCACCCCCGCCGGGGTTGGTCGTGGGCGGGCAGGCTGCAGACGGCGCTGGACGGCGAACCGGGCCGTCGCCCTGCGGTGCCTGGAGCGCGGCCCGCCCTCACGTGGCTCGACGCCGGGCGCTGCCGGGTTGGGGACACGGTCTTCAAGACGTCAGGACTGCCGATCGAGGGCGGCGGCGGAACGCAGCTCCGAGTCGGGAAGGCGCGGCCGATGATCGAACGCTACGTTGAGCTCTTCGCGGACTTGCGCCCGCGGAACTTCATCGAGCTTGGGATCTTCACGGGTGGAAGCACGGCGTTGCTCTTCGAGCTCGCGCGCCCGCGCCGCATGGTCGCGATCGAACTGGACGAAGTCGGGCCGGGCACTCGCTCGGCGAGCCTGCACGAGTGGATCTCGCGCAAGGGCTATTCCGACCGGATCCGCGTCCACGGCGGAGTCGATCAGGCGGATCGGGATCGGCTCGGCGCGCTCATCGGAGAGGAGTTCGGAGACGAGCCCCTGGACCTAGTGATCGACGACTGCTCCCACCTGTACGGCCCGACACGGGCCTCCTTCAACGAGCTGTTCCCGCGCCTTCGACCCGGCGGCGTATACATCATCGAGGACTGGCACTGGGCACATACCGAGCTCGGCCGGGAGCCGCTCGAGGGCTTCTGGCCGGACGAGACGCCGCTCACGCGCCTCGTCTTCGAGCTTGTGCTCGCCGAACCCGCCGTCCCGGGCCTGATTGCCGAGCTGACGATCGAGACCGGCTCGGCGAGGATCGTACGGGGAGACGCCGCGATCGATCCTGGCGGCTTCGAGATCTCGGAGTGCTCCAACCCCCGCGGTCGGAGGCTCCTCGGCGCCGACTCCTCGGCTACCTGACGCTCTGCCTCGACTCCGTCCGGGAGGTCCGGCGCAGGCGCCGCAGGGGCTCGGTGAGGCGCCAGCTGCGGCTGGTCAGCACCTCGCTGAGCTGCGAGCGCGCTCGCTCGAGCTCCCGATGCGCCGCCGCGGCATCGAGCCGGCTCTGCTCAAGCTCGCGGCGCGTGTCCGCGAGTTCGTTCTGCGTGCCGGCGAGCTGGCGCTTGACGGCCTGGAAGCGGTACGTGTTCCCGACCGCGATCGCCATCGCGCACGCGGCCTCGGCTTCCGCGCGGAGCGCGCGGTTGTCGGGCTCCGCTCCGGTCTCGGGCAGGTGGCCGGCCCACTTCTCCGACAGCCTGACGTACGCCGCCTTCCATCCCTCGGGGTCGCTGATCAGCTCGAGCGAGTGGTGGTGGATCGCGCGGAAGTCGGCGGTCACGACCTTCTTGCCGGCCGCGATCGCCTGCATGCAGATGTCGAAGTCGTAGCCGTGCAGGCGGCCGAGCGACTCGTCGAAGCGGAGCTCCCGGACGGCCCAGGGCGACAACACCATCACGAAGCCGTCGATGGAGTCCACCGCGCCCGTCTCGGCGTAGGAGGGCGCCTCCGCAAGGTCCCAGTTCATGGCTGGGAACTCGCCGCCTCCGAACTCCTCGTAACGGTGTGTGACCGCCGCCCAGGTGATCGCCCCTTCCCACCAGGCGATGCTGCGCACGCCGAGCGCGCCGACGCAGCCGGCGATCGCCACCTGGGGGTCGGCGAGCGCCGCACGAATCCTCGCGGCGAAGTCGGCGTCGACGATCTCGGCGTCCTGATGGAGGAGGACGAGCGCCTCGAGGTCGTCGTGCTCGGCCGCCTTGTCGAGCAGAAGGTTGTAGTTGCGAAAGATCGTGCCGGCGGTCTGATGGGCGAAGATCGCCGAGTCTGGCTCGGCCGCGCGGCGAATCCCCGGCATCGCAAAGCGGTCGTACGTCGCAGCGTCGGTGACCGCCGTGCCGAACGCGATCATCTCCGCCGCTCACCCTCGGCCGCCGCGAGGCGTTCGCGCAGGTCCCTGAGCTCGCGCTCGAGCACGAGCTCGCGCTCCGACGGGATCCGTCCAGGCGGCGCCTGCGCCCCGGCGCGCGCATGCCCCGGTCGCTGGGCGCGCCGGTGAGGGGGAGCGCTGAGCTCGCTCGCCGGCTCGTCGCCCCGTCGCCAGCGGACGGCCTGTCTATCGATCCATTCGATCGGATCGCTGATCCCGTGCTCGACCCGGTAGTCGTCGACCGCGCGGCGGCACTCCGTGATGAGCCCGTAGTCGTCGACGATTACGTAGCCACCGGTCGAGAGGCTCGGATAGAGCGACTCCAGGCCCAGCCACGTTGCTTCATAGGTGTCGCCGTCGAGGCGGATTACCGACCAGGGCTGCCCGCGAAGGGCTGGCAGCGTCTCATCGAAGAACCCCTCGACGAGCTCGATGTCGTGATCGAGCTCGAATCGGGCGAAGTACCCGCGGACCTCGGCGGCCGGTGCCGCCAGGTACCCGACCTGGCTCAGGTCGAGCTCGGCATCCTCCGGGAACCCCTCGGCGTCGGGCGCTGGGAGCCCCTTGAATGAGTCGGCGATCCAAACGGTCCGCTCGTCGGCGCCCAGGCAGTCGAGCGTGGCCCGGGCCAGGATGGATGCCCCGCCCCGCCACGTGCCGGCCTCGATCACGTCGCCGGTGATGCGATCGGCCACGACCGACTCGATGCAGGTCTGGAAGTCGTCGAGGCGCTTCAGGCCGACCATCGTCAGTCCGCTGAAAGGCCAGTCGGCCCCCATGACGCGAAGCGACACCTGGTCGGGCTCCAGCTCCCGCAAGAAGATCGAGCTGTCCGACCCGCGGGTGTCGCCGCTCCGCATCACCGACAGGGTCCGTGCACCCGCCAGGTCACAGAGGCTGAGTTTGAGCAACTCGAGGTAAGCCCTCCGCATCCCGTCGGCGTCCGGGCGGGGGCGCAGCCCCCTCACCGGGCGGTCGGTCCCCTGCTGGACCCGCTTCGCCCGGAGCATCTCCTCGGTGATCCGCGGCGATGTGCGCTCCTCCTCGCCGGCGTTGCGGACGCATTTAGCATCCCCGCTTTCCGCGTGCCCGTTCAGGCCCGAGAAACTACCTGGCCCGATCCCGTAGCGTTCGGTCCGTGAGCGCCTCGGAGCGGGACCCGCGCCCAGATCAGGCGGGCGAGGGCGCCCTCGAAGTAGAGCTCGACCGCCCGCTACAGCAGGAGCTCCCCTTCGGGCCTCCGACGGCTCTCTTCTGCGCCGGCAGCTGCCTCCATCCGGGCGCACGGATCCAAGCACTTCGGATCACGGTCGACGGACAACCCCGCACGGCGATGCGGGGCCTTCCCCGCCGCGGGGGCCGGACCGGCTTCTGGGTGGTTATCCGCATCCCAGCACAGACGCGCACGGGCGAGATCGCTCTCGGGCTCGAAGCGGACCTCGAAGGTGCCGGGATCGTGCGCAGCACGCTGGGGAGCATCGCGGTCGTTCCGCCGCCCGAGCCGGTCGCGCTGCCCGGACCGCAAGCCGGGCGAGCGCCGATGATCGCCGTGTGCATGACCACTTGCGATCCGGACGTCCGCCTCTTCCGCGCGCAGATCGACTCCCTCCGAGGCCAGACCGACCGAGGCTGGATCTGCCTGATCAGCGACGACCACTCAACGCCGGAACGCTTCGACGCGATCGCCGCGACCGTGGCGGGCGACGAGCGCTTCATCCTCGTACGCCACGAGCGGCGCGCGGGCTTCTACCGGAACTTCGAGCGCGTGCTGCGCATGGTGCCGCCCGGAATCGACCTGGTCGGCCTCTGCGATCAGGACGACCGCTGGTACCCCGACAGGCTCGCAGCCCTGCGGGCCGCAATCGACGGCGCCCAGCTCGCCTACAGCGACGTCCGCCGGGTCGACGCGGTCGGGCGGGTGAGGGCCGAGTCGCTCTGGGAGGGACGCAGCAACAACCACACGAACCTGGCTTCGCTCCTGATCTCGAACACGATCCCGGGTGCGGCGTGCCTGATGCGCCGCCACGTGATCGAGCGCGCGCTCCCGTTTCCCGAGAGCTCGGGTTGGGACTTCCACGACCATTGGCTCGCCCTGGTCGCGCTCGCTCTCGGCGATATCGCGTACGTGGACCGCCCGCTTTACGACTACGTCCAGCACCCCCGCGCCGTCCTCGGGCGGGCCACGTCGGAACCGCTGGCCGCCGGTGCAGCCCGGGGGGTGCGGGCTTGGCTGGCGCGCCGGTGCGGTGTCGGGCGCTGGCGGAGCGCCTACTTCACGGTCTACCTCCAACGCAAGCTCTACGCGGAGGCCCTCTTGGCGCGATGCGAGCGGGAGCTGACCGCCCGCAAGCGCCGCGCCCTCACCCTGGTGGTCGGCGCCGAGCGCTCGCCCCTGGGGCTCATCTGGCTGGCGCTGCGACCCGCGCGCACGCTTGCGGGGCGCAATGAGACGCTCGGGGAGGAGGGCGTCATGGTTCAGGGAATCCTGTGGCGGCTCGTGATCGCGATTCGGGCGCGCTTCGGGCGCCGCGGCGCGAACGACGACTCGGGCGCTCCTGCGTTTGATCCACGCCCAGTCGGGGGGCGCCAGCGGCGCTGGCTCACGGGCAGCTGAACCGTCAGCCCGGAAGCGTCCGACCCAGCCACCCCGCCACAGCTTCGGACTCGTTTGGGAGTTCCGGAGGCATCCAATCGCGGTTCGTGAGGTAGTGGTCGAACCCGAGCTCCCGGTACTCCGAGACGATCTCGGCGAGCTCGCTTTCCAGATTTCGGTTGCCTGGGTCGAGCCCACGCACCAGCGTCAGCCCTGTCGGCGCCGTGCGGATCGTGACCATCTCCAGGTCCGGGCGCCGGCGGGCGAGCGCCATTGCCGCCTTCCAGACATCACCGCTATAGAAGAGGGTCGTCCGCTTGCGCGTGGACGTCGCTGCGTCGAGCGGCATCGAATCGTGAAGGACGAGGGTCCCGTCGCGGTCGGCCTCCCGCTCGAGGTTGACGAAGTCCCGAAGGACCTGCTCGAACAGGTGCAGCCCGTCGATGAAGCCGAGTGCGACGGGCGCGCCCAGGATCTCCACCAGGTCGTGGCGGGCGAAGAATTCGTCGCTCGTCAACTCGTACACGCGCGTGTCAGGGAACTCGCCCTTGAGGTTCGGCTCCGGGTCGACGCCCACCCTTTGCGTCCCGGGGAGTGCCTGCGCGAGCGACCAGCCATGGCGGATCCCGATCTCCACGTAGTTCGCGGGCCGCAGCGCTTCATGGATCCACCTGAGGACCTGGTAGTAGGTCGGCCCGGGAAGCCGGCGCTTAGCCTCCTCGAGGTGCTCGTCACGTCGATTGGGATCGAGTTCGTCCACGCGAGCAGCAAATCAGGTCAGTGAGCCGAACTACCCTTGCGGCATGCACGCGCCCGCGAGAGCGGCTATCCCCTCGCCCGCCAGCCCCAGGCTTGACGCGGTCGACATCGCGGTCGATTCGCTGGGAGTTGAGTCGTTCACCGATCTCGACATGGGCCAGCCACTCGGCCTGCACGCGCTTTACGCGATCGACAGGCCGACCGTCCGCGCCGGCGTTCTCGCGGATGCGCGCCGGGGGCGCCCTCGCGACCAGCTCCTGAGCGCGATCGAACATGCTTCCGAGCGCCCCGGCCTGCGCGTCGTGGACGGCGATCCCTTCGCCGCGGCCACGATCGCCGAGATCGGCCCCGCGGACGCCGTCTTCCTGTTCAACCTGCTTCTTCACGCGGCGGCGCCCGACTGGCGCCGGGTGCTCGAGCTCTATGCGCCGCTCGCCTCCTGCTTCGTGATCGCGAACCCGCAATGGCGAGAGGGAGAGGACGCTGTGCGCCTCATCGATCTCGGCCGCGAGCGCTACCTCGCCGCGGTCCCGCCGAGCACCCGCCACGAGCAGCTGTTCGACCGCCTCGATATGTGGCACACCACGGAGAAGCGGCCGCATCGTGACGCGATGACCGTGTGGCAGTGGGGGATCACAGATCGCGCCCTGTCCGCCGAGCTGGCGGAGCTCGGCTTCCACCTCGAGTACGAGCGGAGCCTCGGGTCGTTCCCGGGAGCCGAGGCGTTCGAGTCGAAGACCTTCGTCTTCGCGAAACGATGAG
>Ga0299913_10004806_pt1 | contig 11410 bp, 16 predicted proteins | sample RVTome_9_FD_201360 | JGI IMG/M metagenome (GOLD analysis project Ga0299913, IMG submission 201360) | Soil microbial communities from uranium-contaminated site in the Upper Colorado River Basin, Wyoming, United States - RVT155D38 (version 2) ... | reverse complement strand
ACCTCGAGATCGGGCCAGTCGGTGATGATTAGAACGATCCCGAGAACCTGTAAGTGCCACCGCCGGGTTCGCATCCCTGCCGTCCCCGTGACAACAGCCGCCGGCCCCGGGTGTGGGGAGCGCAGCGGGAGGGACCGGGATCGTAGAAATGCCTGATCGGCCAGTCTCCGCAGCATTCGCACGTCGTTGGATCGTCGGACCAAACCTGTTGGCGCTCCTGGCGCCGATCGCCAGCTCGGTGCAAGGACCAACGCACCCGTCTGGGATGGGCACCTGGAGGACCCTCCCTCTTCACAATCCAATGAGAAAGCGCGCCAGCATCGTCAGGCGGGAAGCGGATCTTCAGTCCCCGGATGCATCCTGCTGATCCGGTGAGACGGCCCCGTCGGGCCAAGCAGCGATACACACACACGGTTGCCGGCGCGATCAGCGAGTATCCACGATCCAGGTGCTTCGGAGTCGTCGACGATCCGACCGCCAGCAGCAAGCGCCGCCGCGAGCCGCTTTTCGGCGTGTTCGCGAGCAACCGACACGTCGACATGCATCGCATGTCGTCGCGGCTTCGCGGAATCCAGCTCCTGCATCCAGACGGTGGATCCGTGGCCGAGCGGGTCGACGGCCATCGGCGAGTAGCCGAGAACCGCACGCCAGAAGCCAACGTCGACCGCGTCGGGCTGTCCAGCGATGGCCACTTGCACCTCCTGCACCGCGATGCGGTCGGGACTGGCACCAAAGGTCCGGGCGATTGCAGACACCGCGCTCGCAACTTCAACGTGCCGCAGCTCGAGCTGCCAGACACCGCGGGTGAGCCGTACGGTGAGACGGTCGGATGCGACCGTCATCAGGATACCCGGGTCAACTCCCGGGACGCCCGCCACCGCCTCGGCCAGCCGCGCCGCCTCGACGAGAGACCCGACTCTGAACACCGCCGTCGCACCACCGTGCAGTACCACCCAGTCGTCGATGCCATCCGCGCCGAGGAACTCTCGCCAACCCTGCTCGCTCATGTCATGCTCCGACCCAGAGTCTAACTCGGATCGATGTGCACGACCCGTTCGGCGATCAAACCGATATGGCCGCGGACCGGCCCAGCGCGGCCGACACCCTGATGTGGAGCTTCATCGCGGAGGGGTGACTTCCGTGGTGCGGTCCGAGCGCGTCGCCTGTCGGCTCCCGAGCGCACGCACCATCAATGTCGAAGCCAATAGCCCCGGGAGCATGCGGGCAGCCAGCACACCGATCAGGCTGGGTCCACCCCAATCACTGCGGTAGGTCGCCGGGTCAGAAAAGTCGATCACAAACAGTTCGGCAACCGCTCGAACCACGAGATGAGCGCCCATCAGCCATCCCAATCCAAATGCGAAACCTCGTAACACTGGCATCAACCCTTCAAGATTCTCGTCTCGCCTCGTCTCGATCCCTGGTCGCGAGTGAGGCCTCTTTTTGGAAATGGTGCTATCGATTCGATGTCAGCAGTCCATCGGGGATTTCCGGTAGCGAACCCCGAACCGGCGCCACACTTGCAAGCGAGATCATTGGCTTAAGTGTGAGACGCTCCGTCCGCCGATTGCCTGGGATCGGCATCACGTCGTGCGCCCGCCCAGCTCGGCGCTACCTGGCTGTGGCCGCCGGAGTCGACTAAGAGATCGGCGGGCCTCGCAGGTTCGATTCGTCACTGCCGACGTCGAGTAGCTCAGGAGCAGTCGCTCGTGGCCGCCGGGAGCAGGCATGTGAAGGTGGGCTCAATGGACGCCACCCCAACAGCGCCCGCGCACCGCGAGGCTCGACATCGTCGGCGTCAGTGTCGTGCCCTACCTGCTCCGTCGGGGCGTGCGGCTCCTCAACATTTCGAAGGCCCAGTTGACCTCGTGCAGGAGCGCGTCATCGAGACGGATGGGGTCGCCTATCTCCATTGCCGTGTGACTCGTTACCGGCCGTCCGTACGTGAAGATCCGGGTGGGGCACCGTCCGGTAGAGGTGAAGCGATGTCGACGCCAGCCAGACCCACCCCGTGACGACGGCGAGCCAGAGCAGGATCACGCCGGCGGTGGTCGTGGCGAGGGCAGCGCCACCGATGAATCCCATAGCGATCACGATGCCGAAGAGTCGAGAACTGCGTGCCCGTGAGGCCTCGTCTCTGTTCCCGAGCCAAACGGCTACGACGAACGTCGCGGCGGCCAGTGCGATGAGCCCGACGGCACCGAAGACGAGGTGCAGGCCTCCGCTCGTCGTGGCCGCTGCGGTGGAGCCGGGGTCGGGGAATCCATCGACTGGGTCGGGAGGAAAGATCGCAGATCCGATGAGCGCAAGGCCGAAAATGGCGAGCAGCACTCCGGCTGCGGTTGCGCCGCGGGCCTGCTTCATCGCCCGTGTGAAACCGACCGCTGCCGCGGTCACCATCAGCCCGGTCAGGCCGAGATTCGCAGTCTGGATCCACCCGAAGTCACCCAACATGAGCATGCTCAAGGCGTGGTCGGTGAAGGAGAACCCCTCCCGGATTAGGCCCTGGCCGACACCTGTCACCAGGTAGAACACGCCAGCCACGACACCCCATCCGAGAAGTGATCTGGTCACCGCGGCGCGGGTATCGAATCCCTCTTTCGACCGGGCCATGGTCAGACCCCCGGTCCTCTCATCGATCCCTCGGGGTTGTCGAAGAGCTCACCGATTCGTATAGCGTTGCCGAAGGGATCACGGATCCCGAAGTCGATGCCGTAGGGCTTTTGCGCCGGCCCGTCGGTGATATCGACTCCACGTCCCGAGAGCTCGTCGAAAGTCTTCTGGGCGTCGTCGGTCGACAGACACAGCCAGCCACCCATCGCCCCCTTGGTCAGAAGATCGCGGGCTGTCTCGGCAGTGCCCTCGTCCATGGCTGGCCCGCCCACGAGCTCGAGCAGGATCTCGCGCCCTGGGTCCCCGGGGACACGCACGGTGAGCCACCTCATGAAACCGAGGTCGACGTCGTCGGCCACCTCGAGACCCAGGATGTTGGTGTAGAAGTCGAGAGCCTCGTCCTGGTCGAGGACGAAGATCTGGGAACGGGTGATTGCGTTGTACATGACGCCCAACATAAGGGGTTGTCGTCTACGACGCTTCTCCGAAACTGCTCGGTCTGGTCCATGTCTTGACGAAGCACGACGGCACCGCCGGCATCTCCCCCCTGTCCCGGAAACGCGAGGGCGGTTCGCCGACGATCTCGGTGAACGTTCTGCTGAAGGTGCCCAGACTGGAGAAACCGATCGTCATGCAGATCTCGGTCACCGATTGCTCGGTTGTCCGCAACAGGTACATGGCTCGTTCCACACGGCGTCTCTGCAGGTATCGGTGGGGTGTCTCACCGAACGTAGTTTTGAAGGATCGGATGAAGTGAGACGGCGACATCAGGGCGACCGAGGCGAGCCGGCCGATGTGAAGGTCGTTCCAGTAGCCGCGGTCTATTAGGTCACGGGCCCTGAGCAGTCGACGGTTGTCGTTTTCGACATGTGAGATCATAGATGGTGACACCGGGGAGAGGGTGAGCTTGCGAGGTTAGAGGGGCCACAGCCATTCCCGCAAGCCGGCTTTCCAACCTGGGTATTCAACGCCCAGACGGGCCGCGCATGGCTCGCCAAATGAAGTCCATCTCCCTATTTCCAGTTGCGGGATCGCCCTGGACATAGACCATCCCGTTGGCGTTCCCAAGGCTCCGTGGCCGAGGATTGGGAAGTGTCCGGTGGCAGCGTGACTGCCTTTGGCGTGTCTAGATATCGGTGGGAGGATTCGGTCTTCGAATGTGATGGCGCGCCGTTGTTGAGAGTCGGCCCTCTCCGTCGGTCGACGTCGGGGGGGCTCACGATTGGGCAGAGCCCAGCGCAGTCCCTCCGACATGGTGCACACTCGGCGCTGACAAAGGATATGGGTAGGGCCGCGCCCCCTGTCGCGCCTCATTGTTTGGCTCGTTCAGGGGAGGAGCAGTCCCCAATAGAGCGCCCAGGGCGCGAACAATGTGGCAGCTGTGATCAGCAGGCCGAGCACTACTCGTCGGCTGCCCTCGACTTGGCTGCGTGAGCGCCACCAGGTCCGGCCGGTGGCGACGGCTGCGACTACAACGCCGAGGGAAAGGAACTGGAGGGTGATCCAGGGAATCGTGCGGCCGAGGACGACCGGGCCGACGATGGCCTCGGAAGTGACGAGCATGATGCCGAAGTAGCCGAGCGACCCGAGGACGGTGAGTAGGCCGGTGGTCGCCAGCCAGAATGCCGACCGCGGCGCCGGAGGCGTCTGCGTCCGTCCCCGGAAGCGGCGAACGACTGTGCCGAGCAAATAGCCGGCGAAGGTCACAACGAAAAAGCTGAGAGCCACGAGTTGGACTCCTGGCGATTCGTACCATTCCAGGGGCGGCAAGGGGGTGCTTATGGCTTCCTGTTCGGGTGGGCTGTCGGCGCTGCTTGCAGGAGGTCCCTCGGTCAACCCGTGGATCCAGGATCCGACCAAGTCGATGTACCCCGGCGCGAACCGGCCACCGGCGGTGACCCAGTGCTGCGTGGCGAAGCCGCCGTCCGGACTCAGGTAGCCCGCGTGGTCGCCCCCGGCAAGGATCCTCAGTGTGTAACTCGCGTTGCCGCCGCGGTCCAACGCTTCGGCGAACATCGAAAGGCCCTCCGATGGCGGGCTGACCTGTTCTTGCTCACCCCATATCCCGAGTACGGGCTGGCGGAGCTTCTCGAGAACGGGAATCGGGTCGTAAGACGCCTCTGGGAACACCCCGGCGCCGGCGAGGACGCGCACTGCCGTTATGGCGTAGGAGCGGAGCATGGAGCCGGACACGCCAATCCGACGCAGCCTGTTGGCTTTGGCCCAGGCCTCCTGCTGCGCCGGCGGGATGCCGTTCGCTCCGACCGTGACAAGGAACGCGACATCGTCCGAGCTGGACGCGGCTAACGGAGCTACCCAGCCGCCTTCGCTGACCCCCCATAGTCCCACTCGTGTCGGGTCCACATCCTCATGTGTCTGGACCACAGCGTGTGCGGCTAGGGCGTCAGCGGCCAGCTGTGCGTAGGACCGATCAAAAAGCGAGTAGCCGTCGGTCCGCTTGTCATAGATCAGCGTAAGAACCCCGGCCCGGGCAAAAGCCTCGGCCTCCTGACGGTGCCACTCCTTAGTGGCGGCCCCACCGCCATGCACGAGCACCAGGCCGGGCAGCGGTCCCTGTTCCACCACCGGGGCCACTAGCGTCCCATGCAACGTCACGCCGTCGGCAGCAGTAAACGACACGTCCTCGGTCGCCAGATCGGTGGCTGCTTGGGCGTTCGGCGGAGGGTCCGACAGCGTCAACATCGCGAGCATGGCGGCCAGCCAAAAACCAACCGTGGTTCCACGTATTCTCGTCTTCATCGCTCGAGGGTCATCGCGGTGTCAGCTCCATCGGTGTGAGCACCGCGATCTGGTATCCATCGGTCCCTTCGATTAGCTGATAGCAGAAGCGCTCTCGGGGTTGGCCCTCGAAGGACCAGGTTACGTCAGCCCAGACACTCCCCGGAGCTTCGGCCATGACCGTTATCTGGCTGTCGACCGTGTCGACTCCTTCGTATTGCTCCCATGAAGAGGCGAAGAACTCCTCGGTTTGGCTAGTGTCGCTCACCGGGATCGAACTGCCGGGAAACAATATGAGAGAGGGGATGGCGTACATCTCCGCCATTGCCGTCTCGTCACGGGCCAGGAGAGCGGCCGAGTATCGCTCGAAGAACTGGTTTGCTTTGTCGATTGTTCGTGCCATGGCATCACCATATGGAACAAACCTGACATTGCGTGTCACCTTTATGGGAACATAAATGGCGAACAGAGTCGGGCTCGCCACTTCATCTCGTGATGGACTTTACGCTATGCGGCGCGTAAAGGGCCCAACAGGAACTCCATGCAGGGTGAGCGGATTCAGATTACAGGCCAGCCCGGCATTTCGGTTGATTGCAGCCTTTCGGCGAAGGATTCAGTTCCGCTGCCGCCTTCACTAGCTGGGGAAGGGGGCGGTGTCGAAGTAAATGGAGAAGGAGTTGATCCTGTGGTCGGTGACGGTGAACACCTCGGCCACATCACTCGTGAATGCCTCGCCGGAAGGGGGTTGTAGCCGGTAGTGGGTGAGTGCACATGCCCGGTCGCCGTCCACCAAGAGGTCATTGACCTGCACCGTGTCGATTATCCCATAGAACCCTCTGGTGGTCTCGAGAAAGGCATCGCGGCCGGTCACCTTCTTGACCGGTGTGGCGTGGTTTGTGAAAACCATGTCGTTGGCGAAGTGTTTCTCCCACCCGACTTTCGTCTGCAATGCGGTGAGAACGGTCCAGCCCTCCGCCTGCAACAGCTCCCTGGTGAACCACAGCAGCGGAGCTGAGGGCACATAGCGGCCCCCAGGGAGAAGGACGGCGGTGCCGTTCCCATCACCGGAGAACAACTGTCCGTCGCAAACACCCAGGTCGACATCTGTCAAGAGGTCGGAGGTTAGCAGGAGGGCGGCTCAGCTTACGGTGGATGAGGCTGAAGGGTCTCCTCGTGCAATAAGTCCGCTACGATGGGAGTGGAGAACGCGACCGGGAAAACCGCAGCGGTGGCCTAGTTCCTGGAGTATATCTCCGGACCATCGCCCCCGAGCAGGCCAGCTCGGTTGGCGGACACCCGATCGTGAAACCTATGATCGAAGGCTCTCCACATATGAGCTGCTGCACCCCAAAGCGGGAATCAACCGACATTTCAATCCACGCTCAGCCGATTGGCTTGGGGCGTAACCAGGACATTGGCGAGATGGTCCCCCTACCTGGGGGCGGCTTCCTGATGGGTACGGACGACGACATCGGGTTTCCCCAGGACGGCGAGGGCCCGGTGCGGCAATCAACGGTGGGTCCCTTCGAGATCTCGCCATATGCGGTGTCGAATGCTGACTTTGCCCAGTTTGTCGATGCCACGCAGAGAATGTGGCGCATCGAGGTGCGCGCGATCGGCTAACGGTCACGGCCTATGTGCGACTTCGTCAGCCGGCATCAAACGTTCGCGGCTCGCGCGGGATCGCCCACCGAACGCCACAGCCCGGTATCAGCGAGAAGAGCGCGCCCGAAGGCTAACGCGCACCACCTTCGGCTCGCACTGGGTTGAGAGTGATGAATTGACGCTCAGGCTGCGACATCGTAGGCTGATAGTCAGTGAATACTGACATAGACAGCGCCTTTGATGCGCTCGGAGATCCGAATCGCCGCACCATCGTCGGAAGACTGGCTGCCAGCACACTCTCGGTGGGTGAGATCGCCGAGGGAATGCCAATCGGCCGCACCGCAGTTTCGATGCACCTGCGTGTTCTCAAGTCTGCCGGGCTAGTCAGCGACCAGGCGGTCGGGAATCGGCGTGTCTACCACCTCGAACCTGATGCGCTGCAGCGGCTGCGAAATCATCTCGACTGGTACTGGCAGCGCTCGCTCACGGCCTACCAGAAGGCAGCAGAGGCGAAAGCGAAGGAGAAGAATATGACCGTCGACAACGAAATCACGGTTTCGAAGACCGTCCGCGTAGAGGCCCCTATCACCGTGGCGTTCAACGTATTCGTGTCACAGGACTGGTGGCCGGTGGGAACCCACCACCTCGCCAAGGTTCCAGGCCACACCGTGGTGCTCGAACCTTTCGTAGGGGGCAGATGGTATGAGCGTGCGGCCGACGGCACCGAAACCGACTGGGGCACGGTGCTCGTCTGGCAGCCACCATATCGACTGCTGCTGACCTGGCAAGTCAGCCCGGATTGGACCTACGAGACGGACCCAGACCGCGCCTCAGAGATCGAAGTGACCTTCCAGCCCGAAGATCCCGCAGTAACTCGAGTCGACCTCAAACACCGGCACCTCGAACGCTACGGCCCCGGCGCCGAGAAAATGCGCAAGATCCTCGACGACAAAGGAGGCGAACCCCTTAACGCTTACGCCAACCACGTAGCCACCGCCCAGCCCCAATCCCAGAAGGAGAAGAAACAATGATCACCTCGGTAATGCCCAACCTCTACTCGACGGACGTCCAACGAGCGGTCGCCTTCTACCGCGACACCCTTGAAGGAACCGAAACCTTCAGAACCCCTAAAGAAGGGCAGCCTGAACACGTCGAGATCCGATTCGGTGACGTCACCCTCGCCGTCACCAGCAGCCACGCGCTCAACGAGGCGGGCCTGCCCGCAGCCACCAAGGGCAACCCTATGGAACTCGTCGTGTGGTGTGAGTCGACCGACGAAACGGTCGCCACCCTGCGCAAAGCCGACGTACCAATCCTCGTCGAACCATTCGACTACATCTCCGGCTACCGCCGGGCGTATGTAACCGACCCAGACGGAAACCGGTTGGCCCTCGTCAGCCAAACTACAACCACGTGACAACGACACCATCGACCCGGACGCGCAGTGAGGAGCAAGGCCAACGAGGCCCTGAACTCAGAACAAGGTAGCTCGCAAGCGACCAAGCCATACGATCAGACCGCACCCGACCGGGCCGATCCCCAAGACGCCGAGCTGAAAACGCCAAGAAAGGGATTCGCTCGAGTCATCAGCCTCCAAGACCTAACTCACCACAATTTCACCAACGATGTGACCTGAGCCGACAGAAGGAGGGGGTTTGATAGGCCCACCATCCACTACGGGGTCACCGTCCACTGGACGCCCGAGTAGTCGTGAGCGAGTGCGTCGAGGGTCGCGACGGCTGATAGGTGTTCGCCTGGTGCGAGGACGCCGGCGGGCGATCGGCGCCTGAGCAGCTGTTGGGTCGCCTCGGCGACGAGCGGGGCGGTGATCGCGTAGATGTCACGTCCACTTGCCACGGCGCGGCGCTCAAGGGATCCACACGTGATGTGCAGGTCGATGACGAAGCTCTGCGCGGATCGGCCGAGACGGTCCACTGCGGTTGGCGGCGGTGTGTTGGGGTCCGCGAGGTCACGCAGCGAGTCGTCGTTGAGGTAGGTCATCATGTTTACAGGCTGGAGGTGACGGGCGATGACAGGCACCTCGCTCAAAGGCACTCCGGTGACGTCGACGTCGCCGACCGGCGCCGGAAAGGACCATTTGCGTTTCGGTGGCGGGTCGGCAATCGGACTCAGACGCCCGTTGGCGACCACCATACGTGGCGCCGTGTTTCGGGCTCCCGTTCGGCGTGTACCGGCAGTCGGGTACCAGCTGTCGAGAAAGACCGCGATGTCCATTTGTTCGATAACGTCTAGGTCCCGACTGCCAGCGCTGGCGAGCAGGTCGGCCAGACCACCGAAGAAGCCCATCGCCGGCACGACGGTGAGCCCTGCTTGACGGGCAACGTCATCGTATTGGTTGAAGGTCGCCTGAACACTTGCCTGCTCGGCAGTTACGTCGACGTAGTGGGCGCCGACCTCGATCGCTGCTCCGATGACCGCATCGGCAGTGTCTAGGAACGGCCCGGCGCAGTTCACGACCACGGCAGCCCGGGCGAATGCTCGTCGCATTGATCCCGCGTCATCGATCGAGGCCTCAGCGACGGCGATACCACGTCCGGCGAGCCCGCGCGCTTCAAGTTTCCCCGCGTCCCGCCCCGAGGCGATCGGGACGATGCCTCGCCGCCACAGCTCATCAACCACGAACGAACCCGTGTGGCCGGACGCCCCATATACGACCACGGTCGGGCCGTCGTATGGAGGTTCGCGTCCCACCCTAGGAACAGACCGTTCTGTCTTGCATTGCCTGCGCACGGTACAGACCGTTCTGACTATAATCAAGCGCTGCACGCCCACCAGAGGAGACGCGTGGCCGGACCGGCCCGAACCGGCGAAAAGCCGAAGTCCGCGGAGGGCTCAAGCGTGCGAGAACGCATCCTGGCGACTGCGTCCGACCTCTTCTACCGTCGCGGAGTTCACGCGGTCGGGGTGGATCTCATCATCGAGCAGTCCGCTGTCGCGAAGGCGAGCCTGTATCGACACTTTCGCACGAAGGACGATCTGGTCGCAGCGTTCCTCGCTCGTGAGGACTCCGATTTCTGGTCGACGTGGGATGCAGTCGCGGCCGAACACGCAGGCGATCCCGACGCCGAGCTGACGGCTCACCTCAGTTGGATCGGCTCACGGGTCGGTCGACCGGGCTATAGAGGTTGCCCGCAGATCAACGTTGCAGCCGAGTTCTCCGACGCGGAACATCCGGCCCGGATTGTGGCGACGGCACACAAGGAGGAGTTGCGAGATAGGCTCACCCGACTCGCTCAGGCCCTCGAGGTTCGGGGGCCGGAGCAACTCGGAGCGCAGCTGACCGTTCTCATCAACGGCGCATTCGTGAGCGCAACGGTTGTCCCGCACTTAGAGGCAGCACCATTGCTTCGATCCATGGCGGCGGCACTGATCACGGCAGCTCGAACAGGATCGTAGCAATCCGGGTCAGTCGGCCGCCCGACTGGGTTCTCGGGTGAGATAGCAGTTGTAGTCCCGGAGCTCACTATCGAACTTGACTGAGGCAGCCCCCGGTAGCTGACTTGATCGTCGAATGAGTTTCCTCGCACGACCTAAGACACGTGTCCGAATATGTCGCATGCGAGCAGTGGAGCGGAGATAGGCTCGCGACAGACATGAACGCCTTTACCGCGGTTCGAACGACGGGGATCTACTGCCGCCCGGGATGCTCGGCCCGGCCGCTGAAGCAGAACACGCTTCTTTATGAACTGGCGGCAGCAGCTGAGGCGGACGGGTTTCGCCCATGCCACCGCTGCCGCCCATATCGATCTGCCGACCCTGCATTCCTTACGGGCCCCGACATCGTTTGCCGAGCGGTCGGGATGATCCTCGATGGTGAGCTTGACTCGTTGACCGAGGAGGAAATGGCCGAGAAACTCGGCGTGTCAGCCAGGCATCTCCGGCGACTGTTCATAGAGCACCTCGGTGTGACTCCGAGTGGGCTGGCGCGATCGACACGAGCGCATTTTGCCCGGCGGCTGTTGGATGACACTGATCTCACGATTGCCGAAATCGCGTTCGCAGCTGGCTTCGGGAGCTTGCGTCAGATGAATCGCGTCATGAGGGAGACCTTTCGCGCGACACCATCGGAACTAAGAACCAAGAGACGAAGGTCGGATCGTCTGGTGGCTGACGGCGGTCTACCTTTGAGAATACCTTTCGAGGGGGCCGTCGATTGGACAGCCATGATTGACTACTACGGGCCCAGAGCTATCCCGGGGGTGGAAAGGGTGGCTGGCGGGCAATACGCTCGGACTGCATTGATCGATGGTGATCCTGGTGTCCTCGAGGTATCCCTGTTCGATCCTGACCATCTCTTGGTGATCGCCCATTTACCGCATTGGGAAAGCTTGATACACATAGCCCGCCGTGTCGCCGGGATATTCGGGCTGAATAACCCCACGGAGGTACCGCGGGAGCATTTAATAGATGATGCGCTCGTCGGCCCACTGGT
>Ga0299913_10004805_pt1 | contig 11411 bp, 8 predicted proteins | sample RVTome_9_FD_201360 | JGI IMG/M metagenome (GOLD analysis project Ga0299913, IMG submission 201360) | Soil microbial communities from uranium-contaminated site in the Upper Colorado River Basin, Wyoming, United States - RVT155D38 (version 2) ... | reverse complement strand
GGCACAGGCGCCGAGAACGCGCTGCTGAATTCCGGCACACTTCGCCTCGACAGGGTCATCCCCGCGGGTCCGGTCACCAATCATCACATCGAGGCGATTTTTCCTTTTCCGGACCAGACCCGCATCGTCACGTTTCAATTGTCCGGATCCAGGCTGCGCCGCCTACTCGAGCACAGCGTCTCGAGCAGAGTCCTGGGCACCGGAGGGTTCCTCCAGGTTTCCGGGCTCTCATTCAGGTTCGATCCTTCCCGACGTTCGGGAAGCAGACTGCTGGGAGAAATCCGGCGAGATCGCGGCGGCGCGTTGTCGGCGGGCGACACCGTGACCGTGGCCTTCGGTGCGTACTCGGCCTGCGACAAGGGGGATGACTACGATGTACCGGAGGCGGCCTCGGCTTGCGAGCAGCGGAACTCGGCGCCACGGGCCGCCGACCTGCTGCTCCAGTACATCGCCGACTCGCTGCGCGGCCGCGTCGAAGCGCCGAAGGGGTCACGGGTGCAGCAGGTAGGAAGCACAAATCCCGGCTGAGCTCGCTGCTCGCCGGGACCGGTAGCCTTAGCAATTTTGGTCACCCAGGTTGCAAAGCCCAAATCCCTGGGGCCCCGAAGGGCTATGTCTTATCGTCAACTGTGCTGAATATAGCGCAACAAGCTGATCCACGCAATCTTCCGGCGCTCCCCCCAGACACGTCGTGCTTGTATTATAGGGCATGGGTTTAACCCCTTACCCATCATTAGCCACCCTACCCAGTGCCTTCGCAGCCGCCTGCCGGCTCTCCCGTACCGACGGAGAGTTGTTCGAGCGCTGCCGGGTTGCCCTGGTTCGCCGCTTTCAGAGCGAGCGGATCTGGTTCGATCTGGTTTCACCGGCCGAGTCGCTGCCACGGGTAGGTCCAACCATCGGCGTGGAGAACGCAGTCGAGGTGGCTCGGCTCGCCAGCGGTGAGACCGAGGTGGTTATCCACGCCGACCCGATGGTGGCCGAAGAGATGCGTCCGGTGGCCATGTCCCTGGCCCTTGGACTCAGTGTCGTCATCGAGCTTCGCAGCATTCTTCTGGAGCGGCAGGCAGCGCTGGACGATGCGGTCTTCCAGCTCAGGGCCCTCCGCCAGGTGGCACGCCTGCTGTCGTCGGTCCACTCCACGGAGGAGACCGAGCAGCTGATCCTGGACTTCATGGCCGAAGTCTTCTTCGCCTGGTGGGCCTGCCTCTACCGGCCTGAAGGCGACAGTTACGTGCCCAGTGTGTTCCGGTCGCTGAACGACCGCCTGCGGCCTGCCCCTATTGACCGTTCAGCGCTGGATGAGGCGCTCCCAGCGGGGAGCGCCTCCGCCGGGGCCGACGACGTTCGGGTAGCGGAGCTGGTTGGGCCGGGTGCCGAGCTGGTGGTTCCGCTCGATGCAGGCGCCGAGCGCATGGCCGTTCTGGTTCTGGGATCCCGCATCAGCGACAAGCTGTATGGTCGGGCCGAGTCAGAACTGGCGGGAACTCTGTCTTTCGCAGCCGCTATTGCGCTCAAGAACTCAGAGCTCGTGGAGCAGCTCCATAGCGCAGCCACCACCGACGAGTTGACGGGATTGTTCAATCGTCGTGCGCTGGAGGAACGCCTCGCGGCTGAGATCTCCCGGAGTCTCCGGCATCAGCTTCACACCAGCGTTCTCCTGCTCGACCTTGACCGTTTCAAGGTGGTCAATGACACCATGGGGCACGCGGCGGGCGACCGCCTGCTGGTGCAGGTGGGCCAGGTCCTGCGCCGGCAGTGTCGCGCGCTGGACGTGGTGGGGCGTCTCGGCGGCGACGAGTTCCTGGTCATTCTGCCGATGACCAAGCCGTCGGAGGCCCGGGTCTTCGTGGCCCGGGTTCAGTCCAGCCTCAGAGAACTAGAGAAGACCAATCCGGAGTTCGGGGCATGTACGTTGAGCATGGGGATCGCCGAATCACCTCACCACGGTACCACCGTCAGCAGCGTTCTAGCTGCCGCCGACAATGCGCTCTATCGGGCGAAGCGAGGCGGCCGGAACACGGTCGAGGTGGCGGAGAGCTAGCCAACGATGCTGGAATCTGAATTTACGCTGCTGGGTGATGCGGTCTGGCTCGACTTCGTCAACACGGCTCGGGGGCGGGGTCCCTCACCGCCCGACCTTCTTCCCGATACCGCGGCCCTGGTCCGGTGGGCCACTGCGCAGAGCATAGACTGGACCCCTCACGACCAGCGCTACTTCTCTGAGGTGCTGGCGTTTCGTGAGCGCCTGATTGCCCTCGCGGAGGCGCTTCACTCCGACTTACAACCGCCGGCCGCCTCGATCACCGCAATCAACGAGCAGCTGGCCCGCAATGGTGGGTGCCACCAGCTCACCCGCGTGAGCGGGGAGTGGCAACTTCGGTTCGCACCGGCGCAAAGACCCTCACTGTTACAGGTCATTGCGGGGTCGGCAGCGGCTGGTCTCGCTGAGCCACTGCGTTTCGTCCGCTGCTGCGCCGGCCAGACCTGCTCGCTCTTTTTCACCGACGACTCCCCGAATCAGGGCCGCCGCTGGTGCAACGCGGCTCTGTGCGGCCTGGAGGTGAAGGTCGAGCGACGGCGCGGGTTGCTGCGCTGAGCACTGTCGAGCCGCCCGGCTATTACGAGCGTACCCATGCCACGCTCGGCGCCCGCTACCGAATCGAGCGGACGGTCGCGGTGTCGGTCGAACGAGTGCTCTTCGAGGCACAGGACCTGATCCTCAAGCGCCGGGTTAGTCTGCGGGTGAACTTTTACACCGACGACGCGACCCGAGCCTGGTTTGTTCGAGAGGCGGAGGCACTGGGTCGGCTGGACCACCCTGCCATCCGGCACGTCTATGATGCGGGAGTAGTCGGTGACCTGGCCTACCGGGTAGGCAACTGGGTCGATGGCGAAGGCCTCCAAGGCGCGCTGCAGCGAGGCCCGCGGCCGATACCCATGGTGCATACCCTGGCCCGGGACCTCCTGAGCGCCCTCGAGCATGCGCACACGCAGGGAATAATCCTGAGGAGGATCGTCCCTGCATCGGTCCTTCTGAGCTCGTCAGGCCGTGGCATCGTGTCGGACGTGCGCTTCTGCAGTTACATGCTTCCTGCAATACCGCCCGGCACCGTGCCGCTAGGCCTGGCTTTCATGGCACCGGAGCTGCGCGATGGCGCTCCGGGCGACCCGACCAGCGACGTCTACACCGCTGGCGCCCTGCTCTACCTGGCGATCACGGGACAGGACCCGCCGCTCGATCCGGCGCAGATCCGACGCCCCACCGAGCTCCGACCAGCGTGTCCTCGAACGGTCGAGCGGATCGTGCTGCGCGCCATGCAACCAGCTCAGGATGACCGGTATCTCACTGCTGTGGAGATGCTGGAAGATTTCGCCAGTGATGCCGGCACGTTCGAGACGCCGGCGATAGCGGTCGGTCAGGGCTCGCTCGCAGAGGCCGAAGACAAGGCACGTTGGGAGAAGCGGTTGCGGAGGGCGCTCGGCGACGACTACGAGCTCTTGTCTCTGCTTGGCACCGGGGGATTCGGGCGGGTGTACCGGGTCCGGGACCTGCACCTCGAGCGGCAGGTGGCGCTGAAGGTGCTGCAGCCTCTCCTCACTCGAGACCCGGAGGTGGTAGAGCGATTCCGTCGCGAGGCCCAGCTCGCCGCCGGCCTGCGGCACCCCAACATCGTGAACATTTACGATATCGGCGGGCGCTCCGGACTTCTGTGGTATACCATGGAACTCATTGACGGCCCGAGCCTGGCGCAGCTGGTGGAACGCGACGGGCCGCTTTCGCTGGACAAGACTCTTCGGCTGTTGCGCGAGGCGCTCTCTGCCCTGGCACATGCACATGGGTCTGGACTCGTGCACCGCGATATCAAGCCGGAGAACATCCTGATCGATCGAACCGGCAGCGTCCAGATCACCGATTTCGGTTTGGCCTTGGCGCTTCGGGGGAAGTACAGCGGCGCCACCAGCCAAAGCGGCACCCCGCAATTCGCCAGTCCCGAGCAGCTGCTGGGTGAGCGTGTGGACCAGCGGTCCGATCTCTATAGCCTGGCCGCTGTGGCGTACTATGCGCTGCTGGGGACACCTCCATTTCCCGGGCTCACGGTGGAGCAGGTGCTCGCGAAGCAGACCACGAACCAGTTCCCAACCTCCCGGGGCCGCAGACATGATGTGAGCGAGGCCTTGGAGCAGGTGCTGGATCGAGCTCTCAGTGCGAACGTAGCCGAGCGTTACCCGTCGGCCGCCGAGTTTCTCCAGGCCTTGAACCACGCTGTCGGCGCCATGGGACGAGAGCCAGTAACGGATTGGGCCCGCGCCGCTGCCCGCTGGTTCCGTGGCTCCCCCCTTGACTGACCGCCCCGGCCATACAGATTTATCCCCCGACAGGGCCCCAACTTGAAGTCTGATCGACCGCATGAGTGGTAATCAGAGACCCGGGGATGGATCGCCCAGCGGGTCTTTCACTTTTTATGACGCGGGACAGGCCTGCGCTCATAAAGACTCGGTCTCCGGAACTTGCCGGAACCGACGCAGTCCAATAAACACGGAGTAGGCGCAATGGCTCGCACCATCGGCACGGTGAAGTGGTTCAACGACGCGAAGGGATTTGGTTTCATCACTCCGGAGAACGGTGACAAGGATTGCTTTGTCCACCACACCGCCATCAAGGCTGAAGGCTTTCGCAGCCTCGCCGAAGGCGACCGGGTTGAGTTCGACATCGTCCAGGGTGCGAAAGGCCCCGCCGCCGAGAACGTCACCAAGGTGAAGTAGGGGCGAGGCAAGCCCCTCTAACGAAATGGGCCGCTCGATGGCGGCCCATTTTCGTATCTTGGGTCTAGAGTCAACAGGAACAGACAGACCCTAGACTCTTGACCCTCGACGTCTTCACTTGTGTCTATAGATCACCCGTCCACGCGTCAGATCATACGGTGAGAGCACCACACTTACCCGATCGCCTTCCAGCACACGGATCTTGAACTTGCTCATCTTGCCGGCGGCGTAGGCGAGGATTTCGTGACCATTCTCGAGCAACACTCGATAGTTCCGGTCAGGGAGAACCTCAGTAACCACGCCTTCCATCTCGATGCCTTCTTCTTTGGCCATCCAGGCCCTCCCCAAAAGGTTCCGGAGTGGCATTCGCCCCTCCAGGGTGCAGCAGGCGTGGAATCTTGCGGCTCCGAGCCCGGCGCGCAACCTAGGTATGATTCGCCGCGCGCGCCCGGTTGGGAGACTGGGAGCCGCCCGGGGCCGGCAGTCTTGCCCGAATTGCGCCGATCTCACGTTCGACGAGTTGAACCAGTTCGCCGATGATCTCGGAATCGAAGGTCAGCCTTGCCCCTGCTGTCCGATAAATGTCGGGAAGGCTGTGTACTGCCCCAAGTGCAAGCGCGTCCCGGTACCGGGCTACCGCCCCGGCTGGATCCTCCAGGCTATTGCGCCAGATCTGAAGCGCCCCGATCTGGGCGATGCCGTACTCGATGTAATAGAACGGATACAAGAAGATGTGGAGCTGGCGATACCAACGCGCAATGCGTTCCTGCTCCAGCCCACTCCAGTCTACTCCCCGCTCGAACCGTTCTCTCAACCGGAGCCACTCGGCATCTCTTGCTTCCGGTATGTCCCCCTGCCCACTGGTGTAGATCCAGGTCTGGAATGCATCCACCGAGGCGATATGGACCAGGCTCAGCAGGACGTCCTCCAGGTGCTCGAGCCGGGCGCTGAGGGCATCTTCCGGGGTGAAGTAGCCGACCGGCTGGGTCAGATGCGCGGCCGCGAGCAGCTCCATCGACATGGACGCCAGCTCGGCGGCCTCGGAGCCGGGGTGTCGTTGCCAGATCAGCGGCTGCTCATGGGCGGCAAACGCGTGGAAGGCGTGTCCCGCCTCGTGCAGCAGCGTGTTTACGTCATCCACCAGCCCCACGGCATTCATGAAGATGAAAGGACGACCCTGAAAGTGGAGCGTCTCGCAATATCCGCCCGGTGCCTTGCCCTTCCGGCTCTCCAAGTCGAGGAGACCTTCCTCGATCATGGCCTGGAACTCGCCTCCCAGCTCTGGGTCCACGCTGTCGAAGACGCGTTTGGCCGTGCTCACGAGCTCCGTGGCGTTGGCAAAGGGCCTCAGTGCCTTGGGCCGATAGGGATCAACGGCCAGATCCCAGGGTCGGAGCACGTCCAGACCCAAACGCTGGCGGCGAGATTCTAGGATTCGCTCGACCGCGGGAGCTACGGTGCTCTCGACGGCGGCGTGAAAGCGCTCGCAGTCTGCCGGGGTGTAATCGAAGCGGAACTTGGCGGGGAAGATGTAGTCGCGGAAATCGGCGAAACCCGCATTCCGCGCGGCGCGCTGCCTGAGGTGATACATCTTGTCGAACAGATCGCTCAGCTCGGCCCGCCGGTCGATGTATGGCTGGCTGGATGCGCGGAATGCCCGCTCCCGCACCGCACGATCCGAGCTCTTCAGGTACGGTTGTAGCTGGGGCAGCGGCCGTTCAACGCCGTCCCACACTACCGTTATTGCTCCCGTGATTCGCTGATACCGAGCGCTATGCTCCTCCAGCTCCGCGAACAACGCCACGTTCTCGTCGCGAAAAATCCCGATCTGAGTGCTGAAACGGGCCAGCGTTGTCTGCAAGGCAGGTGTCGAGTACCCGGAGCTCAACAGCCGCTTCGCCAGCTCTACACTTCGCTCTTCCACGCGGGGAAGGACTTCGGTGGAGAACCGCAGATGGTCGGCTTCCTTCTCAGGATCGGCGGTGTCGATGGTGTACGCGATCATGGCCCGCGCCGCGGCTTCCGTAAGCAGCTCCTCGAGTGTGGACCAGTCCTGGAGCCAGGACTCGATATCTGCGGCCTCGAGCGGGCGGGCAGCCAGCTCGTCGAAATAAGGTGCCACATCGGACCATTTTGCCTTGGCAAAGGCCGACGGAGATTTAGGCAGAACAGAGACTGACACCATTCACTCCTGTTGAGGATCCTCGCGAGCAGCTAGTGAACGCTCCAATCGTCACCCGACCCTATCCTGCGACTCGTGCTGCCCCTGGCGGTGGTAGAGGTATGCCAACAGCAGGAATACCAGTCCCAGAATGAAAACGGAGCCCACACGGTAGAGTGCGTCGAGCGACGAGAGATCAAACGCCAAGACCTTCACCACTGCGAGCCCCGCCACGGCCAGGCCGGCGATCCGGACCTGCTTCAGGTTGCGCCTGAATCCTACTCCTATCAGGGCCGCCGCGAAGACTAACCACCAGGCGCTCACGGCAAGTCCTGCTGCCAGACTCGCATCGGCGGAGGATAGCGTCTTCAGCTCGAAGTATCGCCGAATTTCACCGGTCACCCCGAACAGCACCATGGCTCCTGCCGAAACCCACAGGGCTCCGCGAATCATCGGAGCTACATTGGTCTGAGCGACCGACCTCCAAAGCCCCCTCGCCAGTCCGATCGTCACCGCAACCGTGCCCCACAACGCCAGAGCCCAGGTGCCGGTAAACGCTGCTTCTGATTCAGGCCGCCTCCATAGCGCGCCGGTCAGCAAGTGGTCGAGGGAGGCCCAGAGCGTTACCAGGGCATACCAGCGGCCATCATCCCGCTTCAATGCGTGGTCCAGTGCCGCCCAAAGAAGGGTCATGGCTAGCAGCGCCCAGGTCCGCTCCACTCCCTCCCAATGCTGCCAGGCAGCCGTACCGAGGGCAGCCGCGCCCACCAGCGCGAACACGGGCCGCTTTCGATGGTACCCGGCAAACAGGTAGGGTATGGCTACGAGCAGTGGGACCGCTCCAGGCGATGCATTGAACCATTCGGGATCGAGACCGTAAATGGCCCAGCCGACCAGGAATGGCGTCAGCACGAAATAGAGGGCCTCGCCCAGGGACCACCCCGGGACGCCAGCCGTGGAGGAGAGTTGCAGCGGGAGGATCTGGCTGGCCCGCAGTGCGTGCCACCAAACCGGCGCCGCCAGGAGTAGACCAGCGGCAAGGATGGCCCACGGCTGATCGAGGTGGCGACTCGCGGCGAAGACGAAGGCCCAGCCGCCTCCGAAGGAGAGAAACCGGGTTTCCCACCAGCGTTCCTTGAGCCCCACGTAGATCCCTGCCGCGCCGCCGAGCACGCCATACAACAGCAGCCCCCAAGGCGGACCGCGATCGGCCACACTGCCAAAGGCCACACCGAAGTAGCTGAGCGCCACCACAAACATCGTGAGCCGCCAGCTCCGGCGGGCCGCGACCAGCCCGAGGCCGGCGGCCATGCAGGCGAGATAAAGAAGCAGCAGTCCGGCGTCAGCCTGGTCGCTGCCGAGAAGAAGGGGAGCGAAGAATGCGCCCAACGCGGCAGTTGTGCCCAGCGCTTCCACGTTGATGGCATAGGCGATCATCGCGAGCGAGACCGAGACCAGCGCGAGCCCCACGATGCCGGTCGTTGGAGGAAGCACGTCGTAGAGCCGCGCCGCTGCCCACACACTCAAATAGATGATGCCCGCCCCGCACCCGATCAGCGCCGCTCCGTAAGTACGGTACCTGGGCTGGAGGTGCCACCCGATGCCACCTACCACGATGCCGCTCAAGGCTCCGCCGATGCACCGCATGACGGGAGATATCCAGCCTCTATCGAATGAGAGGCGTAGCAGGTACCCGGCAGCGAGAATGAGGGCGACAACACCCACGGCAAGGAGCACCCGTTGGCCAACCCACTGCTCCGAGGACAGGATGGCAGCGGGACCGCGGGTCCGCCGGGTGTTGCTGGCAGGGCGGGGCGGCAGCGGGGCAGTTACTGCGGCCGCTGATTCTGCGCCTGGTCGAGGAGCATCTGTGGGAAGATCTGCTCGAGCGTGGATCGGCGGCCCCGCCGCGTCCTGTTCCGCTGCTCCCCGGCCCCGCTTTCCCGCCAAACCGCGCACCGTTTCTTCGAGTGCCGCCAGCCGTCGCTCTAGGCCCTCAATTCTGTCGCCCTCTTTCATCAGGCCTTCGCTCCTTCCACCGCCGGCTTGGGTTTAGGGTGGACCTCGACCTGGAACGCCATGATACCGACAACCGCCACGAAGCTCGCGGCCACGTAGAAGGGCCACCCGTGGCCGAGTCTCTGAAACAGCGTCGTGGCCAGGAGGGGAGCAACGACGCGGGCGAGCCCCGCAAATGTCTGAGCAACGCCCATGGTGATACCCAGCTCGCCTGGATCCGAGTACCGCGACATGAGCGAAGTCGTCGCCGGAAACAGAAGGGCGGTGCCGATCGGTACACCGGGAATGACGAGTGCGAGGGTCCAGAGATCGCGAGGAAGTGGATAGAGCGCAAGGCCGAGCACCAGGAGCCCGGTTCCGATCCGCATTGCCCACGTCTCTCCGATCCGGTCCACGATCGGCCCCAGCAGAACACTCCGCATGACGAATGACAGAACCCCAACATAGAGGAAGACATAGCCTATCGTCTTCTCGTCAATACCGAATTCGGCTCCAAGATAGAGGGCCATGATCGATGTCATCGAGGAAAAGGCGATCATGCCGACTCCGTAGATCCAGAGCAGACGCCCAATGGGTGAGGTCGGATGTCGCAATGCCATCCAGGCCGGGTACCACACCGGTCTCGGCGTCCTGGCGGGTCCGGCAAGAGACTGCTTCCGCGATTCCGGCAACCATCTCCACGCGAAAAACACGTTGATGATGCAGAGCACGGCGGCGATCAGGCCAGGAGCGGCCTGGCCGAAATGCGCTGCGGAGGAGCCGATGGCCGGGCCCACCATGACGCCGGCCGACGTGGCTGCGGATAGCCAGCCGAGCGCGCGCGCACGGTCCCCCGGGGCCACCGTATCCGCCACATACGCCTGGGCTACACCGGTGGTACCACCACCTGCTCCCTGCACAATCCGCGACAGATAGAGCAGCCAGACACTATCGGCCAGGCCGAAGACGACGTAGGCAGCCGCGGAGGCACTCAGCCCGATCAGAAGCGCAGGCCTGCGGCCGTACCGGTCGGAAACCCGTCCCCACAGCGGAGCCGCTACCAGCTGCGCAATCGAGTAGGAAGCGATCAGCTGCCCTACGATCTCGGGCGACGCGTTCAGCTGCAAGGCATAGAAGGGAAGCAAGGGGAGCACGATCATGAACCCGATCATGTCCACGAAGTTCACCCCGATGAGAACTGCCAGCCGGCGGAACTGGCTGGGAGACGCGAGCAACGGGTCCGTCATCCACCACTGCCCTGATCGGCGCCCAGCGCGAACACGGCCGCGCTAACGGCCATCAGCACGACGCCATACGCCGCGGCCACTCCTACATCGGATTGACGGAGGCTCGACAGAATCTCCAGTGAGATGGGACGCGTGTCGTACGTGTACAGCATGATCGACGTGACGAAGTCCCCGAAGGCGGTGACGAATGCCAGACTCGCTCCTGCCAGCAAGGCCGGCCGAAGCAGCGGCAGTGTTATCCGGCGCAGTGTTCGCCAGCGTCCCGCGCCCAACGTCGCGGCGGCTTCGTCTAGCGAAGGATCGAGTGCCCGGAAACCAGCCATGATGGCCCGGCTGGTGATCGGCAGGTTCCTGACGAGATATGCCAGCGGAAGGATCCACAACGTCCCCACCAGCACGAAACGACCCGCCATTGGCGCCCGGACGCTGAACGCGGTGGCGAGCGCAATGGCAAAGACGGTTCCGGGGACGGCCCATGGCAGGGCGAGCACTCCTTCCGTCAGCCCACGGGTTCGTACCCGGCGCCGCACCGAAAGAAGTCCCGCGGCGAGCGCGATGCCGACTGCGGCAATGGTCGATGCGCCGGCCAGCCATAAGCTGTTGAATAAGGGCCGCGCACGGACGGGGTCCTCGAACAGGGTCAAGTAATTGCGCCAGGTGTAGGCAGGTGGAAGCGGCTCGGTAGTCCAGGTGCCGAGCGGTACAAATGAGACGAGAAGGAGAGTCAAGTGCGGCAGCAGGAGCAGCATGGCGAGACCCCACCCGAGCAGACCAAGAGCCAGGCGTACACTGCGGCGCCGCACCCGCACCCGTGCTGGAGCCAGGCCTTTCCGTCCGCCTCCCGCGCTATCGAGCCCGCGTGGAACCCGCAGAAGCCACAAGGCGGCCAAGGCGATGAGAGTGAGAGAGACCGTCTCGACCATGGCGAGCTCGTCGTCGCCATTGAGCCGGGTTGCCACGATCTGCGTGGTCATGACCCGGAACCCGCCCCCGAAGATGTACGGGGCGCTGAATGAAGCGAGTGAGGTCAGGAACGTCAGCAGCGCCGCGCCGCCGAGCGCGGGGTACAGGAGCGGCAGGACGACGCGGCGGAAGGTGCGCCACCGCCCCCCACCGAGACTCGCCGCCGCCTCGAGCACGGATGCATCGAGGGATGCGAGACCCGCCCTGGTGAACAGGTAGAAATACACGTACATCGAATAGGCGTGGACGAGCAGGATGGCGCCCGCACCCTGGAG
>Ga0299913_10004804_pt1 | contig 11412 bp, 8 predicted proteins | sample RVTome_9_FD_201360 | JGI IMG/M metagenome (GOLD analysis project Ga0299913, IMG submission 201360) | Soil microbial communities from uranium-contaminated site in the Upper Colorado River Basin, Wyoming, United States - RVT155D38 (version 2) ... | reverse complement strand
GTGAGTCTTCCGCCGGTTACGAAGCCCCTGACGCGCCCGATAGATCGCAGCCTGGAGCGTGTCGATCGCCTGGAATCGCGCGCGCGCCGCGAAGCCAGGGAAGCGGAAGAGACAGTCGACGAGGCGGTGGAAGAAACTGTCGAGGATACCGGCGAGACTGCGGCTACCGTCCCCGGCGAAGCCGCGCAATCGGCGGAAGCCCTGCCCGGCACGGCGCTCGACACGGCAGGTACCTCGGCCGGCAGCGCCACGCAGGCTGTTGCTGGCGCTGCTGCAACTTTGCTTCGTCCGTTTGTCGGCGACGTCGATCCGTCGGGCTGGCCGATCGAGGAAAGGGTAGCAGTGAGCCTGCTCGATGATGGGGAACTCGCAACGCTGATCCGGTCGGGTGTCGATGTCCTGGCGCGCCGCGAGTTGCCCGGGCTCGGCCTGTCGCTCGTGACCGTCCGCGATGCGAATGCCTCCCGCCTCGTCAGCGACCTTCGCCGGGCACATCCGGATCTTACGGTCGACTTCAATCATGTCTACCGTTTCGCGTCCGAGCGTCCCGCTGACTCTCCGGCTATGGAAGCCGCGATCGTCGACAAAGGCGCCGGCGAAAGTACGTCGCTTCGCGTGGGCATGATCGATTCCGCGGTGCTCGATGGCCATATTTCCTTGCGCGACAGCCGCGTCATCAGCGAGGACTTCGCGGCCCACGAAGGTGACCGTCCGCTCGGACACGGCACCGCTGTCGCCTCGCTCATCGCGAGGAGCGCAGCCAGCGAGGCCGAGATTCATGCCGCCTCGGTCTTTTTTCAGGCACCGGGTTTTGCGCCGGGAGCGACGACTGAAAGCCTGATCGCCGCTCTGGACTGGCTCGTATCGCAGGACGTCCAGGTCATCAATATGAGCCTCGCAGGACCCGCCAACGAGTTACTCGAGGCGGCTCTCATCGCCGTCGCCGAGGCGCACAGCGTGGTCGTCGCTGCCGTCGGCAACAACGGCCCGTCGGGCGAGCCGCTCTTTCCGGCTGCCTACGAAGGCGTTATCGGAGTGACGGCGGTCGATCGGAAAGGGAAAGTCTTCCGTTACGCGAATCGCGGAGACCACGTCGCTTACGCCGCCCTGGGCGTCGACGTCAAAGTTGCGGACAGCGGTGGAAGCTGGCGCCTCGAATCCGGCACATCCATGGCGTCGCCGCACATTGCCGTCGTGGTCGCACGCTTGCGTCAGTCCCGCGATATCGGCCGCGATATGACAATAGGCAGCCTGATGAACGTGCTTACCGAGAGCGCTGAAGACCTCGGCAAAAAGGGGTTCGACCCGGTGTTCGGTCACGGACTCATAACCGAGCCGCCCCTGCTCGCATCCCGGCACTGAGCACGGTTGCCGTTCAGGGTGGAAATGTGGCGGTAAAACGTGCGTAAATTGCGCATCGGTGCGCGCAGAAGCCTGCGCGCTGCATACTGGAGAAGGTCGATGGTCAAGCTCAAACTTTCAGGCAGTCTGGTGTCGCACACGGACGATGTACCCGACCCGCGACGCCGGGCCCTGGTCGCATCCTTACTCGTCGGCGTCGCGGCCGCGCCCTTCAGCGGGCGCCTGCTCGCATCCGATGCGCGGCCGATCGAAGTCTGGACAGGACCTTCCTGCGGTTGTTGCAAGGACTGGGTGAAACATCTCGAGGAAAACGGCTTCGACGTCGTCAGTCACGAAGGTGGCAACACCGACGCGAGAGATCGACTCGGCATGCCGGTTCGCTACGGCTCGTGCCATACCGGAGAAATCCAGGGCTACGCCATCGAAGGTCACGTGCCGGCCGCCGACGTTCATCGGCTCGTCGAGGAAAAACCGGACGCGATCGGCATTTCGGTGCCGGCGATGCCTCGCGGCTCCCCCGGCATGGACGGCCCGGCCTACGGAAACGCGCGGGATCCCTACGATGTACTGCTCGTCGACCGCGACGGCAACGCAAGCGTCTTTCAGTCGTATCGATAAAATTCCGCGCGCCCGCAATGGCGGTCTAGAGATCTACTGCGCGGAGGCGCAACGAGTTGCCGATCACCGATACCGACGACAGGCTCATCGCCAGGCTCGCAATGACGGGGGACAACAGCAGACCGAATACCGGGTAAAGAACGCCCGCCGCAACCGGCACTCCCAGGGCGTTGTAGCCGAAGGCGAAGACCAGATTTTGCCGGATGTTGCTCATCGTGCGTCGCGACAAGCGAAGCGCCCGCGCAATACCGCGCAAGTCGCCCTTGACGAGCGTCACGCCCGCCGACTCCATGGCAACATCGGTCCCGGTTCCCATCGCGATACCGACGTCCGCCTGCGCCAGCGCCGGCGCATCGTTGACGCCGTCGCCGGCCATTGCGACTACCTGCCCTTCTTCCTGCAGCCGCCGGACGACGGCCGCCTTGTCCTGCGGCAGCACGTCTGCAACGACTTCGTCGACGCCAAGTGCGCGCCCAACGGCTTCGGCCGTCCGGACATCGTCGCCGGTCAACATCAGCACGCGAATCCCCGCCTTGCGGATCGCCTCGATGGCTGCCGGTGTCGTTTCCTTGATGGCATCGGCAACGATGAGCAGCCCGGCGGGCCGCCCGTCGATCGCTACGTAAATCGCCGTCGCTCCTTCGCGACGTTGCGCTTCCGCCAGTTTCTCAAGCTCCTCGACCGGCACGTCATGTCGTTGCATGAGCCGCAGGTTTCCAACCAGCACAATTCGTTCCGCCACCTTCCCCCACACACCGAGACCGGGATCCGAATCGAATTCGGCGGCATCGGACAGTTCATGCCCCCTGTCTCGCGCACCGTCGACAATCGCCCTCGCCAGGGGGTGCTCGCTCGCCGACTCGACGGAAGCGGCAGCGGTCAGTACTTCCTCCTCTGTGAAACCGCCCGCCGCAATGACCCGCCGCAGACCCGGCTTGCCCTCCGTGAGCGTACCGGTCTTGTCGAGGACAATGGTCGTCACTTTCTCGAGACGCTCGAGAGCCGCTGCGTCTTTGATCAGGACGCCTTCGTGAGCGCCGCGCCCGACCCCCACCATGATCGACATTGGCGTGGCAAGTCCGAGCGCACAGGGACAAGCGATGATCAATACGGACACGGCAACCAGCAGCGCGTGCGCCAGCGCCGGCGGTGGACCCACGAATGCCCAGACGATCGCCGCAACCACGGCAATGATCACGACGACGGGAACGAACCATGCGGCGACCCTGTCCACGAGCCGCTGCACCGGAGCGCGCGAGCGCTGTGCCTGCGCCACCATGTCCACGATCTGTGACAGCAGCGTATCGCCGCCTACGCGTTCGGCACGCATTACGAAGCTGCTGCTCCCGTTCGTGGTGCCTGCGGACAACCGCGCATCGACGCTTTTGCGGACGGGTTCGGGCTCCCCGGTCAGCATCGACTCATCGACATGACTCGCGCCTTCGATCACGATTCCATCGACGGGAATGTGCTCGCCGGGACGTACGCGCAGACGATCGCCCACCTGCACGTCGTCGAGCGGCACGTCGCGCTCCACACCGTTATCCTCCAGTCGATGCGCCGTTTTCGGAGCAAGTCGCAACAGCGCGCGGATTGCACCCGATGTTAGCGCTCGCGCTCGCAGCTCGAGGACCTGCCCCATCAGAACGAGCGTCACGATCACGGCAGCGGCTTCGAAGTACAACGGCGGCGCTCCGGACTCCTCGCGAAACGACGCCGGCAACAGGTCAGGCAGCAGGGTGGCGAAGACCGAGAACAGCCACGCAGCGCCCGTACCCAGTGCGATGAGCGTAAACATGTTCAGGTTTCGCGTCACGATCGATTGCCAGCCGCGCGCGAAGAACGGCCAGCCGCCCCACAGCACCACGGGCGTGGCGAGAATCAGCTGGGCCCACGCAACCCGCGCGTGTCCGAACGACAGCATCGGATCGAGGGCAGGCCACAATTCACCGAGCATCGACCACAGGAGCGGTACCGTCAGGGCCGCGCTGATCCAGAAGCGCCGGGTCATATCCTTGAGTTCTTCGTTCTCTCCCTCATCGGCGGTTGGCGCCAGCGGTTCCAGCGCCATGCCGCAGATCGGACAGGATCCCGGACCGTCCTGCCGGATTTCAGGATGCATGGGGCAGGTCCAGATCACGCCGGGACGCGGGGCTTCCTCCTCCGCTTCCGCCGGGAGCAGATACCCGTCGGGGTCGCGGGAAAACTTCTCGCGACAACCGGCGCTGCAGAAGAAATACGTCCTGCCGTGATGTGTGACCGATCGGGCGCTTTCGGGATCGACGCTCATACCACACACGGGATCCGTGACGGGCGCATCCCGCTCGCCGCCCGGTATCCGATCTCCTGCGTCGTGCGCGTCATGCGTTCCCATCGTATCCTCCCGAATCCATCAAATCCGGCAAGCCTACACCCTGGAGCCATGGCCTTGGTATAACCGCTTCCGACCGGCTATGCTCTCGTCAAGGACGAAGGACAGGAACTACATGAAGTTGATTATCGGTATCGCAGCGTTGCTGATCGCTGTCCTGATTTTCCTCAAAGTGCGGAGTCGTGGGCCCGTCCGCGCGGCAAACGACGACAAGGCAGGCCCGGCCGGCACCGCCAGGTCCAGCCGCGACTTTCATGCAGTGTCGATCCGGCCGGGCCTTTTCGCCTGCAAAGCTGCAAGGAACCTGGAAGGACAGCGCTTCCTTTCGGGCTCGGCGCCGCGCATTCCCCTGCCGGACTGCGATGCTCAAGACTGTACCTGTCGTTTTTCGCATCACGCCGACAGGCGAGCCGGTGACGACCGGCGAAGCCTGTATCGTTCATCGATAGGAATCGACATCAAGTCGCTTGGCGATGAAAAGCGCAACCGGGAACGGCGCGAAGACGACAGGGACGCAGACTAGAATGGCGCTGAATTATGAGGTAGAGGTTCCAACCTCAATGACCGGCGTCCGCCAGGTGGGCCTGGTAGGAGTCGAGCTGCTCTGAATACCGGGCTCGCTCGTCGATCAACAGGTAGATTTCCGACTCGAGTTGGCCAGTCCGCTCGGACAGATCCTTGAGATCGGCAAGCAGCAGGATTCTGTCCTCGGTGGCCGTTTCCTTATCGATAAGCGCGGCTTCCTTGCTGCGGATCGTTTCCTTGATTTCGTCGAGTTCCCGTTTCCTGGCATCTATCCGGTGAGTCGCGGAACTGACGTTCGAACGAAGATTGTAAAGATGGTAGCCCGAGTTGTATGCATCCAGAAATCGCGGCTCCATGTCGCTAGCGCATACTCCGTTGTAACGTCCGCCGCTCTCCCCGAGACTGAAGCCGCGTGAAGGCTGACAGAACGTCTGCAGCCCTTCGTCGCGACCCGCCTGATACGCACGAAGGTCAGGCGATACGCCGTGCCTGGCACAGGCCTTGCGATGATCGCCGAGTCTCTCCTCCGTGTAGCCACGTGATCCATCCTCGAAGCCAATGGTATGCCAGTCGCTCATCAGGCATTCGTCCGCGTTCATGGAAGCACAGCCGTTCAACACGAGCAGTGCGGCGAGACTCGTTCCAGCCAACCTGAGTTTCATGACCATCTCCATCGAGGTGACGGGCGCCGCAGGGCGGCGCCCGCATGTTCAGACACCTTAACAGCCGCGTGACGGAGATCGCCGTGACCGCGATCACATGCGGAAAAAGCGTGGATCGGCGATGGTTACAGCGGCTGCAGGCGTTCGGGCAGGCGGTTCGTCTCCAGAACCGCGCTCAAGTCGTCGGCCAGTTCGGCGCAGGCGTTGACGATCGACCGCCATGTGCGAATTCGTTCCTCGCGCGCCAGCCGCACGAAATCGGTTCTGTCCGGTATCCTCCCGCCCGGCAGGCGAGCCACGAACGCCGGCGAGGGACAGATCAGAATCGTACGATCGGTATGCATCGGATTCAGCCGGCGCCAGCGCAGTCGTTTGTCGAACCAGCCCGGAATCAGCTGTTCGAAGAAGTGCGGGTAGAGGGTCAGCCGATCCGGCTCCGTGAGCGGCAGGTCCAGGTGATAGTCGATCACGCCGCCGTCGCGGTATATGCCGGGAGGTGCCCCGTCGATGTCCCGCACGCCGGTCAACACCATCGGAATCGAGCCCGATGCCACGATCGCATCCTCGACGTTCCGGTGTGTCAGCATGACACGTTCCAGCGGAAAGCCCGTTGCGTTGTAGAACGGCGGCAAGTCCCGGGGGTCGTAGAAAAGTCCGCGCCGGAAGAACAGGCCCAGTGTACGCCTGCTGAACGCGTTCGCGCACGCGGCCGCGACAAGCGCGGAACCAAGCACCGGCTTCCACTCGCTCGAGGTCAGGCGGCCGCAACGCACGGTGAGGATGTGCATGCGAATGAAGGGATGAGACACGATATCCGATGCGCCCTGCCCGCCGAGGATTGCCCTCAGTATTTCGCGGCTTTTCAGACTGATCTCGCCCGCGGTCGGCTTCGCACTGTAGGTCTGGTCGATGTAGGCGTCCTCGAAACGATTCAGTGCATCAAGTGGCGCCGCTTGCGCGTAACATGCGAAGCGCCAGGCCCCGATCGACGAACCCGCAAGGTGCACCGGGCCCGCGAGTCTCGGAAGAACGTGCTCGATGATGACGCGATCGAGCTGACTCAATACGAGCCATTTTGGCCCACCCGAGGCGCCGGCGATCGTGCCGATCCGCTCCGGTGAAAAGCCCCTCTTCCGGATCTCCGCGTACGCAGCAGGCCCTGCTTTGAACAGCAACGGCGCATTATGTTTAGCGGCTGTTAACACTTATTTGAACCCCCGCACACTCCGTCCTTCCTCCCTGACCGGAATTATCGCAGCCGACAGTGTCAAAAGGTCTTGGAACCAATGGCACTCGGTTAGCGCGGATCGCCCGCCCCAAGGGCGATAATCCCTTAACCTGAGGGCCATTGGCCTTAGTATAATCTGCGTCAGCGGAGCGCGTTCCCGAACTGGCAAGACTACGACTCCCTCATAGGCCGTGGCTGGATTTATGACTCATTCCCTGCGCATCCCTACGCTCGCGATTGTCGGAACGTTGCTCGCCGCAGGCGCCGCCTCTGCGCACAAGGGAGCAGGCGAAGCGCTTTTCGTCGCCCGGGATGGCGTCGACCAGGGTCGTTGCCTGGACGAATCCGCGCCCTGTCGCTCTCTTTCTTACGCGCTGTCGGTCGCCGGAAAGGGAGCGGAAATTCGCATCGCGGAAGGTACTTATGCGATCGAGGATCCGGAAGACCTGTTTCATGTCGTGAGCGGCATGATCGAGGTCAGCGGCGGCTTCACGCGAAACCGTACCCGGTTCGCGGAACGACGAGGCGTCACGACACTGACCGGCGTACCCCCGCAATTCCGTCAGAAGTTCAGGGATCGTGGCTTCAATGTAGTGTCCGACCGGAAAGCCATCGAAGGTCCAAAAGCCGCTGAAGCGGAAAAACTGGTCGCGCTGCACGCCCGGCTCAAATCCGGCGCGTCTACAGGTCCCTGCACTGGCGGCATGGCGGGTGACCTCGCCTGCGAATCGGTGGACCTGCTTGCACACTTTTCGTTCGCGGATCTCAGCGCCGCACCCGCATCCGCAACGGACGTCTGGGGTTTCGTGGACCTGAACACGGGACGCGAGTATGCGATCGTCGGCTACAACATCGGGACCGCGGTCATCGACGTGACCGACCCGGAAAATCCGCTTGAAGTCGGCTTTATAGACGGTCAGTCCGCGTTCTGGCGAGACATAAAGGTATATCAGCTTTACGACAGCACGAGCGAGCGCTGGCGCGCCTACGCGTATGTTACGACGGACGGGTCAACTGACGGCCTGTTCGTGATCGACATGAGCGACCTGCCCCACTCGGTTCGAAAGACGAACTACGCCAGCGATTTTACCGCCGCGCACAACGTTTATGCCGCCGGAACCGACTACAGCACCGGCATTGCCCTGACGCCCGAAGCGCCGTCGCTGGCAATCTCCGGCTCGAGTCTGGGCGGCGGACAGTTCCGGGCGTATTCGCTGGAAAACCCGGCCTCGCCTGCCTTTGTCGCCGGCGCGACCACCTTCGACTACATGCACGATGCCGCGTCCCTCATCATCACCGACAGCCGCAAGGACACACAGTGCGACAACGGGGGCGATTGGTGCCACGTACTTCTCGACTTCAACGAAAGTACCTTCGACGTGTGGGACATTACGGAGGTGGCAACTCCCCTCCGATTGAGCCGAACGCCATACGTGGGCTCCGCCTACGTCCATTCCGGTTGGTGGTCGGAGGACAGGCAGTACGTATTCGTGCACGACGAACTGGACGAGCAGGATTTCGGACTGAACACGACAGTACGCGTGTTTTCGATTGCCGACTTGCGAAATCCGCAACTCGCGGGCGAGTGGCGTGGCACGACCCGGGCAATCGATCACAACGGCTTCGTTCGAGGCAACCGGTACTACATGTCGAACTACTCACGCGGACTGACGGTACTGGATATCACGGACCCGGCCAACCCGGAGGAGGTCGGATCGCTGGACACCTACCCGTTCTCCGACAACACCGGTTTCGTGGGAGCGTGGGGCGCGTATCCTTTTTACTTCAGTGGCACGATCGCCCTGAGCGACATCGATACCGGCCTGTATCTCGCGCGAGATCGCAGTATCGAAGTGCCTGAGGGGCGCTTTTCTTTCGCGGCGCCCTCTTACGCTGCAGAGGAAAGCGAGACTGCAGCACTCGTGGTGCAACGAACGGGCGGATCGAGCGGCAGCGTAAGCGTTGGCTTCGAAGTCGTACATGCTACGGCGGACGCCGCCGACCACCAGCTTCAGACCGGGACCCTCGACTGGCCGGAAGGCGATGCCGGAGTGCGCACTATCGACCTGATACCGACCAACGATGGCATTGTGGAAGGGGTCGAGCACCTTCTCGTTCGACTGGTCAACCCGACCGGCGGCGCAGCCCTCGACAGCCCCAATGTGGCACAGGTTTTCCTGAGCGATCCCGCCGCGAACCCGGAAATCGGGTTCTTTTCCGACTCGATCACGACGGCCGAGCGCGGCTTTGCCACGGCGGTAATCGTGCTGCAGAGACACGGCAGCGCGGTGAGTGCGGCCAGCGTCGACTTTGCGATTTCAGGCGGCGATGCTACGGCGGACACCGATTTCATCGGCCAGACTTCGGGGACGATCAGCTGGAGTGCCGGAGACGGCGCCCCGAAGAACCTGCTGTTCAGTATCGTCGACGACGGTAGCATGGAAGACACGGAGTTCTTCGATGTCACGTTGACGAATGTTACGGGCGCCGCCGTTCGCGGCTCGACGACAGCTACGGTCGAGATACAGAACGGACGAGGCATCAACGTTGCGCCAAACGCCTTGGCCGGCGCCAGCCAGACCGTTGTCGGTGGTGCGCTCGTAACGCTCGATGGCGGGCAATCGAACGATCCGGACGGAGACAACCTGACATTCGAGTGGGAGCAGACGAGCGGTACTCCGGTTACTCTGAGCGACACAGCCGGCGCCGTGACGCAGTTTACGGCGCCCACCGCGAGCTCGGATGCGATGCTTCAGTTTCGTCTGACCGTCACCGACCCTTCCAGCCTGAGCGACTCCGCGACGACCACCGTGACGGTCACCAGGGCCGCCTCCGGAGACGGGTCGGGGGGCGGCGCCATCTCCGCGCCGTTCATCTTCTTTTGCCTGACAGCGTTTGCCTTTCGGGCAAGCCGCATCAAGCGAACGTATCGAAAGGATGTCGCCTGACGATGGTCTGCTCGCGATCCGGGCCGGTCGAGATGATATCGAGCGGCACACCTGCGAGTTCCTGGATGCGCTCGAGATATCCGCGTGCGTTTGGCGGCAGCTGACCGTAGTCTGTTATGCCGACAGTCGATCCCGTCCATCCCGGCATGTCCTCGTAAATCGGCCGACATTCGGCGAGACGATCGATCACGCTCGCAAGGCTTGCCACCGGCTTCCCGTCCAGCTGGTAGCCGACACAGATCCTGATGGTTTCCAGGCCATCCAGCACATCGAGCTTGGTCACGCACAGACCCGACACGCTGCTGTTTACGATGGAGCCCTTCAGGGCTACCGCATCGAACCAGCCGCACCGCCGCGGCCGTCCGGTGGTGGCGCCGAACTCCGCACCGACGGTCGCCAGATGCTCGCCCTGGTCGTCGAACAGTTCGGTGGGAAAAGGCCCGGCGCCGACGCGTGTCGTATACGCCTTGACGATACCCAGCACGTATCCGAGTTGCCGTGGGCCAAGTCCGGTACCGGTGCTCGCGGCGGCCGCCACGGTATTCGACGACGTGACGAACGGGTAGGTCCCGTGGTCGATATCCAGAAAAGCGCCCTGGGCTCCTTCGAAAAGGATGCTCTGCCCCGCCTCTGACAGCCCCAGCAGAATTTGCGTCACGTCAGCGACAATCGGTGCAATCACTTCCGCCTCGGCCAAAGCCGCGTCGAGCGTCTGGGCGAAACTGACAGGCTCCGCGCGAAAATAGTTGCGCAGCAGAAAATTGTGAAAATCCATGACTTCGCCGAGCTTGGCGGCGAACTTCTCGCGCGCGAAGAGATCGGCGACTCTCAAGGCCCGGCGCGATACCTTGTCTTCGTATGCCGGCCCTATGCCGCGGCCGGTCGTGCCGATGGCGGCAGCTCCCCGCGATTTTTCGCGCGCGATATCGAGTGCAACGTGGGAAGGAAGAATGAGGGGACAACCCGGGCTAAGCTTCAGCCGTTCGAACACCGGCACGCCGTTCTGCGTCAGGGCTTCGGCTTCGGCAATCAGTGCCTTCAGCGAGACGACGACGCCGTTGCCGATCAGGCACCGGACGCCATCGCGCAGGATTCCGGAAGGAATGAGGTGCAAAACCGTTTTCCTGCCGCCGATCACCAGCGTGTGTCCCGCGTTGTGGCCACCCTGAAAGCGAACCACCGCGGCCGCCTTGTCGGTCAGCAGGTCGACGATCTTGCCCTTGCCCTCGTCGCCCCATTGCGTGCCGATGACGACTACGTTGTTGCCCATCTCAGTTTTTATCCTCGCACGATGAACAGCAGCAACAGCCCCGAGCCCATGGCGATCAGACCCACCGCACGCAGGTTGTTGTCACTGAGTCTGGAAATCTGCTCGACGGCGCGCCGAAACCGGTTCGGCCCGATGAACGGAATCATACCCTCGATAATCAGGTACAGCGCAAACGCTGTCAGGATATCCTGCCACATGGCGCTCAGGCCGATTGCTGCACACGCAGGAGCGGGTTCTCGAATGTCCCTGACGTTCCCGGGCGCGGCGCGTTGGGCAATCTACTCGCCGCCATCCGACTCGTTGAGATAGCGGAAGAACTCGTTGTCCGGCTGGATCACGAGGATGTCGCCGGGCCGGCCCACCGACTGCCGATACGCGTCAATGCTTCTGTAGAAAGTGTAGAACTCCGGATCCTTGTTGTAAGCCGC
>Ga0299913_10004803_pt1 | contig 11413 bp, 11 predicted proteins | sample RVTome_9_FD_201360 | JGI IMG/M metagenome (GOLD analysis project Ga0299913, IMG submission 201360) | Soil microbial communities from uranium-contaminated site in the Upper Colorado River Basin, Wyoming, United States - RVT155D38 (version 2) ... | reverse complement strand
CAGGCTTCCAACCGTTTGTCCGACCGTTCTGTGCCGCCACTGCCCGGGTCGCGCAGGCGAACGGAGGTCCGTTTGAACGCTACCTCCCGCCCACTGGCGATGCCACCTCCTCGAGTGCTTCGTCCATCACGGCCAGCACGTCGTCGGCCTGGGTCTTCGTGAGCACCAGCGGCGGCGCGAGGCGCAGCGCGTTCCTGCCGGCGCCGAGCACGAGCACGCCGCGCCTGAACATCGCCTGCACGAGCGCGTTGCGCTCCTCGATGGCCCGTTCCTTGGTCGTGCGGTTCCGCACGAGCTCGATCCCGATCATCAGGCCCCGGCCGCGGACGTCGCCGACGATATCGAACTTGTCCTGGAGCTCGCGGATGCCGTTCATCAGGTGCTCACCGACGCTCGCAGCATTCGCGATCAGCTGATCCTTGAGCAGCTTGATCGTGGCGTTGGCCGCAGCGCAGGACACAGGATTCCCGCCGAACGTGCTGGCATGCGCCCCGGGGGGCCAGCTCATGACGTCGGCCCGCGCGCACATCACGCCAAGCGGCAGGCCGGAGGCAATTCCCTTTGCGATGTTGACGATGTCGCCCTTCAGGCCGAAGTGCTCCGAGGCGAACATCCTGCCCGTACGACCCATTCCCGACTGCACCTCGTCGATCACGAGCAGCATGCCGTGCCTGGCCGTGAGCTCCCGCAGGCTCTGCAGGAACGCCGGAGGAGGCACGATGTAGCCTCCTTCGCCTTGGATGGGCTCGACCACGATGGCGGCGATCTCGTCTGGAGAGACGAGATGGGTGAAGAGCTGGTCCTCGATGAACGAGAGGCTCTGCGCCGCGGCGTGGTCGGGACTCGACGCGCGATACGGATCGGGATACGGCGCGTGATAGACGCCGGGCATGAAGGGGCCGAAGCCGCGCCGCTGGACCGCCTTGCTGGCGGTCAGCGCAAGCGCGCCCAGCGAGCGCCCGTGGAACGCCCCGAGGAACGCGATGACGCCCTGACGCTTCGTGTAATACCGCGACAGCTTGACGGCGCCTTCGGTCGTTTCCGTCCCCGAGTTCGCGAAAAACGTTCGCACGTCCCCGTCGATGGGCGCGATTGACGCCAGCTCCTCCGCGAGCCGCACCTGCGGCTCGTAGTAGAAGTCGGTGCCCGACATGTGAATGAACTTCTGCGCCTGCTCGATGATGGCCTTCACGACGTCGGGATGGGACACACCCGTCGAGTTCACCGCGATCCCGGCCGCACAGTCGAGGAACCGGTTTCCATCGACGTCTTCGACGACCGCCCCCAGCCCCCTGGCAATGACGAACGGATAATCGCGCGTGTACGACGGTGACACGTATTTTCTGTCGCGATCGATCAGAGCCTTGGCCTTCGGGCCTGGCAAGGGGGTCTTGATGTCGGGTGCGTTCATGAATTGTCCTGAGTGATGACGCTGACAGCTGACAACTGATAGCTGAGAGCAGCTTTATTTACGCTTCCACCGTGTCACCGACCCTGTATCTTCGAGGGCGATCCCTCGCGCGTCGAGGTCCAGCCGGATGCGGTCGGCCTCCCCGAAGTTGCGCGCGAGCCTGGCCGCCCGGCGGGCGGCAATCAACTGCTCGATCTCGTCGACGGGGACCGGCGGCCGTTCGTCTTCCGTCCGGCGGAGCGACAGGATGCCGAGCACGCGATCGAATTTCTCGAACGTGCCGCGCACCCCGGCGGCATCGGTCTTCGACAGGCTGCCGGCATCGATCAATGAGTTCAGGGCACGCACCAGGTCGAACACCTCGCCCAGAGCACCCGAGGTATTGAGATCGGCCGAGATGTACTTTCCGAAGGCCTCGCGGGATTCCTGCAGCCGCTCTTCCACTTCAGGGTTCGGTGGTCCTTCGGACACGGAGTCCAGCCTGGCCAGGAAATCCGTCAAACGCTTCAACGCTTCCTCGGCCTGCGCCATTGCAGTCCACGAGAACTTCAATTGCTTGCGGTAATGGACGCCGATGTACAGGAAGCGGAGCGCAGACGGCCTGAACCCGTGCTCGATGACGTCCTCCAGGTTGTAGACATTGCCGAGCGACTTCGACATCTTGTCGGCGCGGCCCGGCTCCTCCTCGATCATGAGGTGTTCGACGTGCACCCAGAACCTCGAAAACACTTTCCCGGTCGCACCCTCGCTCTGTGCGATCTCGTTCTCGTGGTGCGGGAAGATCAGATCGACGCCTCCTGCGTGGATGTCGATCGGCGGCTCCCCGAGGAGGCGCAGCGCCATGGCCGAGCACTCGATGTGCCAGCCAGGACGCCCCGGACCGATGCCAGGATCCCAGGTGGGCTCGCCGGGGCGGGTGGCCTTCCAGAGGACGAAATCCCTCGCGTCCTCCTTGTCGTACTTGTCGGTATCGACGCGCGCGCCGCTCTTGATGCCGGCGTGATCGAGGCGCGCGAGCTTCCCGTAATCGGGCAGCGTGGAGATTTTGAAGTAGATCGAGCCGTCGCTGCGATAGGTGTGCCCGCGCTCCTCGAGCGCGCGGATCGTGGCGCCCATCGCGTCGATGTTCTCTGGGTCGGTCGCGCGCGGGTTCTCCTCGGCCGGCTCGAGCCCGAGCGCGGCGGCATCGCTCCTGTACGCCTCGATGTAGCGCTCGGTGTATTCACGCAGCGGAACGCCAGCCTTCTGCGATTCGAGGATCGTCCGATCGTCGACGTCGGTGAAGTTGCTGACCTGCCGCATCCCGAATCCCGCCTCGTACTTCAGCGCGCGGCGGAGGACGTCGAGCGCCACGAACGTGCGGAAATTGCCGATGTGCCCGCGCGCGTAAACCGTGAGGCCGCACGTGTACATCCGTACCACGTTGTCGCGCGACGGCGCGAACTCCTCCTCACGACGGGTCAGGGTGTTGTAAAGGCGCATCACGGGCAGCGGTTGGCGGACGGTCGGTCCGGACAGGCAACGCCCGGAGGCGTCATGCAGGCAGCGCGCAGCGCGCTTCCGACGAGCGGCCGTCGCAGCGCGCGCGAATCAGCAGCTCCCGATCGACTTCGCTGAACTCGAACGTGATCTCTCCCTGGGTGCCGGCCGGCGCGACACGCTCGGCAAGCGCCTCCAGCGTGGCGCCGACCGATTCGGCATCGGGCAGGTCGCTGCCCAGATGCGCCGCGATCTTCGTGGCAACGTCGCTGGCCACCCTGCGCAACCCACCCTGAGCCGGGACCGACAGGCGCAGAATGAGCGTGCGGGTATCGGGGCCGTGCCCCGGACGTTCCGACATCATTGTAGATTCTACAGCGAAATGCGATCGAACAGCCGGCGCGCGCTCCGGCAATCCGCCTCGATCTGGGCGCGCAGCGCGTCGACGTCGGGAAAGGTACGCTCGTCGCGCATGCGCTGCACGAACGCCAGCCGCAGGGACCGATCGTAGAGATCCCTGTCCACGTCGAACACGTGCGTCTCAATCGTCATCCCGCCCCCGTCCCCGAACGTCGGACGCGTACCGATGTTGGTGATGGCCGGGTGCACCACACTGTCGATCATGGCCGTCGTGGCGTAGACCCCGGCCGGTGGCAGCAGCTCGTTCCCGGTCGCGAGGTTCGCGGTCGGACACCCCAGGCCACGGCCGCGTCCGGCGCCACGCACGACGGTGGCATCGATAAAATAGTGATGTCCGAGCAATGCCCCGGCCTCGTCCACCCGTCCTTCCGACACGAGCCGGCGAATGCGCGTGCTGCTGACGACGAAGTCCTTGTAGCGGATCGGATCGATCTTCTCGGCCCGGAACCCGTAGCGGGCGCCCAGCGTGCGCAGGACCGAGAACGTGCCGGCCCTGTCGTGCCCGAACAGGAAGTTCGCGCCGACCCACACTTCGCTGACGTGCAGCCATTCCACGAGAACCGTGCGCACGAACGTCTCGGGATCCCACAACGACAGCTCGCGGGTGAAGCGGACGACCGCCACTCCCTGCATGCCGGAACGTGCCAGAGCTTCGAGCTTCTGCTCCTTCGTCATCAGGAGCGGCGGCGCCTTGTCGGGCCTCAGCACGCGCGGCGGATGGGGATCGAAGGTCATGGCCGCCGGCGTGCCCCCGCGCTCGCCCGCACGTCGCCGCACGCGGTCGATGATCTTCATGTGGCCCCGATGCAGGCCGTCGAAGTTCCCCAGCGCCAGCACGGGCTGGTTCCACCTGGGCTGGCCATCCTCGGGGTAATGAAGGGTGATCATCTCAGTCTTCGGTCATGGTGTCCGTCGCGGCGATCAGCGCAGCCGTCTCGCCCCGACCTTCCGGATCGCGAGTTGCGGACCAGGCCACGGACCAGGGACTACGATCGACATTCAACAACCAACCCATCATAGGCCAGCTCCATACCAGCGGGCAGACGGGCGCACGTGGCGGCGTGCCGGAGGTCGTGACACATATGTGTGAAATACGTGCGCCGTGCCGACAGACGGCGTGCGACGTCTACCGCTTCGCCGAGCGAGAAATGCGTCGGATGCGCGCGGTCGCGCAGCGCGTCGAGGACCAGCACGTCGAGCTCCTCGAGCAGGGGCATTGACGAGTCCGGAATGTGGCTGCAGTCGGTCAGATAGGCGAAGCCGCCTACGCGAAGGCCGAGGATCGGACGTGAACCGTGCATGATCGGGACAGGGATGAACTCCGAGCGCCCGATACAGAAGGGGCCGGCGATGGTGAACGTCTCGAGCTGCGGCAGTCCGCCGCCCTTCGGTGTGGCCGGGTCGAAGATGTAGGCGAACATCTTCCTGATGTCGGCGACGGTCTCGTGATCGGCGAGGCAGGCCATGGGTGCGCGCTGCAGGTGGTTGTAGCGGCGGATCTCGTCGAGTCCCAGGATGTGGTCGGCGTGGCCGTGCGTGAACACGATCGCGTCGATGCGCCTGAGGTCGTGGGCCAGGGCCTGGGCGCGCAGATCCGGTCCCGCATCCACAAGCACCCGGACGCCATCGTCCCCCTCGAGGAAGATGGACGGACGGAGACGGCGGTCCCGCGGATCGCCGGAGCGACAGGTGCCGCAGTCGCAGCCGATCATCGGCACACCGTGAGACGTGCCAGTACCGAGGAATGTGATGTTCACTGGAGCGGAAGATGCGGGGGCGAGAGTCGAGGTGGTCAGGGCTCGATGATTCTCTTCTCCCCTTCCTGGGCCTGCACGAAGCGCAGCCGGAGTTCGTACAACAGGCCGTCGACGAGCCGCTCTTCCTCGGGGATCAGATTGCCGCGGGTCTTCTGCTGCAGCATCGCCAGCACGTCGATGATTCGAGCGGCCGCTTCGAGATCCGGCTCACTCTTCCGGCCGGTCGCCGGATCCGCGATGTCGCCGAAATGCAGGGCCGCCGTGGTCGCCAGCGAGATGACGAACCCGGAAAACGTCAGGTCGGACGAATCCGAAGTGTCCACCACCGAATGCTAGCATAGTCGCGCAATGCCGAAGAGAGCCCCGAAACGTCTCGCCGCGAAGCCACGGCGTCGCGCAAAGCCCACCAAAAGACTCGCCGGCGCGCGTGAACCCGCCAGCTCCGCAGCGGCTGCCGGACGCGAGTTCCAGAAGCTCGTCGCAATCATGCAGCGATTGCGAGGCCCGGACGGCTGCCCGTGGGACCGCGAGCAGACCCTCGCCTCGCTCCGCCCCTTCGTGCTCGAAGAGACCTACGAAGTGCTCCAGGCGATCGACGCCGCCGACCATGACGCACTGCGAGGGGAGATCGGCGACTTCGTGTTCGAAGGGGTGTTCCTGGCGCAGGTCGAAGCCGACGAGGGACGCTTCACCGTCGCCGATTCGCTGCGCGCCATCAACGACAAGCTGGTTCGGCGCCATCCGCACGTGTTTGGCACGAGACGCGTCCGCACACCCGGACAGGTGCTGGAGCAGTGGGAACAGATCAAAGCCCGCGAGCAGGAGTCCTCCGGACAGCGGAAGGCCGTGCTCGGTGGCCTGCCGACGGCGCTGCCCGCGCTCCTCGGCACGCACGAGATCGGCACCCGCGTCGCCGCAGTGGGCTTCGACTGGGCGCAGACCCGTGATGTCGTCAGCAAGATCAGGGAAGAGATCGCGGAAATCGAGCACGCGCTCGAGGGCGAAGGACGGGAGCGGGTCGAGGAAGAGGTGGGCGACCTTCTGTTCTCGATTGCCAACCTGGCCCGTAAGCTCGGCGTCGAACCGGAATCGGCGCTGCGGAAAGCCAACGCCAAGTTCAGGACGCGTTTCGCCGCCCTCGAACGCCACCTCGAAGCGCGCGGCCGCTCCGTCCACGATGCCTCGCTCGACGAGATGGAAGCCGCCTGGGTCGCAATCAAGTAGGGGCGGCTCGTGAGCCGCCCTCCCAGGTTCGAGAAGCTCTCCTACCCGAACCCGATTATCACGACTCACACAGATCACGACGCCCCACGTTTTCACGACCCCCACGATGACACGATGAGCACGATGGCATTCACATAGCGATTCGCTTCAGACCCGCCTTCAAAACCGGTGAGTTGAAGTTCATCAACAGGCCGACACGAATGCTCGTCGTCTTCAGGTAGGATCAGACTTGAGCCTCATGCAGAGGTTTCAGTTTCGGAACAGCCTTTACTTCTACCAACACGACACGCTCGACAATCAAGTCGATGCGCTGGCCCGGAATGCGCCAAGAACGGTAGACCACCTCGATTGGCTTTTCTGCTTCGAAGCAGATGCCTCGAGAATCGAGCTCGAGGGCATAGGCCCGTTGGTAGATCACCTCCTTGAACCCGGGACCCAGCTCGCGGTGAACCGCAAGACCAGCCCCGATACAGCTGGTGACGATGGCTTCCTGCTCGGGTGACAGTAGTGGATCGTGCTTGACGTACATCGGCGTGTCCTTTCAATCCATCGTGCTCATCGTGCCATCGTGAACATCGTGCGAGCGCGTATCCTCGTGCCAGCGAAAAGCTGTGACCGTCGTGATCGTCGCGATCGCTGTGTGCCGTGTCATCGTGCTCATCGTGTCATCGTGAACATGGTGCGACCCCGTGTTCTCGTACCCGCGAACCGTCGTGATCGTCGCGATCGTCGCGATCGTTGTGTGCCGTGTCATCGTGCTCATCGTGTCATCGTGAACATCGTGCGAGCCCGTGTTCTCATGCCCGCGAACCGTGGTGATCGCTGTGGTCGCCGTTGTCGTCATGGTGCCGTGCGATCGTGGTCCTCGGGCCATCGCGAACATCGTGCGAGCCCACGTCCTCGTGCCCATCGTGTGAGCCCGTGTTCTCGTGCCTCCGGGCTCCTCGCTGGTGTGCGACCTGATCGATCGGAAACGGCCTTTCAGGACCTCATGGACTGATCGTCAGACGCTTCCCGGTCCACCCTCTGATTTCCACCGACCGGCCGTCCGTATCGAGAATCACCGCGCCATCCTCGCCCGTCGAGAACAGGGCAGCGCCGGCCTGGCGGAAGCGGGAGACGACTGCCGGCGCGGGATGGCCGAAGCGGTTGTTGCGGCCGGCGCTGAAGATCACGACCGCGGGCCTGGCCTCGGACACGAACGCCGGAGTGCTGGAGGACGCGCTTCCGTGATGGGCGGCTTTCAGCACTACGATCGCCGTGCGGCTGAAGTGCGTCAGGGCCGACGGCTCCCCCTCCCGCCCGATGTCCCCCGGCAGGACGATCGCAACGTCGCCAAGGCGGATCAGCAGGGCCACCGAGTCTTCGTTCCGCACTCGCTGACGCTCCCAGTCAGGCAGCGGCGGATGGACGACGGTGAGGTGGACACGGCCGAGGCGCAGCGCGTCTCCGGCCTGCACTGTTCGCCATTCGGCGCGGAGGCGGTCGGCGGCCTCGGCCAGAGCCGTCAGGTGCGGATGCGGCGGCACGGGCACGCCTTCCCATACCGCACGCGGACGGAACAGACGGACAACCGCAGGGGCGCCGCCAATGTGATCGGGATCGCCGTGCGTCACGAGGAATGTATCGAGCCGCCGGACTCCGAGTGCGCGCAGCGCCGGCGCGACAACGCGTTCGCCGATGTCGAAGCGTGAGCCCTGACCTGAATCCGCGTCCTGAAGCGCCGGGATGGGAAACCCTCCGGCATCCACGAGCATTGCCCTTCCATCGGGCAGCAGGACCGCCGTCGCGTCACCCTGACCGACATCGAGAAACGCCACGCGCAGCGTACCCGGCGGCGGTGGTCGCAGGCCGTCCCGCGAGGTTGCCCACCCGCCGAAGGCGATGCACCCGCCCGCCGCGGCCGCGATCAACGCTCCGGCCCGAGCGAAGCGCGTTGAGGCCAGCGCTGTCGCGAGGGCTGCGTAGTACAGAGTGACCAGCCACCATGCGGGCGGCAGCACGTCGCGCGTGAGCCATGGCGCAACCTCCACGAACCGCGCGGACTCCACGAGCCCCGTGGCCGCCAGATGGACGATGTATCCGCACCCGCGGGCGACGCGCTCGTCGAACGGCACGCTTGCCAGCGCCATCAGCGAACCCGCCTGCACGATGGACATCAGCGGAATGGCGGCGAAGTTGAGGAGGAGCCCTGCCATCGTGATGCGCGAGAAGTACGCCGCGCCCACCGGGGCGAGCATCACCTCAGCCGCGGCGCTTGCGGCGAACAGTCCCGCCACCGCACGCAGCACCCGACGCGCCCCCCGGAAGGGAGCGGACAACCGGGGAACACAGACAAGGATCCCCAGCGTGGCGCCGAACGACAGGATGAAGCCCGGATCGAAGGCGGTGACCGGCGATGCGGCAATGGCCAGCGCGGCGGCCACCGCGAGGACATTGATGGCAGGTCCTGCCAGATCGAGCAGCCGGCCAGCGAGATAAATCGTGGCGGCGGTGATCGCGCGGTCGACTGAGGGCGCCGGCGCGGTGAGGCTTCCGTAGAAGAGCAGCACCACGATCGTTGCCCCGGCCGCGGCCCGCGACGGGATCCGCAGGATGCGGAAGACCACCAGCAGGATGATCGTCAGGATCGCGATGTTGCCGCCGGAGATCGCGATCACGTGGTACGTCCCCGCTTCCTGCAGCCGCCGCTCGTCGTCTTTGTCGAGGCCGGTCCGGTCACCGAGGAGAATGGCCGTCGCTATCCCGCCCGAGCGGGGCCTCCACCTCCCCACGACGTCGGCGAGAGTCCTGCGCACCCACACCCGGCAGGCGGCGGCGGATTCCGCGAGAAGCGACCCGCGCGCGACGATCTCGACAAGAGCCCCGCTCTTGACCGATCCGACGAGCACGAAGCCGCGGCGCGCAAGAGACCGCCTGTCGTCCGGCACTCCGGGATTCACGTAGACGGCGGGCTCGCGGAGCGACGCCGTCAGGCGAATCCTCCGGCCGGCGCGCCACGCGTCCATACGCGCCGCCGCGAGGGTTCCGGCCACGCTCAGCCGTACGCCGCCCCTGCGCGAGGGGGCGCGGTCGAGTTCCTCCCCCTCCGCAGCGGCTCTCGACACGGCCACGGCCAGCGACACTCCGAACGCGCTGGTCGCCGCGTCCTCGAGAAGGATGCCTTCGAGTACGACGGGCAGGCTCCGCGCCGAACGGCTGGACTCGAACCACTGGAGCAGCGAGGGGGAGTACGCCCGGTGCGCCGCGCTGGCGCCCACCGACAGCCCCGCGGAGAGCGAGCCGGCCACGAGGCACGCCGCGCATTCCGCGCTTCCACCGCCGCCGCGCGCAGCAAGGCCGGCCAGCAGCGCGATGAGGGCGCCGGCTGCCCCGCACAGCGGAAGATGATCGAGGGTGAAGAAGTGGAGTCCTGCTGCGCATCCGGCCAGGAGCGGGAGCGCAATCAGGGAGCACGGCGCACGCATACGGCGCGGACCATGCAAGAGGGCCGACCACGGGTCGCGTGATTATCTGCCGCGATTTACGCGCGCAACGCCAGGCCGCCGCGCAGAATCCGCACGCTCAGGACGCACCACCGGTCGCAATTTTCGAATGGTAGTCCTGCAGCGCGCGAACGGTGAGGCCTTCGGAGTGCATCGCCCGGATGGCGTTGACCGCCGCCGCCGCGCCGGTCAGCGTCGTAATCGCGGGGACGCCGTGCATCATCGCGATCCGGCGAACAGTGCGGTCGTCGAAGAACGACTCGCGGCCGAGCGGCGTGTTGATCACCAGCTGGACGCGGTTGTTGAGGATCTCGTCGCCCACGTGCGGACGGCCCTCGTTGACCTTGAACACGATCTCGGCCTCGAGCCCGTGTGCGCGCAGGAAGCTGGCGGTCCCGCGCGTGGCAACCAGCCGGAACCCGAGCTCCCGGAGGTTGCGCGCGATCTGGACGGCCGCAGGCTTGTCGTGGTTGTTGACCGAGATGAAAGCCGCCCCTTCCGACGGCAGCCGCAGTCCCGCGGCGAGCTGCGCCTTCGCGAACGCGCTGCCGAATGTGGCGGCCCCGCCCATCACCTCGCCGGTCGACTTCATCTCCGGGCCGAGGATGGTGTCGACGCCCGGGAAGCGGACGAACGGAAACACCGGCGTCTTGACGAAGAATCCCGCCACCTCCAGATCGCGGGTCAGCCCGAGCTGGGCCAGCGTCCGGCCAATCATCACGCGGGCGGCGACCTTCGCCAGGGGCACACCCGTCGCCTTGGACAGGTAGGGAACCGTCCGCGACGCGCGCGGGTTCACCTCGAGCACGTACACCGTATCGCCCTTGATCGCGAACTGCGCGTTCATCAGGCCGACGACCTTCAGCTCACGGGCAATGCGCTGCGTGTAATCGCGAATCTGCGCGACGTGACGCTCGGCCACCTGATACGGCGGCACGACACACGAGCTGTCGCCGGAATGGATACCGGCCTCCTCGATGTGCTCCATGATCCCGCCGATGATCACCGCGCCGGTCGCGTCGGCTACGGCGTCGACGTCCAGCTCCACGGCGTCCTCGAGGAACTTGTCGATGAGGACGGGGTGCCCCGGCGACGCGATGACCGCGCCGCTCATGTACCGATCGAGCGCCGACGTGTCGTACACGATCGCCATGCCGCGGCCACCGAGCACGTACGAGGGCCGCACCACGAGCGGGAAGCCGATGCGCGAGGCCACCTCGCGCGCTTCGGACACGGTCGTCGCCGTGCCGCTCGGCGCCTGCGGGATGCCGAGATCCCACAACAGCTGCGCGAAGCGCTCGCGGTCCTCCGCGAGATCGATCGAGTCGGGCGACGTGCCCAGGATCCTGATGCCGGCCTGTTGCAGCGGCAGGGCGAGCTTCAGCGGCGTCTGGCCTCCATACTGCACGACGCACGCGACGTCGCCGCCGGCCGACTGCTCCCGCGCGATGATGGCGGAGACGTCCTCGAACGTGAGCGGTTCGAAGTACAGGCGGTCCACCGTGTCGTAGTCGGTCGACACGGTTTCGGGGTTGCAGTTGATCATGATCGTCTCGAACCCCTCCTCGCGCAGCGCGAACGCCGCGTGGCAGCAGCAGTAGTCGAACTCGATGCCCTGCCCGATCCGGTTCGGGCCG
>Ga0299913_10004802_pt1 | contig 11414 bp, 11 predicted proteins | sample RVTome_9_FD_201360 | JGI IMG/M metagenome (GOLD analysis project Ga0299913, IMG submission 201360) | Soil microbial communities from uranium-contaminated site in the Upper Colorado River Basin, Wyoming, United States - RVT155D38 (version 2) ... | reverse complement strand
GCCGCCGGTGATTGCGACGGCCGGGTCATCAAGCAGATCGGCGACGAGTTCATGCTCGTGTTCCCGTCCGCCACGAGCGCCGTCACCTGCGGGCTCCACATCGCACGCCGAGCCGGACAGGAGACGCAGTTCCCCGCCACCCTTATGGGTGCCCACAGCGGAACGGCGCTGTTCCGGGAAGCCGACTACCTCGGCGCCACCGTCAACATCGCCGCCCGCGTCGCGTCCGAGACCGAACGTGGACAGTTCCTGGTGAGCGACGCCGTCCGGTGTGACGCCACCGGACTACCGGGCAACTTCAGGTCGGTCGGCAGCCGAAAGCTCAAGGGTGTCGCCGAGCCGCTCGAGTTGTTCGTGGTCGGTGACAGCGGCATGCCGCACGGACGAACCGTGGATCCCGTCTGCGGCATGGAGCTCGACGAACAGCAGTGCGATGCGCGCCTGGATTGGCACGGACAGAACTTGTACTTCTGCTCGGAACGGTGTCGAGAACTCTTTGTCGAGTCACCCGATCGCTACAAGCTCCCAGAGTGAACGAGGTGAGACACACATGATGGAAGGTGCGCTGCTCGTCGTGATGATCCTCTTCATGGTGTTCATGTGCGGCGGCATGATCTTCGGCGGGATGTGGGCCCTCACCCGTCGCCGAGGCCGCTCCAATGCCGATGGGGACCAGAAGCCGTCGAGACGGATGGGCCGGTGATGGCACGCCGGACGGAGGGCGACCGGGAGGGCTGATGAGCGACGAACCCATTGCCAATGCCGAGCAGGCCGACGCGTGGAACAACGACGAGGGGATGCACTGGGCCGAGCATCAAGACCGCTATGACGCGCTGAGCTATGAGTTCACTGAGCGCCTCCTCGACGCAGGTGCCATCAGCGACACCGACAACGTGCTCGACATCGGCTGCGGCAACGGCCAGACCACGCGTCTCGCGGCGCGTCGCGCCTTCAACGGTCGAGCGGTTGGGATCGACCTGTCGGCACCCATGCTCGAACGAGCGGCGGCGACCGCGGACCACGGAGGCATCGCCAACGTCGCCTTCGAGAGGGGCGACGCCCAGGTGCATCCCTTCGCACCTGGAGCGTTCGACCTTGTCACCAGCCGGTTCGGCATCATGTTCTTCAACGACCCCGTCGCCGCGTTTGCCAACGTTCGCACCGCGCTGCGTCCCGATGGACGACTCGCGTTCCTTTGCTGGCAGGACCTCACCAGTAACGAGTGGCTCATGGTCACCGCCGGCGCCGCGCTTCAGCACGTCGGGATGCCCGACCTCGGTCCGCCGGGCGCACCCGGCCCGTTCGCGTTCGCCGACGCCGAACGCGTACGAGCGGTTGTCGAGCAGGCCGGCTTCCAGGACGTCGACTCTGAAAGAGTCGAGGCGCGCATGCGACTCGGCGACAACGCCGATGACGCCGTCGCGTTCCTCCGCGGTACCGGCGTGGCCCGCGCGTTGCTCGACGAGGCGGAGTCCGACTCCGCGACCCGCGCCTCGGCGGCAGTCACCGACGCATTGCGGCAGCACGAGAGGCCGCACGGCGTCTACCTCAACGGGGCGGCATGGCTTGTGACTGCCCGTAACGGGTGAGACAACTCATAACCCCAACGTCGCAGGTTCAAATCCTGCCCCCGCCACCATCGAAGATGCATTCGGTGACCGCACCAAACACGGGCGAAGAGGGTCTGCATCTGTTTCGAGCTCGAGGAGTTGTTCGCGGGCGCTCGACCTACGCGGTCCCGAGTAGTTGCGTCACACGTTCCGTCGCGGTCTCATCGGTGACGGCGAACGGCTGCTCGGTGAGTTCTTCGGCGAGGGAGATGTAGCGCATGGCGGTCGCAACGCGGACGTCGTCTGTAAGCGCTGGCGGCGTGCCGTCGCCGCGAAATCCCCGTTCGACCAGCCACTCGCGGAGGGGCTCCTTGTCAAGTGCGCGCTGCTCTTTGCCCTTGCGGAAGAGCTCCTCGTAGGTATCTGCGTACCAGTAGCGAGAGCTGTCGGGTGTATGGATCTCGTCCATCAGCACCAGCTCGTCGTCGATCACGCCGAACTCGTACTTGGTGTCGACGAGTATCAGGCCACGTTCAGCGGCGAGTTGGCTGCCTCGGTCGAACAAGTCGAAGCTCGCCGCTGCGGCTCGGTCGAACAGGTCGGCGCCGACCAACCCTTCTTCCATGGCCTCGCCTCGGCTGATGTTCCTGTCGTGTTCTTCGAACTTGGTCGTCGGCGTCAAGATCGGCGACGCGAGGCGTTCGTTCTTACGGAGTCCGTCCGGTAGCGCGTTGCCGGCGACCTCACGCCTTCCCTCCTCATAGTTGAACCACAGCGATGTGCGGGTCACGCCGGTGATATAGCCGCGCACGACGAACTCCAGGGCCACTGGCGCGCACTCCCGCACTCGAACGACATTTGGATCAGGTACGTCCAAGAGATGGTTAGGAATGATGTCGCTCGTCGCCTCGAACCAGTAGTTGGCGACTGCGTTCAACGCCTGGCCCTTGAAGGGAATCGTCCCGAGGAGCCTGTCGAAGGCGGAGACTCGGTCAGTAGTAACGATGGTGCGCACGCCGTCTTGGACGTAGCTGTCGCGCACCTTCCCCAAGTGCGGATCGCCGAGACCGGCGAACGATGTCGATTCCAGCGTTCCCGCCATCTCACGGGCAATGCGCTTGTCAGAGATCACCCCGAGTCCTTTCTCGATGTAGGTTTCGAGCTGACCGATCAGTCGCTCGATTTGGGTGCTCCGCTCGTCGAGAGCGTCGCGGTGCCGCTGCATCACCAGGCGAGCCGTTGAGTCGTCGCTGTCGAGTACGGCGGCAATGTCCTCGGGCGACAACTCGACCGAGCGCAGCCTGCGGACGCGGTGGGCGCGGTCCGCTTGGTGGAGCCGGTATCTCCGGTAGCCGGTTCGTGGATCGACGTCCGCCGGAACCAGAAGGCCCACATCGTCGTAGTGGCGGAGGGTCGTGATCGACAATCCCGTCAGCAGCGAGAAGGTCCCAATGGTGACAAGTCCGTCGGCCACGGTCAGAGTATGCAGGTCTCGGGCCACCCGAGACGCAAGAGGTTTCTCAGCTCGGCGCCTCGATCGCTGCAAAGCTCGGCACGATCGATCGGCAACTCGATCACCGGATCGAGATGCGCTACATGATCCACCAGGAGCCGTCACGAGACCGTCCGCGACGCGCCGTTCAGGGTCAGGTGAGAACGGCTCGCTGACGAGCTTCTGCCGCGTGTCGGTGACGGATCAGAACGTTGCGGGTCTTGCCCCGCGACTCGTGCAAGTCGTAGCCGACGGCGACCAGCCGTCGGTTGATCGACAGCGATCCCGCGGCGGTCGATGTCGCTCCAACGCAGAGCCCGGTGACTGCGGGCGGCACCTTGCTCACGAGGCCATCCCACCGGGGACCGCGGCGCCGGGATGGGGCTCCATCCCGTACTCGTGGCGCACCGCGGCGAGTTTCGGGGCGAAGGTCTCCATCGAGCCGCCACCGCCCAGGTGCCCGGCAGCCGCGGCCGCGAGGTCGCCGAAGAAGCGCTCGAAGCCCGCGGGGGAGAACCAGCAGATCGCGCGGGCGGGCCGCTCCGCATCGGGGTTGCGCCAGCGGAACCAGCAGCCACGTGGGTGGACGAACGAGGAGCCGGCTTCGGCGGTCACCACCGCGCCGTCGCCGAGGTGGAACTCGAGGGTGCCCTCGAGGACGACCCAGCCAGCGTCCTCGCGTGTGTGGCGATGCAGGTAGGGGGGTGGGGAGAAGCCGGGGGCGATCGTGTAGTCGATCAACCCCACCGGCGACCCGGTGTCGGCACCTGCCAGCACGGTGACCTGCTGCGGTCCGATGACGAGCGGTTCGACGTCGCCGGCCAGCGTCACGATCGGCGCGATCTCGGCACTCATGACAGCGATGTCTCCTTGGTCGGTGATCGGTCGTCCTCGCCCCCGAACTGGGACGAGAGGAGCTCGGCGAGCCACGCCGCGTAGCGTTCGGGCGTCCAGCCCCGCTCACCCACCAGCACGTGGTGGAGGTGAGGTTCGGTCAGTGCGAAGGCGATGTCGACCAACTCCTCCGAAGGCGGCTCACCGCCGACGTCGAGAGGAGCGATGACCAACGCCACGACGGCGCGAACATCGGAGCGGCGCTGCTCCCGCAGCACGTCCCACAGAGCAGTGGCTCGCTCGTCGGCATGGGCTGCCGCCGCGAGCACCGTCATCGCCGCAGCGGTGCGATCCTGGATCGCGGCAGTGGCTCGGGCAGCGATCACCACTCGCTGGCGGCGGTCCGCCGTCGCGCGGAGCTCCTCGACCCAGCCCTGCTCGATGATCGGCACTGGCTCCGCGCCGGCGGTGCGGTCTTCGATCCAGCGGCGGAGCAGCTCGACCTTGGAACCGAAGACCTTGTAGACGGTCTCAGCAGAGACGCCCGCCGTCTCGGCGATGCCACGGATGGTCGTCGCCGCGTAGCCGTCGGCCAGAAAGCGCTCACCGACCGCGGCGAGCACCGCCGCCCTGGTCCGCTGCGCCTGTTCGGCGCGGTGGGTGTTGTCGTACTGACGGACGGCCACTTCAGTACAGTAATACTGTATCGGTTACAGTGCAACTGTAGGATACGACCCGCGCCCCGATCGGCTGCAGCGCTAGCGCGTCGACTGCCGAGACGTGCCGCTCAGCCGGCGTTCCGGGGCGCTCCGCGAAGGCGCGATCCCTACGTCGGTTACTGAAGGCGGTAGCGGAGGTGGACGACGCCGCTGCTGAATCGGTGCTCGTGGATGAGCTCAAGATCGGCGCGCGTGTCGGTCGGCAGCGCGGGGTTGCGCCCACCGAGGACGACTGGCCAGACGAACAGGGCGAGCTCGTCGACCAGCCCGGCGACGAGAGCCTGTGCTGCGAGGTTCGGGCCACCGACCAACAGATCCGCACCGGCGGCAGCTTTCAGCTCGTGTACCGCGTTGGGGTCGAAGTGGCGTTCGAGCCGAGTGTTCGCGGTGGGCAGCGCGGTCAGGGTCGACGAGTAGACGACCTTGTCCGCCGCCTGCCATGCGCCCGCATAGTCCGCCATGAGGTCCGACTGCGCGGCCAGGCTGGCGTCGGTCTCCCACACGGCCAGCGTCTCGTACATGCGCCGCCCGTAGAGGTACGTGCCTGCGGACCGCATGAGCTTGGTGATGAACGCGAAGACGTCGTCGTCCGGCGGAGCCCAATCGAAGGCCCCGCGTTCGTCCTCGGTCCAGCCGTCGAGGGACATGTTCGACGCGTAGATCAGCTTCGCCATGACCGCTCCTGCATCACGTCGACACTCTCGACATCCTCGCCATCTGACCGTAGGTGGGGAGGCAGAGCCACATGATGATCGTGCTCACACGGCGAGATCGCTAGTCGAATCGGAGGCTCTCGATGATCGTCATCCGCTTGGCGGTTCGCCGGGGGTAGTAGGTCGCGCCAAGCGCGACGGCGATCCCGAGGACGGCTGCGATGCCGACGAAGGTCCAGGGCACGGAGATCCCAATGGTGATGGCCAGCATGTTGCCCATGAACCGGTTGTTGACCGTCGCGAGGCAGATGCCGAGGATCACCGCGCCGATCGTGCCGACGACGCCGACGACGATCGCCTCGAGGGCGAGGCTGCGGGCGATCTCGCGGCGCGTCATCCCGAGGGTCTGTTGGAGCGCGAACAGCCACCGACGCTCTGTGACGGCGGTGAAGGCGGCGTTGGCGAGCGCGAGGACGGCGAAGACGAGGCCGGCGAGGGTCATCCCCCGAATGAGTGGGAGAAAGGACGTCGTGTTCGTCTCGAGCTCGGCGATGGCCTCGTCACGGGCGATGACCTGTGCCGGGATCGCGGCCGCCGCCAACTCCGCCTCGATGCGTCCTTCGAGGTCGTCGAGGGAGGTGCCGGCGGCGGGGACGACGGCGTAGCGGTGCGCGCCGTCGTCCCCCCAGACAGCGCGGTAGGTGTCGAGGTCGACGTAGAACGTGCCCTGGAACGCCCAATCGTCGAAGAAGCCGCCGACGGTGAACGTCTCTGGACCGGTCGGTGTCGGAAGGGCCAGGTGATCACCGATGTGCAGGTCGAGCACGCGCGCGGCGAAGTGCGACGCCGCGATATCACCGGCGACGAGCCGCCGCGTGAACTCGTCGGGATCAGAAGCGAGCTGTGCGACCTGCACCATGTCCGCGACGCCGGCGCGCTCAGCGGCGGCGAGCGGGACGGCGTAGACGACACCCCGGCTGTCGTCGGGCAGGCGGATGTGCGCGTTCTCGTAGGGGAGGACGGCGCGCACGCCAGGCACGGCTTCCAGCACCGACTGGTGCCCGGGCGCCAGTGGCTGGGACGCGACGGGGCTGGCCGGCCCGCCGATGTAGGAGTCGGCGTCGACGTTGAGCGGCGCGGCCACGGTGGCGCGGGCGAACCGACCGACCTCGTCCAAGCCGCCGTCGAACGCGACCGTCGTCGTGATCATGATGGTCACCGGGAGCAGGAGGGCCATCACGTTGACCGTCGTGCGCCGAGGGTTGCCTCGCAGCGCGTCCCCGGCCAGGCGGCCGGTCGTGGGCGAGAGCCGGCCGAGAAGATTGGCGGCGGCGCGCGTGACGAACGGGACCAGCATCGGGACCAAGACCAGCGCACCCTCGAAGACGAGAACGTACGGGACGATGGCGGCCGGATCGTTCAGCCTGCCGGAGACGGGGCGACCGAGGAGGGCCATGCCGGCAACGATGAGCCCGGTGCCGACCGCCGCGATGGCCAGCCGCCGTCCCGGACGGCCCGGATCTCGCCACTCGTAGGAGGCCGCGGGCCGGAGGGCGTCGACGGGCGCGGCGCGGGCTGCGGACCGCGCCGGGAGCACGGCGCCGAGGACGGCGCCGCCGATGCCGGCGACCGCCGCGACGACGGCCGGGACGACCTGGAACGACACGTCGGTCGGCAGGTCGACGGGTGCGCCGCCGCCGTACGCGACGCGCGCCAGCGGCACGACGAGTCGCGCCAGCGCGCCACCGGCGAGGAGCCCGAGGGCGGTGCCGGCGCAGCCGAGCAGCCCGGCTTCGGTCAGCGTCACGAGGAGCAGCTGCCGGCGGGTGGACCCGAGGGATCGCGCCAGCGCGATCTCCGTACGCCGCTCGGCCGTCGCCATCGACATCGTGTGGAACACCAGGACGATGGCCGCCAGCGCGACGATGGCGCCCATCCAGCTCGTGGCCAGCTGGATACCGACGAAGTCCGTGCTCGCGCCGGTCGCTGCACCGGGCGACGAGATGATGCCGATCCCGTCGATCGCGTCGCCGAGGTGCCGTCGCAGCGCGTCGATGTCGACGTCCGGCCGGGCGAGCAGCATGATCTGGTCGACGCGACCCGTCCGCCCGAACACCTGCTGCGCCGGCGCGAGCGGCATTGCCACGACCATCCCGCCGTTGATCCGGTCGAGTGCCGGCGAGGACACGATGGCGGCGACGCGCAGCGGCGTCTTGCCCGTCGACGCCTGGATGATCACCTCGTCGCCGAGCTCGGCGTGGAGCCGGCGGGCGAGGCTGCGGCTGATGCCGATGTCGCCGCCGTCCTCGGCCAGCTCGACCTGGTCGATCGACGGCATCGCGTCCTGCGGCACCAGGTCGGCGGCGTCGGGGGTGCCGGCGAGCACGAACACACCCGACTCGCGTTCGCCGATCGACGCCGTCGAGCGCATCACCAGCAGCGGCGCGGCGGCCTCGACGCGCGGATCGTTGGCGAGCTTCGTTGCGAGGTCCTCGGGGAGACCACCGGGCGATGCCGGCGTGACCTGCAGCAGGCGGGGACCGTCGAGCAGCGCGGCGGTGTCGCGCGCCGCGGATGCCAGCTGCATGTTGAGCGACAGGATGCTGAAGAGGAAGGCGACGCCGACCGCGACACCGCCCGCCGTGAGGCAGCTGCGCAGCGGGCGATCGGCCAGGCGGCGCCACGCCAGGACTCGCACGAGAGTCACCCCACCACGCTCGCCACGTCTTCGGCCGACGGGACCACGGCGCCGTCGCGGAGGCGCACGACGCGATCGGCGTAGGCGGCGGCGGGGGCGTGATGGGTGATGAGCAGGACCGCGTGACCGTCGTCGGCCGCGGCCCGCAGCAGGCGGAGCACGTCCTCGCCGGCGAGGCTGTCCAGCGAGCCCGTCGGCTCGTCGGCGAGCACCACCGCCGGCTTCGTGGCGAGGGCGCGGGCGACGGCCACTCGCTGCTGCTCGCCGCCCGACAGCTGCCCGGGGCGGTGCTTCGCCCGTTCGGACAGCCCGACTCGCTCCAGCGCCGTGTCGGCCAGCGCGAGGGCGTCGTCTCGGCCGTCGAGGAGGAGGGGGAAGGCGACGTTCTCGAGCGCGCTCAGGAGCGGGAACAGGTTGAAGAACTGCAGGACGAACCCAATGCGTCGACGGCGCAGGTGCGCGAGCGCCTCGTCGTTCAGCTCGGCGAGCGTCTCACCCTCGATCAGGACCTCACCGCTGTCGGGTCGATCGAGGCCGCCGACGAGGTGCAGCAGCGTCGACTTCCCCGAGCCCGACGGTCCCATGATCGCCACGAACTCGCCGGCGGCGATCGACAGGTCGACGTCGCGGAGCGCGTGGACCTGCTCGGACCCGCTTCCGTACACGCGGCTCAACCCGCGGGCCTCCACCGCAAGGGGCGTGCTCATGGCCGAAGCTCCTTCCCGAGGCGCGCCAAGCGTGCCAACGTCAGATCGATCCAGCGGACATCCGCGTCGAGGTGCAGCAGCGCGAAGTCCGCTCGCACCACGCCGGCGAGGTCGGCGCGTTCCTTCTCCCTCGTCAGCGTGCGCATCGCCGCGACGTGCTGATCGCGCTGCGCATCGAGCACCCCTTGCGCCGAACGACCCGACGACAGCGCGACGATCACTTTGGCGAACACCACGCTCTGCAAGTACGGCTCCGGCGGCTCCGGCGTCGACAGCCACCGCTCCAGCTCGGCCACGCCTGTCTTCGTGATCGCGTACAGGCGCCGCTCCGGACCCGGGCCTTGCTCCCCACCCACCTCGTCCACGCGGCCGTCCCGCTCCAGCCGGCCCAACGTCGAATACACCTGGCCCGAGCGCAGCGGCCGACCTCCCGCGAACCGCTTGTCGAACGACCGGCGCAGCTCGTAGCCGTGCTTCGGTCGACCCTCCAACAGCCCCAACAACCCGTGCGCCACCAAGCTCACGACGCCACAGTAACCACCGAGTGGCTAGATGGTCCACTTCGCGCTGTACGTGCCGAATATCCATTCAGCTGGGTGGGCCACCGCGCCTCGGCGCGGAGGATGTCTCTCGCGCTCATGAGCGATCGACAGGCACTCGCCAATCGCCGCACGGAACGCGCGCCCGAGAATGCAGTCCCCGACTCACGCGAGATGCTCGCTATCGGCGGGTGGCGAGCGCGTCCGCACGCAATACATCCGGCGATGTCGGTGGTCTGCCGCGATGATGGCCGACGTGGAAGAGGTGGAGGTCGTCGTCGCCCACAGCGAGCGCGCGACCCTCCGCGTCGGCGATGTGTTCCTGAAGATCGACGCCGATCAGACGCGCATCGACGTCGAGGTCGAGGCGATGGCGATGGCGCCAGTCCCGACCCCGGAGATCCTGTGGCGGAAGCCGCCCGTGCTCGCGCTCGCCGCCATGTCGGGGACGGCACTCGGCCGCCTCGAGGAGCCGTCGACCGCGTCGTCGGCGGCGTGGGCGGCCGCGGGTGCCGCAGTCCGCACGTTGCACGACGCGCCGGTGCCACCATGGCCCGGTCGGAGCGTCGACGATCTCGCAACAAGGCTCGACGGCGAGTGCGAGTGGCTCATCGCAAACGACGTCCTTCCGGCCGACGTGATCACGCGCAACCGCCGGCTGGCTGAGGCCGCGCTCCGGCCGTGGACGCCGGTGTTCACCCACGGCGACCTGCAGATCACTCACGTCTTCGTCGAGGGTGATGAGGTCACCGGCATCATCGACTGGTCCGAGGCGTCCCAGGGCGACGCGCTGTTCGACCTCGCCACCCTCACGCTCGCACACGAAGAAAACCTCGACGACGTCATCGCCGGCTACGGCGCCGATGTCGATCGCGACCTCATCCGCGCATGGTGGTCTTGGCGGTGCCTGGTTGTGGTCCGCTGGCTGGCCGAGCACGGGTACGGCTCGCCGGAGGAGTTCCCCGAGGTAGCCGTGCTGCGATCACAGAGGTGACGGAACACGACGCAGCCAGGCCGAACGCGCGCACCGATGAGCTGCGCCTCACCGCTTGAGATCCCGCCGGCGCGTGCGGGCTCGACTCGCTCGGGATCGATCGGATGGCTGTGGTCGCTCACATGATCCGTTTGTCCGCACGGTTGTGCGGATAGACGGTCAGGTGTCCCAGTTGCGTCGAAGGGATCTGCCATGACGGTCGCGTCGAAAATGCTTCACACCTCGCCCAGCCACATTGGCTATGACGCTCTGTCCCGCCAGTCCGGCTTCGACGCCGACCTGACCCGCGCCGCGCTCGCCGCGTGCCGTGATGCCTGCCGGCGCTGCGCCGAGGAGTGCGAACGTCACGCCGAGATGCACGAGCACTGCCGCATCTGCGCCGAGGCATGCCGACGGTGCGAGCAGGCCTGCGATCGCCTTCTTGCCGCGTAGCGCGATGGCTTCCCACACCAACCAAGACAGCGGCGACATGCAGGCGGGCGACGCTGATCGCCGCGACCATCAGCGGATGGAGCGGAAGCAGTACCTGCGCTTCGGGGCGATGATCGCCACCTCCACGGTCGTCATGTTCCTCCTCACGTACACGAACAGCTATGCGTGGGATCACGTCCGCTGGAGCGAGGAACGGGTGTACATGGCGCTGCTCATGGGGGGCGCGATGGGCGTGGTCATGCTCGGCTTCATGTGGGGCATGCACAAGAACGTCAAGCTCAACATCGGGATCCTGGCTGCTGCGTTCGTCGTAGTGGCTGTCGCCCTGTGGCTGTCGCGCTCCCAGCAGTTCGTGGATGACCGGGAGTACATGAAGGGCATGATCCCGCATCACTCGATCGCCATCCTCACCAGCGAACACGCCGACATCGACGACCGCCGCGTCTGCGAGCTCGCCAGCCAGATCATCCGAGCCCAGCGAGAAGAGATCGCCGAGATGGACTGGCTCATCGACGACATCGCCGAGAACGGCGAAGCCACCAGCCAAGCGGAAGCCGACGCCCGCCCGGCCCCGGAGTTCACGAGCGACAATGTTCGCGAGGACTGCTGAACGTGACCTCCCCCTGCGTCAGACGAGCGCTTGTCGCGCCGCTGCCGCCACGCGGCGAGCGGCGTCGGTGCCGCGCTGCTTGCGTTGCTGCATCCCGGTCTGTCGATCTGCGCGACTATCTCCACGACGCGGCCCCTGCCTGATCGGACCCCGCATTGGCTCGAGGCCGATCCGACGATCGCACCT
>Ga0299913_10004801_pt1 | contig 11415 bp, 11 predicted proteins | sample RVTome_9_FD_201360 | JGI IMG/M metagenome (GOLD analysis project Ga0299913, IMG submission 201360) | Soil microbial communities from uranium-contaminated site in the Upper Colorado River Basin, Wyoming, United States - RVT155D38 (version 2) ... | reverse complement strand
GATGATCGCCTGCGCGACGCCCTTGGTGCCCGCCGCGAACTCCGGCACCTCGAACACGCCCATCGGGCCGTTCCAGAACACCGTCTTCGCCCCGGCCAGCTCGTCGGCGAACCGGCGCACGCTCTCCGGCCCGATGTCGAGGCCCATCCTGCCGTCCGGGATCTCCCCGACCGGCACCACCTCGGTGACGGTCGGCGCCTTGAGGTCGTCGGCCACGACGACGTCGGTCGGCAGCGCGATTTTGCCTCCGGCAGCAGCGAGAAGCCGCTCGCAGGTGTCGATCATGTCGCGTTCCAGCAGCGAGCCGCCGACGCTGCCGCCCTTCGCCGCGGCGAACGTGAAGCACATCCCGCCGCCGACGAGCAGCTTGTCCACCTTCGGCAGCAGCGCCTCGATCACCGCCAGCTTGTCGGAGACCTTCGAGCCGCCGAGCACGACGACGTACGGCCGGTCCGGGTCGCCGGTCAGCGTGCGCAGCACGTCGACCTCGGCGAGCACCAGGTCACCGGCGAAGGCGGGCAGCATCCGCGCCACGTCGTACACCGACGCCTGCTTGCGGTGCACGACGCCGAAGCCGTCGGAGACGAACGCGCCACGCTGGCCGACGAGGGTGGCGAGGTCCTCGGCGAGGGCGGCCCGCTCGGCGTCCACCTTGCTGGTCTCGCGCGGGTCGAACCGGACGTTCTCCAGCATCGCGACCTGCCCATCGGACAGCCCGGCCACGACGTCGGTCGCGCTCTCGCCGACGACGTCGTGGGCGAGCGTGACCTCGGCGCCGAGCAGCTCACCGAGCCGGGCGGCCACCGGCGCCAGCGAGAACGCCGGGTCCGGCGCACCCTTCGGCCTGCCGAGGTGGGCGGTGACCACGACGCGGGCACCCGCCTCGGCGAGCGTGCCGATGGCGGGCGCCGCCGCGCGGACCCGGCCGTCATCGGTGATCACGTCGCCGTCGAGCGGCACGTTGAGGTCGGAGCGGACCAGCACCGTTCGGCCCGCGACGCCCTGAGCGATCAGGTCGGCAACGGTCTTCATACCCGCCATATTCAGGACAGCTTCGAGCCGACGAGGGTGACGAGGTCGGACAGCCGGTTGGAGTAGCCCCACTCGTTGTCGTACCAGCCGACGACCTTCACCTGACGGCCGATGACCTTGGTCAGCGGCGCGTCGTAGATGCAGGAGGCCGGGTCGGTGACGATGTCGGAGGAGACGATCGGCTCCTCGCTGTAGCGCAGCACCTTGGCCAGCGGGCCGTCGGCGGCGGCCTTGAAGGCGGCGTTGACCTCCTCGACCGTGACGTCCTTCGACAGCGTGGCGGTCAGGTCGGTGGTCGAGCCGGTCGGGACGGGCACGCGCAGCGCGTAGCCGTCGAGCTTGCCGTTCAGCTCCGGCAGCACCAGGCCGATCGCCTTGGCGGCGCCGGTGGAGGTCGGCACGATGTTCAGCGCGGCGGCGCGGGCGCGGCGCAGGTCCTTGTGCGGGCCGTCCTGCAGGTTCTGGTCCGCGGTGTAGGCGTGGATGGTGGTCATCAGGCCCTGCTCGATGCCGAAGTTCTCGTGCAGCACCTTGGCGAGCGGGCCGAGGCAGTTGGTGGTGCAGGAGGCGTTGGAGATGATCGTCTGGGTGCCGTCGTAGGCGCTGTCGTTGACGCCGAGCACCACGGTCAGGTCCTCGCCCTTGGCCGGTGCGGAGATGACGACCTTCTTGGCGCCGGCCTTGACGTGTTTGGCGGCGTCCTCGGCCTGGGTGAACAGGCCGGTCGACTCGACCACGACGTCGACGCCCAGGTCACCCCACGGCAGGTTCGCCGGGTCCTTCTCGGCGAACACCTTCACGGTGCGGCCGTCGACGACGATGCCCTCGTCGTTGGAGCTGATCTCCGCGTCCAGCCTGCCGAGCACGCTGTCGTACTTGAGCAGGTGGGCGAGCGCGCTGTTGTCGACCAGGTCGTTCACCGCGACGATCTCGATGTCGGCACCGCTCGCCTGGACGGCACGAAAAAAGTTGCGGCCGATGCGGCCGAAGCCGTTGACACCTACGCGAACCGTCACTGCTGTTGTCTCCTTGCGGTTGTCCTGGCTGATTCGATCCAGGGCATGGGCTGACTTCGGTTGCCACCCTAGCGGCAACCGCCCATGGTCACGAGAAGGCGTCCACGGTGTGTGACTGTCCGCACGACGAAACCGTCAGAACAGCGACTGCGCGATCGTGATCGCGCCCGGTCCGATGATCACGACGAACATCACCGGGAAGATGCAGAAGATCAGCGGGAAGAGGATCTTGACGGGCACCTTCTGCGCCCGCTCCTCCGCTCGCTGCCTGCGCCGCACCCGCAGCTCCTTGGCTTGCTCACGAAGCACCGTCGCCATCGTGATGCCCAGCTCGCTGGCCTGGATGAGCGCGGAGACGAACGCCCGGAGCTCGGGAAGCGTCGTGCGCTGCGTCATCGCACGCAGGGCGCTGGACCGGGACTTGCCGATCTGCATCTCCTGGAGGACACGCGCGAACTCCGCCGCGAGCGGCCCGTTCGTGTTCCGCGAGACCTGGGCCAGCGCCGCGTCGAAGCCGAGCCCGGCCTCGACGCACACGGTCAGCATGTCGAGCGCGTCCGGCAAGGCCTTGCGGATCTTCTCCTGCCGCTTGCTTCCGGCGTTGTAGACCAGCAGGTCCGGCAGGAAGAAGCCGAAGGCTGCGCCGAGCCCCGTGCCCACGATCAGCCAGCCAACGCCGACCGACGCGCCGTAGAACGCGCCAAGACCGCCCAGCGCGAACAGGCCGAGGCCCTTGACGGCGAGCACCCGGTCGGGCGTCCAGGCCGAGGGATTTCCCGCCAGGTCGAGCCGGTACTGCAACTTGTCCGCGATGCCCGATGGCGAGAGTCGCAGCGCCACCGCCCGCAGCCAGCCAGGCATCGACTCGAAGCGCGCCCGCACCGACTCGGCCTTGGACGGCTCGTGCACCGCATAGGTCCGTTCGATGGTCGCGAGTGCGCGCGCCACGCCTTCCTGCGCGGGCCGTGTCCAGAGCACCGTCACCACCACCGTGATAAGCGACGCGGCGATCGAGCCGATTCCGATGAGTAGCAGCACGTTCATCTCACACCTCAACCTTCACGAGCCGGCTCATCCAGAACGAACCGACGGCCATCGAGATCGCCGCCCCGATGAGCATCACGATGCCGATCGCCGTGGTGTGCAACGGCTGCATGTACTCGGGGTTGCTGTAGTAGAAGAACGCTCCGATGGCCACCGGGAGCGCGAGCAGGATGTACGCCGACAGCCTGCCTTCGGCGCTGAGCGCGCGAACCTGGCGGCGGCTCTGCGCCCGCTCCCGCATCGTGGTGACCGTCGTGAGCAGGATCTCGGCGAGGTTGCCACCGACCTCGCGTTGGATGCGGATCGCCATCACGACCCAATGCAGGTCGTCCGACGCCATCCGAACCGCGATGCGGTCCAGCGCGTCGTCGAGCACGGCTCCGATCCGGGTCTCCGCCAGTGCCCGCGAGAACTCCCCCGCCGCGGGCTGGGTGCCTTCCTTGACCACGGCGTCGAGCGACTGCGCCAGCGAGAATCCCGACTGCAGGGATCCAGCGATGAGCTGTAACACGTCCGGCAACTGCTCCCCGAACGCGGCTCTGCGCCTGCCGATCCTGATGCTGACGACCATCAACGGGCCCGCCCAGCCGAGCACGCCACCGAGCACGATCCCGACGACGACGTTGGCTCCCATCAAGATCAGCAACGCGGCGACGACCACGCTCGCGCACGCCCGCAGCAGGGTCCATTCCGCGGGCTTCAACCTGATCGAGGCAAGATCGAGCCGCTCGGTGAGCTTCTCCTCCCAGCCCCGCGAACGCAGCACACGTTCGGTCAGGCCGACAGCGGTTCCGGCGAACGACCGCTCGGGCTGCTGCTCGGATCTCGCGGTGTCTCGCCGGTGCCCGTACCGCGCGATCTGGTCGAGCACCCGGCGACCACCGGCGTCACCGCCGGCGCGCGCGAACAGTACGAGCAGCAGCACCAGCACGATGACGAACGTCAGGCCCGCGAGCAGCCCTATCTGCCACGACAACGCCGGGAGCCACGACAACCAAGCCGGCTTCTGGTCGGCACTGCCCGCCGAGGGTGCGGTCTTGGCGATCGCGGCGAACGCCGCGGCCAGCTCGGGCGCGTCCTCGGCCGTCAGCACCCGGCCGCCGCTCGCCTCGGCCAGCTGCCGCATCCCGTTCATGTCCCCCGCGTGGGACCGGAACGCGACGAAGTCCGCGACCACCCCCGTACCGACGAGCGCGTTCCGCACGGTGAGCAGCGAGGAGGCACTGGACGTGTCGACGCCGTCCGTCAGGACGACCAGCCTGCGTTCCGCATCAGCGCCCAGTTTGTCCACCGTGGACACACCGAGGCGAATCGCGTCACGGAGCCACGTTTCGTGTCCGGCTCGCAGACCGGCCAGACCCTCCGCCAGCTCCGTCCTGTCGGTGGTCGGCCGGGTCACCAGCTCGGGCTTGCCGGCGAACCAGATGAGTCCGATCCGCACATCGGCGGGCACGGTGGCGGCGTAGGCCAGCGCGGCGTCCCGCGCCGCCGCGACGTCGGCCGGTCTCATCGAGGCACTGGTGTCGAGCACGAGTATCGCGGCTCTCGGCTCTACGGCGGCCTCGTCGGCGTGCGACACGGCGCCGCCCGCGCCCAGCAGCACCAGCGTCGACGCCACGAGCGCCGAGCACCACCGTGCGATCGTTCTGGTTGTCATCACGCCGGCTCCTCGAACGCGAAAAGCTCGGGCGGAACCTGGACACCCCGGTCGCTGAGACGCTCGAGGAACAACGGCCGCAGACCGGTGGCTCGCAGCGAGCCGCGATACCTGCCCGCGGCGTCGACACCGGCATGGAAGTCGAAGAGGAACAGGTCCTGCAGCGTGACGACCTCGCCCTCCATGCCGAGCACCTCGGTGATGTGGGTGATGCGCCGGGTACCGTCCTTGAGCCGGGTCTGGTGGACGATCAGATCGATGGCCGAGGCCATCTGCTCGCGGATCGCCCGGGTCGGCAGCTCGAACCCCGCCATGAGCACCATGGTCTCCAGCCGGGCGAGCGAGTCGCGCGGGGAGTTGGAGTGCACGGTCGTGATCGAACCGTCGTGGCCGGTGTTCATCGCCTGCAGCATGTCCAGCGCGGCGCCGTCACGCACCTCACCGACGATGATCCGGTCCGGCCGCATCCGCAGCGTGTTGCGCACCAGGTCGCGAATCGCGATCTGGCCACGCCCCTCGGTGTTGGAGGGACGGGACTCCAGCCGCAGCACGTGCTCCTGGCGGAGCTGGAGCTCGGCGGCGTCCTCGACGGTGACGATCCGCTCGTCTCCCGGCACGAACGACGACAGCACGTTCAGGCTGGTCGTCTTGCCGGAGCCGGTCCCGCCGCCGATGAGGACGTTCAGCCTGCCGCGCACACAGGCCCGCAGCAGGCCGGCCACCGGCGACGTCATGGTGCCGAACGACAGCAGGTCGTCAACGGTGAACGGGTCGGTCGCGAACTTCCGGATGGTCAGCAACGACCCGTCGAGCGCGATCGGTGGCACGACGGCGTTGACGCGGCTGCCGTCCGGCAGTCGCGCGTCGACCATCGGGCTCGCCTCGTCCACCCGGCGCCCCACCCGTGCGACGATCTTGTCGATGGTCCGTCGCAGATGGCTTTCGTCGGCGAAGACCGCGTCAACCGGGTGCAGCCGGCCCGAGCGCTCGACGTAGACCTGGTCATAACCGTTGACCATGATCTCGCTGACCTCGGGGTCACGCAGGTAGGCCTCCAACGGCCCGTGCCCGAGCACCTCGTCGGCGACCTCCTGTGCTACCCGGGCCCGGTCGGCGGCCGTCATGGGCGTCTCGTCCCGCTGCAACACGGCGTGCAGCGTCTGCGTCACCCTCTCCTCCAGCTCCCGCTGGTCGAGATGCGCGTCGTAGAGCTTGGGGCCGAGCGTGTCGAGCAGCCCGGTGTGAACACTGCGCTTGACGTCGCCGAACGGATCCAGGTGCCGTGCCGCCCTGCGCGGGACCGCGGTGGTCTCGCGCTTCTCCGCTGGTGCCGAGCGCGCCACCGCGGCTGTCTGCCGCATGGCGAGCCGATCTGACAGTCCCATGCTCATCCCCTTCCCTTGCGCAGCCGTGCGAACGCACCCGGCTTGGGGGCGGAGGTTTCGGCTGCCTTGGACTTCGGCGTCGCCAGGCGCTTGGCGCCGGACTTCGCGAGCACCGTCGCCCTGGCGAACCGGACGATCGCCTGGCCGACCGAGTGGCCAGGATTCGCGATGACGAGCGGGGTGCCCTTGTTGATGGACACCGGGACCGCCCGGCTGGACGGCACGTGCGCCGCGATCGGCGCCCGCACCACCCGTTCGACGTCCTCCGCTGTCAAGCCGACCTTGGTGTCCGAACGGTTGAACACCACCGACCGAATCTCGCGTGGGTACGACAGCAGGTCGAGCATGTCGAGCGTCAGGCGCAGGTTCTTCAGCGCGGGGACCTCCGGCGTTGTCAACAGCACGTGATGCTGCGACGCGTCCATGGCGTTGAGCACGTGCTCGCTGAACTGGGACGGGGTGTCGACGACGACGTAGTCCACCATTGTGCGCAGTACCGTGAGCAGTTCGCTCACCAGCGCCGGTGGCACCCGCTCCGCGTCACCCGGCGATACCGGCGCGACGAGGACCGACAGCCCAGGCGAGTGGGGCGTGAGCAACGACTTCACGCCTGTCGCGTCCAGCCTGCCCGCCATCGCCAGGCCGTCGACGATGGTGCGGGCCGGGTCCAGTTGCAGACTGATGGCCACATCGCCGAACGCCAGGTCGAGATCGACCAGGCAGACGGACTTCGCACCGTCCTGGGCGAGCGCACACGCCAGGTTCACCGCGATGGTCGTCTTGCCGGTGCCGCCCTTGGCGGAGAACACGGTGATGATCTCGCCCGTCGGACCGGCATCGTCACCGCCGCCGGTGACGCTGCGCGACAGTTCACGGGACCGCTCGCAAGCCTCGGCGAGCTCGGCGAGCGCGCCGGTCGGCACGACCTCCCGCACGCCGGCACGCAGCGCCTCGGTCAGCACCGTGACGTCGACGTGGTCCCGGATGAGCACGACGCCGGTCGCGGCGCGGCGCGTCCGGAGCGTCGCGACGAAGGCGAGTGCCTGGCCGCCCTCGATGGCGGGACCGATGACGATGAGGTTTTCGCCCGGGTCGGCGGCGAGCTTCCGCTCGACGTCCTCGATGGAGTCGACGACGGTGACGTCACCACCGATGCTCGTCGTCAGGTCACCGGGCCAGGCGGCCGGCTGGCAGAGTATGGCCATTGTGATCAGTTTCCGTTCTGGAAGAGGCGGTGGTTGTCGACGCCGGGGCCGGGCTTGACCCGGGAGTCGTCGTTGACCTGGGCCAGCGAGACGGTGCCGGTGTTGAGGGCGTGGATCAGCCGTTCGGCTTCGCTCTGGGTCACCGCGACGCTGATCAGGAGCTTGCCGAACCCGCCGGAGCTGTCCTCGGTCTGTGGCTTCTCCGCTGCCACCCCGATGACCTCGACGCTGGGCAGCAACAGCCGGGTCGCCTGGTTCTTGTCGTCGCCGAACGTCAGCTCCTCACCGGATGGGATGAGCCCGTTCACGCCGCGCTCGACCGTGAAAGTGTCGAAAACGGCGACCGTGAAGCCGGACCTGAGCGAGTCGGTGTCCTGGTTTCCTTCCTCGATCGGAATGGTGACCGCGACCTTGCCGTCGGGCAGCACGACGTCGTCCTGACTCGACGCCGCGACGAGCATTCCCCTGGCCAGTAGCTGCCCCTGCTGCAGGTCTGCCGACGTGACCAGGTCTTCGATGCCCTTGTCGATCACAGCGAGGGCATCGGAAGGAACGGACGCCGCCGGCATCCGTTCCGCGCGCAGCAGCTCCGCCGCGGCACCGGCCCTCGTTCCCGCCGGGATCGGCTTGTCCGCCACGAGGACCGTGACGGCTTCCTGGCCCTCGAGGGCACGTGCGTCGGCTCTGCTGACGTAGGCCAGGACCGCGGCGGTCCCGAGCACGGCCAGCGCCACCGCCAGGATGATGGTGAGTATTCGACGGTTCATGGTTCCTCTTTCGTGGTGTGCCGCTGCCGCGGGACGTGGCTCGTGATCAGCCGGTGAGTTGGATGATGGTCGCGCCCATATCTGGACCGCCGATGGTGCCTACGGCGGGAACGAGGGCCTTGGTGAAGAACCCGTTGATGCATCGATCCGAGCCCGTGCAGTCGTTGGCCGGGTTCAGCCAGTCCGACCGGCCGGCCTTCGGGTCACCGGTCAGGTGGTAGCCGGTCACGACGAACGCGGCGAAGCCCTCGAGGTGATAGCTGCCGTTGTGGCCTGACTCGTCGTCCGTGTCGTCGTAGACCGGGACGAAGACCGGCGTCTTGTTCGCCCACGCCTCGGCGAGCACCGACTCGCAGTCGCTCGGGAAGTCGGAGCCGTTGTCGGTGTCGTACCAGTCGTCCTCGATGTCGACGGCGCACTCGCCGTCGCCGCTGACCCAGCCGAACATGCCCGGCCCGTCCGAGCCCGCGGACCCGCCGGCACAGGTGGTGTCCCTCTCGGTGGTGTGCAGCTTCAGCACCCGATCGAAGCCGGCGTCCGGGTTCGGGGGGTAGGGCGGTGCCGGGGCGTACTCCGGCTCGGCCGCCGGGCCGGAGGCCGTGCCACCGGTGGCGACCCACCATTCGCAGAGCGAGATCGTGAGCGCGACCGTCTTGGCGGTCTGCGGCGCGCCCCAGGACGCCCGGGCGCACGCGCCGACGGTGGTGCCGTCGTAGGACTCGTCGCCCGCCAGCGCCTGCGCGAAGGTGGGTGGGAGCAACGTCGAGCCTTCGTCTAGTGTCGAGGTGCTGACCTCGGCGTACTCTCCCTCCGGCGTCTCCACCGGGCACTCGGTGAGGGTCCCGGTCGAGCTGGGGCAGGAGGAAAGGCCGCTGCCGACTCCGCACACGAGGTCGACGGCAGAGTTATCGTCCTTGGCGTTGTTGTTCGCGTAGTCGTCCGCTATGCCGGGAGCGCATGCGTCGCCGATCGCGCAGCTCTTGGCGACGGCCAGGGCGCCCGCGTCGGCACCGTTCTGCAGTTCCGCGCGTTCCACGTAGAGTCGGCCGACGTCGACGACGAGGGCGGCCATGCCGAGCAGGACGCCCGCACCGATGAGAACACCGACCAGGACTCCGACGGCGCCACCGTCGTTGCGTGCGCGGCGGATCAGCCTTCGCATGGCATGACTCCTTCTGCCGACATCTCAAGGGAATCGCCGTAACCGCCGCCGCCGAGCATCGAGCCGATGCCGCCGACCGGGGTGACGAAGTCGAAGGTGTATTCGACGCGGATGATCGCGTCCGGGTCTTCCGGGCACTCGCCGACCGGGACGACCCTGACGCCCGACAGCCCGGTCGCCGCGTCCTGCGTGCGGGCTTCCATGTCGTCCTGGCTCAGCGCCTCGAGCCGGGAGCCTTCTCGCGCGGCCTGTGTCAGCGTGACCTGCGAGAACAGCACGCGGCCGAAGTCGATGACGCCGAACACGATGAGGAGGAGCAACGGCAACACGATCGCGAACTCGACCGCGGCCGCGCCCCGGTCGCTGCCCGCGATGCGCCTGGTGGATCTCATGACCCGTCCTCTCTCGGCCACCGGGTGGAGACGTCGGTGAAGATGGCGTCGGCCTGACCGCCGATGGTGATCACGATCCCGGCGATGACCACCGCGATCGCCGCGACCAGCAGGGCGTACTCGACGGCGGTCGCGCCCTGGTCGCCCGCCAGCCGCAGCGGTCTGCGGAACAGCTCGCGCAACCGCGAGATGAAGAAGAGCATGACGACTCCACGGGCCTCTCGGGAAAACGGTGATCACGTCCGGGTCCCACTGACGGACCGGCGGCGAGACGGGCAGTGAGGGCCGTCTCGCCGTGCCCGGCCAGCCGGTCGTTACTAGATGCCGGTGATAGCGGTCGAGACTTCGGTGAAGGCGGTGTTGATCTGGCCACCGAGCGTGACGACGATCGCGACGATGACGGCCGCGATGGCGGCGACCATGAGGCCGTACTCGACGGCGGTCGCGCCCTCCTCCTTGCGGAGCGGCTTGGTGAGGAAGGCCTGCAGCATGGCGAAGTAGTACAACATCGGGTTTCTCCTTGGGATGCGGTTGCACCGGTCGTCCCACCGGCGTGGCGACCGGATGCCGCCTGCGATGCCAAGACTGCGCGGATTCGGAGAGCCGCAACATCGGGCGAACAGCCAGGAAAGGGACGCCAATCGGACGACATGTCGGGCGAACGGACGACATGGGGCGACAACCGGCCAGTTCTGACCGTGATCCGTTCCGCCGCGCGTCCCGCCGCCTTACCGTCGACGGCATGAACTACGGGTGGGCAATCGCCGGTGGCGTGGCCGGCATCCCGATCGGCGCCGCGCTGCGGGGCATCGTGTTCCGCAACGCGGTGCCGTCGGGCGAGCCGCTGCGCACGGCGTGCCCGGGCTGCGGCCACGCACCGCGCAGGTGGCAGGTCCGCTGCGCGTCATGCCGCAGCTGGTTCGGCGTTCCCGGCGTCATCGAGCTCAGCACCGCAGTCGTCCTCGCGCTGCTGCTGGGACGGTTCGCCGGGCAGTGGGATGTCGGCGCGTTCGCGTTCCTGGGCGTTCTGGGGGTCGCCCTGGCCGCGATCGACGTCGCCGTGCGACGCCTGCCCGACCGGCTCACGCTGCCGGCCTACCCCGTGCTCGCCGTCCTGCTCGCGGCGGCGGCGAGCGCGACCGGAGACCTACCCGCACTCGGGCGCGCGCTGCTGGGCGGGCTGGCCCTGGCCGCCGCCTACTACGTGCTCGCGCTGGTCCGTCCGGGACAGCTCGGCGGTGGCGACATCAAGCTCGCCGGTCTGCTCGGCATGGGACTCGGCTGGCTGGGCTGGCCGATCCTGGTGCTGGGCGCTGCGGCGGGCTTCGTGCTGTTCAGCCTCGTCAGCCTCGGCCTGCTGGCCGCCCGTCGGATCACGCTGCGCAGCCACATCGCGTTCGGCCCGTTCATGCTGGCCGGCGCGTTCCTCGCCGCGATCGTCCTGTAGGCGTTGGAGGGACTTTGTACCCTGCTGCGAAGGTTCCTCGGTCCTCACCTACATTCGTCATGGTCCCAACACGCCTCATGACCGCTTGGCCGCGCACTCCCTCCCCCGACACGTTCCTCTTACAGCACGGGGATTGAGATCATGCGCCCATCGATTCGCATCGCGGTGATCGACAGCCACACCCTCACCAGGTTCGGGCTGTTCGTGCTGTTCACGCGCCAGCCGGACATCAAGTTCCTCGCCGACGCGAACAACTCGGCGGACGGCCGCCGGCTGGTCGCCGCCCAGCAGCCGGACGTGGTCACCGT
>Ga0299913_10004800_pt1 | contig 11415 bp, 10 predicted proteins | sample RVTome_9_FD_201360 | JGI IMG/M metagenome (GOLD analysis project Ga0299913, IMG submission 201360) | Soil microbial communities from uranium-contaminated site in the Upper Colorado River Basin, Wyoming, United States - RVT155D38 (version 2) ... | reverse complement strand
GCGCGGGGGAGCCCCGGCTCACGGCCGCACGCCCACTCCCACGGAGACCACGAAGGCGCGCTCCTCGAAGTCGCCCGCCGAGCGCCAGACGTGCTCCACTGCGAGGTCAACGCCCGCGCGCTCCCTGGCGAAGCGGACGCCGGTGCCGATCGACACCCCGAACTCGGAGGGCTGGAGGCCCGGCTGGAGTGGAAACGGCAAGGTCGCGTAGTGCGCGCCGAACCGGATGGGGCGCCGATAGGGACGCCGGGGGTCCCCCACGTACTCACCGCCGAACGCAACCTCTAAGGTGTTGTCGGCCCCGGTGCCCCCCGAGGCGAGGAGGTCGCTGTTGGCGCCCGACCAGGTGCGGACCATGCCGTGCCCGGCGAGGTCCAGCCGCGAGCCCGCCTTCCAGCGCAGGCCGAGGCCCACCGTGTACGGGAGATCCACCTGGGAGACGCGGGCCGAATCGCGATCCACCTTCACGTCGCCGTCGCTCCGGGCGATGGCGGCCACCCAGAGCGCCGGCCCGAGTTGCTGCACGGCGCCGAGCGATGCCCCCACCCCGGCATAGGAGAGCTCGGCGCTCTGCTCCACGGGCAGGTACTGCTCGTCGGAGAACGTGCGCCGGGACTCCAACCGGTTCGAGCCGGTGAGGACGTGGAAGGCGCCGCCGACCACGGTGCGCTCCCGCAGCCGGTAGGACACCCCCAGCCGCAGGTCGCTGAGCCCGCCCCGGCTGGACAGCGTGTCGGAGACCGGTACCAGGACGTCCCGCAGCTGGACCGTGTCCCGGGTGGCGACCGTGAAGTCACGGTTGGTGTAGGTGGAGTAGCTGATCCCCACCGTCACCGGGCTTCCCGGAACGGGGCCGCCGAACGAGGCGTGCGGGAACCGGGAGTCGCGCAGGGATCGGGAGCCGGCGGGGTTGTCCACCGACCGGAACGCCTGTGTCCCGTTGAATGTCGCGGTCATCGCGGCGAGCCCACCCAGCGCGGCCGGGTTGAGGCCGGACTCCGCGTCGAACAGGCCGAACGCGCCGGACGTGCCGGCGGCCCGGGTGGAGAGCGCCCGTCCGGGCGTGCCGAGTCCGCGCACGCCGAACTGGGAGGCCTGCGAGAAGGCCGCGGCTGGTTGCAGCGCCAGCAGGCCGACGAGGAGAAGCGCGCGCACTAGGGGTTCTCGAACGGGAACGGCTTGAGGTACGTGACCCGGAGGCGGGGCGCGCCCGGTGTGGCGGACCGGGTGGAGCCGAACACCGGGCGGGTGAAGCTCGCGGCCTCGGGGAGCAGCGAGAGGAACAGGGCCTCGGGACGCTCGTCCACCGACTGCCAGAGCCGCACGATGGACGTCACGTCCAGCCGGACCGTGTCCGCGCTGCCGACGGGCAGCGTGTCGGACGCGATGAACCGCTCGTCGGTGGTCACCGGCGACTTGGCTCCCAGGTCCGCCAGCAGCGCCTTGGCCTGGAGCAGCGGCGGATCGGTCGGCAGCCCGACCATCGGCGAGGCCGGCAGCAGCTCGAGCGTGGCCCGCACGATGGTGGCCGAGTCCTCGATGGGCTGGGGCAGGTCGAACCGGAGGAGCGCCCGGGAGGACGGCTCGCCGCCGACGGCGAGGAGATCCGGCTGCGGCATCGTGGTCGATTCGCTGACGTAGGTGTTGAGTGCCGCCGCGCGGGTCACGCTCTGTCGTCGGGCCGAGCCGGTGTCCGGCACGTCCAGCGTCACGAAGCTGACGAAGGTCGGGCCGGTTCCCGCCACCAGGGAGCCGAGTCGGACGCCGCTGGGCTGTTCGGAGGCCATCGACACCGCGACCGCGAGGACGCCCCCGGACCCCAGCGGCAGGTCCACCTTGGCCAGGTCCTCGCCCTGGAGCAGCGCGCGGACCACGCCGGTGTTGAGCGTGTCGGGCACGGCGATGCTGTCGATGATCGCCTCGGGAACCAGCTGCTGCTCGATGGAGGCGAAGGTGGCCTCGGCGCTCACCGCCGGATCGATCCGGTAGAGGTACAGCTTGAGGCCGTCCACCAGCGTGTCGCGCGCGATGAGGTTGAGCGTCAGGAGCGCGGAGTCCACCGTGTAGGCCCGCAGCGTGTCGCGCACCTCGATCGAATCCGGGCGGGCGTTGAATCGGTAGACGGCCCGGTCCTGGGACCGGAACAGCCCGTTCGAGACCAGGACCGCTCCGGCCGCCTGCCGGGCCACGAACCCCGAGTGACTGGTGTCGGAGCCCGGCAAGGGGTTGATGACGGTGTCGAAGACCCGCGACTCGCCGCCGGGACAGAGCTCCGGGCACTCGGCCGGCGCCGTGAGCCGCTCCTGACATCCGGTGATCCCGGCGGCGAGCGCAAGGAAGAGGCCGAGCCGGCCCGCGGCGCGGCTCACGACAGATGGCCCCGGCCGAACGCCGCCGGCAGCAGCTCCGCCATGGTCCAGCTGGCGGTGCCCTTCGGGCCCACGGCCTCGATCCGGAGATCGTGGCCGAACTCCGACAGCACCTGCCGGCAGGCCCCGCAGGGGGCGGCCGGCGGATCGGAGTCGCTCACGACGACGGCCCGCCGGAAGCGCCGGGCACCCGCCGACACCGCGGCGCACACCGCCGCCCGCTCGGCGCAGATCGTGAGACCGTAGGACGCGTTCTCGACATTGCAGCCCACGTAGACGTCGCCGCTCTCGCTCTCGAGCGCGGCGCCGACTCTGAAGTTGGAGTAGGGCGCGTAGGCCCGGGCCTGGGCCGCCCGCGCCGCGCTCACCAGTGGATCAGTCAATCCAGACCTCGGACAGGAATGAGGTGCCGGTCGCCAGCGGCGTCACCCCGAGGAACTCGGCGACCGTCTGGCCGATATCCGCCATCGTGCGACGCCGTCCCAGCCCGACCGGGCGCACCCGAGGGCCCGTGACGAGCAGGGGCACCACTTCGCGCGAGTGATCGGTGGACGGCGTGGTCGGGTCGTTGCCGTGATCGGCGGTAAAGATAACGAGGTCGTCCTCCCGCACCGGCGCCAGCATCCTGGGCAGCTCCCGGTCGAGCTCCTCGAGCCCCCGGACGAACCCGGGCACGTCGTTCCGGTGCCCCCACGTCTGGTCGAACTCGATGACGTTGGCGAGCAGGAGCCCTCGCGCCATCGCGAGCAGGGCGCCCTCGATCAGCGCGTACGCCTCGATGTTGGTGGCGGTGTGGATGCTGGTGATCCCCCGCCTCGCGAAGAGGTCGTCGACCTTGCCGACACCGAGCCGGGGGATGTGCCGCTCCGCCAGCCGGTCGAGCAGCGTCGGACCGGGCGGCGGCAGACTGAAGTCCTTCCGCCGCGGGGTCCGCACCCAGGCGCCGGGCTCGCCCTCGAACGGTCTCGCGATCACCCGGGAGACGCCGTGCTCGCCCTGAAGCAGACCGCGCGCGGCCTCGCAGGCGCGGTACAGCTCCGCCACCGGCACCGTCCCCTCGTGCGCCGCCACCTGGAAGACGCTGTCCGCCGAGGTGTAGACGATCCACTTGCCGGTGCGGCGGTGCTCCTCCCCATGGCGGTCGAGGATCCCGGTGCCGGAGGCCGCGACGTTGCCCAGCACCCCCCTGCCGGTGAGGCGGGCGAACTCCGCGATGAGGGCCTCGGGGAAGCCGTGCGGATAGGTGGGGAACGGCTCCGCCAGCGTCAGCCCGCAGATCTCCCAGTGACCGGTCGTGCTGTCCTTGCCCGAGCTCACCGGCTCACAGATCCCGTGCGCGGCTCCGGGCGCCGGGACCGGCGGCACGCCGGCGAGGGAGGCGCAGTGCCCCAGCCCCAGTGCGGCGAGCCGGGGCAGCGAGAGGCCGCCGGCCTGCCGGGCGACGTTGCCCAGCGTGTCGCTGCCCCCGTCGCCGTAGTCCGCGCTGTCGGGAGCGCCGCCGATGCCCAGCCCGTCGAGCACGATGATTGCCGCCCGGCGCGTCACCGGTAGCGTCTCGGCAGCCGTGACCCGAGCGAGGTGAGCAGCTCGTAGGAGACCGTCCCCACCGACCTCGCCTGCTCGTCGACGGAGACAGCGCCGCCGAAGACCGTCGCGACGTCCCCGACCGCGACCTCCCCGTCGTCCACCGCCGCCATGCACATGTCCATGGTCACCCGGCCGACCAGCGGCACCACGCGACCCCGGAGCTCGACCCGACGCGGCGGCCATGACTCCTTCCGCTCGGCGGCCCTCGGCAGCCCGTCGGCGTAGCCGATCCCCAGCGTCGCGATGGTGGTCTGGCCCGTGGCCCGCCATTCGGCCCCGTAACTCACGGTCTCCCCGGCGGCCACGGCGCGGACCGACAGCACCCGCGCGCGGAGCGCCGCGACCGGGCGGGGCTGTGGCCCCGAGGCCCACACTCCGCCGCCGTAGAGGAAGATGCCGGGCCGTACGATGTCGGCCGCGTAGGCCGGACCGCGGAGTGCAGCCGCGCTGTTGGCCGCGTGGACCAGGGCCGCGTGCCGGGGAAGGGCGGCGACCGCCGCCTGAAAGCGCTCCCACTGCACCGCCGTGGAGGCGGCGTCGGTGTCGGCGGAATGGAAATGGGTGAAGATCCCTTCCCAGCCGGGCGCCGAGGCGAGCGCGGCTGCGGCCTCGCCGAGCGCGCGCTCGTCGTCCCAGCGGATGCCCGCGCGCGACATTCCGGTGTCGATCTCCAGATGAAACGGGGCCGCCGTGCGGGCGAGCCAGGCCCGGAGCATGGCCGTGTCGCCGATGGCGGGGCGGAGGCCGTGGGCGAGCACCGGTTCGAGCGACTCCGGAGCGAGGGGGCTCACCACCAGGATCGGGCGGCTCACACCCGCCGCGCGGAGGGCCAGACCCTCCTCCGGGGTGGCGACGCCGTAGCCCCAGGGATCGACCGCCTCGAGCGCCCCGGCCACTCGGGCCGCTCCCAGTCCGTAGCCGTTAGCTTTGACCATCGGCAGCAGGCGGGTTCCGCACGCGTCGGCGAGCGTGCGCGCGTTGGCGACCAGCGCGCCGAGGTCGATGTCGACCCAGGCGCGGGCCGTCTCGGGGGGAGAGGTCATGGTGAAACCGGCGCGTATCTTACGGGGCACGGGGGATAAATGCAAGACAATTCAGCGCTTGGACGCGCGCTCGCGATGGTGCGCGAGCTCCGCCGTCGGTGTCCCTGGGACCGGGCGCAGACCCGGGAGACGCTGAGGCCCTATCTCGTCGAGGAGGTGCTGGAGCTGGATCACGCGCTGGGCGAGGGCGAGCCGGACGCCATCCGGAGCGAGGTGAGCGACCTGCTGCTCCACCTGGCGTTCCAGCTCGTGATCGCCGAGGAGCGCCGCGAGTTCACCCCGGACGACGTGGCGGAGCAGCTCGAGGGCAAGATGCGCCGGCGCCATCCGCACCTCTTCGACCTGGGCGAGGCGGAGCCGTGGGAGCGGATCAAGCGGCGCGAGCGGCGGGGGAAGACGCTCGCCGGCCTCGTCCCCACCCTGCCCCCGCTGCTCAAGGCCTGCCGGCTCCAGGAGCGGGCGGCCTCGGTCGGGTTCGACTGGCCGGACGTGGCCGGGCCCCTGGGGAAGGTGCGCGAGGAGCTGGCCGAGGTCGAGCGGGAGCTGGAGACGCAGCGGACGGACCCCGCGCGGCTCACCGCCGAGATCGGCGACCTGCTCTTCGCCGTGGTGAACCTCGCGCGGAAGGCCGGGGTACAGCCTGGCCCCGCCCTCGACCGCGCCAATCGGAAGTTCAGCGACCGGTTCGAGGCCGTGGAGGCGCTGTGCACGGAGCGCGGCATCGACCTGGACAGCGCCGGGCTGGAAGTTCTGGATGGACTGTGGGACGAGGTGAAGGAGAACGAGCGCTCCGCGGCGGAAGGTCCCTGGCTGCGCTCGGGGTGAGGCGCGGGGCCGCGGGTGAGGTGCGGGTCTACGGGTACAGCCGGTGTATCTGCCGGGGAAACGCGATGGCCTCGCGAATGTGGGGGATGCCGCAGATCCAGGCGACCGTGCGCTCGATGCCGAGCCCGAAGCCGGAGTGGACGAACGTCCCGTACCGCCGGAGATCCAGGTACCAGCGGTAGGCCTCGGCGTCGAGGTCCTGCTCGCGGATGCGCGCGAGGAGCCGGTCGTAGTCGTCCTCGCGTTGCGAGCCTCCGATGATCTCGCCGTATCCCTCGGGTGCCAGGCAGTCGTTGTTCAGTACCGTGCGCGGGTCCTCGGGGTTTTCCTTCATGTAGAACGCCTTCACCCCCTTGGGGTAGTTGTACACGAAGACCGGACGGTCGTACTCGCTGGCCAGGAGCGTCTCGTCGTCGCCTCCGAGGTCGGAGCCCCAGGCGATGTCGGAGCCGAGCTGGTTGAGCTTCGCGACGGCGTCGGTGTAGGAGATCCGCGGGAAGGGCGCGGTGACGCGCTCGAGCGGGGCCGGGTCGCGCTCCAGCTCCTTCAGGTCCTCCCGGCGTCGCTCCAGGGCCCGCGCCACGACGTAGGAGACGAACGACTCCTGCAGCCGCATGTTGGCGTCGGAGTCGTTGAAGGCGACCTCGGGCTCCACCATCCAGAACTCGGTCAGGTGCCGCCGCGTCTTCGACTTCTCGGCCCGGAAGGTGGGCCCGAAGCAGTACACCTTTCCCAGGGCGGCCGCGGCGGCCTCCACGTAGAGCTGGCCGGTCTGCGCCAGGTAGGCCTTCCCGAGGTCGAAGTACTCCGTCGCGAAGAGGTTGCCCGCCTCCTCCCCGATCGCCCCCGTCAGGATCGGCGTGTCCACCAGGGTGAACCCCTCCTGGTAGAAGTAATCGCGGATCGCCTGCTCCACCTCGTGGCGCACCCTGGCGATGGCGGACTGGCGGCGGGTCCGGAGCCAGAGATGTCTATGCTCGAAGAGGAAAGTCGTCCCATGCTCTTTGGGGGTGATCGGATACTCGTGGCTCCGGCCGAGCACCTCGAGCCCCCCCACGGCCAGCTCGTGGCCTCCCGGGGAGCGCGGCTCCTCCCGGACCACCCCCGTCAGCGCCACGCTGGTCTCCTGGGTCAGGGTGCCGAACGCGGCCCATACCGACTCCGGGACCTCCTTCTTGGACAGGACGCCTTGCACCACACCCGACCCGTCCCGCAACACGACGAAGGCGATCTTGCCGCTCGACCGGGTCGTGACGACCCAGCCGCGCAGGGTGACCGTCGTGCCGACGTGTGCGCGGAGCTCGCTGATCCTGACCGACGACATGCCTCGTCCGTGTGCGGGGAAAGGGTGATGCGCGGAGCGTTGAGTCTAGTCCTGCTCCTGGGGAGCGTCAACGCGGCGTGCACGGCGTACCGAGCGCCGCCGGGGGCGCCGCGCCAGGCATCGGCGGTCTCGGGCGCGGCCCCTACCCAGGTCTGGGCGGCGCGCGCCGGACGGCGCCTCACCGGACGAGTCGTGCTGGAGGACGGCCACCTGTACGGGGCGGGGGTGGACCGGAAGGTCTACGCCGTGGACCTGGAGACCGGCCAGGTCCAGTGGACGAGCCGGCTCTCGGGACTCATCGCCGGCGGCGTGCTGGTCTCCGGCGACACGGTGTTCGCGGCCAGCTCCCGGCCGGAAGGCAGGGTCTACGCGCTCGACCGGGGAACGGGCAAGCGGCTCTGGCGCACCAAGACCGGCCCGGTGGCCGCGCCCCTCGCACTCGTGGCCGGGACGCTCATCGTGCCGGGCCAGCAGCGTCAGCTGCTTGGCCTGAGCCCGGTCGACGGGTCGATCCGCTGGCGCCGCCGGATGGGGATGGCGAGGATCGCCCCGGTGGGAGTCGGCGCGGGCGCGGTCATCGTCGCGACCGTGGACTCCCTCTACCGCGTCGGGGCGGCGGACGGCGCGGTGAGCCACCGCCTGCCCTCGCCCGGGACCATCGTGTCGCCCTGGCTGCCGCACGGCGGCACCCTGGTCGCCGGCACCACCGACTCCCTGGTCGTGGCCATCGATCCGGACAACCTCCGCACCCGCTGGAGCGTGCGGGTGGACGCGCCGGTGCTGGGCTCCCCGGCGGCCATCGGGGACACGCTTTACGCGGCGAGCCGCAGGGGCACACTCTATCGCATTCTTCCTGGTGCCGCCCCCAAGCCCGAGCGGATCGTGGAGCTCGAATGGCCCATCACGGCACCCGTCAGCGCGGTGGACGGGGAGCTGCTGCTGGGCGGTGCCGACGGCACCGTTCGCGCGCTCCGCCCCGACGGCACCGAGGTGTGGCGCGTGCAGCTCTGGCGCCCCGTCGAGCTGAGCCCGCTGGTCCTGAGGGACGGGCTCCTCGCCATCGGCGGCAACGGCGACCTCCACCGGTACCGCCAGTGATCCGCGCGCTCGCCCTCGTCCTGGCCCTGACGGCCGCCTTCGCCCCCCGGGCGGAGGCGCAGGAGAGCGGCCCGATCGTCCGCTACGGCAAATGGGCCCTCGCCGCCGGCGCGCTGGGGATGAACCTCCTGGCCGCCCAGGCGCACAACCGGGCGGAGGACGCGTTCGACGCGATCGAGGACGCCTGCTTCGAGGACGCGTTCCGCTGCGCGCTGGGGCCGGACGGGAGCTACGCCGACCGCCGGATCGAAGGGCTGTACCAGACGTCGCTTCGCCACGACCGGAGAGCCCGGACCTGGCTCATCGCCGGCGAGACCGCGCTGCTCGGCGCCGCCGCCCTGTTCGTGCTGGAGTTCACCCGGAAGACGCACAAGCCCGACAACATCCCCTTCGAGCCGGAGGTCCGGAGCCTGCGGCAGGCGACCGGCGTAGGAGTGCGGATCAACTGGTGAGGGGACCTAGCCGACCCGGAACAGCTCCACGGCCCGGGGGTAGCGGGAGACCGCACGCTCGCGGAGCGGCTGATATTCGGCCCGCTGGAGCGCAGGGTCGGCCCCGATGAGCCGGGCGGCGAGCTCGCGCGCGCGGGAGAGCAGGTCCTCGTCCACCGGGAGCCGCGCGTGGCGAAGCTCCACACCCCCCGACTGCCGGGCGCCGATCAGGTCTCCCATGCCCCGCTCCTCCAGATCCAGCTCGGCGATGCGGAACCCGTCCTGGGTGGCCGCGAAGGCGCGCAGCCGGTCGAAGCCCGGCCCGTCGGCCAGCAGGACGCAGTAGCTCTCCTCCGCGCCCCGCCCGATCCGACCGCGCAGCTGGTGGAGCTGGGCGAGCCCGAACCGCTCGGGATGCTCGACCACCATGACCGTCGCGTTGGGCACGTCGATGCCGACCTCGATCACCGTCGTCGCCACCAGGACGTGAATCTCCCCGGCGCGGAATCGTCGCATGGTGGCGTCGCGCTCCTCCGGCTTGAGCCGGCCGTGCACCAGCCCGACCTCGAGGTCGGGCCAGCGGGCAGCCAGCGTCTGGGCCATGGTGGTGGCGGCCCGCAGGTCGGCGCGCTCCGATTCCTCGATCACCGGCAGCACCACGTAGGCCTGGCGGCCGTGCTCGCACTCCTCGCGCACGAACTCCAGCACCTTTTCCCGCTGGTTGGGGCCGCGGACGCCCGTCCGCACCGACCCCCGGCCGGGGGGCCGCTCCTTGAGCGTGGAGACGTCGAGGTCGCCGTAGAGGGTGAGCGCGAGAGAGCGCGGGATGGGCGTCGCCGTGAGGAGGAGGACATCCGGCGCGGGCCCCTTCCCGATGAGCGCCGCCCGCTGCTCCACCCCGAAGCGGTGCTGCTCGTCGATCACCACGAGGCCGAGCCGGCGGAAGGAGACGCTCTCCTGCATCAGGGCGTGGGTGCCCACGGCGATGCGCGCCGCACCCGCCGCGAGCCGCCCCCGCACCGCCGCCTTCTCGGCCGCCGTCTGCCGCCCGAGGAGGAGCTCGGGGCGGAGGCCGAGGGGCTCGAGCAGCCGGCCCAGGGTGGCGGCGTGCTGCTCCGCGAGCAGCTCGGTCGGGGCCATCAGCGCCGCCTGGAAGTCGTTCTCGACGGCGAGCAGCATGGCGAACAGCGCGACGACCGTCTTGCCCGTGCCCACGTCGCCCATCAGGAGGCGGTGCATGCGGTCGGGAGCCGTCATGTCGGCCGTGATCTCCTTCAGGGCGCGCTGCTGGTCGGCCGTCAGCTCCCAGGGGAGACTCTGCCGGAGCCGGGTGGTGAGATCCCGCTTGACCTGAAAGGCCACGCCCCCCCGCGCGCGCTTGGCCACGGCCCGGGCGCGAATCAGCATGAGCTGGAGGTCGAGCAGCTCGTCGAAGGCGAGGCGGCGGCGGCCCTGCTCCGCCTCGAGGGCGGTGGTGGGACGATGCACGGCCCGGAGGGCGTCGGCGAGCGGGGGCAGGCCGGCCGCGAGCCGGAGCGGCTGGGGAAGCGGGTCGTCCGAGCGCTCGATCAGGGCGTCGAGATGGCGGTCGATGAGCGACCGGATCACCCGGTGGCTCAGGCCCTCCGTGGCGGGATAGACCGGCAGGACCTTGCCGGCCGCGAGCGGATCCGCCTCGCCGTCGGCCTCCGCGAGGATGACGTACTCCCGGGGCGCGAGCTGCCGTCCGTGATAGAACCGCACCGGGCCGGAGACGAGGAGGGTCTGTCCCACGGCGATCGTGCGGTCGAGGAACGCCTGACCCGGCCAGACGCACTCCAGCACGCCGCTCTCATCCCGCAGCACCGCGTGGAAGATCCGCAGGCCCCGTCTCGTGGGCAGGACGCCCTTGGCCACCACGCGGCCCACGCAGGCGACCTCCTGCCCGATCTCCGCCCGGACCAGGGGGGTCACGGACGAGGCGTCGACGTAGCGGTGGGGGAGGTGCCAGAGGAGGTCGCGCGCGGTGTGGATGCCGAGCCGCTCGAGCTGCTCGGCGCGGCGCTCGCCGATGCCCTTGAGGAACTTGACCGGCATGTCGAGCCGCACCGCGCTCGATTCGCGACTGCCGGGCGTTCGGGCGCTTGCCATAGGGTTCACCCCGGCGGCCGGCCCGGACAGCGGTCAGGCCGGACCCGCGAGAAGGTGCTCGGCGAATCGCTGCGGGTCGAAGGGCTGCAGATCGTCCAGCTGCTCTCCCACCCCGATGAAGCGGATGGGCAGGCCCAGCTCGCGGCGGAGCGCGGTGACCGCGCCGCCGCGGGCGCTGCCGTCCAGCTTGGTGACCACGATGCCGGTGGGTGACACCGCCTGGGCGAACAGCCGGCCCTGCTGAATGGCGTTCTGCCCCACGGTTCCGTCGAGCACGAGCAGCACTTCGTGCGGCGCCCCCGGCAGGCGCCTGCTCACCACGCGCACGACCTTCCGCAGCTCGTCCATCAGGCCTTCCTGGGTGTGCAGCCGGCCCGCGGTGTCCACGATGACGGTATCGAGCCCGCGCGACGCGGCGGCGTCGATGGCATCGAAGGCCACCGCCGCCGGATCGCCGCCGGGCGCCCCGGCCACGCAGGGCACGCCGATGCGATCGGCCCAGACCTGGAGCTGGCTGATGGCGCCGGCGCGGTAGGTGTCGGCGGCGGCGAGCAGCACCTTGCGGCCCTCGCGCTGCAGCCGGCGCGCGAGCTTGGCAGCGGTGGTGG
>Ga0299913_10004799_pt1 | contig 11417 bp, 9 predicted proteins | sample RVTome_9_FD_201360 | JGI IMG/M metagenome (GOLD analysis project Ga0299913, IMG submission 201360) | Soil microbial communities from uranium-contaminated site in the Upper Colorado River Basin, Wyoming, United States - RVT155D38 (version 2) ... | reverse complement strand
GCTGGTCGAGCTGAAGGCCAGATTCGACGAGGAGCGAAACATCGAGTGGGCGCAGCGTCTGGAGGATGTCGGTGTCCATGTCATGTATGGGGTGGTTGGGCTGAAGACACACACCAAGATCGCCCTGGTCATGCGTCGTGAGGGCGAACGGGTGGTCCGCTATGCCCACATCGGCACCGGCAACTACAACGAGACCACGGCCCGCAACTATGAGGATCTCGGTGTGTTCACCGCCGACCCGGCGCTGGGCTCGGATCTGTCCGATCTCTTCAACTACCTGACGGGATACAGCCGGCAGACCCGGTACCGCTCGCTCGCCGTGTCTCCCGAAGGCATTCGTGACCGAATCCTCGGTCTCATCGCCGATGAGGCCGGTCGATCTGATGGTCATATCACGATGAAGATGAACTCTCTCGTCGATGCGGGGATCATCCAGGCGCTCTACGAGGCTTCTCGAGCCGGTGCCCGCATCGAACTGTGTGTGCGCGGCATCTGCAGTCTGATACCCGGTGTCGCCGGCCTTTCGGAGAACATCCACGTCCGTTCCGTCGTCGGCCGGTACCTCGAACACTCCCGCATCTACCGGTTCGGCGCTCGGGGTCGGGAGCGCAGCTATCTCTATGGCTCCGCAGACATGATGCCCCGGAACCTCGACCGCAGAATCGAGGCATTGGCTCCGGTCACCGACGCTGATCTCCAGTTCAGGATGGACGAGATCCTGGACGTGGTGTTCGCCGACGACGTCCTCGCTTGGGAGCTGGGACCGGACAGGAATTGGGTGCGGGTCGAAGGGACGGGTGCGGTGGACACCCACGAGGCATTACAGGAGCTGGCCATGCTGAGAAGCGCGGCGCATCTTTGATGGCGTCGACTATGCACTCAGGCGCGGTGAGCGCGCATGCCTGCACACTGGAGTGGCCGGCTTGCTCGACAGTGCACCCAGGCGCGGTCAGCGCGCATGGTTGCACACCGGATTCCTCCGGTGGCCGTGCCGCTCCGCCGGCCAGGTCAACACCGAAACCATCCAACGTTTCATGAGCGACCCTCTCGACACATTGGTGCAGAGGGCGACCGTGCTCTTCCTCTGCGTGCACAATGCGGGTCGGTCCCAGATGGCCGCCGGATGGATGCGCCATCTCGGAGCGGACCAGGTCGATGTGTTCTCGGGCGGTTCCGAGCCGGCAGAGTCGGTGAATCAGGCTGCGGTCGCCGCCATGGCCGAGGTCGGAGTCGATATCAGCGCGGAGATCCCACAGCCGTGGGCCGACGAGGTCGTCAGAGCTGCCGACGTCGTGGTCACCATGGGTTGCGGCGATGCCTGTCCTTTCTTCCCCGGAAAGCGGTATATCGACTGGGAGATCGAAGACCCGTCAGGGAAGACGGTCGAAGAGGTACGTCCCATCCGGGACGATATCGAGCAGCGGGTACGCAACCTGATGGCCGAGCTCGACATCCCGATCGCAGGTTCCCGCTGATCCGAATCGCGGTCGCAATGGTTGGGGCGTGCGCGTAATCGGAGGGCCTCCTCACCACTGACGGAACCCAGGGTTCCAGACCTCGCTGAGCGAAGTCCAGCGCCCGAATAACGCGACCTGCGGTCTCGGTGGCACCCCGGGCCGTTCCACCGCCATCAAAACTGTTCATCTGCCGTTCATCCCGATATTGCCGTCGGGTTAACCAGGCTTCGTACCTTGCTGTCCGTTCCTGGAATGTCCATCCGACTCAAGGAGATGAACGGGAATGAAAGTAAGAAGCCTGGTCGCCCTGTTCGGGACACTGGCAATGGTGTTGGCCGCCTGTGGCGGCACCGGCTCCGCCGACACCACCGTCGATGGTGCAGACACAACCATCGAGGGACCGGACGAGCCGGACACCACCGCGGACATGGACGATGGGGAGACCACCCAGTGGGGTCTCCCCGTCATCGACCCGCTCGACGTCGACACCGGCGTCTCCATCGGAATCGCCGGATCCTCGACCGTGTTCCCCCTGTCGACCGCAGTGATGACACAGTGGATCGACGAGGGCGGTCCCGAATACCCCATCGACTCGGTGGGCTCCGGAGGCGGTTTAGAGCGCTTCTGTGTGGAAGGCGCCTCCGACATCGCCAACTCCTCGCGTCAGATCGAGCAGGAGGAGATCGACGCCTGCGTCGAGACCTGGGGCAGCGAGCCGATCGAGGTGAGGGTGGGCAGCGACGCTCTCTCCCTGGTCGTCAGCCCAGGCAACTACTTCGCCCAGGAATCGACCCTCGAGGAGATCGCCACCGCCTTCTCGTTGACTGATGCCGGTGCCACCTGGACTGATGTCAACCCCGACTTCCCGGCTCATCCCATCCAGCTCTTCTCTCCGGGAGCCGACTCCGGGACGTTCGACTACTTCAACGAAGTGGTGTTCGAGGAGGCCGATCCACCACCCATCCTGTCGTCCATCGCGGAGATCGTTGGTGAGGACGACAACCTCACAGTGCAGGGCGTCTCCGGTGACGGTTGTACCGAGGGCGACACCAGCACAACCTGTGCCATCGGCTACTTCGGTTATGCGTATTTCCAGGAGAATGCCGACGCTCTGCAAGTGGTCACAGTGGACGGCATCGAGCCGAGCGCGGATTCGGTCAACGACAACACCTATCCAATCGCACGGCCGCTGTACATGTACACCTCGGCCGAGGTGATCGCAGACAAGCCTCAGGTCGCCGAGTTCATGGCCTACTACCTGAACAACGTCAACGACCTGATCGATGACGTCGGCTACTTCCCCGCCCCCGACGAAGCACTTCAGGAGGCGGCGGACAACATCGCCGCCGCGGCAGGTTGGTAGGACGGGCGAGAAAGCCTGTGCTACTGAGATGGAGCCCGGTCTTCCTTCCCATGGGTGACCGGGCTCCATCCCCGACGACGAGACCCGCGACCACTAATGACGACTGAAGCCAAAGCCGGGAAAAGCACGGGCGACAAGCCCTTCAGAAAGCGGCCCCGTCCCGGCGAGCTGGCCATTCGCGGCTTCCTCTTCTTTTGCGGGGCGCTTTCCATCGCCACCACGGTTGGCATCGTCTACGAGCTGGGCAAGGAGTCACTGCTCTTCTTTGGCGACAAGCGGGTCAGCCTGGTCGAGTTTCTCACGTCCACTGTTTGGCAGCCGCAGGTTGGTGGGTTCGGCATCTGGCCGTTGGTTCTCGGGACTCTCTACATCACCTTCATCGCCATGCTGGTCGCGGTCCCGATCGGCCTGTCCGCCGCCATCTACCTGTCCGAGTACGCCAGCAGCCGGGTTCGCAGCGTCTTCAAGCCCATCCTCGAGATCCTGGTGGGGATTCCCACGGTGGTGTACGGCTTCTTTGCCCTCACCTTCATGACCCCCCTGCTCAGGTCGATCATGGGCGCCAACATCGTTGGGTTCTTCAACGTTCTCTCGGCCGGGATCGTGGTGGGGATCCTCATCGTCCCGCTGATCAGCTCTCTGGCCGAAGATGCCCTGCGGGCAGTGCCCGACCCCCTCCGGCAGGCTGCCTACGCTCTGGGCGCCTCCAAGTTCGAAGTGTCCACTCGGGTGGTGGTTCCGGCCGCCCTCTCCGGCATCGCCGCCGGTGTTGTAGTCGCCATGTCCCGCGCAGTCGGTGAGACCATGGTGGTCACCCTTGCCGCCGGGGCATCGGCGCGGAACTTCGTTCTCGGGGAAGACTCTCTATTCGGCTACATCCTCAACCCCTTCCAGGGGGCGCAGGCGATGACCGGCTACGTGGCGATCACCGCCAACGGCGACCTCAGCTACAACACCATCGACTACAACTCGATCTTCTCCATAGGGCTGACCCTCTTCTTCATGACCCTCGGCCTCAACGCGTTGAGCCGTCGCTTCGTCAAGCGCTTCCAGCAGGTGTACGAATGAGCGTGGAGGCCCCGGAGCGGACGGACCGGGCCGTCTTCCCGTCCGAAATCGAATATCGAGGCCAGCTCGCCCGGAGAAGACGGAAGGCGAGCGCGTTCCAGTTCTTCTGTCTCGCCATGCTCAGCATCGCTGTCCTCGCCCTCGCCACTCTTCTCTACACCATCACCAACGACTCATTCGGTCTGGTGGCGACCGTCAACGAGAACGACCCGCAGGACATCGTCGCCGAACTCGGATACGACCCGGAGGTGACCAGCCTCCAAGACGTCTCCTACGACGAGTTGGTCGGCCTGCTCGAGACGACCGTATCCAGCGGAGTGGGACGCCGGCTCGAGCGGGAGCAGCGCTTCTACGAGGACCGTCTCGTATTCGAAGACGACGGCACCTGGGCCGAGATATGCGTCTCTGACGCTCCCCCCACCGGCTGCACCTCGGCGCCGCGGGATCACTCCAATGTGTTTGCCTTGGTTCAAGAACGCGTTGTGGTCCCCGACGTCATTGCGTCGAACCAGCTCATCCCCTCTCTGCTCGAACAGGACGCATTCATGCAAGAGGTCGCCGCCGCGTTCGAGGCGGATCGTTTCCCCGACTACACCATCGACCAGGTCACGATCGAGTGGCGGGCTTGGTTCAATCCGACATTCCTGGCCACTCCGCAGAACTCGACACCAGAGGTGGCGGGGATCCGCACTGCCATACTCGGCTCGGCCTGGCTGGTCCTCATAACCATCCTCTTCGCGGTGCCTGTGGGGGTTGGAGCCGCCATCTATCTGGTGGAGTACGCCAAGCCCTCCCGGCTCAACGACTTCCTCCACACCAACATCAACAACCTGGCCGGGGTTCCGTCAATCATCTACGGCATGCTCGGCCTCGCCATATTCGTGCGGGTATTCGAGCCCTTCACCTCAGGAGCGATCTTCACAGATGGAGTTCCCCCCTCTGACAACGGCAGGACGATCATCGCCGCCGGACTGACCCTCGGCCTGCTCACCCTGCCGGTGGTCATCATCAGCTCACAGGAGGCACTCAAAGCGGTTCCTGACTCTCTTCGTCACGCCGGTCTCGCCCTCGGGGCCACCCGATGGCAGACGGTGAGGAGCCAGATTCTCCCGGTTGCCCTTCCCGGGATTCTCACCGGCACCATCCTGGCCGTGGCCCGGGCGATCGGAGAGACTGCCCCGCTGATCCTGGTCGGCGCGGCCAGCTTCATAACCACGGACCCGACCGGTCCGTTCTCCAAGTTCACCGCCCTGCCGATCCAGATCTTCCAGTGGACCTCGTTCCCCCAACAGGAGTTCCACAACATCGCAGCAGCAGCCAGCGTCGCGCTGCTTCTGCTGCTCCTCACCCTCAATGCTGTGGCCGTGATACTTCGCAATCGATACTCCAGGAGAGCGGAATGACCAACGAGACTTCCACCGAGACCAGAATCGACGACGTGATCGAAGAGAGCATGATGACAGAACCGCAGAGCCCCGGCCGACTGCTCCCGGAGGCGGTCGATCCACCGGGGGTCATCGAGACCAAGAGCATGAATGTCTACTACGGCGATTTCCTCGCAGTGGCGGACGTGTCCCTCAACTTCGGGAGAAACGAGATCTCGGCCCTGATCGGTCCCTCCGGCTGTGGCAAGTCGACAGTGCTCCGGTCGCTCAACCGGATGAACGATCTCGTGCCCACCGCCCGCACGGAAGGAGAGGTCCACTACCACGGCGAGAATATCTATGCCGACGGGGTCGATCCGGTGGAGGTGCGTCGCACCATCGGCATGGTGTTCCAAAAGCCCAACCCGTTTCCCAAATCGATCTTCGACAACATCGCCTGGGGTGCCAAGATCAACGGCTTCCGGGGGAGCAAGGCCGAGCTCGAGAGGCTCGTCCAGGAGGCACTGGGGGCGGCGGCCCTCTGGGACGAGGTCAAAGACAAGCTATCCGACTCCGGATACTCGCTATCCGGTGGCCAGCAGCAACGGCTCTGCATCGCGCGCGCCATCGCCACCACACCCGACGTGATCCTCATGGACGAGCCATGCTCCGCTCTCGATCCCATCGCGACTCTCCGCATCGAGGAGCTAATGCTGGAATTGAAGGAGAATTACTCCATCATCATCGTGACCCACAACATGCAGCAGGCGGCCCGAGTCAGTGACAGGACTGCGTTTTTCAACGTGAAACTCGACGAGTCGGGAATGCGCACTGGACGGTTGGTCGAATACAGCCCAACCGATCAGCTGTTCACCTCGCCCACGGAGAAGGACACCGAGGACTACATAACCGGCAGGTTCGGATGACCGGCATCAGAGACACCAACATCCACTTCCACCAGGAGCTGGAGGAGCTGGAGCGGAAGGTGCTGTCCATGGTCGACCGTGCCGAGCAAATGGTGGAGATGGCGGTCCAGGCGGTGACCAGCGACGATGTCGGCCTCGCCTCGCGGGTGATCGAGCTCGATGACGGCATCGATAAGACGTACGCGGAGGTGCATCAGGACTGGACATCGTTGATGGCCCGCCACCAGCCACTGGGGTCCGACCTGAGACGAATGGCGGTGCTCATCCAGCTCAACGTGACTTTCGAGCGGATGGGAGACCAGTGCGTGAACATCGCCAAGATCGCCCAGTTCAACGCAGACCTACCCCGAGTGGAGCGGATCTGCGAGCAGATCCGGGAGATGGGCGACCTGGTTCGCCCGATGATCCGAACCGCGATCGAAGCCTACGTGCGGGGCGACGTCGACGAGGCGCGCCTCCTGCCGGCGATGGACCAACCCGTCGACCGGCTCAACGCCAACATGTACAAAGAGACCGTGGCGGTGCGTGACAACCCACAATTGTTGGAGTGGGCGACCAAGATGCTGATGGTGTCCAGAGCTTTGGAGAGGGTCGGTGACCAGGCGGTCGACTTCGGGGAGCAGACCGCCTATCTCACAACCGGAGAGCGGGCCGAGTTCGATGAGAACGGCATGGCCCAGGCGATCGATGACCACGACATCGCCTGACCTCAGACCGAACCGCATCCTGATCATCGAGGACGAGCCAGGATTGGCGGAGTCGGTTCGCTACGCCCTGGAATCGGAGGGTTTCGACGTCACGGTTGCTGCCAGCGGATTCGCCGGGCTCGACGCGGCGCGGCGCACCGAACCCGACCTCGTTCTCCTCGACCTGATGCTTCCTAAGATGTCGGGACTGGACGTCTGCAGGCAGATTCGTCTCTCGTCTGACGTCCCGATCGTGATGCTGACCGCCAAGGACTCCGAGGCTGACAAGGTCACCGGTCTGGAGCTCGGCGCCGACGACTACATGACGAAGCCTTTCTCGATGCGTGAGCTCATCGCCAGGGTGCGTGCCCACCTCCGCCGCGCCGCCAAGACCGGTTTGCTCGCCGACTCGAACGAGGTGTTGCGGGGAGGCTCCGTCGAGCTCGACATTGACGCCCACGTCACCAGGGTCAATGGTGCCCAAGTGGAGCTTCGCCCCAAGGAGTTCGAGCTGCTCGAATCGCTGATGCGACGGAAGAACCGTCTCGCCGCCCGGCACACACTCATCGACGAGGTGTGGGGGCCGTCCTATTTCGGGGACACCAAGACTCTCGACGTCCACATCAAGCGGCTCCGGGAGAAGCTGGAGGCCGACTCGTCCAAGCCAAAGCACATCGTCACGGTTCGAGGTCTCGGCTACAAGTTTGTTGATGGTCAGTAAGCGCTTTCGGTTGAGAACCAGTCTCTCCACGCGATTCCTTTTCTACTACGCCTTCGCATACCTGGTGCTCATCGGGATGATGGGCCTGATCGTCGACAGGAGCATTCGCAGCGCTCTCATCTCTGACGTCGACGAGAACCTGGCAGTGGCGGCACGGCTGGCCCGGGAGAGTCTCCCTGACAGTGAGAGCGAGTATCAGGATTGGGCCGTGGCCACCTTCCAAGCGACTGGTTTCAGGACAACTCTGATCGCCACCGATGGCCTGGTCCTGGCCGACTCACACTCCGATCCCGACGTCATGGAGAATCATGCCGGCCGACCCGAGGTGCAGAGGGCGCTCACCGGGCAAGTCGGCATCGCCAACCGGGTCAGCGACAGCACCGGCTTCGACCAGCGATATGTGGCGATACCACCACAGGAGGGGTTGGTAGTGCGCACGTCCGTGCCGGCGAGGGTCATCGACGGCGAGCTGGGCCGGATTCGACTTTCGGTGGTGGTGACCGCCGTAGCCCTGGGACTTGTCGGCGTCGCGGTGGTCGCCTTGCTGGCACGGCGTTTCTCGAGGCCCATAGCCGACCTGACCGACCAGGCGCGCGCCGTTGCCGAGGGAGACCCGGATGTCACACCGAGGCGGTCCCGAGTCTGGGAGCTCGATGAGCTGGGTCTCGCCATCTCGACCATGGCCAATCGCCTGGGCTCACGTCTGTCCGTCGCCGAGGAAACCACCGCCACCCTCGAAGTGGTGCTAGGAGCTCTTTCCCAGGGCACGATCCTCTTCGACGGCTCGGATCGGGTGGTCTACGCAAATCCTTCGGCATATGCCATTCTGGGTGCAGTTCCCGACGAGCTCGCCGGTTTGGCTCCGCTGCAGTTTCAGTCGGCGGTTCGAGAGGTGCGGGAGACACGTGATCAGGTAGCGAAGGTTCTCGACCATGGCAGTCCGACACGACGTCTCCGTGGGGTGGCCACACCATTCACGGGTGGTGATCGGGTGCTGCTCCTCGTCGTCGACGTCACCGAGAGAGAGCGCACCGACGCCATTCGCCGCGACTTCGTGGCCAACGCCTCCCACGAGCTGAAGACTCCGGTGTCGACCATCATCGCCTCGGCGGAAGCGATGCGAATCGCCCTCGAACGCGGTGATCCGTCGGCATCGGGATTCGCCGACCAGATCGAGAGCTCGGCGCGGCAGCTCGATCGTCTCGTCGGAGACCTCCTCGATCTGTCCCGACTGGAGAAGGACAAGCCCGAATTGGCGCCCGTCCGTCTCGATCAACTGGTCCGCGACGAGGTGGAGCGGATGAGGAAGGAGGCAGAGATCAGAGGAATCGATGTCGACCTGGCCACAGAAGCCGTCACTGCGATGGTCAATCACCGCGATGTCGCGATCGCGGTCCGCAACGTGCTGGACAATGCGGTTCGTTACACGCCGGAAGGCGGTTCGATCATCATTGGTGTGGCCCGCGACGACGACACGGCGACGGTGTCCGTGACCGACACCGGCGAGGGGATTCCGACTCGCGACATCGATCGTGTCTTCGAGCGCTTCTACCGCGTCGACTCGGCGCGCTCCCGGGCGACGGGAGGCACCGGGCTCGGGCTTTCGATCGTCAGACATGTGGCGGAGAGCCATGGTGGATCAGTCGCCGTCGAGAGCGAGCTAGGGGTTGGCTCCACGTTCACGATGCGAGTCCCGGTCGACGGAAAAGGCGGAATTGCCACAAACAACTAGCCTGTAGACGCCCCGCCAGATACGGCGACTACAGATGCTCGAATCGATCTCCCAACCTTCCGACCTGCGATCTCTCAGCCCCGACGAGCTCACGACCCTCTGTGAGGAGATTCGGTCATTCATACTCGAGAAGGTCTCCAAGACCGGCGGCCATCTGTCGCCCAACCTGGGTGTGGTCGAGCTCACATTGGCCCTCCATCGCGTGTTCGAGTCACCGCGTGACCGGATCATCTGGGATGTCGGCCATCAGGCGTATGTGCACAAGATCCTCACCGGTAGGGCCGATCGCTTCGACTCGCTGCGCCACACGGACGGGTTGTCGGGATATCCCAGTCGAGCCGAGTCGGAGCACGATTTCGTCGAGAACAGCCACGCCTCGACTTCTCTCAGCTATGCCCTGGGCCATGCTCTCGCCGGCTACGAGGGATGGACCATCGCCGTCATCGGCGACGGCGCCTTCACTGGTGGTATGGCGTACGAGGCGCTCAATCACATCAGCGTCGCCCGTCCCGAGAGGTTGATCATCATCCTCAATGACAACGGGCGGTCCTACGCCCCGACCGTCGGGGGGTTGGCGGCTCTCTCCAATCTCGCCCATTACCGGATCGACCCCCGGTACGAGAAGGCCAAACACGCCATCGGGCGGATGCTGCGGGGCATTCCGTTGGTGGGGGAGACCGCCGACGAGATGGCCAGCCGGATGAAGGACGCGGTCAAACAAATCCTCGAGCCGGCGACTGTGTTCGACGCTCTCGATATCAAATACACCGGCGCCATCAACGGTCACGACATCCCGGCCATCGAGGAGACACTGCAACAGGCGAAGACCTACCACGAACCGGTGGTGGTCCACGTCATAACCGAGAAGGGAAATGGCTACCAGCCGGCGATCGAGGACGAGGAGGAGAAACTCCACGGTGTCGCCGCCTTCGACGTCGCCACCGGCAAGGCACACAAGTCGGAGCTGAAGCTCACCGATGTCGCCGGGCGGGCCCTGGCCGAAGCCGCGGCCCGCCGTCCCGACCTGGTCGGTGTCTCGGCGGCCATGATCTCCAGCACGGGCCTGAAGCAGATGGCGCAGCGGTTCCCCGACCGGGTGTTCGACACGGGGATCGCCGAACAGCACACGGTCACCCTCGCCGCCGGGATGGCCATGGCGGGCAAGCGCCCGGTGGTTGCCCTCTACTCGGCCTTTCTGCAGCGTGCCTTCGACCAGATCGTTGCCGACGTGGCGCTGCACGATTTGGCGGTGACGTTCCTCATCGACCGTGCCGGCATCACCGGGCCCGACGGGGCGTCACACCACGGTGTCTTCGACCTCTCCTATCTGCGGATGATCCCGAATCTGGTGATCGGTGCTCCTGCCGACGCCACCGAGCTTTGCGCCATGATCGAGACCGCGGTCGATCACGACGGGCCGATCGCGATCCGTTATCCCAAAGGCGGTGCTGTGTCGGTTCCGTCCCTGCCCGTGGAGCCGCTGGAGATCGGACGGGCCGAGCTGCTCAGCGAAGGCGACGACGTGTTGCTCATCGCCGTCGGGCGCATGGTCGAGGTGGCCGAGAAGGCGGCTGCCGATCTCGCCGGCAAGGGCGTCAGCGCCGGCGTGGTCAATGCTCGTTGGGTCAAGCCCCTCGACCAGCGAATCGTGGAATGGGCGGGGCCCGTGGGCCATGTGGTCACCCTCGAGGACAACGTGGTGGCCGGCGGGTTCGGCGCCGCGGTCATGGAGACGTTCGCCAAGTCGGGGCTCACCAAGAAGGTGACCAACATCGGCGTACCCGACGAATTTCTACCCTTCGGCTCCGCTTCAGACGTGATGGAGTCGGTGGGCATGGACCCCGACTCTGTGGTGGAGCGGGTCCTGCTCGCGGTGTCCTGAACCGTTCTGTGAACGCCGCGCGAGAATATTTCTCGCGCGCCGTTCACAGAACGGTTAGAGGTAGCCCGGGATGGCGATGCGGCGCTCGTACCAGCGGAGGATGAGGCTCAGTCCCAGCGTGAGCACCACGTAAATGACCACCAGGATGAAGAACGACTCGCGGAAACGGAACGTGCTACCGGAGTAGAGGCGGGACATCTGAGTCAACTCTCGAACCG
>Ga0299913_10004798_pt1 | contig 11418 bp, 8 predicted proteins | sample RVTome_9_FD_201360 | JGI IMG/M metagenome (GOLD analysis project Ga0299913, IMG submission 201360) | Soil microbial communities from uranium-contaminated site in the Upper Colorado River Basin, Wyoming, United States - RVT155D38 (version 2) ... | reverse complement strand
TGCGAAAGCTGCGGCACCGGCAGGCGCTGGTTCAGATGCGTGAACAACTGCGACGGTTCCGTGTCCTACAGCTGCTTCCAGCGCACGTGCGCGAGCTTCTGCCTCAGCCAGTCCGCCTGCTGACACCGGCGGATCGACGTTGGACGATCGCGGCCGGGTGAGGGAGCGGCTTCCGCTGCTCGTGCTGCCCGAGTTCACGCAGTCCGGGCCGGGGTTCGCCGCCACTCGGGACACGCGCGCCACCGCGGGCAGCACTGTGCGCCGTTTCGCGCCTTCTTAGCGTCGGCCGGTCCGTGCGTCGTACCCGAAACGGAGTCTTGACGCGGACCCGGGACCGGACGAGTCTCCGCAGTGCGGGACGGTCCATGGCCTGGCTATGGCCGGTGTCGCTGGTTGGGGGCACGCCACCGACCGCAGACCGTGTGCGGTCCTCGCTCACCGGCGACCGCCCACGAGGAGATGGCATGTTCAGCCGCAGGTTATCGATCATCGTTGCCGCAGTCGGGATGACTGCCCTGCTCTTACCGACCAACGCCGTAGCCGATCACGCCTTGCGCCCGCACACGAACAACCTGCAGGCGTTGGGGCACAGCCCGCATCCGGCGAGCTTCAGCGACCCGGACGCCCTGCGCCACGTCAACTCGGACCTGGCGTTCTGGGGCAGGTTCGCCTACCACGGCAACTACGACGGCTTCCGGATCGTCGACATCTCCGACCCCCAGGCCCCGCGGGAGATCTCCCACCAGCGCTGCAACGGCGACCAGGGCGACGTCTTCGTCTGGGACAACATCCTGGTCAGGTCGTGGAACACGAAGAAGGCCACGGACCGGCTCTGCGACGGCCAGACGGTGCCGGCCGGTTGGGAGGGCGTGCACGTCTTCGACGTCAGCAACAAGGCGGACCCGCTGCTGGTCGCGTCCGTGTCCCTGCCCTGCGGGTCGCACACGCTGACCGGCGCCAGGGACGGCGACCGGCTGATCGTCTACAGCAACAACTCGAGCAGCACCGGTTGCGTGGACGGGATGCGGGTCAACGACGACCCGGTCGGTGACTACATGGACGTCATCGAGGTGCCGCTCGGTGCGCCGCAGGACTCGAACCTTCTCCGTCGCGAGGAACTCGCCGGCCCGACGACCGACGTGCGCACCGGCTGCCACGACGCCGGCCTCATCCTCGGCTCGGCCAACCTGCTCGCGTGCGCCAGCGCGGACACCATCAACGTGTTCGACGTCGGCGCGAACGCCACCCCTGGCGGCAGCCTGGCAGATCCCGAACTGCTGTACACGATCACGGAGCCGGGGGTCGGCGAGGCCGGCACCAACGGCAGGTGGCACTCCGCCGGGTTCACCTGGGACGGGAAGGTCATCGTCGCGGACTGGGAGCCCGGTGGCGGCTCGGCGGCCGAGTGCGAGTCGTCCGACCCGGACGTGGACAAGAGCACGTTCTTCTACGACGCGAGGACGGGCGCCAAGCTCGGCCAGTGGGTGCTGCCGCGCGGCCAGGACGGTGCGCCGGGTGCCGCCGAGAACTGCACGGTGCACAACTACAACATCGTGCCGCTGCGCAGCGGCCGGTACGTGCTCGTCAGCGGCAACTACCAGGCCGGCACCTGGGTCACCGAGTTCACCGACCCGGCCAACCCCAGGACCCTGGGCTGGTCCGACCCGCCGGTGCTCGTCCCGCAGCAGCTGGCCGGCGCCTGGTCGTCGTACTGGTACAACAACTTCATCTACGAGTCCTCGATCTCCGAGGGTCTCAACGTCTTCCGGTTCGCCGGTGCGGCCACCGCGGGAGCCATCCGGCTCGACCACCTCAACCCCCAGACCCAGGAGTTCACCCTGGGCTGATCACTGTCCGTCCACGCCGAAGGCCCCGGACCAGCGCGGTCGGGGCCTTCGGCGTGGTTCGCAGTTCAGGGGTGGTCGGCGTCGCGTTCGGCCGCGTCCATGCCCCTGTCGGTTATCTTCGTCATGCCGACGACCAGGGTGAGCGTCAACACCGCCATGATCACGAACACCGCACGCAGCCCGAGGAACTGGCCAAGCAGGCCGCCGGCGGCGGCGCCCAGCGGCATGGTGCCCCAGGCGACGAGCCGGTAGCCGCTGTTGACGCGGCCGAGCAGCCGTTCGGGGGTGATCCGTTGCCGCAGCGACACCGTGATCACGTTCCAGAGGGCGATCGTGGCACCCCCGACGAAGAACGCGGCGCCGATCAGGAACGGATCGACCGTCAGGCCAGGGGTGCCGACGATGAGCGTGCTGCCGACGATGGTGAGCACGAGCGAGCGGGCGCGGCCGAGCCGCCGTTCGATCCGCTCGGCGACCAGGGCGCCGAGCAGGCTGCCCACCGCGACGGTGGTGAGCAGCAACCCGTAGCCCGGCTCGGACAGCCCGACGGCGGACGCGGGGCCGACCACGTACAGCACGAGAATCGCGAAGGTGGCATTGGTGGCGAAGTTGGAGACGCCCACCATGACGGCAAGGGTCCGCAGGATGCGGTGCCGCCACAGGAAGCGCAGCCCTTCGGCGATGTCGGCGCGCATGGTGGTGCGCTGGTCACGCTCGATGCGGAACCGGCCACGTACGAGCAGCAAGGCCCCGATGGCGATCACCCAAAGTGCCGCCGGCGTGGCGAACGCCATCGCCACGCCCGCCGCCACCAGGAAGCCGCCAAGGGGCGGGCCGACGAACTGGTTGGCGGTCAGCTCGGCGGCGAACAGGCGGCCGTTGGCGCGCGACAGCCGATCGCGCGGAACGACCTGCGGCAGGATCGACTGCGCCGAGGTGTCGTAGATCGTCTCGGCGACGCCGATGCAGAGCGCGACGGCGTACAGCACCCAGATCGAACCGACGCCGGACATGACGGTCAACGCGAGCACGACGAGCAGCGCCGCGCGGACGGCGTTGGCGCCCAGCATCGCCCGGCGGCGGTCGAGCCGGTCGGCGAGTGCGCCGGCGGGCAGCGCGAACAGCAGCCATGGCAGCGTCAGCGCGAAGGCGAGTCCCGCGACCAGCGTGGGGGAGTCCGTGTAGCGGATGGCAACCAGCGGCAGCGCGACCTTGACGACCCCGTCGGCCAGGTTCGAGAGGCTGGATGAGGTCCACAGCCGCCAGTAGGCGGCTCCCAGCGGTTGGCTCCCGGCGCGGGACGCCCGCCGGTCATCGATCTGCGTCGGGTCATCATCGCGCACCAGTCGAGTTTGTCACATCGATTGACTTTTCTCAATCGATGTGACAAACCTCGATTAGTGGCTACGCTGTGAGCATGGGCGATCAGGGCACCGAGCGGCAGCCGCCCAGCGGGCCGTCCGAGTACCCGCGGCCACGCCGCCCGGCAACGGTCCGCGAGGCCAAGGCCCTGGCGCATCCGCTGCGGGTACGCATCCTGCTGCTGTGCTCGCGGCAGGAGCTGACGAACAAGCAGCTGGCCGACCGGCTCGGCAGCACCCCGGGCACGGTCCTGCACCACGTCCGCCAGCTGGTCGACGCGGGGCTGCTACAGCCGGCGCCGGTGCGAACCGGCACCAGCGGCGCCCTCGAGAAGCCCTACCGGTCGAGCAGGGACGTCTGGTGGCTGGACGACCCGCTGGCCGACGCCGGGCCCGATGGCAGGTTCGCCCCGATCAAGGCCTTCCAGGACGAGCTGCGCGAGGCCGGCCCGGCCTCGGTCCAGACCTTCGCGCGGTTCATGCTGCACCTGTCGCCCGAGGACGTCCAGGAGCTCGATCGCCGCATCCTCGCGGTCCTCGACGAGTACATCGAGACCGACGACCAGCGCCTCGACCAACCCGCGCACGGCGGCATCGTCGTCCTGCACCGACTCGCCGAGTAACCCCTCTTGGTCGACTCGCATCCGTATCGACGTTTTCGGGCCCCGAAAGTGTCGTTACGGATGCGAGTCGACGTGGTCAGGTGGCCTGGGGCTGGAGGCGCCAGACGCAGGCGTGGTAGCAGGTCCAGCGGCCGTCGCGGCGCTCGTAGGAGTCGACGTAGCGGCTGTAGCGGCCCGGCTGGACCGAGGTCCGCGCGGAGACGATCGCGGCGTCGCCGTCGACGTGCACCACCACCTGGTCGATGGTGAGCGTGGGGACGGCGCCGCTCTGCAGGCTCTTCGCGTAGCTCTCGATCTCGGTGACCTCGCCGGTGTTGCCGTCGAGGTAGGTGAAGGACGGCGAGAGGATCGGTTCGAGCATCTCCCAGGATCCCTGGCGGAATGACTCGATGAACCGCTCGTTGAGCTCCAACAGCACCTTGGTGTCGTCCACGGCTGCTCCACTTCCTGGATTCAGGGGTTTGACGGGGTCGGACGGATCGCCGTCCGTGAGGGCGCCAATCCTATGGCGCTTGTGTGGCCAGCGCGGCCGCGTGGTCGCGCAGGGCCGCGCGCAGCTCGTCCGGCTCGCGGAGCAACTGGACCTGACCGCCCGGCGCGCGGTCGACCGCCCGACCGCGTAGCGGCCCGGCCAGCCCCTGCCCCAACACCAGCGCGCCGGACACCACCCCGGCCAGCGCGTACGACCCCGCCTGCGCCAGCCTGGAACGTGGGCGTCCCAATGCTCGAAAGACGAACTGCGGGACGCCCAGGTGCCGGCCGTGGTGGGGGTGGGGGCGGCGGCTCGGGGGTCATGTGCGGCGGGTGGCGCGGCGGCGCTGCCAGTCGGTGACGGCGTCGCAGGCGGCGTCGAGTTCGGCGGACAGCATGGCGGCCTGGTGCGCGACCACGGTGGCGCCCAGGAGATCCGCGGCCCGGCCGGAGGTGAGCCGGTCGAGCGCCTGCCACGGGGTGGCGGCGAGTTCGCCGACGACCTCGCCGGCCGGTGGCGGTGCGGCGGCGGCGCGCACGCCGGCGAGCCCGGCGGCCAGGATCGCCGCGACCACCAGGTGCGGCTGGGCGTCGGCGCCGGCGAAGCGGCATTCGAGGCGCAACGAGTCGCCGCGGCCGGCGAGCCGGACGGCCGCCGTTCTGTCGTCGACGCCCCAGCGCAGCACCCGCGGGGTGAACGCGGAGCGCCGCAGCCGGACGTAGCCGTTGACGGTCGGCGCGAAGATCGCGGTGAGGTCGCCCGCGGAGTGCAGCACGCCGGCGAGGAACGAGCCGAGCACGGCCGACGGGGTGCCCGCGCCGTCCGCGCAACCGGCCGGCCGACCGTCCAATGTGGACAGGGAGACATGCACGTGGCACGAGCTGCCCTGGCCCGGCCGCTCGGCGGCCAGATACGACGCCGTCGCCGCGTGGCCCGCAGCGGCCCGCCGGATCAGCAGCTGCGCGAGCATGGCGTCGTCGCAGGCGGCCAGCGCGTCGCGGTGCCGCAGCACGATCTCGTACTGGCCGGGGTGGCACTCGCCGCGCGCCGACTCGACGCCAAGCCGCGCGTCGCGCAGGGCGGCGCGGGCGTCGCGCAGCAGCGGCCGCAGCCGTTCCGTTCCGCCCAGCGCGTAGTCGACGCCGTGCGGGGTGAGCGGCGCGCCGCCGGCGTCGACGAACGTCACCTCGTGCTCGATGCCGACCGACGGCACCAGCCCGAGCTCCTCGGCGGCCGCCAGCTGGGCGCGCAGCACCTGGCGCGGCGCGATGTCGACCGGCGAGCCGTCCGGCCAGCCGGCGTCGCACACCACGAGCTGCGCGCCGTCCCCGTCCGGGGTGAGGCTCGCCAGGTCCGGGCACACCGTCAGGTCGCCGTAGCCGCCGAGGTACCGCGCGAGCGCCGGCGCCTCGATCGGCTCGCGCTCGACGTCCCAGGCGAGCACGTAGGTGCATGCGCCATACCCGCCGTCCAGCACCTCGTCGACGGCGAAGCCGCCGGCCAGCTCGACCGCGGCGAACCGGGCGTGCCAGTCCGGCAGCAACAGCACGAGCCGCTCCGGTGGCCGCACCGCCAGCTCACCCCGCACCCGCCGCGCGATCTCCGCCCGTGCCGCCAGCGTCCGCGGCCCCAGCGCCCTCGGGGAGGAGGTCACCACGCGCCGTTCGGGTCCGGGGCGAGCAGCGGGTTGGGCACGCGGCCGAAGCGCACGTCGAACTCCTCGTCGCGGTCGACCCGGTCGAAGCCCTCGCCGGCCAGGTGCTCGCGGTTGAGGCACACGCGCTCCACGTCGGGGGCCATCAGCTCGAACTCGTCGTACACCCGCGGCGGCAACCCGAACAGTGTCCGGTACGCCAGCACCACCGAGCGCACGAGCTCCCAGAAGCGCGGCCGCGGCACGCCGAGGTCGTCCAGCAGTATCTCGGCCCAGAACCGGAACTGGCCGGCGAACACCGAGCTGAACAGCGACTGCACCAGCAGCCTGCCCGGCCAGCGCAGCATGTGGGCGGCCGCATCGGCGCCGAGCGTGGCGTACTCCGGCACGGCCCCCTGGACATCGGCCCCCTGGACATCGGTGCGGTCCAGCAGATCCACGCCCTGCGCGAAGTCCTTGATCGCCACCCGCAGCGGGCGGAACGAGGCGTCGGTGACCAGCACGAGGTTCTGGCCGTGCGGGCAGAACGCGACGCCGTAGCGGACGAGCCAGTGCAGCAGCGGCGTCAGCGTCAGGTCCAAGACGCGCGCGAGCCACGCCTCGGGGCCCATGCCGGAGGACGCGATGACGTGCGCCAGCACCGACCGGCCGTCCGGATCCCGGTACGGCAGCGCGGCGAAGGACAGCGCGCGCTCGCCGGGCGCCAGCGTGGCCCGCAGCGGCTCGCGCCACAGCGCGCCGAGCGTCTCGTGGAACCGGTACGGCAGCTCCTCCAGCGCGCCGAACAGCGGGTGCCGCACGGACACCGCGGCCACCTCGCCGAGCAGCTCGAAGCGGTACTGCGCCGACAGCAGCGGATCGGCCGAGTGCACGGCCTTGAGCCAGCGGGTGACCTCCGGCCCGGCCAGCGTGGCCGCCGAGGCCAGCCCGCGGTACACGAGCGTGTTGCGGATCGACACCGCGGTCTTGACGTCGAACCGCGTCGGGTGGCTGACATTGGCCAGCGTGCGGATCGTCTGGTGCGGCAGGTAACGGTCGGCCGACTCGCCGAGCGCGACGATCCGGCCGCCGGCCAGCTCGGCCGCGTACAGCGTCGCGACGATCTCGTCGGCCTGCCACGGGTGCACCGGCAGCCAGACGTAGTCGGCCGGGCGGTCCAGGCGCGCCGAGAACGCGGCGCGGGTGGGTTCGTCGAGCTCGCGCGCCAGCAGCGCGTCGGCGGAAAGCGAAGGCACGCAACGGAAGCTGGCCAGTTCGCGGTGCACGGCGAACCACCGCACCCGGAACGGCTCGCGCGCCTCCGGAGCGAACCGCAGCCGGTCCGGCGCGGCGAAGCCCACCCGGCCCTTGTTCAGCACCAGCCGCGGGTGGCCGGTCAGGTGCCCGTCCGCGACGTCGTAGTCCATCGCCGACAGTTCGGCGGCCGGCGGCGCGGCGCGCAGCCGCTGGGCCTCGGCGGCCACCGTCGCGGTCAGCTCGGAGAGCACGTCGGCCAGCCGCAGCCCGGTGAGGCCGAGCACCGCGCGGGCGTCGGCGACGAGCGTGCGCGGGTCGTCGGCCGGCCGCGGCCCGCCGTCGCCGCACTGCCTGGTCGCGCTGCCGGGCGTCACCACCCAGCACTCGAACGCCCCGCGGCGGGCGCGGAAGCGGTAGCGCACGCCGCCGGGCAGCTCCAGCAGCCAGCCGTCGGGGCCGTCGGGCGCCGGCTCGAACAGCCGCTCGTAGCTCAGCTCGCCGAGCATCTTGTGCACGACCAGCGCGCCGGCCTCGCGCCACGCGGTCGCCGCGTCGGCCCTGGTGGCGTCCGGCGTCGCGGTGCCGGACGCGGTGCTGGTTGCGGTGCTCACGTCGTTCCTCCAGGTGGTTCGCGCGGTAGGCCTCGCGGAACGTCTCGCGGTAGGCCGAAAGTGGTGAACGCGGTGCGCGCCGGCAGCGGGTACACCTCGCGCCCGCACACCGCGTTGAGGATCACCGCGGCCCGCCAGCCCGCCAGCCCGAGGTCGGGCGCGCCGACGCCGTGGGTGTGTCGCTCGGCGTTCTGCACGAAGATCGAACCGTCGACGTCGGCGCCCAGGTCGAGCCGGTAGTGCGCGTCGACGGCGGGCCGTCCGGCGTCGTCGGTGCCGATGCGCCCGGCCAGCGGACCGAGCAGCTCGTCGAGCGGCCGCTCGCCGTAGCCGGTGGCGGCGACCACGGCGTCGGTCTCCAGCACCGCGGTGCCGCCCTGCTGCACGTGCTGCACGGTGAGCTCGACGCGCCCGGTGTGCAGCGCGCGGGCGTCGGTCACCGCCACGCCCGGCATGAGCGTGACGTCGGGCCAGCCGCCGTCCACGCTGCGCTCGTACAGCTCGTCGTGGATCTGCCCGAGGGTCTCGCCGCTGACGCCCTTGTAGAGCTGCCACTGCGCCGGCGCCAACGCGTCGCGCACCTTCTCGGGCAGCGCGTGGAAGAACGCGGTGTAGTCCGGCGTGAACTGCTCCAGCCCCAGCTTGGAGTACTCCATCGGCGCGAACGCCGGTGTCCTGGCGAGCCACCGGATGCCCTTGGGGCGGCGGCGCAGCAGGTCGAGGAACACCTCGGCGCCCGACTGCCCGGAGCCGACCACGGTCACGTCCTCCGCGGCCAGCAGCGCCTCGCGATGCCGCAGGTAGTCGGCGGAGTGCAGCACTTGCGGCAGGTCGCGCAGCGGTGCCGGCAGCAGCGGTTCGGTGCCGATGCCGAGCACCACGTGCCGCGCCCGCGCCCCGCTGTCCAGCACGAACAGCCCGTCGTCCGGCTCCCACCGGACCGAGCGGATGCGCTGCGAGAACCGGCAGCTGCCGAGGCCGTCGACCACCCAGCGGCAGTAGGCGTCGAACTCCGCGCGCGGCACGTGGAACCGCTCGGCGAAGTAGAACGGGAACAGCCGGCCGCGGGCCCTCAGGAAGTTGAGGAACGACCAGCGGCTCGTCGGGTCCACCAGCGTCACCAGGTCGGCGAGGAACGGCACCTGCAGCGTGCTGCCCTCGATCATCAGCCCCGGGTGCCAGCGGAACTCCGCGCGCTGCTCGAACACCCCGATCCGCAGGCCCGGCACCCCGTCGGCCAGCGCCGCCAGCGCCAGGTTGAACGGCCCCGCCCCGATCGCCGCCACATCCAGCGGCTCGCGCGCCGTCACGGCTGGCTCCGATCGCGCTGACGCGAGCAGGCCGCCCCGCCGGCTCCGGCCGCGGCCGGGGCGGCAGCCGGCCGGGCGCTCGCGGCTGCGGTGGTGGCGGCCAGCGAGGCGCCGTGGCGGTGGGTTGCGGCTTGTGCCGCCGCGGTGGTGGCGGCCAGCGAGGCGTCGCGGCCATGGGTTGTGGCTTGGGCGTCCGCGGTGGTGGCCACCTCGTCGAGCAGCGCGGCGTAGTCGTCCGCGGTGGCGGTGGGGTGCAGCAGGGTGAGCTTGAGCCACAGCCGGGGCACGCCGTCCGGGTCCGGCGCGACGGCGCGGCCGAGTACGGCGCGGCCCTGGTCGAGCAGCGTGCGGCGGGTTCGCGCCACCGAGGCGTCGTCGGCGCCCGACGGGCGGAACACCACGGTGGACAGTGCCGGCGGCGCCCACAGCAGCAGCCGCGGGTGTGCGGCCACGCGTGCGGCGACCGAGGCCGCGGTCGCGCAGCAGTGCTCGACGAGCGCCGCCAACCCGCAGCGGCCGAGCGCCGCGAAGGTCGCCGCGATCTTCACCACGTCCGCGCGGCGCGAGGTGCGCAGTGAGCGGCCGAGCAGGTCCGGCAGCCCGGCCTCGGTGTCGTCGGCGGCGTTGAGGTAGTCCGCCGTGGTGGCCAGCGGCGCGAGCAGCCCGGCGTCGCGCACGGCCAGCACGCCGGCCGCGATCGGCTGCCAGCCGAACTTGTGCAGGTCCAGGCCCACGGTGTCGGCGAGCTGCATGCCGTCGAGCAGCGGCCGCAGCGCGTCGCTGAACAGCGCGCCGCCGCCGTAGGCCGCGTCCACGTGCAGCCGCCCGCCATGCCGCCCGCCATGCCGCGCGTTGTGCCGCACGTCGTGCCGCACGTCGTGCCGGGCGTTGCGCCGCGCGTCGTGCCGGGCGGTCACCCGCGCGATGGCCGCCAGCGGGTCGATCGAGCCGGTCTCCGTGGTGCCGGCGGTCGCCACCACGACGGCCGGTTCGCGCAGCCCGCCGAGCGCGGCGTCCAGGGCAGGCACGGACAGCCGCCCGTCCACGCACTCGACGGTCACCGGCGGCGGCAGGCCCAGCAGCCAGGCGGCGCGCGCCACGCTGTGGTGGGCGGTCGCGCCGCAGACGGCCCGCACCGGCCGTCCAAAGGACTCCCTGGCCAGCAGCAGCGCGAGGAGGTTCGACTCGGTGCCGCCACTGGTGATCACCGCGTCCGCCGCGGCGGCCGACGGGAAGACCAGCCGGGCGAGCGCGGTGGTCACCGACGCCTCCAGCGCGCTCGCCGAGGGCGCCTGGTCCCACGAGTCCATCGACTGGTTGAGAACGCTCGCCGCCAGGTCGGCCGCGGCCGCCACCGCCAGCGGGGCGCAGTGCAGGTGCCCCGCACTCCACGGATGGGCCGGGTCGGCGGCGCCGGCGGACAGTCGACGCAGCACGGCGCCCAGCGCCCGCTCGGCTCCCACGCCACGCTCGGGCAGCACGTCCGGCCACACCGCCAGCCCCGCCGGCCCACCCGCCGGCAGCGGCCCCCCGCGCGCCACCGCCCCCGCCCGCACGGCATCCATCGCCACCCCGACCAGTGCCGCCACCTCGGCCGGCCCGTCCACCCCACCCGCCACCCCGCCCCCGCCGGACCCGGGTGCGGCCGCCGGCCCGTCCAGTCCACCTGCCCCCCGTCGACCCTGCTCGGACCCGGGGATCATGGGGAGACCTCGGCCAGGGCCGCGGCGAGCCGGTCGAGCACGAGGGTGGCCTGGGCGTCGGCGAGGGTCAGCGGCGGCAGCAGCCGCAGCACCGAGTCGCTCCTACCGCCGAGCTCCACGATGAGGCCGTTGCGCAGGGCCGCGGCCCGCAGGGCGGCGGCAAGCGCGGGGGCCGCCGGGCGCGCCCCGAGCGCGTCGCACGGCCCGAGGCGATCGACGATCTCCGCGCCGAGCATCAGGCCGCGGCCGCGGATGTCGCCGAGCATCGGGTAGCGCACCGCCAGCTCGCGCAGCCCGCCGGCCAGCACCGCGCCGAGCGACAGCGCCCGCGAGGCCAGCCGCTGCCGCACCAGCACCTGCATGGTGACCCGGCCAGCGACCATGGCGAGGGTGTTGCCGCGGAAGGTGCCGGTGTGGTCGCCCGGCGTCCAGAGGTCCAGCGACGGCCGGTATGCGATCAGCGCCAGCGGCAGCCCGCCGCCGACGGCCTTGGAGGCGACCAGGATGTCCGGCGTCACCCCGGCCCGCTCGCACGCCCAGAACGTGCCGGTGCGGCCGACGCCGGTCTGCACCTCGTCGACGATCAGCAGGATGCCGCGCT
>Ga0299913_10004797_pt1 | contig 11418 bp, 9 predicted proteins | sample RVTome_9_FD_201360 | JGI IMG/M metagenome (GOLD analysis project Ga0299913, IMG submission 201360) | Soil microbial communities from uranium-contaminated site in the Upper Colorado River Basin, Wyoming, United States - RVT155D38 (version 2) ... | reverse complement strand
TCAGGGGAACAAGGACGTTTGCCTCGGGGAAGTAGGCAGCCGCACAACCGCGAGCTGTCGGATAGGAGACGACACGCATGCCGCGGAGCACCCGGTCAGGCTCGCCCGGCCACTCGCTGTAGATGTCGACGTGCTGTCCGTCGACCAGGCCGTGCTCGTGGATGTCGTCTGGATTGACGAACACCACGTATCGGCCGTTGTGGATGCCTCGGTAGCGGTCGTTGCGACCATAGATCGTCGTGTTGAACTGATCATGCGAGCGCAGAGTCTGTAGCAGGAGGCGGCCCTCCGGGACCCGAATCAGCTCCATGCTGTTGGCGGTGAAGCGCGCCTTCCCAGTGGAGGTGGCGAAGGTTCTCGAATCGCGCGGCCCATTGGGAAGGATGAATCCGTCGCGGGTGCGAACCTTCGCCTCATAGTCCTCGCACCCCGGGACAACCCGGGAGATGTGCCCGCGAATCGTGCTGTAGTCGGCCTCGAACGCCGCCCAGTCGATACCCGTCAGGTCGCTCCGCTCGCCTAGCGCACGGTGCGCGAGACGGCTGACGATCGCGACCTCGGACAGCAGGCCAGATGCGACGGGTTCGATCCTGCCCCGTGAAGCGTGGACGGCGCAGACTGTGTCCTCGACGGTGACGAACTGCTCGCCCGTCTTCTGGCGATCGATCTCGGTTCGCCCGAGCGTTGGAAGGATCAGTGCTGAATCGCCGGTGACGACATGCGACCGGTTCAGCTTCGTCGACACCTGAACCGTCATGCCGACTCCACGAATGGCCTGCTCAGCCGCGGCCGAATCCGCTATGGCGCCGATGAAGTTGCCGCCCAGCGACATCCAGAAGCCGACGTCCCCGCGCTGCATCGCCCGGACCGCATCGACCGCGTCGTACCCGTGGTTGCGCGGCGAGGTGAACGAGAACTCCGCGTCGAGGGCGTCGTGGAACCAGGCGGGCATCCTCTCCCAGATGCCCATGGTGCGGTCACCCTGGACGTTGCTGTGTCCCCGGATCGGCGCAGCGCCGGCACCCGGGCGTCCCATATGGCCCCGAAGCAGCAACAGGTTGACGATCTCCTTGATCGTGTCGACGGCCTGTTTGTGCTGTGTGACGCCCATCGCCCACGTCACGATGACCCGCTGAGCCTTGAGGTACCGAGCAGCCAACTCGTCGATCTGATCGGCGCCCAAGCCGGTCGCCTCGAGAACTTCAGCGTCGCGCAGCCCAGCGATAGCGGTCTTCATCTCGTCAAACCCGGAGGTGTGCTTGGCGATGAAGTCGTGATCCAGCACGGTGCCGGGGGCGGCCTCTTCGGCAGCCAGCACCCGCTTGATGACTGCCTGTAGGAGCGCGAGATCGCCTCCCAGGCGCACCTGGAGGAACTGGTCCGCGATCTCAGTGCCCTTGCCGACGATCCCACGGACTGTCTGAGGGTTCTTGTACCGGATCAGGCCCGCCTCCGGCAGCGGGTTGACCGCGACGATCGAAGCGCCGTTGCGCTTGGCATCCTCGAGCGCGGACAGCATCCGCGGATGATTGGTGCCCGGGTTCTGGCCCATCACCAGGATCAGGTCGGCCTTCTCGAAGTCCTCGTAGGTGACAGTCGCCTTGCCGATGCCGAGCGTCTCCCCCAGTGCCGTGCCACTCGACTCGTGACACATGTTCGAGCAGTCGGGGAGGTTGTTCGTGCCGAGGGCGCGGGCGAACAGCTGATAGACGAACGCCGCCTCATTGGATGCGCGACCGCTCGTGTAGAAGCACGCCTGGTCCGGATGCTCGAGGGAGCGGACCGTCTCGGCGGCAAGCTCGAACGCTTCGTCCCAGCTGACGGGCTCGTAGTGGTCGCTGCCCGGTGCCTTGTAGACCGGCTCCATGAGCCGACCTTGTTGGCCGAGCCAGTACTCCGACTTCACACTCAATTCGGTGAGCGAATGATCGCTCCAGAAGCTGGGGTCTATGGCCAGCGGGGTGGCCTCCCAAGTCACCGCCTTGGCGCCGTTCTCGCAGAACTCTGCAGCCTTGCGACGACCTGCTGGATCGGGCCACGCGCAGCTCATGCAGTCGAAGCCATCCTTCTGGTTGATGGCCGTCATCAACTGTGCCGTCCTTCGTACCCCCATCCTGGCGATGGCGGGTTCCATGGACTTGCGGACGCCAGGAACGCCGACTGCCCACTTCTTCGGCGGGCGGACCTCGATCTCGTCGTCACCGGGATCGTTCGCGAGCGGCTTCGGCATGGGGGCGTCCTAATGGTGGTACACGGAACTTGGGCCATCGGCCACCTGGCCGACGCTTCTGACATCCTTTATACCGCAAACTGATATACCAGTGTAGCCTTCTGCCATGCTGGACCGAACGAGCCGGGTACTGCAGCTGTTGATGCCCCGACGGTCGAACCCGGACTGGCCGACGCCCGGGGCCGTGCTGGCCGAGCTCGGGCTGCCTGTCCCCGGGGTCGCGTCGCCCGTCGCCGCGTATATCCCTGCTGTCCGTTCTGTTGCGGAATCCTCGTCCTCACTTCAGGGCAACAGCCGATCGGGGCCGGGAAGCTCCTGGCCGCCGGCCGATGATCGACATCAACGTCGAGGAGCTCCCTGTCGATCACCGGCTCGCCGAGCGCGGCTGGTGAAGCGCCCCTTCGAGAGAAGGTGATCTCGGAGAGATGAGTGCACACCAGACGGTTGCTCGGGTAATGCTGACCATTCCCAAGACACTCAACCTGAGTGCCACTGTGGATATCGCACGCGCAGCACTCGCGGACGACCACGTACACATGCTCCTGCTCGTCGACGACGGAAAGCTCTTCGGAACCATCACCGCTGGCGACCTCGTGTCGGCCGACGATCCGGACTCGCCGGCCGTTGCGTTCTCGTCGCTGCGCGGCCGAATCGTCCGACCAGACCAGCAGGCGAGCGTTGTCCAGGCATCGATGATCGCCACAGGCCGGCGGCGACTGGCCGTCGTGGACGAGGACCTACGGCTCCATGGGCTGCTCAGCCTGAAGCGCACACTCGCCGGATTCTGTACTGACGAAGGGGTGAGGGCGCGTGCGGCTGAGCGCGCCGACATACCCCAAGTCAGCGATCGGCGTGCGGCGACGGGCGGCCGCTAGAGCCAGATCGGGAACCCGAACTTCCGCAAGAGTCCAAGTAGGAGCCGCGCTCCAAGGCGGCACGAAGGGAGAGAGATGCAACAGGTCAAAGCGGTCGTGGCATTGTCGAAGGGCGACCCCGTCCAGGTCGTGACGATCAACGTCCCGGACCCCGGTCCCGGTGAGGCGGTTGTGAAGGTGCTTGCGTGCGGGGTCTGCCACACCGACCTGCACTACCGGGAGGGCGGGATCAACGACGACTTCCCGTTCCTGCTCGGTCACGAGGCCTCGGGCATCGTCGAGTCGGTGGGGCCGGACGTCACGGGCGTGGCGCCGGGGGACTTCGTCGTGCTCAACTGGCGGGCGGTGTGTGGTGAGTGTCGGGCGTGCAAGCGCGGCGACCTGCACTACTGCTTCAACACCCATAATGCGACCCAGCGGATGACGCTGGAGGACGGCACCGCGCTGTCCCCGGCCCTGGGGATCGGCGCGTTCGCCGAGAAGACACTCGTGGCAGCCGGGCAGTGCACGAAGGTCGACCCCGAGGCGAGGCCGGCAGCGGTCGGGCTGCTCGGGTGCGGCGTGATGGCGGGGATCGGGGCAGCGATCAACACCGGTGCGGTCACCCGCGGGAGGTCGGTCGCCGTGCTCGGGTGCGGCGGTGTCGGAGTGGCTGCGATCGCCGGGTCGGCCCTCGCCGGCGCCAGTCCGATCATCGCGGTCGACGTCGACGCGAAGAAGCTCGAGGCCGCGAAACGTCTGGGTGCGACCCACGCCGTCGACTCCTCGCAGGATGACCCGGTCGAGGAGATCAGGCGGATCTGCGCGGAGACCTACGCCGGCGCGGAGGGTGCGGACGTGGTAATCGAGGCGGTGGGTCGCCCCGAAACGTGGGAGCAGGCGTTCTACGCGCGGGACCTGGCCGGTGTCGTCGTGCTCGTGGGGGTGCCGACGCCGGACATGAGGGTGCCGGAGATCCCCCTGATCGACGTCTTCGGTCGCGGCGGGGCGCTCAAGTCCAGCTGGTACGGCGACTGCCTGCCGAGCCGTGACTTCCCCATCCTGGTAGACCTCTACCGCCAGGGCCGGCTGGACCTGGACGCCTTCGTCTCAGAGGAGATCGGCATCGGCGATGTGGAAGCCGCCTTCGAGCGGATGCACCACGGCGACGTGCTGCGTTCGGTGGTGGTGCTCTGATGGCGGTGCGGGTCGACCACGCTGTCACCAGCGGCACATTCAGCCTCGACGGTGAGACCTTCGATGTTGACAACAACGTCTGGGTCGTCGGCGACGACAGCGAGTGCGTCGTGATCGACGCCCCGCACTCGGTCGACGACATCCTCGCCGTGGTGGGGAAGCGGACCGTCAAGGCGATCGTGTGCACCCACGCCCACGACGACCACGTCAGGGTTGCGCCCGCGCTACGCGACATGGTGGTCGCACCGATCCTGCTGCACCCCGACGATCGCCCGTTGTGGGAGATCACTCACGGTGCCCAGAGTGGCGTAGCGCCGATGTGGGACATCGATCTTGTCGATGGTGAGGTCATCGAGGTCGCAGGTACGACGCTGCAGGTCCTGCACACGCCCGGTCACGCACCCGGGGCGGTCTGCCTGTACGCCACCGATCTGGCCTGCGTCTTCACCGGCGACACGCTATTCAACGGCGGTCCCGGTGCGACGGGAAGATCGTTCAGCGACCGGCCGACCCTGGAGGAGTCGATCCGCGCGAAGCTGTTCTCGCTTCCGGACTCCACGGTCGTCCACACCGGCCACGGCGAGGACACCACGATCGGTGCCGAACGGGCGCGCTGAGCAGATCTTGTCGACTCGACCGACCGCGCATTTGACACGCCACGGCCGAACACCGCGCTGGACAAAGGGATCCGACCCCTTGACTGGTGTGATGTAGCACACTACGTTCACTGGTATATCAACTGTGGATCAGTTGGTTGCGGCGGGACGCATCGAGGTGCCGTCGCTCGGTCCCTGAGCGCACCCGCTGGTGTCGCTCGTCCCCAGAGCCTCGTCCGGGAGTGAGTCATGAGATCGTCCGCAACTACGGAGAACCCCCCTTCTACGAAACCGCCGAGCCACAGGACGGGAGTCTTCATTCCGGCCGCGGTGCTTCTTGTCGTCTTCGTCGCGGTCACCGCTATCTGGCCGGTGAAGACGGGCGACTGGATCGGGAGTGCCAACGAGGCCGTCGTCGGCGACCTCGGCTGGTGGTACATCGCCATCGTCACCGGATTCCTCTTCTTCGCTGTCTGGCTCGCGTTCTCGAGCCGGATGGGTGACGTCGTGCTGGGTAAAGATGACGACGAGCCCGAGTTCGGTCTGTGGTCCTGGTTCGCGATGCTCTTCGCGGCCGGCATGGGCATCGGCCTGGTCTTCTGGGGCGTCGCCGAGCCGCTCAACCACTTCAGCGCGCCGCCGCCCGGAGTCTCGCCGAACACCGAGGCCGAGCACGCCAGCGCGGCGATGGACGTGACGTTCCTGCACTGGGGCCTGCACGCCTGGGCGATCTACGTCGTGGTCGGTCTCGCAGTGGCGTACGCTGTGCACCGCCGCGGTCGGCCGGTGTCGATCCGGTACGCGCTCGAGCCTCTGCTCGGCGAACGCATCCTCGGCTTCTGGGGCGACGTCATCGACGTCCTCGCCGTCCTCGGTACCCTCTTTGGTGTGGCCACCTCGCTCGGTCTCGGGGTCAGCCAGATCAGCGCAGGTCTCGGCTACCTGGGATGGGTGAACGACCCGGGCAAATGGTTCCTGGTCGCCCTGATCATCGGCATCACCGCGATCGCGACCGTCTCGGTCATCACCGGTATCGACAAAGGCATCAAGTGGCTCTCCAACATCAACATGCTGCTGGCGGTCCTCTTCATCTCCTTCGTGTTGATCGCCGGACCGACCGTCTTCATCCTCACCGATTTCTTCACCCAGATCGGTTCCTACCTGCGCAACTTCTTTGAGTTGTCCTTCAACGGTCGACCCTTCGAAGAGGGCGGCAAGGCTTGGGTCAGTGGCTGGACCACGTTCTACTGGGGCTGGTGGATCAGCTGGGCACCCTTCGTGGGCATCTTCATCGCCCGCATCTCCAAGGGGCGTACGGTTCGCGAGTTCGTTGCCGGTGTGCTTCTGGTGCCGAGTCTGGTGACGTTCCTCTGGTTCGCCGTGATGGGCGGTTCGGCGATATACCGCGAGATGTTCGGTCAGGGCGGCCTCGTCGGCGAGGGTGGTGTCGACACGAACACCGCGCTCTTCCAGCTCCTCGACGGGCTGCCGTTGTCCAGTATCACCAGCATGGTGGCGATCCTGCTGATCGTGATCTTCTTCGTCACCAGCTCCGACTCCGGTTCGTTCGTGGTCGGCATGCTCTCCTCGGGTGGTGACCCGACCCCGCCGCGCCGACGTCGTACGTTCTGGGCGATCATGGAGGGCGCTGTCGCAGCGGTGCTCCTGTACGTCGGTCTGGTGGCTCAGGAGACCAATCCGGACGCCAATCCGCTGTTGGCGTTGCAGACGATGGCGATCCTGCTGGCTTTCCCGTTCAGCATCGTGATGGTGCTGATGTGCTTCGCCACCGCCAAGGCGCTGCTCGGGGAGGCAGACGTCGCCGAGCGCGAGCAACGGAAGTGGTTGGCCGAGCGGGTCGCCAAGGACATCAACGAGAACGACATGCTCATGCTGGACAAATTGGCCGAGCCCGATGAGCTGGTGGATGAAGACGTCACCGTGTGACTGATGGATCGGCGAGGCCCGGGGCGCCGGGGTGTTCTGGGCCGCCGAGCTCGTCAGCGAGCGCGAGTCCCGCGAGCTGCTCCCGCCGTACGGCGGGAGCAGCCCCGAGATGGGTGCAGTGTTGGCGGCCTGCAAGAGCAGCTCGAAGACTCCGATGGAGGACGGGCCGGCCGGGGTGAAGGGAAGGGCCGAAGGGGCAGCCTCGGCCACGCCGGCTGTTGTCGTCTGCGCTGTCCTGGACGCGATGCCCCGCTAGGAACCGCGATTGAGGAGCTGCCGCTGCGCCGGAGACCATCGCCCGAGCGTGCGCTCGCTGAGTTGTGCGACGCACCGCCCCCGCCCAGGTGAAGACGCTAGGGGGCGAAACCGTGACTCCGTGGTGACGCCCACGGCCGCCTTGGGCGCTGGTAAGACCAGTGGATGATGGCCGCCGCCGACCTCGACAGGGCGAAGCGCTCCGGGTATGGGTCCTGGTCAACGAGCAGTCCGAGCTGGTGCGCGGGCGGCCAGATCATCCGGTACGCCGACGCCGATCTCGTCGCCTTCGCGAACCCCGCGGACGCAGGCAGTGCGAGCTGATGCTGTCGCTGCAGCACGCACCCTGACCACCTGGACTGCGTCAGTGCGCCTGAGGAGCCCGGCGGCAGAGCGTCGAGAACTCGTCGACTACGGTGGGCTTTCCCAGCTGTCGATGCTGGATCAACTGAAGACTGGCTGGTGCATGTCGGGGTGCACACCCCCGACGGAACGGAAGCCAACCGGAGGCAACGGGACGCCTAGTTCAAGCTCAGGACAGCACTCCAGCCTGATCGAGCGTCGAGTTCCTACGGTTCAACTTCCCCCTCGCGCACCACAACGGTGGTTGAGGAGGCGGCGCAGCCGCCGTCTCGAAACCGGCCCCGGGTCTTCGGATCCGGGGCTTCGTCCATTTCCACGCCGGTTCGTTGGAGCGGCGGCTTGGAGATGCCTCGCCGTAATCGGTTGTCGCCGTTGCTGCGGCGTGGTCCTCCTGCCGGCGGTGGGCGCCGCTCATCACACGGCAGAGGGCGACTCAGCGCTGATGGTCGCGCTCGAGAAACTGGTCTCCATGTCGCGATCTGCTCGATCGTGCCGAGAGTCTGGTGAACGTCAAACGTGGCGCGGGTCGCGGGATCAGGCCGGAAGAGGCTGCCCCATCAGGCTGGTCGTTGACGGCCAGATGGATCTGCGCGCCGCGCCACGGAGACAGGCGTGTCGAGAGCCTTGTCGCGACGGCTGGCTGGGGCCACGATAAGAGTGCTCTGCTGTGACCCCGAGATGCGAGGAAGGTTCCGATCATGGCGGCAGGCCCTTCTCCCTCGACGCCTTCCGGCGAGGGAGCTCCCGAGACGCCGTCCCTGGGGGACGGCTCCCCGCATCCGCCTGGTGGCCCACGGTTCACCCGGGCAAGTGCCGCCTGGGTGGCCACCGGAGCCGCGCTTCTGCTGCTGATCCTGCTCATCGTCTTCATGCTGCAGAACTCCATGAAGGTCGAAGTCCACTTCATCGGTCTGACTGGCACCATCCCGCTCGGGATCGCGCTGCTGATCGCTGCCGTCGGTGGCGGCGTGCTGGTAGCCATCGCCGGCGCAGCCCGGGTCACCCAGCTCCGCCTGAGCGTCCGCCGGACCAGGCGAGGCACCACTCGCCCCTGACGTCACTGAACGGCGAGACCCGGTCGCAGCACCGCGCCTAGCAGCAAGCCAAGCCGCGGGTGGGTGGGAGCCGGAGCTCACGACCGCTTATCAGAGGATGCACCTCTGTGTTGCAAACGCCCGGACTTGCCGGGTCGAGGGCGGCTACGCGCCACCCGAGCGTGCCCCGATTCGGGTGGCACGTCACCGGCTTGGCTCAACGGCGGCGGGAGCCGACGGTCGTCAGCCTCGCGCCGCAACGGGGACCCTGTGCGTCGAACCCAACAGCCCCTCCCTGCGGGCGACGAAAGCCGCCAGCCCGATGGTCGCGAACGCGGCAAGCACGTTGATCACCAGCATGGAGATGCTCTTAACGAACACGAACGTCCCCAGCGTCTGCGACTGCAGCAGCCACAGCATCGTGGTCGCCTTGGCGAGCCCCAGCACCGCCCACATGATCGTCAGGTTCCGGAAGAGACGTCGAACTCGCGGGCGCGCCGCCAGTTCGTGGTCCATCGGGTAGAAGTCACCAGCGAGCCGCGCCACCATCGGGCGCGCGCTGGCAAGGGAGAGCAGGAACAACACGGCTACAACGCCGTCGCTGATGATCGGCTGGAGGAAGTACAGCCACGGGCTGTCCGCGACGACAGAGAGCGCAGTCCGGCCCGTCAAGAGGAGCGCGGCGAGGATGAGCAGACCCGAGGCACGCCGCTTGGTCACCGCTCGCCACGCGATGGCGCCGTACGACCACACGAGTGCGGCAACGACCGCGGTCCACACTCCGGCGAGCACGAAGAAGCCGTAGAAGAGCACCGCGGGCACGACCACCGCGATCAGCAAGCTGAGTGAGACGCGCTGGATCACGGCCACGAGGCCGGGACGGTGCAGCGCCTTGGCGCCGGGCTCAGCCGTGGGAGCGACCTTGGTCAACAGGTGGTGGGAAGCCAAAGGTACCTGTTCTGCCGGCCGGACAGCCGGGCGAGGGAGTCCATCGCCGCGAAATGACGACGTGAACTCGACGTCTGCGGGTTCCTCGGCTCTGTCAGTGTACGCCGCGTTCAGCAGTGAGGGCGGCGGCCAGCGTGCTCGCCCGGCAGCAATGGTGCCGCAGGCGCACGCACATGCCGCAGACAGCGCGTTGAGCCCGTTCGAAGGTGTAGGTCCCTCGTCGGATCTGCACACCGCCCAAACCGCGGCAGCTTCAGCTTCGCCGGCGGTGCGATCTCCAGCACAAGCTTGCGACGAAGACTGCAATGACGACAGCTATCACCGCATCCGCCAAGCATGCAATACCTACCCATCCGATGTACCAGGACGGACTGTCCAAGCTGCCGCTCGAGACCCAGAGCGTGAGTGACCTACTTACACCGGATTCCTGACAGCCCCCCCGCCCGGCTCCACCTTGGGCTCACGAGGCCGGACCGCCCGGAGAAGTCGGCACAGCGCCGCGCTCGGAGCCCGCTTGTCGACTACGGGGACCGAGTCCACGCGATCCGCCCAGACCCGGATGGCCTGCGGAGCCCCTGCTGGCTCGGGGCCAGGTTCCGGTGGATGTCGGTGCCACGGTGAGGCCGTGGGTTAGCGTGCCGCCCGTGACCCTCGAGCACTTCGGCGACGACTTCATCCGCAAGATCCTCCACGAGCGACGGGTGATGGAGTCGGTCGACCGGGTGCTGGGCGAGCGGTTCCTGCTCGGTCCGATCGGCGCCGGTCCCGGGCGCCGGCTCGCCAAGGTCACCGCGACGGGCACGTTCAGCCCGTGCTCGGGCGAGGTCCTCGAGGGCGATGTGCCGGGCTATCGGGTGAACGTCCCGATCGACGTACTCTTCGACCTCGACCTGGGCGTCGACCAGATGCGCTTCCACGCCGACGTCTTGATCCCGCTGGTGATCACGATGTCCGTCGAGGAACCGCTGACGATCCTGTGGCACATCACGCCGCCCACCGAGGAAGAGGTGACGATCACCGTCGCCACGGACAACCGCCGCTCCGCGCTGGTCCAGCGGGTGGCCGGCATCGACGGAGAGCTGCGCCGCTTCATCATCCGGTTCATCGCCCGCGAGCTGGAGAAGCCGCACGTGCAGAAGGCGACCCGGATCGAGCTGATCCCGCTCATCGACAACGCCTGGCCGGTGATCGCCGCCCAGTTCCTGCCGAACTCCCCGGAGGACCGGGGCCAGCCGCCGGCCGAGCTGCCCGCCGAGCTCCCGGTCGAGCCGCCCGCCGACGCGTAGCCTGCCGCCATGAACCGACGCCGCACGCGGATCGGTCCGCTGACGATCCTGCTGCTGGCGTTCCTCGTCAACCTCCCGGTCGTCCACGGGTGGTGGACCGAGCGGAGCCTGGATCGGGAAGGGCGGCAGACCACGGCCGCGGTGACCCAGCTGCACGCCGTACCCCCGGACGCGCCGGAGCAGCGCTACTTCGTCGCCTACCGGCTCCCCGAGGAGGTGGACCCGGACCGCCGGGAGTACTCCGCCGAGGTCCACGCCACGGCGTACGTCGCTGCGCAGCTGTCCGGCGAGATCGTGGTGACCTACCTGCCCGGGGATCCCGCGGAGAACCGCGCGGCCGGGCGGGTGCCGGCCGGCCGCATGGCGATCGCGATCACCGCGGCCGCCGACCTGGTCCTGATGGCGATCCTGGCGCTGATGATCTGGGTGCGACGCACCCAGGACCTGGTGCTCTACGCCACCGCGGACCTGGTCCTCTGCAAGCCTGAGGAGACGGTGCGCGAGCTGGTCGGCGACGAGTACCTCGTCCGGGGCGACGTGCTGGAGACCAACGACTCAGAGGTGGTGCTGGCCGTGCAGGAGCGGCGGATCACGATCGTGCTGGGGGCGTTCAGCAACCCGATCGGGCACCAACAGCCGGCCGAAGCCCGCGGCCGGAAACACCCCCCGGCTAGCCTTGCGGCCATGCGCTGGGGCATCGCGGGAACC
>Ga0299913_10004796_pt1 | contig 11420 bp, 9 predicted proteins | sample RVTome_9_FD_201360 | JGI IMG/M metagenome (GOLD analysis project Ga0299913, IMG submission 201360) | Soil microbial communities from uranium-contaminated site in the Upper Colorado River Basin, Wyoming, United States - RVT155D38 (version 2) ... | reverse complement strand
TTATCTTGGCTTTGTGCAAGGGCTAATTCGCCAGGTGTTGGCACTGATCGGGCGTGAACTGAAGGTCGTCTACTTGGTCTTTGATGGGGCCTTTGGCCACAACGATGCCCTGCAAATGGTCCGCCAGACAGGCCTGCATCTGATCTCCAAGCTACGCCATGATGCGGCTTGGTATTTCCCCTATGAAGGTCTCTATGCCGGACGGGGGCCACGGCGCCAGTACGGCGCCAAGCTGGACTATCGGCAGATCCCGGCGCGCTACCGCCAGGCGAGCTCGCGCGATAACCACATTCAAACCACGATCTATCAGATGCCGATGTGGCATAAACGCTTCGCGGATCGGCTCAACATCGGCGTCGTGGTCAAAACCAACCTCCGCACCGGGGCCAGCGCTCATGTAGTATTATTCAGCAGCGATCCGACTCTCTCCTCTGAGCGACTGATCGACTATTACCGCCTGCGCTTCCAGATCGAGTTCACCTTTAGAGATGCCAAACCGTACTGGGGCTTAGAAGACTTTATGGTGGTCAACTCGACCCCTGTCTATAACAGCGCCAACCTGGCGATGTTGATGGTCAACCTCTCTCAGATCCTAATCCGCGCCTGTCGAGCCGCGTGTCCCGAATGCGGTATCCAGGATCTCAAAGCCCGCTTTCGTGGCCGAAAGTACGTGCTTGAGGCCTTAACATGGCTTCCGCAAATGCCGGAGCCGATTATCATTAATCAGCTCCTTGAGCATGTCACCGACTTGGGGCGGATTCATCAGCCCGAGAAGGCTGCTTAATTGGCGAAGGTATTGTTATCAGGTCAAACACCAACAAGAACAGCAGCCTCCAGAAAAAAATCCCTTTTTACCAGAGGTCAGGCCCACCTTGAAAGTCATGTTCTTAAGCGGCTAACTTTCCAAGTCGTGTTGAACAGCCCTGAGCGTATAATCCTTTTCAATTTGAATGAGTAGCATGATGTTAAAAACAATAACAAAGTCCGGCGTTGCTCTATTTTTTTTAGGGTGGACTTTATTATATTCTTTATCTGCCGCTATTAATATGCCAACATTTCATTTAGATGGCGCGTTTCAAACTGCAAGTGGTCTATTCCGACTTGATTCCGGACAATTTCCAGGAAAAGACTTTTTCCCATATCTTGGAATAGGGCCGCTTCTGTCTCTATATCCTGCATTTAAGGTGTTTGGATCGGATCTTTCTGCCAGCGTTTTTTCTGCGCAATTCATGACTATAGTATTCGGCTGGTTGTCGGTATCAATTATATGGCAGCTGATTTTTGGCCCAAAATCATTCATTACCTCTCTCGCGGCAGGCGCTGTTTTTTTTGTTACGCCGATAGTAGGCGCTAGTTACTTTTCACTTCCTCTGCATCACTCACTTAGCTTCGCTAGCAACCCGGGAAATTCGTTACGTTCAATTAGAGCTGCAGCGCCATATGTGATAGCAATTACTTACTATTTTCTGATTTTAAATATCAAATCAGCTCAAATAAAGAGCACTCTGAGTGGGATCATTACAGGTGCTGTTTTATTGTGGTCGAATGATTTTGCAATTCCATCCGCTGGATTGTTTGCCATTTTTATTGCTTTCAATTCTTTTATAAAAGATGAGTTCAAGTTGCAAAATGCTCTGCTTTATGTTTCTTCTGCGTTTTTTTCATGGGCAGCGCTCCTTGGCTTGACCACTCTCGGTCATCCATTGGACTTGCTGAAATATAACTTTCTGGATGTAGCCAAAGATCAATGGTGGTTTTTTGGGCCCTATGGTGATTCAACCCGCATTTTTGAACTGCAACAAATTTTCCGGCTCATATCCCAAGAAACCATATTTCCGCTCATAATTCTCGCGCTAGCTGTTGTTGCTGCCATAAAAACCAAGCGGATTGAGCATGTACTAGTCGCATGGATTGGATCCGTTTTACTCGCCGGCGGTATTCTGGCATCGGCTGGTGGTCATCTTGGGGGTTATTTTGGGGGATTTTATTTTTGGGGGGTGGTAACGTTAGTCTTCGCATTTTTAAGATTGGCTTATTTCGGATTAGAAAGGACTGCCAAATCCAATACTCGATGGTTATTTATTGTTGAGCTTGCTTCTACGCTTTTTGCATTTTCAGTCTTGCTTGCAATAGCCATGCTTGCATGGCAGCAATATAAATCCAATCTCGACGGTGCTAGGAATGACCCTAATCGTTTCTATGTCTCTGAACTTGGAGGTTACCTCCACGTAGAGTGGCGAGACTATATTAACCTTGCCAGACAAACAAATACACAGCATGTTGTGGAAGAGTACTGGGGATTATGGAGTGCCACACGTAAGATTTTTCCTGCTTGGCCAGTTGATTCGGTTATCCACGCCCTTGGCCGAACAAGAGAGGTGGCAACTGGGGCTCTCAAAGATGCTGAAATTATCATCTCAACTCGAAACTCGACATCACCAGAGTGGCAACCTTGGAATCTTAGTCAAAACTTTTGGTTTTATGATGAATTATTAAAAAACTGGACGCCGCAAGAGCTATCTCCAACAACTATCGTCTGGCACAAAAACAAGACGACTCACCTACATAAAAGTATCGAATGCCATCCCGGAAACGACAAGAAATCCATTAGCTTGAACATCGCGGAGCCGGGGTTTTATCGGGTGGAATTGGACTATGGTTTTTCCGGAAGAGGAAGGCATCTGCTGTTGGTGAAAAATAATCTGTCATTTGGTGCGGATGCAGGAGGCTATGTCTCAATTAACCCTGGCGGAGAAAAAGCATTATTTCCAGTTTATATTTCTCAAAGAGGCCCTGCCTCCTTGGATATTAAAGTTGTTGGAAATGAACAGTATGATTTTAAAATTATTTCGTGTGCTTCAAATCAGATTTCGTTTGTCGATGGCGAGGTGCTCCATGTGCCAGGATCGATCAATGACAGCTTCTTTTTGACTGATAACAATTGGTCACGCGGTGTGGCTCGAAATTGGGCTGGGTTTTTTGTTCCCAATACTGAGAAATCCTCTCGTGAATACAGACCTGGAAGATTTGTAAAGTTCGTAAATGGAGATTTAAGAAAAGTTATTCGCACAGAGCCCGCAGGATTGTATCTAAATATCTTTCTTGAAGGCAATCCGCTTAATCCGGAAAAAGCTGGGCTACCGAGCTCCTACTCCGTTGGGGATTATGGAGCTAGTTACGAGAAGGTAACAAAATAATCATGAAATACGGCAAGAACCAAATAATAACAAAGGCAAACTGCTGGCTTCCAGCACTCCGATTTGCTGGCTCTTCTGTACTTGCCGTGATGTTTCTCATATTTGGTACAAAGGCAGCAGATTGAAGCATAACATGTTGTGGTCAGACTGTGTTCACCACGGCAGAAACGGAAGAGCCGATTCGCTCCTGCTCCCGCAGGTCGACTTTAAGGGTGGGGCGCTCGCCGCCCCCGCACCCCTCAGCAGGTATTTAAAGCACGACTACTACCCAGATTCATGTGCTGGCATACGCTAAGATCACCCGTTTACCCACGGTTCCCAATCTCTTGTAGCATATAAATTTCTACAATGTTGCAGGGTAGTGAGATGGGTTGGCTGATTGACTGACAAAACTCTGAAAAGAGATTAAAAAGACAACTCCCTACTCTTGCAAGAGATCTAATTAAAATAGTGGCATTTTTCGACTCTTTGTGTATAAGCTGCTATATCGATTAAGTGAGTGGCCGTACGGGTGTAACTAATGACACATTTTCCCGTTTTTTTGTCAGTAGTCTTGGTCTTACGCAACCAGTCGACCAATATCGAATTAATATTGGTCGATGCTACAAAGGCCATTTCGAGCCTAGTCAGTGACTACGAACTGATCGTCGTGGACAATGCTTCAGAAGATGACAGCATCTCTATCCTCAAGAAGCTGACGAGCGAAGGGGGTCTCTCCAACCTTCAAGTTTATGCTCTCACCAAGGAGGTCGATGCTGACACCGCGTCTTGGGTAGGCTTGGAAAATGCACTTGGGGATTTTGTTGCGGTTATCGACCCGATGACGGAAGACATTAGTTTCTTGTCTGCCATGCTCGATAAAGCCGTCAGTGGCTCAGATGTTGTATTTGCATCCAACGAGCAGAAACCATCTCAAAGTATTGCCTATCGCGTCGGTTTTTCGGTATTTAACGTCCTCTATAAGTGGTTCAATGGCATTCACCTAGCCAAGGAGGCACCGCAATATAGAGTATTGAGTAAGCAGGTCGTGAATTTCATTCTGCAGCATCCACAGCCAGCGATGGCATACCGGCATCTACCCGCATCAGGGGGCTTTGCTAGAACCAATCTTACCTACAGCGCCGCTCCCAAGGTTTCTCACACTAAGCGACTGGGTGACAGCATCGACCGTGGAATGCGTTTATTGGTTTCCACGACGCGCGGCCCAATGCGTCTTGTAACTACGCTGTCCTTATTCGGTGCGATATCAAATCTGCTATATTCAGTCTACATCATCGCCGTTGTTATCCTGAAAGAAGATGTGGCCCCAGGTTGGGTCACCTTATCCCTGCAGCAGTCCGGAATGTTCTTTTTGATATCGCTCGTGCTGTTGGTTTTAGGCGAATACATTCTGCACATGGCCAGCCTTTCCAACGAGGGTCCCCCCTACCATGTGGCGCAGGAATTCACCAGTACTCGCATGACTCGGCGTGAAAAACTGAATATCGAGGACGCGACAGCGGGAATCCAATCCTCCAAGCCCTTGGGCAACCTTCAGCGAGTTGTTTGAAGCGGGGCAATGATTCGATGTTCGACGCAATCCTTGTAGGAGGCGGATTCTATGGTGCCGCAATCGCGGTCTACCTCGCCAAACAGAGAGGGTTCTCCCGCGTAGCACTCATTGAGCGTGAGCCGACGCTGCTGACCCGCGCTTCCTACAATAATCAGGCCAGGGTACATAACGGCTATCACTACCCCCGCAGTTTTACGACTGCCTATCGCAGCCGGGTGAATCTACCCCGCTTCGTACGCGACTGGCCAGACGCCGTCAAGTGTGATTTCACCAAGCTCTACGCAATCGCCCGCAGGAATTCCAAGGTTACGGCTAGACAGTTCGAGCGCTTTTGCGGAGAAATCGGCGCAAAGCTCGAACCCGCACCCGCACCCCTGCGATCCCTCTTCGAGCCTCGCCTGATCGAGGCTGTCTTTCTTGTCGAAGAGTACGCTTTTGATGTCAGCAAGCTGGCTACCTGGGCACAGGAAGAGCTGCGCGAGGCAGGTGTTGAGATACGCATAAAAACTCATGTAACAAGCATCTCAAGCACTCTGAATGGTTGCCTTGCCGTAGAGGGCAGATCTGAAACCGGGGAAACCGAACGACTCACCGCCCGCTATGTGTTCAATTGCACCTATAGCGGACTCAATCAGTTCGCTGGTGACTTTCCTGGCACACGAAATGGTCTCAAGCAGGAAATCACCGAAATGGCGCTTATGCAGGCACCGGCTGAGCTGAAGGGATTGGGGATTACCGTGATGGATGGCCCCTTCTTCTCCATGATGCCATTCCCTGCCCGTGATCTGCATACGCTCTCCCATGTGCGTTACACCCCTCATATGCACTGGTTCGACCACCGAGGGGCCGATCCCTATCAGAAGCTCGACCGCTATGAGAAGGATACACGCGTAGATCGCATGGTGCGCGATGTAGCGCGCTATATGCCTGCCGTGCTTGACGCGAGGTATGTTGACTCCCTGTTTGAGGTAAAGACAGTTCTCGTCAAGAACGAGGGAGATGACGGCCGACCGATTCTTTTTGAAAAACATGAACTGCTGCCAAATTGCTATTCCATTTTGGGCGGGAAGATTGACAATATTTATGACGTTCTTGAGAAGTTGGATGCAGAGCCCCTGCTGTTCAATTGAGCAAACAAGAATGCCTCAGATCGGGGAGAATTGAATGTCTAACGCTTTGATCGGCTATACCGGCTTCGTCGGCTCAACCCTTCTTAAGCAGTACCGATTTAAATCTCTTTACCGTTCCACCAACATTGGGGAGATTGCAGGTAAATCATTCGACTTCATTGTCTGTGCTGGAGCCCCTGCCCAGAAATGGATCGCCAACCGGGATCCGGAGGCTGATCTCGATAAAATCCAAGGTTTGATCGATCATCTCAAGACCGTGCAATGTCAGCAGTTCGTGCTGATCAGCACGGCCGATGTGTTCAAGAACCCAGTTGGTGTGAATGAGGATACGGAAGTCAAAGAGGTTGGACTACATGCCTATGGCTTACATCGTCGCCTGTTGGAGACATTCATTGAAGCACGCTACCCCAATCATTTGATCGTGAGACTTTCTGGGTTAGTAGGCCCGGGTTTACGCAAGAACGTCATCTTCGACTTTCTGAACGACAACAATCTGCATGCCATCGATAGTCGTAGCGTATTCCAATTCTACCCCATGGTTAACCTCTGGTTTGATATCCAGACGGCACTGAATGCCCGTTTCAAATTGGTTCACCTGACGGCAGAACCCCTCAGCGTAGCGGAAGTCGCAAGGCTAGGTTTCGGCAGGGATTTCGACCAGACCTTGGGCAATTCCCCTGCCATCTACGACTTTCAATCCAAACATGCGGCTTTGTTTGCTGGGTACGGCGCCTATCAATACAGCAAGCGCGAAACCACCCAGGCGATCCGCACCTATGCGCAGTCCGAGCCTCTAACGTTGAAAGCGGATAGTGGAGTTGTGCGATGAGGATTGCCATCTCCAATATTGCCTGGGATGTCAGCGAAGATAGGGATGTAGTATCCTTGCTGCGCCGATATGATGTCGATGCAATCGACATTGCACCTGGGAAATACTTCCCTGATCCCAGTCGTGTCGAGCTTGCCAACATCCAACGCGTGCGCGACTGGTGGAATGCTCTGGGCATCGAAATCACTGGAATGCAGGCGCTGCTGTTCGGTACAACAGGCATGAATCTCTTTGGGAGCGATAGTACTCAGACTCGGATGTTGAACCATCTCAACGCCGTCTGCCGCATTGGCTCTGGCCTAGGGGCGACGCGACTGGTGTTTGGTTCCCCCAAGAATCGCGACCGTACCGGTTTGTCCGATGACGAGGCAGTAGAGATTGCAGTTCACTTCTTTCGCCGGCTTGGAGATATCGCCGCGAGTCATGGTGTGACTGTGTGTCTTGAACCGAACCCACCTCGCTATGGCGCAAACTTCATGACCCTCAGTGCGGAGACAGCGAGGGTTGTCTCCGCAGTAGACCATTCAGCCATCAGAATGCAACTCGATACTGGAGCCATGACCATTAATGGCGAAAGCACCGAGCAGGTGATCCGCGAATACGCCCTGCTGATTGGCCACATCCATGCCAGTGAGCCTGATTTGGTGTCCCTGGGGGATGGGCCAACAGACCATGCAATAACGGGCACCTTATTGAAGGCAGCATTACCGAATCACGTCGTTTCAATCGAGATGTTGGCTGCGAAGGACGAATCTCATCTAAGTGCAATTGAACGGGCGTTGCAGGTAGCCATTCAGAACTATCGGAGCGATGCCGACAGAGAGGGTATTACTGCATGAAATGGTTGATCCTGATCTTGGGGATTGCCGCGAATGCGTTTGCCAGTGTGCTGGTGAAGTTTGCCATGATGCCGCCCAGAAAATTTCCTTCGCTTAGCGATCCCCTCGGTGCCTTGAGTAATTGGCCATTTTGGCTGGGTCTAGTTCTGTATGGCATGGTGTTCCTCCTCTACGCCGCCGCCCTAGCTCGTCTGCCCTTAAATATCGCGCATCCGGTATTGACCTCGGGAGCGGTGGCGACAGTGGCCCTGTTCTCCATGGTGATCTTCCGGGAACCGTTCCACTGGACCACAGGCACAGGAATCGTCCTAGTCATTGCCGGGGTGGCATTGATTACAGCCCGTGTGAGCTGACAGAAACGATAAGGAAGAAAAAGGCGATGCATTCTGACATCACTGCTAAAGCACTTGCCAACCGGCAGGTACCTACCTTCAGGCCTCTCTTATGGCTTGGCAAGAAAAAGCCCTACTGCGTGGTAATCCCCGTGATCAACGAGGGGCTGCGTATCAATAACCTTCTAAGTCGCATGGCGGTACTAAAGATAGACGAGATAGCAGACATCATCATCGTCGACGGGGGTAGCACCGATGGTTCGCTTGAGTTGGATGAGCTCAAAGACAAAGGGGTGCGTGGTCTATTGCTCAAGACCGGTCCTGGGAAACTGAGCGGCCAACTGCGCTGCGCGTATGCCTTCGCGCTTGATCAAGGCTATGAAGGCATCGTCACAATCGATGGTAACGACAAGGACGATCCAGAAGCGATCCCGAGATTCATTGACGCACTGAAGGATGGTATGGATTTTGTGCAGGCCTCACGCTTCATGCCTGGGGGCATCGCCGAGAACACCCCTAAGTCTCGTGATCTGGCTATACGCTGGATTCACGCTCCGATGTTGAGCCTCTTCTCCGGCTTTCACTGGACAGATACGACCCAAGGGTTCAGAGCGTATAGCCGTAAAATGCTTCTTGATCCGAAAGTGGCACCTTTCAGAGATATCTTCTCAACTTACGAACTGCTGGCTTATTTGTCTTACCGCGTGCCGAAACTGGGTTACCGATGTGTTGAATTAGCAACAACGCGGCGCTATCCCAAGGGAGAGATTCCGACCAAGATCAGTAGCGTCAGAGGGAATCTGTCCGTACTGCAAATTCTCTTTCGAGTGTGCCTAGGTACATACAATCCATAGAGGCGAAAACGATAAGCCTCTTGTTGAATAAAACCAATTCGATAGAAGAATGCAATAAATGATAAACTTAACTGGACTTTGGCGATTCTTGCAATTGCACTTGTTTGCACTTGCCGCGATATTGATAATTCGATATCAAATCAAGCTGCTAAGCTATATGGAATGGGGGGATGAATCAGAGACGATAGTTGCTGCCAAAATGATGGCCGCCGGTGGTATTCTATACTCCGAAATTTTTAATCATCACGGTCCGCTCACCTTTCTACCAGGGTTTCTTCTCGAAAAGGTTGGAGATTTTGGAATTCAGGCTCACCGTACATTAATTGCAGTTCTTCAGTGGATCGCATTTATCTGTCTATATTTATCCCCAGTTCTAAAAAAAGAGGGCGTTAGAAGCCTATACACGATCATTGCTGCTTCGACAGTAATAATGTTTTTACCTGAGATATTTGGACACATGTACAAATATCAAGTAATAGCAGGGATATTTATCGTAATTGTGCTTTCCCAATACACATTACCGGCAATCATTAATCCAGCTAGTATAAACACTACGCGCCTTGCAATCGGCAATATTCTGGTTGCTTCGCTTCCATTTCTTGCAATCACTTTTTTACCAGCTGCAGGACTCTTGTTGATTGCTGCCATAAGACGCTGCTATTTCATTAAATCGCTATTCTGGCTATCCATTGGTCTTACCCTAAATCTTTTATTTCTCATTTTTGCTGGTTCTCTACCTGGATATCTTGCTTATCATATATATCTAAATTCAAAGATCCTGCCGATATACATCGGAGTGCAAAGCTACTGGCAACTGATCTATACAGCATTCACATTCGTTACAAATAATATCTCAAGCTTCATAATCCTCATTGGAATTGTGTCAACCACAGCGACTCTCGTCATCAGGAGTACAGAACAGACTTATTGGCGTGCCATCCTGGTTGCTTTGGCCATTGGTAGTTTCCTGATTAGAGGCGATGGATTCCAGGCCCTTCCTTTTTACTATGCTTGCACTGCTTTACCTTTAGTTTATTTTTCCAAAAAAACCGAAGCAAGTCGGCAGGAAATAGTATTTTGGGTTGGCTTAGCAGCACTATGTTTAGTAAAACTCTCCCTCTTGCTCCCCATTGATAAAGACAGAATAAACAGCCAAAAAATACCAAAATCGACCGAGTTTGCTGAACTAGCAAAATCGCTTACCAATAAGGAAGACAAGATAATTGCCTATTCCTTCCAGAATTTTCAATACATTGCAGCCAATCGACTTCCGGCATCAGGTCATTTCTTTTACCTGCCATGGCAAGAAAAATACAACGAAAACCCAAAGTTCAACATAAAGATTGACGCCTGCCAAGAAATCAAGGCGAATAAGCCAAAAATAATGCTGATTGATAAATGGAAGGTATGGGGTATATACCCTTGGGAATCATATGCCAACTGTGTTCAAAAGTTGATAGATGAGAATTACCTTCAAGTTCCTGACAAACCGTATTACATCAGGAAAGACATTGCCACAGTGGATATTGGCACAGGTTTGCCACAAGAGTCTTATCCGATGCGCCCGAGCCAACCTTATAAGTAAGACTCAATTAGTCTATTATTGATCTTCAGAACATCAAAAGGATTCCTCCTGTAAATTTTCTGGAGCAGTTTTTTGGTAGATACCGTCTTGTTGGTCAACCCCCATTAAGCGATTTGCAGTTGATAAGAGAACTGGTTTTTGATGACCCCAAAACAGATATGGGCCAGCTTGCGCATGACGGCACCTAAGGCGGCCATCTTATATTTATCCCGTTCCAGCAAGCGCTGATAGAGTGCCTGGACATCGGGATTATTTTGAATGGTGACTACAGCGGCCATAATCCACATAGCGCGATCGCCCTGCTGCCGCCTCTTCTCGATTCTGCGCAGAGCCCTCGTATTTCGCTATAATACGTGGATTTTTCCAGCCGATGGACCGTTACCATGACCGACAAGCTTCGCAATATCGCCATTATCGCCCACGTCGACCATGGCAAGACCACCCTGGTCGATAAGCTCTTGCAGCAGTCTGGCACCCTGGGCAGCCGCGCCCTATCTCAGGAGCGGATCATGGACTCCAATGTGCTCGAGCGTGAGCGTGGCATCACTATTCTGGCCAAGAATACGGCGCTGCGCTGGCGGGATTACCGAATCAATATCGTCGATACCCCCGGGCATGCCGATTTTGGCGGCGAGGTGGAACGGGTGCTGTCCATGGTGGATTCAGTGCTGCTGTTGGTGGACGCCGTCGACGGCCCTATGCCTCAGACCCGCTTTGTCACCCAAAAGGCCTTCGCCATGGGCTTTAAACCGATCGTGGTCATCAATAAGATCGACCGCCCCGGCAGCAGGCCGCACTGGGTGCTGAATCAGACCTTTGACCTGTTCGATCGCCTCGGCGCCACTGAAGCACAGCTGGATTTTCCGGTGATCTACACCTCAGCCCTGCACGGCTATGCCGGGCTTAGCGAAGAGGTGCACGAAGGCGATATGACGCCGCTGTTCGAGACCATCATCCGCTACGTCCCACCACCCACAGTAGACCCGGACAGCCCGTTACAACTGCAGGTCAGCTCCTTGGACTACAACAGCTATGTCGGTATCATCGGCATTGGCCGTATCCGTCGCGGCCAGGTAAAGACCAACACTCCGGTCGTGGTCGT
>Ga0299913_10004795_pt1 | contig 11420 bp, 11 predicted proteins | sample RVTome_9_FD_201360 | JGI IMG/M metagenome (GOLD analysis project Ga0299913, IMG submission 201360) | Soil microbial communities from uranium-contaminated site in the Upper Colorado River Basin, Wyoming, United States - RVT155D38 (version 2) ... | reverse complement strand
CGTAGACCCAGCCCCTGCGGTCCGCGGCGATCGCTCCGAAGAACTGGGTCGAGTCGCCCAGGGGGGCCGGGTAGTCCTTCCACGTCTGGCCATCGTCGGGAGAGATGGCGACACCGCCCGAACCCAACGGACCCAACAGACCCTTCTTGGGGTTCAAGGGGTCGACCAACAGCTTGCTGTCGGCGGGGAAGCTCGTGCTGACGAGGCTGAAGGTGAGTCCTCCGTCCGTCGAGCGCCACAGCTGCTTCGGAAGGTTCACGTAGAGGAAGACCTCGTTCTCTTCCGCCCCGGTGACCCAGGGCCGGTCACCCGAGGCCGCGATCGGGTTTGCGGTCGGCCACGACTGGCCGTCATCGGGGCTCCCGAACACGGCGACGTTCGCGAGATCGATCTCGACGTTGTAGAGGTTGCCGCCGGCGTCCATCGTCAGGTCGGGATCGGAGAAGCCCGTCGACGTCGGGCTGTGAGGGCCTTCGGGAGCTCCCGCGAGACCGACGTAGGTCCACGTCTTGCCGCCATCGGTGCTGCGCCAGTTCAGGGTCTGGTTGTAGTAGCTGCGCAGGAAGTCGTAGGCCCCGGGCGCGGCCTGCGGGTCCTTGTAGATGTGGGTCGTCCCCGCGTGCGCCGAAACGATGATCGAACCGTCCTGTGCCACGATGCTGACGGGCTCGCCGCCCGCTCGCTCCTTGTCGATGAACGTCGGCTTCGAGAACTTGAGTGGTTTCGGCTTGGCCGAGGGACACCTGACCGTGGAGGACTCGGCCGCGTAACCGAGGGGGAGCAAGGAAGCCAGAACGGCAGGAACGAGCAAGAGGCGCATCCTCTTTCGCATGGTCTCCCGCACCCCTGTCGCTAGGCCGATCTCGCTGCTTGAGAGTTCGGCGCAGGGGGCCGGGTTCCTGCCCTGTTACTCGTGTTAATCGTTGTGCACAACGACCGTTTTCTCCCGGTGAATTACAGACCGGCCATTCGTCAAGAAGTGCGCGAACGCCTTCGATAGCACTAGTGATGAGTTGGACAAGCCGGTCAATCCTGTCGTTGGTTGCTCTACTTCTGAGCATCACAGTTGCTCCTGTTGCTGCTGATGCCGCGCGCTCGCGGCCCCCCGAGTGGGTGCGGCCCGCGCTTAGATACCTGGTCGATCACGGCCACCTCGAGCGCGCCACGTTCCAGGTGAACGAGCCGATGAAGCGCCGCGCTTTCAAGGCCCTGATGAAGTCCGCATTCGGAGGCGGCTACCGGCGCACGCGCGGCAAGGTGAAGGCCGGCGAGGTGGGGGCCGCGCTGGTCCGCCGACTCGGCAAGGCCGCGATCGCCGACCAGCTGAAGCGCACCAAGTCTCCCGACGGTTGGGACCCTCAGGTCGGGCCGCGCTTCGGAACCGAGATCGTGTCGCGCGAGCTGGGGCTCAGACGCGACCGGCCGACGAGCGAGGAGAGCATGGAGTCCTCGGCCCGCGACTTCATGCGGCAAGGAGACATCGTCTGGGCCGTCTGGAAGGCGAAGACCGCCCCGTCGCTCTATTCCGCAGACGCGCTGGCGGGCTTCGAGCTCTCGAGCTACTCGAGCAAGCGTCGCAAGATCGTCAAGTTCGCCGCGTCGCTGGTCGGCACGCCGTACATCTGGGGAGGCGAATGGCCGGCGAGGACACCGGCCGGCTATCCCTACGGAGCCCAGCCCGCGGGCGGTTTCGACTGCTCGGGCTTCGTCTGGTACGTGCTGCAGCGCAAGACGTCCTCGTACCAGCCCATGGATCGCCCGTACAGAGGCTGGAGCGTCCCGGAGCGCTCCTCGTCCCAGATGGCGGGTGCGATCCGCAAACGCCACCGGCTGTCGTTCAAGGAGCTGAAGCCCGCCGACGTCGTGTTCTTCGCGCCGAGCGGCAGAGACGCCCGGGCGTCGAGCGTCTATCACGCGGGGATCTATCTCGGTAAGGGTTGGATGATCCACTCGTCGGGCAGCCGAGCCGGTATCAGCCTCGCCGAGATCGGCCCCGGCTCGTGGTGGAACTCCCAGCTCGCCTGGGGCCGCCGCATCGTCACCCGCTAGCCCTGCGCTGTGGGACATCCAGCCCGCACAACGGGCTAGCGCTCGACGGTACGTGTGAACCCGTAACTGCGGAGCGATCGGGACAACGAACCCGCCCGACGGGCAGGAGATACGAAAGCGTCGAGTTAGTTGTGGACGAAGAGGGGCGTGCCGATCGGGTTGCGGTAGAAGAACTTTCGTTCCAGGTAGCGCGGGATGCGCACGCAGCCGTGGCTGGCCGGATAGGTCGGCACCGAGTCGCTGCCGTGGACCGCGAAGCCGCCGACGAAGTAGCTCGGCCACCACAAGGTCCCGAGGTGGCTGACCCGCTTGCCGGCGATCTTGCGTTCGATGACGAAGTCGCCGCGAGGTGTGTGGGCCCTGTACGTACGGCCGTCGTACGTGTAGTTCTCCTCGTTCCCGCTCGAGATGGGTATCGTCTTCCGCACTTTGCCGTTGTGCACCTCGAAGAGGACCTGGCGCGAGATATCGACGTCGACGTACGTGCCCGGCCGCTTGCGCGGGGCCGGAGGAGCCGGCGACATCGCGATCTGCGTCATCTCAGCGGGCGTGACCACTCCGTCGCGTGCGAGACGCTTGGTCTTCTCGAACGCATACACGGCCTGAAGCGTCGAGTACCCCCAGCGCCCGTCCACCGACCCGGCCGGGTAGCTCGTTCGGTTCAACCTCCTCTGGAGATAGGCAACCGCCGGCCCGGAGGAACCCGCTCGCAAGGTGACGTCCCAGCGCACCGCGCGGACGTTCGTCAGACCCTCGATCGTCCTGATGCCGTAGCCCTTCCGCCGGAGGCCTTCGATGATCCTGCCCGCGGCGCGGCGGTGGCTCTTGCGCCAGATGTCCAACGAGATGATCGAGCCTTTTTGGACCCCGCGCAGGACCCTCCTCGCAACGGCTTTGACCGTGCCCTTCTTCGGCTTCTGGGTCCAGAGGACCGAGCGGTAACCCATCGAGCCGGCGACCCGAAGAACCCGGAGGTCGCGCGCGCCGCGGGGTGGCCGCAGGAAGGGCCGGGACGCGGCCCCCACGGACTTGAGCGCCCGCCTCGCCCGGTTGATCGAGGAGCGGAGCCCGTCGTCGGACAGCGAAGTGAAGGCGTCGTTGGTAAAGCCGCGGTTGCCGAGCTTGTGACCGGCTCTGCGCGCGCGCCGGGCCGCCTTTGGGTGCCGGGCGATCCACTTCCCGGGCAGGAAGAACGACGCGTTGGCGTTCTTGGCCTCCAGCGTCTGGAGCAGGTTGTTGAACGCCCGTAGGTTCGTCTCGCCGTCGAAGGTGATCATCGCCACCTTCTTGTAGGGGCCGATCACCCATTCAGAAGGGGGGTGGACCGCGGCCGCGGCCGGTGCGCCCACCACCAAGACGGCCGCCACCTGCACGGCTGCCAGACCGATCCCCAGTCGCTTCGTCCGCCTCACGGGCGGAAGTGTACCCAGCGCCGACCTCGGTTCCTACCCCGTGGGCAGGAGATCCACCGCCCGGACCGGTCCTTTTGTCCGGATCCGGACCAAAAGGGCGTTTCGGACCCACCAACTGGGTAGGGACCTCAGGCAAGCTGCAGAGCGACCTAGGAGGGGCTGATACATGAGATCTAGGCGGACGTTGAGGACTATTTCGGCGCTGGCTTCGGTGGGTTTGCTGGTCGGCGCGATGACGGCCGGGCCCGCGGACGCGGCCAAGAAGAAAAAGAAGAAGCTGGTGTGCGACGCGTTCACGCCCGGCGTCGAGGATGCGGCGGAGGCCGAAGTCGTGAAGATCACGCCCAAGGCAACCGAGAAAAAGCCGGTAGTGATCGAGTTCGAGCACGCGGGTAGCGCGCCGGTCGCCGCCCAGGACCACCAGTGGTTCAACGTCCAGGTCTACTCCAAGACCCCGACAGCCGGTCTATGGATCAAGGACGAGTTCTCCGACCGCCACGACATCGACCTCTACCTGTACAACTCTGCGGGCGAGGAGGTAGCCCTCTCGGGAGGATTCAATCCACTTCCAGAGGTCGGGGGCGATTCGGACGGCAACGCCACCACCAACTCCGAGCAGATCCCCGGCTATCCCGCCGGGCAGTGCGAGGGCTACACGATCGAGAGCGTCGGCTTTCTGACGCCCGGGACCGATGCGACGCTGTCGATCTGGTTCGGGGAGGAGACCGAGGACTACTCCACGCCGTGACGCAGGTATCTCGAGATCACCGGGGCCCGGCTCGAGCCGGGCCCCGGTCGCTCCCGGGGCCCGGCCCCCGGGAGGGTATGCGGCCTTTGTGACGAATCTCTGAGTTAGACGCCCAGCCACATGGAGGTCGATATGAGAGCTCGCTCGATCCGCACGATCGCGGTCGTTGCCTCGGTCGGACTGCTCGTCGGCGCCTTCGGGGCCGGCCCGGCCGACGCCAAGAAGAAGAAAAAGAGGAAGAAAGCCCCTTCCTGTGCGCCGGTGACCGCCGGTGGGAATGCGGCAGAAGCCGAGCTGGCGCGCCTGACCAAAGCCGCAACGGCCGAGAAGCCGGTGGAGATCGAGCTGGAAACGGCCCAGGGGTTGGGCTTCTCCAGCACGGCGCCCGACGGAAGCGGCGACGAGGGAGCAACGTCGCACGTGTACCAGAACGTCCAGGTGATGTCGGCGGTGCCGGGCACGACGCTCAATGCCAGGGTCGAATTCGGTCAGCATCAGGACTACGACTTCTTCCTCAGGGATGCGGCGAGCCAGGAAAGCCTCGCCTACTCCGCGGGCTTCAACGGACCCGCCCCGGTGGACAGCGGAGACGGGGGTCACGCGGAATGGGGCGCCGAGGCGATCGATGCGTTCGCGTACGAGAAGTGCACGGGCTACACCCTCGACGTCGTCAGCGCGGTGACCGAGGGCGGGGCGGTCGCCCTCAAGATCTGGCTCGAATAGGGCGCCCGTCTCGCCAGCCGATCCATCGAAGAGGCCGGTGGCCCCGGCCTCTTCCTTGATCCCGGGAAGGAAACCGGGGTCGCAGGGAGAACCTCACTTCACCGAGGGCGGCACGCCCCCACAGACGGAGGACTGTCCATGCGACCCCGTTCCATACGCACCCTTGCCGTGCTGGCCTCGGCCGGCCTGATCGTCGGGGCGTTCGCGGCCGGACCCGCGGACGCCGCCAAGAGGAAGAAAAAGAGGAAGAAGCCACCCGCCTGCGCGACCTTCACGCCTCCGGAAGCCGCCGCGGAGGCCGAAGTCGTCAAGCTGACCGAGGCGGCAACCGCCGAGGCTCCGGTCGAGTTGACGATCACTACCGCAGCCGGGTTCGGCATCGGCCGCGACGCATCCAGCCCTGAGGGTGAGCACGTTTCTCACGCCTACGTTCCGGTCCAGGTCGACACCAAGGCCTCCGGCGCCGGGATCTTCGGCAGGGTCAACTTCACCCCGCTCTTCGACTACGACCTCTATCTCGACGATCCCGCAGGCACCCAGCTCATGGCTTCCGGCGGTTTCGGAGTCGTCGACGACTCCGAGCTCGGCGGTGACGCCGAGAACAGCGAGACCGGGGCCGGTTTCGAAGCCATCTACGCCATCACCACCGAGGACTGTGGCGGCTACGTGTTCGACATCGTCGGCGCCACGACTCCCGGCGAGGACGTGACCGTGCAGCTCTGGCTGGGTGAGGCAACGCTGTAGATCGGCGGCCAACGACTTACAACAAGGACCGGGCTTGCGGGCTCGGTCCTTGTTTCTTCTACGGGACGGTCGGATCTACTCGGTGGGCGAGGGGCTGGCGGGGAGCTCTACCTCGTCGGAGGTCTGGTCTTCGGCCCCCTCCTCGGCCCCCTCTTCGGCGGGCTCGTACGGCTCGGGTTCCTGGTGCTCGCAGGGCGGGTCGATGCTCGCCTCCGGCGCATCGCCACCGCGACGGAACTCGTCGAGGAACTGCTCGATCGAATCCGGCTCCACCTCGGCGAGCTCCATGGTGTGCCCCCACGCCGCGACCGTGATGGGGCTGTCCATCGCCCCCTGGTACGGCATCGAGAACACGCTGTGCTCGTAGTCCGCGACGATCGCCTCCAGTCGCCGCACCTCCTCGAGATCCAGGTCGGGCGCATGGAGAAGCCCGACCGCGCCGTGCTCCAGGTTGTGGACCATCAACTCGTTCGGGATCGGCTGTCCGTGGACACCGCAGGGAGAGGTGCCGGTGGCGTGCTGGCCGGACACGGGCGGGCTGTCCTGATACGAGACCGTTCCGGTGACGTGCTGGTTGGCGCCGGCCGTGCTGAAGTCGTTGATGCGGTGACCGTTGATCTCCTTGGGAGTGACGTTGCGGAGGACCAGGAACCAGACCGCAAGCCCGAGCAGACCCACCAGGACGACCCTACGGATGAGCCGCTCGCGCCTCTCCTTCTTGCGCCGGGCGGCGAGCACCTCGGCCTTCGCGGCGCGCTTGGCCTCTAGTCGCTCCCGCCTCTTCTCATTGGGATCGACCCCGGGCTGCGCCGGCTTCTTTGGTTTCCTCTTCTTCTTGGCCACGAAGCCGGAGGCTATCGTGCGCGGACAATGACGGCAGACCTGTGGAGAACGATCTTGATCGTGGCGCTGGCCACGAGCGCGGCGGCAGGCTTTTCCTACCGGCTCTATCGGTACCGCAAGGGAGGACCTCTCGGCGACGTGCTCGGCCAGGGCGTGCTGGCGGTGCTACTTCTCGGACTCGCCGGCGCGCTGGTTGCGGGGGGCGACTGGGCGCGCTGGCCGGCGCTGATCTATGCCGTGTTGTTCGCGGTGGTGGTGATGCCGCTGTGGACGCTCGCGGTCCTGATCCCGCTGCCGCCGGGAAAGCTCGACTACGCCTTCACCGCGCTCTACTGGACGACCTTGCTCGTGATCGGGATAGCCGCGCTGATGCTCTAGGCCGTGCCGTTGGTGGAGAGCAGCCCCCACTCTCCCAACCGGCGGGACAGCTCGTCCGCGCTGGTCTGGTACAGAAGCGCCAATGCCATGAGGTCGTCCTCACGGATCGTCAGCACCCGCCCGTTGTAGTCGCCGCGCTGGATCTGGATCGCATGGGTGAAACGAGACAGGGGGTCCCTATCCGACTCGGGGACCTTGTCGAGACCCTCGAGATCCAGGACCACTCGCCTGCGGCCGAGCGGCTCGCCCGGTGCGGGCGGCCGGTCGTCGTCGGGCAGGATCTCGCCGACGGGAACGCCGTAGAAGTCCGCTAGCTCCGAGAGCCGGGCAACGGTGACGTTGCGGTCGCCCCGCTCGTACGCGCCGACGACCGCCGCCTTCCATTTGCCCTTGGAGGACTGCTGGACGTCCTGAAGCGACATCCCCTTCTGGATCCTGATCTTTCGAAGCCTCTCGCCGAGGGCGCTGGCGTAATCGTTCACTTTGTCGAACTCCTTCGTCTTTTGGGCGCCTCGGGGGCAACCCCAGGGGGGCCGTGGACGTTGGATCCGGTGCTTCCAATGCTGTGTTCTTCGACACGGAGCGTCAACCCCCTTCTCCGAATCGACTACTTTCCGTATTCGTCCAGGCGTAATGGTTCTCTTAGTAGAATCCCAAGGATGAAAGCATTGTGGAAGGGCGCCATCACTTTCGGGCTCATCTCCATACCCGTCCGCCTCTACTCGGCGGTCCAGGAGAAAAGGCCGAAGTTCCATCTCCTCCATGCCGACGATCGGGGCCGGATCAAGTACCAGCGCATCTGCTCGAAATGTGGCAAAGAGGTCTCCTGGGACGATCTCGTCAAGGGCTACGAGGTGTCCAAGGACCACTACGTCGACTTCACCGAGGACGAGCTCGAGGCCCTGGGCGTGGACTCGGTCAGCGCGATCGACGTCGTCTCGTTCGTGCCGCTCACCTCGATCGATCCCATCTACTTCAACAAGACCTACTACGTGGCGCCCGAGCCCTCCGGCCTCAAGGCCTACCGGTTGCTGGCCGACGCGCTCGAGGCGGAGGGCCAGGTCGGCGTCGCCAAGGTGGCGTTCCGCGAGAAGGAGCATCTGGCGACGATCAGGCTCAAGGACGACCTCTTCGTGCTCGAGACCATGCATTGGCCCGACGAGATCCGGGCCCCCGAGTTCGAGGAGCTGGACAAGAAGGTGTCGGTGCGGGACGCCGAGGTGAAGATGGCGCGTCAGCTCGTTCAGCAGCTCTCGGACGAATTCAAGCCCGAGGAGTTCGAAGACGACTACCGCAAGGCGGTCGAAGCGCTGATCGAGAAGAAGGTCGAGGGGCAGGAGATCACCGTCGCTCCCCCGCCGGAGGAAGAGCCGGCGAAGGTCGTCGACCTGATGGACGCTCTCCGCGCGTCGGTCGATGCGGCCAAAGAGAAAAAGAAGGGCGCGGGCACGCAGACGAAGAAGTCGACTGCCAAGAAGGCATCGGCCTCCTAGGAGGTCTCAACCGAGATGCATCCAGAAGTCGTTGCCATCAAGATCCCCGCGTCCCCTATCTACCTCCAGGTGATCCGTCTGGTTGCAGCCGGGCTCGCCTCCCGTCTCGAGTTCACGATCGACGAGATCGAGGACCTCAAGATGGCGGTCGACGAGATGGCCGCCTACTTCACGGGCACGAACGGCCGCGACGGGACGATCGAGGTGCGCTTCGAGATAAAGGACGACTGCCTCGAGATCACCGGGGCGGGCTCGTTCGCGCCGGGCGAGAAGGTGCGCACCGACCTGACCGACTTCTCCCGGATGATCCTGGAGACGGTCACGGACTCGGCCTCGCTGCAGCAGGTCAACGGGACCCCGACGTTCAACCTGGTGAAGAGCAAATCGTCGTGAACGAGCGCGCGACGCTTTCCAAGGACGAGGTTCGAACCCTCTTCACCGAATACCGGCAGGCTTCTGATACCGAGGAGCAACTCGCTCTGAGGGAGCGGCTCGTCGGTCAGCACATCGGTCTCGTCGAGTTCCTGGCGCGACGATTCCGGAACCGTGGGGAACCTCTCGAAGACCTGATCCAGGTTGGCACGATCGGGCTGTTGAAGGCGATCGAACGATTCGATCTGGATAGGGAGGTCGAGTTCTCGACCTACGCAACGCCGACCATCGTGGGCGAGTTGAAACGTCACTTCCGCGATAAGGGATGGGCCGTGCGGGTACCCCGCCGGCTGCAGGAGCTCCATCTCGAGCTCACCAAGGTAGTGGGACAGCTCGGGCAAGACCTCGGTCGCTCTCCGACGGTCGCCGAGATCGCCGAGGCTACGGGCTCGAACGAGGAAACGGTCTTGGAGGGTCTCGAGATCGCGCAGGCATACAACTTCACCTCGCTCGACGCCCCGATCGACACGGACGAGGGCGGATCGACCTCGTTCGCGGACCAACTGGGAGAGGACGACGAGCACCTCGAGAACCTCGAGTACCGGGCCTCGCTGGCGCCCGAGATGGCGAAGCTGCCCGAGCGGGAACGCCACATCCTGTATCTGAGATTCTTCAAGGGACTCACACAGTCCGAGATAGCCGAACGCTTGGAGATCTCTCAGATGCATGTGTCGCGCTTGCTCAATCGGACCCTGTCCAGCCTGCGGCAAGCGCTCGAGGAGCAATGATCCTCGGCCGTCGCGGCGTCGGCGTCGCGACAACGGCTGCGTCTCTCGCTCTGATCCTTTCGGCCTGCTCGCTCGCCCCGGTCGACCTGAAGCGCGAGAGGCCCCTGGCGGTGCGCACGACCGTCATCGCGTCGGATGGTTCTTTCCTCGCGAGGCTCTACCGAGAGAACCGAGCCTTGGTGACGCCCGACTCGGTGCCGACGGTTCTGAAGAACGCCGTTCTTGCCGCCGAGGATCAGCGCTTCTTCGAGCATCCCGGCTACGACCTCCGCGCCATAGCGCGCGCCGCGCTCGTGAACCTCGAAAGTGGAGAGATCGAGCAGGGCGGATCGACGATCACCCAGCAGTACGTGAAGAACACTTTCTTCAGGAAAGCGCCGCGTACCTTCAAACGGAAGGCCCGCGAGCTGAGGCTCGCCATCGAGATCGAGCGGAGGTACACCAAGCAGGAGATCCTCGACCGCTATCTGAATACCGTCTATCTGGGACAGGGTGCCTACGGCGTCAAGGTCGCTTCCGATGTCTACTTCGGACACGGGCTCGAAGGCCTCTCTCTGGCCGAGGCGGCTCTGCTGGCCGGGGTGATCAAGGCGCCCTCGGCGTACGATCCCCGCAACAACCCGAAGCGCGCCCGCCAGAGACGCAATCTCGTGCTCGATCGGATGGCGGCACTGAACATGATCGATGCTGCCACCGCAACCAAGGCCAAGAAGCGACCGCTGGGAGTCACCCCCGACCCGCCGCGGATCCGCACGCGCCAGCCGTATTTCGTCGAAGCCGTCAAGCGAGAGATCCTCGGCGACCGCCGGTTCGGACGGAACGATGGCGACCGGGCGCGGGCCCTCTACAAGGGCGGACTGCGTATACACACGACTTTGGATCGCGACCTCCAGGCAGCCGCAGAGCGAGCCGTGGAGCAGCACCTCAACCAACCCGGAGACCCGGAGGCCGCACTGGTGGCGATCAGACCCTCGACGGGAGCGATCGTCGCGATGGTGGGCGGCAGCGATTGGAACGCGTCGCAGGTCAACCTCGCGCTGGGCCGAGCGGGAGGTGGCTCCGGCCGCCAGTCGGGGTCCGCCTTCAAGCCCATCGCGGCGGCCGCCGCACTGGAACAGGGCGTCTCGCTGGAAACCCGCTTCGCCGCCGGCCCGGCTTCCTTCCTGTTGCCGGACGGATCCACCTGGACCGTGAGGAACTCCGAGGGAACCGCCTCCGGGACGCTTCCGCTCGGGGAGGCCACCGTGCGCTCGGTGAACGGCGTCTACGCCCGGCTCGCTCTGGATATCGGGCCGGGCGCGATCGCCAGGCAGGCCGAGCTGATGGGCGTGCGGACCAAGCTCCCGGACACGAACCCCTCGATCGTGCTGGGCTCTGAAGAGATAAGCGTGCTCGACCTTGCGACGGCGTACGCCACTCTGGCGAACGGCGGAACCGCGGTCGAACCGACGACGATCGAACGCGTGCGCGCCGGCAACGGAGAGATCATCCGGCCGAACCAAAAGATCGTCCACGACGCGATATCTCCGGGGAACGCCTACCTGCTAACCAAGGTGCTGGAGCAGGTGATCGAAAGGGGAACCGGAACGGCCGCGGACATCGGGCGTCCTGCCGCAGGCAAGACGGGCACGACGAACGAGTACAGGGACGCCTGGTTCGCCGGCTACACGCCGGATCTCGCGGTCGCGGTGTGGGTCGGATACCGGTATCCGCGGCCCATGACCAGCGTGCACGGTATCCGTGTCTTCGGTGGCACCTTCCCCGCCGCGATCTGGCGAACCTTCATGGTCGAAGCCCATCGAGGGGTTCCGATAAGACGCTTCAAGCTTCCTCAGGGCGAGATGGTCACGCTGTTGATCGATCCGGTCAG
>Ga0299913_10004794_pt1 | contig 11420 bp, 9 predicted proteins | sample RVTome_9_FD_201360 | JGI IMG/M metagenome (GOLD analysis project Ga0299913, IMG submission 201360) | Soil microbial communities from uranium-contaminated site in the Upper Colorado River Basin, Wyoming, United States - RVT155D38 (version 2) ... | reverse complement strand
GAGATGCGCGGCGCGACCTCGCCCCGGCTGCTGCTCGAGCTGCTGTGCGCGCGGATGATGCTGCCCTCGGCCGCGCCGGACGCCGACGGCGAGAGCGCGGTGCTGCAACGGCTGGAGCGGCTCGAGCGCAGGGCGGCGGCGAGTGGCGTAGCGCCGGCCGAGCCGCAGCAGGAACAGCCGCAGCGGGTGTACCGCAGGCCGTCGACGCAGCAGGAGCAGCCGCCCGCGCCGCAACAGCCCGCGCGGGAGCAGCCGCGACCGGAGCCGCAGCCGGAGCCTGCGCCCGCACCGCCGCCCGAGGCGCCCGCCGAGGCCGGGTCCGGTGGCATCGACGCGACCGGGCTGCGCGGCGTCTGGCCGCAGCTGCTCGCCAGCATCCGCAACACGTCCGGCGGCAGGAGCATCGAGGCGATGCTGACCCAGGCCGGGGTGCGCAGCGTCGAGGGCAACCTGGTCGTGCTCACCCACCAGGCGGCGCCGCTGGCGCGCAGGCTGTCCGACCCGAACAACGCCGAGAAGATCGCGGCCGCGCTGCGGGAGGTGCTCGGCGGCGACTGGCAGGTGCGCTGCGAGCACGAGGGCGCGTCCGGCCAGCAGGGACGGCAGCAACAGCCGCGCCAGCAGCCGCAACCGCCGCAGCGGCAGGAGCGGCAGCCCGAACAGCCTCAGCCACGGCAGGCGCAGCCGGAGCCCGACATCCCGCCGCCGCCAGAGCCGGACGACGAGGACATGTACGCCGAGGAGCCGCGCTCACTCGGCTCGCCGCAGCAGGCGCAGCAGCCGCAGGACCACGGCAGGGCGGCGCACCAGCTGCTCTCCGATCAGCTCGGCGCCCGGCGGCTGGATTGAGCGCCCACCAGAGCCGAACTGACCTGGGATGGGTGAGTACCAGGCGCGCTTGGGCGAAGCCCGCGACGATCGAGTTGGCGGGGCGCTTCAGCAGCAGAAGCAGACTTCCGCGACGAAGCCTCAGCCCCGGCGACGCGATCGTGCCGCGCGCTTGGAGTCAGCACTGAGCACCGGGTTAGGCTGGGCGACAGCGGCGAAACAAGGCGAGAAGACTCCGAACGGATCGAGGGCCGAGATGGTGCAACCAGGGGGCGGCATGCCCGACATGCAGCAGATTCTGCAGCAGGCGCAGCAGATGCAGGAACAGCTGGCGAGCGCGCAGGAGGAGCTGGCGGCCACCGAGGTCAGCGGGTCGTCGGGCGGCGGTCTCGTCACCGCGGTCGTGACCGGCGGCATGGAGCTCAAGGACGTCACCATCGACCCGTCCGTCGTCGACCCCGCCGACACCGAGACGCTGTCCGACCTGGTCGTGGCGGCGGTGCGGGACGCGATGGCGTCCGCGCAGCAGTTGTCCGAGGAGAAATTCGGCCCGCTCACCAGCGGTCTCGGTGGTGGCGGCGGGCTCGGCGGCCTCGGCCTTCCCGGCGGGATGTGAGTTGTTCGAAGGCGTCGTTCAGGACCTCATCGATGAGCTTGGCCGGTTGCCCGGCGTCGGGCCGAAGAGCGCGCAGCGCATCGCGTTCCATCTGATCAGCTCGGAGCCGGCCGACATCAAGCGGCTGGTCGACGTCTTGGGCAAGGTCACCGAAGGCGTGCGGTTCTGCGAGCTGTGCGGCAACGTCTCCGAGCAGGAGCAGTGCCGCATCTGCCGGGACACCCGCCGCGACGGCAGCATGCTGTGCGTCGTCGAGGAGCCGAAGGACGTCCTCGCGATCGAGCGCACCCGCGAGTTCAAGGGCCGCTACCACGTGCTCGGCGGCGCGCTCGACCCGCTGGCGGGTGTCGGCCCCGACCAGCTGCGGATGCGGGAGCTGCTGGCCCGCATCTCGTCCGACGAGGTCACCGAGGTGATCATCGCGACCGACCCGAACACCGAGGGCGAGGCGACGGCGACGTACCTGGTGCGGATGCTGCGCGACTTCCCCGGCCTGTCGGTGACCCGGCTCGCCTCCGGGCTTCCCATGGGCGGCGACCTCGAGTTCGCCGACGAGCTGACCCTCGGCCGTGCTTTTTCCGGCCGCCGGTCGCTCTAAGCGAAAATTTTCGTGGCCATTTCGTGATCTATTCCGCCACATGTGAGTAGCTCTCACATCTAGGGTGTGTCCCCGACGCACGGATTCCGGACACAACCGAGGTGTGTGATGATCAAGTCAGGAAGGATCCGGTCGCTTCGATCGCGGGGGCGACGACGCCCGTGGCGGGCGGCCGTCGCGGGCACCGCAGCCCTCACGATGGCGCTCAGCGGGTGCCAGGGCACGGCGGAAAGCGGCCAGGGCGACATCATCGTCGGCACGACCGACTCCGTCCCCACCCTCGATCCCGCGAAGTGCTACAGCTACTACTGCGGCACCATCATCGACAACATCGGCGCGACGCTGGTCAGCTACAAGCCGGGCGAGACGACGCCGACACCTGACCTCGCCGCCGAGCAACCGGAGATCAGCGAAAACGGCCTGACCTACACCTTCACCCTGCGCGAGGGCGTGAAGTTCCAGGACGGCTCCGAGCTGACCAGTGAGGACGTCAAGTTCTCGCTCGAGCGCGCGATGAACATCAACCACCCCGAGGGCGCCGCCTTCCTGCTCGAGGGCATCGACGCCATCGAGACGCCGGATCCGCTGACCGTCGAGATCACGCTCAAGGAGCCGGACATCACGTTCGGGTCCAAGCTGGCCTACAACGTCGCCACCATCCTGCCGTCGGACGGCAAGTACCAGGCGCCGGACACGAAGCTGCCGGACGACGCCGACCCGGCGACCTACGAGAAGTACGTCAACGAGGACCTGGTCTCGGCCGGCCCGTACTCGCTCGTCGAGAACCGGCAGAACGAGTCGATCCAGCTCAGCGCGTTCGACGGCTACTTCGGCGAGCCGCCGAAGAACAACCGGGTGCTCGTCACCTTCTACGACGAGAGCGCGCAGATGGTGACCGCGCTCAAGTCCGGCGAGATCGACGTCGCGTTCCGCGAACTGACGCCGGAGCAGCGCACTTCGCTCGAAGGCGACGACAGCATCAACGTGGTGAAGGGCGAGGGCGCGTCGATCCGCTACCTGGTGTTCAACCCACGGCTGGAGCCGTTCGACGACGTCAAGGTTCGCCAGGCGATCGCCGCCGCGGTCGACCGCGAGCGCATCATCGACGAGGTGCTCGGCGGCGCGGGCGAGCCGCTGCACTCGATGGTCCCGCCGTCCTTCGGGGACGCGAGCGTGCCCGCGTTCCAGCAGTACGAGGACAAGGAGCCGAGCGACTTCATCGACGGCAAGGTCAAGATCGACCTCTGGTACACCACCGACCACTACGGCCCGACCGAGCCCGCGCTCGCCGAGACGCTGGCGCGCACGCTCGAGGAGACCGGCTCGTTCGAGGTCAGCCAGAAGTCGGCGGAGTGGGCGCAGTTCAGCGCGAACGCCTTGCCGGGCCCGACCGGTCAGTACCCGGCACACCTGCTCGGCTGGTACCCGGACTACCTCGATCCCGACAACTACATCCAGCCGTTCTACCACTCGAGTCAGAGCTTCCTGCGGATGTACGACAACCCCGCGATGGACAAGCTCATCCGCGAGGAAGAGGTCGCCGAGTCGGTCGACTCCGAGGCGCGGCTGCGGACGCTCGCCGAGATCCAGCGGATCGCGGCCGAGGACGCCCCGATCGTGCCGCTGTACGTCGACATCCCGCAGGCGTACGTGCGCAGCGACGTCAAGGGCGTCGCGGACACCATGGACGCCTCCCAGGTGTTCCGCTTCTCGGTGATCCACAAGTAGCCGGCCCGGAGCACAGCCCCGGCGGGGCGATCCCCGCCGGGGCCGTGCTTGCGGTGCGATGTGGACAGAAGGGCCTGATTCGCGTGCACGCTGGTTCCCTGGGCCGCTACATCCTGCAGCGGCTCGCGCTCGCCGTTCCGATGGTGTTCATCCTGCTCACGTTGCTGTTCCTGCTGCTGCACGCGGCCCCGGGCGACCCGGTGACGGCGACGCTGGGCGGCAGGCTGCCGCCGGAGGAGATCGCGGCGCGCAAGGAGGCGCTCGGCCTCAACGACCCGATTCTGGTGCAGTACTTCCGCTACATCGGCGGCGCGGTCACCGGCGACTTCGGCAACCCGATCACCGACCCGCGCAGCGTGACGCAGATCGTGCTCGACACCGCGCCCGCCACGATCGAGCTCGCGGTCGCGGGCATGCTGGTCGCGGTGATGCTCGGCGTCACCGTCGGCGCGCTGTCCGGCAGACTGCGTGACACCCCGTTCGACATCGGCGGCAGGCTGTTCGGCATTCTCGTCTACGCGGCGCCGGTGTTCTGGACCGGACTGCTCGCGCAGCTCTTCTTCTCGGTCCACCTCGGCTGGCTGCCGAGCCAGCAGCGCTCGGGCGGGTTCGACGCGCCGAAGGACATCACCGGGTTCTACGTGCTCGACTCGATCATCACCTGGGACATGGCCGCGTTGTCCGACGTGCTCGCGCACCTGGTGCTGCCCGCGGTCACGCTCGGGCTGCTCGTCGGCGGCATCTTCATCCGGCTGGTCCGGGTCAACATGCTGCAGACGCTGCGCTCCGACTACGTCGAGGCGGCGCGGGCGCGCGGGCTGCGGGAGCACGTCGTGCTGTTCCGGCACGCGTTCAAGACCGCGCTGATCCCGATCGTGACGATCATGGGGTTGCAGTTCGCGATGCTGCTCGGCAACGCGGTGCTGACCGAGAAGACCTTCACCTGGCCGGGGCTGGCGCAGGCGCTCGTCAACTTCATCGCCGCGCGGGACTACGCCGCCGTGCAGGGCATCGTCACCTTCATCGCGCTGATGATCGTCGCGGTGTCGCTGCTGATCGACATTCTCACCGGGCTGATCGACCCCAGGGTGCGTTACTGATGGGCAGAAACGACATGACAAGCACACCGCTGCGGGCGCGACTGCACCACGCGTGGCGGCCGTTCCGGGAGTCGGGCAGGATCGCGCGCGGGCTGATCTACAGCGGGGCGGGCGTCATTGCCGGGTTCCTGCTGCTCGCGTTCGCCGGTCCGGTGCTCTACCCGTACGGCGGCACGCAGTACCGCGTCGAGACCGAGCCCGGTGAGTTCGCCACCTTCCCCGAGCTGGCGCCGCCGTCGGCGGAACACTGGCTCGGCACGACCAAGGACCAGTTCGACGTCTTCGCGCGGATCATCGACGGCGCGACGATCGCGTTCACCGTGATGACGCTGGCGGTCTCGATCGCGATGGTCGTCGGCGTGACGCTGGGGCTGTTCAGCGGGTACCGGGGCGGCAGGCTCGACCGGATCGCCGTGACGGCGATGGACGCGGTGTACGCCTTCCCGCCGCTGGTGCTGGCGATCATCGTGGCGTTCGTGCTGGGCGCCTACGTCTCGCCCGGCGTGGTCTCGGCGACCTTCGCCGTCGGGGTGGTGTACATCCCGCAGTACTTCCGGGTGGTCCGCAACCAGACGCTGTCGGTGAAGGAGGAGCCCTTCGTCGAGGCGGCGCGGTCGTTCGGCGCTCGCAATAGGACGGTGCTCGGCCGCTACGTGTTCTTCAACGTGGTGCAGACGGTGCCGGTGATCCTGACGCTGAACGCGGCGGACGCGATCCTGGTGCTGGCCGCGCTCGGCTTCCTCGGCTACGGCGTGCAGCCGCCGACGCCGGAGTGGGGCTATGACATCTCGCAGGCGGTCGACGACGTCGCGGCAGGAATCTGGTGGACCGCGCTGTGGCCGGGTATCGCGATCGTGCTGCTGGTGACGGCGCTGACGCTGGTCGGCGAGGGACTCAACGACGTGGTCAACCCGCTGCTGCGGGCGCGCGGCAAGGCGGGCAGCAAGCTCAAGGCCATGCCTCGGGTGCGGCGGGCACGGCGACAAGACGACGCCGAGCGGCTGGCGGCGCGGGTGCGTGACCTGCGCGTCGGGTACCGCACCGCGGACGGTCCACTGTGGGCGGTCGACGGCGTGAGCTTCGACCTGAGGCCGGGCGAGTGCGTCGCGCTGGTCGGTGAGTCGGGGTGCGGTAAGTCGTCCATGGGCCGGGCGATGCTGCGGCTGATGCCACCGGGCGGCGTCGTGCACGGGCAGGTCGACATCGGCGGCACCGACGTCGTCACCGCGCCGGAGTCCGAGGTGCGACGGCTGCGCGGCGAACGCGCCGCGCTGATGTTCCAGGAGCCGATGACCCGGCTCAACCCGTTGCAGCGGGTCAGCGATCACTTCGTCGAGATGATCCGCACCCACCGGCCGAAGACGTCCCGGGACGAGGCCCGGTCGATGGCGCGCGAGGCGCTGGTGCAGGTCGGCATCCCGCCGACGCGGATCGACAACTACCCGCACGAGTTCTCCGGCGGGATGCGGCAGCGGGTGATGCTGGCGCTGTCGATCGTGCTGACGCCGAGGCTGATCGTCGCGGACGAGCCGACGACCGCGCTCGACGTCATCGTCGAGTCGCAGATTCTGTCCATTCTGGAGCGATTGCGAGCCGAGGAGGAGGTCGGCATCCTGCTCATCACGCACAACCTGGGCGTCGTCGCGGAGGCGTGCGACCGGGTCGCGGTGATGTACGCGGGCAAGATCGTGGAAACCGGCCCGGTGGACGAGATCTTCAACAACCCCAAGCATCCGTACACCCGGGGCCTGGTCGCGTCGACGATCTCGCTGAAGACGACGGAACTGCGGTCCATCGGCGGGTATCCGCCGAGCCTGGTCGACCCGCCGCAGGGCTGCCGGTTCGCGCCGCGCTGCCCGTACGTGATGGACCACTGCACGCGGCGCCCGCCCGAACTGGCCGAGGTCGGGCCGGAGCAGCGGGCGGCGTGCTTCCTCTATCCGGGCGCCGGGCAGCCGGTGCCGTACGACGTCGCGGTGCCGTCGGGTGATCCGCAGGTGAGTGGCATATGAGCGAATCCGGGCCGTTGCTGGTCGTCGACGACCTGAAGACGCACTTTCCCGGCCGTGGCGGTCTGTTCGGCGGCGGCAAGAACGTGGTCAAGGCGGTCGACGGGGTGAGCTGCTCGGTCGGCGAGGGCGAGGTGTTCGGTCTCGTCGGCGAGAGCGGGTCGGGCAAGACGACGCTGGGCCGGTCGCTGCTCAAGCTCGTGCAGCCGACGTCGGGGCGGATCCGTTACCGGGGAAGGGATCTGGTGCCGCTCGCCGAGGGCGAGATGCGGCCGCTGCGGCGCGAGCTGGGCATGATCTTCCAGGACCCGAACGCGTCCATGAACCCGGCGATGACGATCGGTCAGGGCGTCGGGCACCCGCTGCACATCCACGGCATGGTCGGCAGCCGCGCCGAGGCGCGCCAGCGGGTGGTCGAGATGCTGGAGCGGGTCGGGCTGCACCCGGCGGAGAGCTTCCTCGACCGCTACCCGGAGGATCTGTCCGGCGGACAGAAGCAGCGGTTGGTCATCGCGCGCGCGTTGATCACCGAGCCGAAGTTCGTCGTCGCGGACGAGCCGGTCGCGGCGCTCGACATGAGCGTGCGGGCGCGGGTGCTCGAGCTGATGCTCGAGCTCAAGCGGGATCTCGACCTGACGTACGTGTTTATCACGCACGACCTGGCGACCGCGCGGTTCCTGTGCGACCGGATCGGCATTCTCTACCTCGGCGGGCTGGTCGAGCAGGGGCCGTCGGACGCGCTGTTCGACGACCCGCAGCACCCCTACACCCGGTCGCTGCTCTCGGCGATCCCGCTGCCCGAAGCCGGGCGGCGCAACCGGCGGAAGACGTTGCCACGCGGCGAGATCCCGGACGCGGCCCACCCGCCCGCCGGGTGCCGGTTCCACCCGCGCTGCCCGGAGGCGTTCGACTCCTGCGGCTGGCAGGGCCAGGACCTGATCGACGTGCTGGAGGACCGCTGGACCGAAGTGGACAGCGAGACGTTCACGGCGGAGCTCGCGCTGTTCGGCAAGCTCACCGATGCCGACGTCGGCATGGACTACGTACGGTTCGCATCGTCCACACCGGACACTCTGGCTGAGTGGTTGCGGGCGCACGGGCCGGAGCTGCCCGCGAACGTTTTCTCGGCCGTCACCGCCGTCGAGGCCGAGGCGCGCGGCGTGACCGTCCGGTTCGGACCCGGCCCGGAGCCGGACGTGCGGCGCGTCAACGGCCGCGACGTCGCCTGCCATCTGCACGGCATCACGGTCCGGCCGGACGGCGTGCATGTCGGCGAGCCGGAGGCGTAGTCAGCGGGTGCCTGCCGTGCCGAGCACGGCGAGCACTCGGCCGAACAGGTCGTCGGGGACGGCCCCGGGGTCGAGGCTGTCCTCGACGGCGAAGCCGTTGGACAGCGCGAGCACGACCGTGGCCGTCTCGTCGGGCGGGAACGGCAGGGCGAGCCCGTGCCGCTCGGCCACCCGCTCGATCATGGTGGCCAGCGAGGCCCGCAGCCGTTGCCGCCGCAGCCGCAGCGCCTCGGTGAACGCCGGGTCCTGGTGGCCGCCGACGGCGTAGGCGATCAGCAGCCGCTGCCAGCTCGCCCCGGCGTGGATCGCCTCGACCAGGTGCTTTCCCACGTCACGCAGGGCCTCCCCGGCGTCGGCCGAGCCCTCGAACAGGGCGGCGGCCTCCCGCTGCCGCTCGGCGACGTACTCGTCCATCAGCGTGAGCACGAGGTCGTTCTTGCTGCGGAAGTTGGAGTACACCGCGCCCTTGGTCAGTCCGGCGGCCGCCGCGACGTCGGCCACCGACGCCGCCTCGATGCCGCGCGTGGTGAAGACCTCGTGTGCCGCCGCGAGCACCCGCCGCCTGGTCTCCTCGCGGGTGGGGCGGCGGCGCGCGGTCATGGCGCCGTGGCGCAGGTGCTGATCGGGTCTCGCTCGGCGAACCGGCCGTCGAGGAACTCGATGGCGTGCGGGGCGCCGGAGACCGCACCGATCACGTGCTCGCCGAGCACGGCGGGCTGGAACCGCACCGTCGCGCCGCGCGAGCACCACGCCTTGTTGAGCTGCACTGCCTGGTCGAACGTGACCAGCTCGTCGGCCGGCGAGTGGTAGATCATCACCGGTGCCTTCGGCGCCGTCTGGCCGAGCCGGATGTCGTCGAGCACCTGCTGCCACTTCGGCAGCGACATCGGGTCGTCGACGGTGGTGTAGCTGTCCAGGCTGCGGAAGGCGTAGTTCGCCGAGAACTCCTCGACGCACTGGGTGCTGATGTCGGCGGCCATCTGCTTGCCCTCCGGTGTCAGTATCTCCTGGAACGGCGCGTCGGGATAGGCGCGGGCGAGGCCGACCGCGGCGGCCAGCACGAGCCCGCTGGCCGGGCCGCCGTCGTGCAGGTTGGCCATGGTCTCCATGTCGGCGGGCGCCGCGCCGACCGCGGCGCCGACCACGCGCAGGTCCGACGCATACGCGCTGGCGCGCTGTGCCGCCCAGCCAGTGGCGAAGCCGCCCTCGGAGTAACCCCACAGCCCGACCTCGGCGTCACTGGACAGCTTCGCCTCGGGCAGCGCCACGGCGGCGCGGGCGGCGTCGAGCATCGCGTGGCCGAGCGAGCGGCCCGCGACGTAGGTGTGCGGGCCGGGCGTGCCGAGGCCCTCGTAGTCGGTGACGACCACGCCCCAGCCGCGGTTCAGGGCCTGGCTGAACAGCGAGAACTCCTGCTCCGACCCGGTGGCCAGCTTGTAGGACGGGGCGCACGTCGGGCCGAGGCCGTGGGTGCCGACGGCGTAGGACACCAGCGGGCGCGGGCCGTCGCCGGACCATTTCTCCTCGGGCACGATCACGGTGCCGGAGACCGCGTTGGGCTGGAAGGTGGCCGAGGTCGAGCGGTACAGCATCTGCCACGCCTTGACGGGCACGCTGATGCCGTTGGCGGAGACGTCGATGGGGCGCGAGCGCAGCACCGTGCCCGGCGCGACGTCGGGCAGCGGGTCCGGCGGGGCGTAGAACGGGTCGTTCTGCGGCGGCGGGGTGGCCTGCGTGGCGGTCGATTGCGGCGCGGCCGGGGTGGCCGTCGCCGTGGCGGTGGTGAGCGCCGTCGCGAGCAGCGCGACGGCGACGGCGGCCAGCGCGGGTCTGGTGCGTTTTGGCATTGTCATGCTCTGACCACCTTTGATACTCGCCAGTATTGAATACCGCACGGTATCGAGTGAGGTCGGTCACGTCAAGCCTCGCCTTGACCTCTAGTTAACTCGAAGTCCTAGCGTGACACTCATGCACGCGATACGGCAGTACGAGTTCGGTCCCGCCGCCACCCTGCGCTACGAGCAGGTGGCAGACCCCGTGCCCGGCGCGGGTCAGGTGCGCATCGCGGTCGCGGCCGCCGGTGTGCACCTGATCGACACGAGGATCAGGGCGGGCGAGGCGATGGGGCCGTACCCGCCGCCCGAGCTGCCGATGACGCCGGGCCGCGAGGTGGCGGGCGTCGTCGACCAGACGGGGCCGGACGTCGACGAGTCCTGGCTCGGCACCCGCGTCGTCGCGCACCTCGGGCCGGCCAGCGGCGGGTACGCCGAACTGGCCGTGCGCGACGCCGACGCGCTGCACCCGATTCCGGACGGCCTCGCCGATGACGCCGCCGTCGCCATGATCGGCACCGGCCGCACCACCATGGGCGTGCTGGAGACGGCCCGGCTGACCGGCGACGACGTCGTCCTCGTCACGTCCGCCGCCGGGGGTGTCGGCAGCCTGTTGGTGCAGGCCGGTCGCCGGTCGGGGGCGACCGTGGTCGGCGTCGCTGGCGGGCCCGCCAAGGTCGAGCACGTCAGGGGACGCGGCGCGACGGTCGCGGTGGACTACACCGCGCCCGGCTGGGCCGATGAGGTGCGTGCGGCCTTGGCGGGCCGGGACGTGACGGTCGTGTTCGACCTGGTCGGTGGCGAGCAGGGCCGCACCGCGCTGGAACTGCTCGGGCGCGGCGGCCGGGCGCTGGTGCTCGGCTGGTCGTCCGGGCGGGCGACGACGCTGGACGGCGCCGACGTCGTGGGGCGCGGCATCACCGTCGCGCCCGCGTTCGCGCCCGCGCTGCTGAGCCGGGGCGTGCGCTCGTTGGAGGAACGGGCACTGGCCGTCGCGGCGCGGGGTGAGCTGACGCCGGTGGTCGGCGCGACGTTCCCGCTGGCGCGGGCGGCCGACGCCCACACCGCGCTGGAGTCGCGCGGCACCATCGGCAAGGTCGTCCTCACGCCGTAGCCGTCACCGGATCGACCGGCTGCCGGTCCGGGCGCGGCCGGGACACGGACGCCAGCAGCACGCCGATGATCACGACGGCCGCCGCCGCGATCTCGATCCACGTCGGCTGCTCGCCGAGCACCAGGAACGCCAGCGACATGCCGACGATCGGCACCAGCAGCGAGAACGGCGCGACCACCCCGGCCGGGTTGCGGCTCATCAGCGTGCTCCACACCCCGGACCCGGCCACGGTGCCGATGAGCACGATGTAGGTCAGGCCGCCGAGCGAGACCAGGCCCTGCTGCGAGCCGAGCGTGGTCAGTGCGT
>Ga0299913_10004793_pt1 | contig 11421 bp, 11 predicted proteins | sample RVTome_9_FD_201360 | JGI IMG/M metagenome (GOLD analysis project Ga0299913, IMG submission 201360) | Soil microbial communities from uranium-contaminated site in the Upper Colorado River Basin, Wyoming, United States - RVT155D38 (version 2) ... | reverse complement strand
GCAGGCCGACCTCGTCTCCTACGGCATCTTCGGGCTCATCGACGCCATCGAGAAGTTCGACCTCGAACGCGCGATCAAGTTCGAGACCTACGCGATCAGCCGCATCCGCGGCGCCATCATCGACGAGCTGCGGGCCATCGACTGGATTCCCCGCTCGGTCCGCTTCAAGGCGCGCGAGGTCGAGAAGGCCTACGCCGGCCTCGAGGCCCAGCTGCACCGCACGCCGAGCGAGGCCGAGGTCGCCGCCGAGATGGGCATCGGACTCGACGACCTGCACCAGATCTTCAGCCAGGTCTCGTTCGTCAACGTCGTCGCGCTCGACGAGCTCCTCAGCGTCGGCGGTGAGAAGGGCGACAAGCTCAGCCTCGTCGACACCCTCGAGGACCACAAGGCCGAGGACCCGGTGCTGGCCTTCGAGTCCGAGGAGACGAAGTACCTCCTGGCCAAGGCGATCAACACCCTGCCCGAGCGGGAGAAGATCGTGGTGACCCTCTACTACTACGAGGGGCTCACGCTGGCCGAGATCGGCCAGGTCCTCGGAGTCACCGAGAGCCGAATCTGCCAGATGCACACCAAGGCGGTCCTGCAGCTGCGCGGCAAGCTCGCGGAGAACCGCGACTAGCTGGCGCGCTCGGAGCGTCCCGGTGCTCCTGCCTCAGCCTGCTACATGCTGCTGATCACCGACGTCGGTCCCATCACGATCCGCGGCCGCTTCGCCAGGTCCAGCCACCGCAGCAGGGCCTTCATCTCGGTGTAGGCGACCGACACGCAGCCCGCCGTCCTGCCCGCCGGCCCGTTCACGTGCAGGAAGATGCCGCCGCCCCTGCGCGTGTCGGCCGTCCGACGGGCGAACCACTGACCGTTCGCGTAGTAGAGGTCCTTCGGCAGGTTGTAGTTGATGACGGCGGCGTACCGGTACTGCCCGCCGTACGACCACAGGTTCTCCGCCCACGAGGTCCGCCAGGTGGCAGCCGCAACCCGTCGCCGCTGGTAGACGTTGTAGGTCCGCGGGCTGCGCGGGTCGTAGGGCCACCAGTCGTTGGTGTCGAAGTGGGTGTACGACAGCGTGGTTCCCGGGTCGGCATATCGGCCGAAGGCTCTGGTGATGCCGAACGTCCCGGCCGGCGTCTCGCCGCTGCCCTGCATCCGGTTGGCCGCCCTGGCGAAGCCGTTGCCCCCGATCCGGGCCCGCATCGGCGCGAACTTCGCCCGCCAGCTCCCATCGCTTCCCTTCTCGTACGTGCGCAGGGTGGCGTAGCTCGTCGACCAGGAGCTCGCGGTCACCACGACGACCTGACGCGACAGGCCGAGCTCACGGAGCTTGGTCGGGTGGTACGGCGGCGTGGCGGCCTCGGCGCCGGGGACGATCGTCAGCGCCATGACCGCGGCCAGCAGCCCCGCCACCGCACCGGTTCGGGTGCCTCGCACGTGCTCTCCTCGCGACGACTCTTCTGCACTGGTTTGTCGGTATCCGCAGACTAGGCCTTGATCGCCGCCGCCACGCCGCTCGCCCGCACGGCCCGACGACGTGTGTCGCCCGTACGCTCGCGGCATGCCCGCACCTCCGGACCCCGCCTCGACCGAGTTGGGAGACGGCAACCCGCTGTGGGGCGATGACTGGCCCGAGGTCCGCGCCATGTGGCCGCTCGAGGCGACCGTCGCCCACCTCAACCACGGCTCTTACGGCGCGGTCCCGACCGCCGTGCTCGAGGAGCAGCAGTCGTGGCGGGACCGGATGGAGGCCAATCCGGTGCGCTTCTTCGCGCGCGAGCTGCCGACCGCGCTCGACCAGGCCAGGGCCGAGGTCGCACAGTTCCTGGGGGTCGAGGGGGACGCGATCGCGTTCGTCCCCAACGCCACCACCGCCGTCAGCACGGTGCTGTCGGGCGGACACCTTGACGTCGGCGATCAGGTGCTGGTCACCGACCACATCTACGGCGCAATCCGGATCGCCGTGCAGCGCTGGGCGGAGACAGCCGACGCCGAGGTGGTCACGGTGCACGTCCCCCTCGCGGCCGGCGACGACGAGGTCTGCGAGCTGCTGACCGGTGCCGTGACCGAACGGACCCGGATGGCGGTGCTCGACCATGTCACCTCCCCGAGCGCGCGGCGTCTCCCGCTGGTGCGGCTGGTCCCCGCGCTGCAGGACCGCGACGTGGTCGTCCTCGTCGACGGTGCCCACGCCCCCGGGATGCTCGATGTCGACCTGGACGGGATCGGGGCCGACTTCTGGACCGGCAACCTGCACAAGTGGTGCTTCGCGCCGAGAGGGAGCGCTGTGCTGCACGTCGCCGAACGGCACCGGGCCTCGGTCCGACCCCTGGCGGCGTCCTGGGGAGAGCCGCTCGGGTTCCCCCAGTCGTTCCAGGACGTCGGGACGCAGGACCTCACCGCCTGGGTGTCCGCGCCGAGAGCGCTGCGCACCCTGGAGCGGCTCGACCTCGACCGCGTGCGCAGGCACAACGTCGAGCTCGCCGTGGCGGGCCAGCTCGAAGTTGCCCGCGGCCTGGGCCTGGACCCGGCGGAGCTGCCCCGGGACCCAGCGGTCAGCATGCAGCTCGTGCCCCTGCCGGACGGCGTCGCGAGCACCGCTGAGGACGCGGCCGTGCTGCAGGACAGGATCGCCACCGAGGCCGCCATCGAGGTCGCCGTCACGAGCTGGGCAGGCAAGGGCTTCGTCCGCGTCTCGGCGCAGGTGTACAACCGCCCGGCCGACTATGCCCTGCTGGCCGCGGAGCTCCCGGCGCTGATCTGAGCCAGCCTCCTCCGGCGCAGCGCCAGCGTCGCGCCGAGCGCCAGGATCGGCAGCGCCAGGACCGGCAGCGCCCCGCCGCCGGACGCGACCTGCTGCCATCTCCCGCCCACCGCTCGGCCTCGCGGGTCTCCGGGCGTCGCGGCCGGCGGATGCCCGTCGTTCGGACCTGACGGGTGCCCGTCGTTCGGATCTGACGAGTGCCCCGTCCGGGCCGCCGACCAGACCGGGAAGAGCCGCGCCGGACCCGCCCGGACCAGCAGCATCGGATCGAGGTAGACATCCCCGCGGCGCCGGCCCCAGTGCAGGCACGCCGCTGGCAGACAGTGACTGCCGGCCGCAGCGATCCGGCCCAGGGGGTCGCCCGCGGAGATCCGGTCACCGACGGTGACCGCTGGGGCGACCGGTTCGTACGTCGTGCGCGTTCCGTCGGCGTGGGTTACGACGACGACACCTCGTCCGGCGATCGGCCCGGCGAAGCTGACCGAACCGGGGCCCGCGGACCGGACCGGTGCCCCGATCCGAGCGAGCAGGTCGACGCCCCGGTGCCCGGCCTCCCACCGGATCGCGGGCGGGTCGAATGAACGCACGACCTGCGGGCGGCCGTCGAGGGGCCAGTCCCAGGGGGACGTCGCTTTCCCGGCCGCCGCAGTCGGTCGAGATGCCAGCAGCAGGCCACCGAGGAGGGCGCCGACGGTGACCCGGCGGGCCTGGCAGGCAAGGACGCGATGCACGGCACCCAGTCCATCGACCGGCCCCGCGTGCCCGTGGCCGGCCGCTCGTCCTGTGGACGGGCCCCCGGACGCGATGCTGTGGATTTCGGCCCCGCCAGCCCGTCGTCGTACACTCCTCGCAGCGGTCCGCTCCGGTGGGCCGACTTCGCACGCCCGCGTCCGCCGCTCCTGCGGCGGGGGCGCGCCCTCAGTCCGCCTCGGCCCAGCAGTCAGGGGTCATCCGGCGGTGCGGCGCGCTCGCCGGACGTCAGGCGTGGACGGCCAGCCGGCCGCCCACGGGCAACTGAGACAGTGCCTGTCGCCGTCACCGGCCCCGGGCACGCAGGAGAGGCAGGCACGGCCATGGCCGTCGTCACCATGAAGCAGCTGCTGGAAAGCGGCGTGCACTTCGGGCACCAGACCCGTCGGTGGAACCCCAAGATGAAGCGCTTCATCTTCACCGAGCGCAACGGCATCTACATCATCGACCTGCAGCAGTCGCTGTCCTACATCGACCGCGCCTACGAGTTCATCAAGGAGACCGTCGCGCACGGCGGCTCGGTGATGTTCATCGGGACGAAGAAGCAGGCGCAGGAGACGGTCGCGGAGCAGGCCACCCGGGTGGGGATGCCCTACGTCAACCAGCGCTGGCTGGGCGGGATGCTCACGAACTTCCAGACCGTGCACGGTCGGCTGCAGCGCCTGAAGGAGCTCGAGCAGCTCGACTTCGACGACGTCGCCGGCTCCGGCATGACCAAGAAGGAGCTGCTCGTCCTCAAGCGCGAGCGGGACAAGCTCGACAAGACCCTCGGCGGCATCCGGGACATGTCCCGCATCCCCAGCGCCGTGTGGATCGTCGACACCAAGAAGGAGCACATCGCCGTTGGTGAGGCCCACAAGCTGGGCATCCCGGTCGTGGCGATCCTCGACACGAACTGCGACCCCGACGAGGTCGACTACAAGATTCCCGGCAACGACGACGCGATCCGGTCGGTGACGCTGCTCACCAGGGTCATCGCCGACGCGGTCGCCGACGGGCTGATGGCGCGGGTGCGCATGTCCCAGGACGGCGACGAGAAGCCGTCGGTCGACGGCCAGCTCGCCACCGACGAACCGCTGGCCGACTGGGAGCGCGAGCTCCTGGCGGGCGACGCGACGGCGCAGACGCCGGCCCCGTCGGCCGGCCAGGTCGTCGAGGGCGCCGGCGCCGAGACGAGCGCCCCGTCGAGCGAGGCGTCCCCGGCGGCCGAACCCGCTGCCGCGACCGCCGAGCAGCCTTCGGAACCAACCGCACCGGAGCCGGCGCAGGCGTCTGCCGAGGAGACCCCGGTGACGGGGGAGACCCGGCCGGCCGAGCAGGCCTGAGCCACAGCCACGCCGCAACCCCGTGAGCGGACCGACGCGAGAGCTGCCGGTCGCCCCCGGGTGAGCTGACACAGAGGGAGAACGAGATGGCGGACATCACCGCCGCGGACGTCAAGAAGCTCCGCGACGCGACCGGTGCCGGGATGATGGCGGCCAAGAAGGCGCTCGTCGAGGCCGACGGCGACTTCGACCAGGCCGGGGAGATCCTGCGGATCAAGGGCGAGACGAAGGTCAAGGAGCGCGGCGCGGAGCGCACCGCGAGCAACGGGCTCGTGGCCGCCGCCGAGGGCGCGATGATCCAGCTCAGCTGCGAGACCGACTTCGTGGCGAAGAACGAGCAGTTCCAGCAGCTCGCCGCCGACATCGTGGCGCACGCCGCCAAGACCGGCACGAGCGACGTCCAGGCGCTGCTCGCCGAGCGGCTCGCCGACGGGCGATCGGTCGCCGAGAACATCGACTCGGTCGCCGCGGTGATCGGGGAGAAGCTCGAGCTGACCAACGTCATCGTCCTCGAGGGCCAGGTCACGTCGTACATGCACCGCCGCAGCTCGGACCTGCCCCCGCAGGTCGGAGTCCTGGTGGAGTTCGAGGGTGACGACCTCGAGGCCGCTCGGATGACCGCCATGCAGATCGCCGCCATGCGCCCGCAGTACGTCACCCGGGACGAGGTGCCGGCCGACGTCGTCGAGAACGAGCGCCGCATCGCGGAGGCGACCGCGCGCGAGGAGGGCAAGCCGGAACAGGCGTTGCCCAAGATCGTCGAGGGTCGGGTCAACGGCTTCTTCAAGGACGTCGCGCTGCTCGAGCAGTCCTCGGTGCAGGACAGCAAGAAGACGGTCAAGGCCGTTCTCGACGCTGCCGGCGTGTCGGTGCGGCGCTTCGCCCGCTACGAGGTCGGCCAGAGCTGATCGCAGGTCCTCGGGCAGACTGCCCGGGGACCCGGTGCACGATGGACGTCGACGAGGAGGACGCGACCGTGGACGAACCCGAGGGCACCGACATCGGCACCGCCCCGACGCACCGTTATCCCCGAGTCGTCCTCAAGCTGTCCGGCGAGGTCTTCGGCGGAGGGAAGCTGGGCGTCGATCCCGATGTCGTCAGCGGCGTCGCCAGGCAGATCGCCGAGGTCGTGCGGAGCGGCGTCCAGATGGCCATCGTGGTCGGCGGCGGCAACTACTTCCGAGGCTCCGAGCTGTCCGAACGGGGCATGGACCGCTCGCGAGCCGACTACATGGGCATGCTCGGCACGGTGATGAACTGCCTCGCGCTGCAGGACGGCCTCGAGAAGCAGGGCATCGAGACCCGCGTGCAGACCGCGATCACGATGGGGCAGATCGCGGAGCCCTACATCCCGCTGCGCGCGGTTCGCCACCTCGAGAAGGGCCGGGTCGTCATCTTCGGTGCCGGCGCGGGGATGCCCTACTTCTCCACCGACACGACGGCGGCGCAGCGGGCGCTCGAGATCGGCGCCGACGTGGTGCTGATGGCCAAGGGCGTGGACGGCGTCTACGACGACGACCCGCGCAGGAACCCCGCAGCGGCCAAGTTCGACTCCGTGTCCTACGACGAGGTGCTGCGCCGGGGGCTGAAGGTCGCCGACGCCACCGCGTTCAGCCTGTGCATGGACAACAAGATGCCGATCATCGTGTTCAACCTGCTCGCCGAGGGCAACATCGCCCGCGCCGTGCGGGGTGAGAGGATCGGCACGCTGGTCTCGACCGATGGCTGACCATCCTTTCCGTACGACGCCGACGACTGCTTCCGGGAGCCGACCGTGATCGACGAGACCCTCTTCGAGGCCGAGGAGAAGATGGACAAGGCGCTCTCCGTCGCCAAGGAGGACTTCGCAAGCATCCGCACCGGCCGGGCCAACCCGTCGATGTTCGCCAAGATCGTGGTCGACTACTACGGCGCACCGACACCGGTGAACCAGCTCGCCTCGTTCCATGTCGCCGACGCGCGGATGCTCACCCTGACGCCCTACGACAAGGGATCACTGCCGGCCATCGAGAAGTCCATCCGCGACTCCGACCTCGGGGTCAACCCCACCAACGACGGCAACATCATCCGGGTCGTGTTCCCGCAGCTCACCGAGGAGCGACGCAAGGAATTCATCAAGGTGGCCCGGCACAAAGCCGAGGACGCCAAGATCTCGATCCGCAACGTCCGGCGGCACGCGAAGGACGCCCTCGACCGACTCGTCAAGGACAGCGAGGTGGGCGAGGACGACGCCCGCCGCGCCGAGAAGCAGCTCGAGGACCTCACCCACAGGTACGTCGCGGGCATCGACGACCTCCTTCGGCACAAGGAAGCCGAGCTCCTCGAGGTCTGAGGCATCCGTCATGACCGCAGAGCCCCCCGGGGGCGACCACACCCCGGCCTCGCCGCTGGAACCGGTCCCGATGGAGCCGGTGCCGCCGCCGGAACGTCGCGGCCGCGCCGGCCGCAACCTGCCCGCGGCGGTGGCGGTGGCCCTCGTGCTCGGCGCGGTCATCCTCCTCTCGCTGTACACCTGGAAGGTCGCCTTCGTCGGGGTCGTCGTGATCGCCGTGGTGCTCGGGCTGTGGGAACTGTCCAACGCGTTCGCTGCCGCGCGGATCGCCGTCCCCATCGTTCCGGTCCTCATCGGTGCCGTCGCGATGCTCGTCGCCGCCTACGCGGGCGGCCCCGAGCCGTTGGTGGTCGCACTCGCCATCACCGTGCTGGCCGTCATCGTCTGGCGGCTCCCCGAGCCACCGGACGGATCGGTCCGCGACGTCACGTCCGGGGCGTTCACGTCGCTCTACGTCCCGTTCCTGGCCGCGTTCGCCGTCCTGCTGCTGCGCCAGGACGACGGCGCCGACCGGGTCGTCGTGTTCATCGTCCTCGTGGTCCTCAGTGACGTCGGGGGATACGCGACGGGAGTGCTCTTCGGTCGTCACCCGATGGCTCCGTCCGTCAGTCCGAAGAAGTCGTGGGAGGGCTGTGCCGGATCGGCGCTCTTCGCGGCCGTCGGCGGGGCGGTCATCGTGCCGGCGCTGCTCGATGCCACTGCCGTGGAAGGGGCCGGGATCGGCCTGGCAGTGATGGTCGCGGCGACCCTCGGTGACCTCGGCGAGTCGATGATCAAGCGCGATCTCGACATCAAGGACATGGGCTCGGTGTTGCCCGGCCACGGCGGAGTCATGGACCGGCTCGACTCGCTCTTGCCGGCGGCACCAGTCGCCTACCTGCTGCTCACGTGGCTGGCACCCGCTGCCGGCTGAGAGAATGCCCACGATGGCTGCCCCCGGAGAGCTCACCTTCGCCGCACCGCGCCGCGCCAAGCCCCCGCGGCACCTCGCCGACCTCACGCCCGCCGAGCGCCGCGAGTCCGTGGTCGGGCTGGGCGAGAAGGCGTTCCGGGCTGACCAGCTGTCCACCCACTACTTCAGTCATCTCGTGGACGACCCGCAGCTGATGACCGACCTGCCGATGGCCAGCCGGCACGTGCTGACCCGCGAGCTGCTCCCGCCGCTGCTGACACCGGTCCGCCACCTGACCTGTGACGCCGGGGCGACCCGCAAGTCGGTCTGGCGCCTGTTCGACGGGGCGGTGGTCGAGAGCGTCCTGATGCGCTACCCGGGCCGGGTGACGATGTGCGTGTCCTCCCAGGCCGGCTGCGGCATGAACTGCCCGTTCTGCGCGACCGGCCAGGCCGGCCTGACCCGCAACATGTCGACCGCCGAGATCGTCGACCAGGTGGTGGCCGGCGCCCGAGCGCTGCGCCTCGGTGAGCTCGGTGGCAGTCCCGACCCGCGAGCCCGGGTCTCCAACGTCGTCTTCATGGGGATGGGCGAGCCCCTCGCCAACTACCGCGCGGTCGTCGGCGCCGTACGACGACTGACCGAACCCACCCCCGACGGCATGGGGCTCTCACAGCGCAGCGTCACCGTCTCCAGCGTCGGCCTGGTGCCCGCGATCGACAAGCTCACCGAGGAAGACCTCCACGTGACGCTCGCGATCTCCCTGCACGCGCCCGACGACGAGCTTCGCGACACCCTGGTGCCGGTCAACACCAGGTGGAAGGTCGGCGAGGTGCTCGCCGCCGCCTGGCGTCACTCCGCGCGGACCGGGCGGCGGGTGTCCATCGAGTACGCCATGATCCGCGACATCAACGACCAGGCCTGGCGCGCCGACCTCCTGGGCAGGTTGCTCAAGGGACATCTCGTGCACGTGAACCTCATCCCGCTGAACCCGACCCCCGGGTCGAAGTGGACCGCGTCGCGCCCCGAGGACGAGCGCGAGTTCGTCCGGCGCATCGCGGCTCACGGGGTGCCGGTCACGGTGCGGGACACGCGCGGCCGGGAGATCGAAGGCGCCTGCGGCCAGCTGGCGGCGGTGGCCACGTGAGCCGTCGGCGGGGTGACCGGTTCCCACGGGTCCGGGGCTTCGCGAAGGGCTACGACCGCAAGCAGGTCGAGGCCTTCCTGGTCCGCGCCGATCTCGCGCTGCAAGGCGCCCTCCCCTCGGTCACCGCGACCGAGATCCGCCAGGCCGGGTTCGAGCTGGTCCGGCGGGGCTACCAGGTCGAGGCGGTCGACGAGGTTCTGGACGAGATGGAGCTGCAGGCCGTCCTCCTGGCTGCCGCGACGAGCCGACGGGGTCGCGTCGATCCCGTCGCGGAAGCGGAGTTCCTCCGCAAGGAGCTGTCCGCGCCGTACATGCGTCGCTTCCCACGGGTGCGCTTCCCGCGCCGCGGCTATGACCTGGACGACGTCGATGAGTTCGTCGACCGGGTGTGCACGGCTCTGGATGCTGCCGTGGCGAGCCTCGCCGCCGATACCGGAGGGCTGAGCGTCGCCGAGGTCCGGACCGTCGCGTTCCGGCCGAAGCGTGGTGGGTACTCCGAGGACGCGGTCGACGAGGCGCTCGACCGCGTGGTCGAGATGATGCTGCTCATGGAAGCGGGGAGCCGCCGGTGACCGACGAGCCATCCGTACCGGCGGCATCGGTGCCACCGAGGAGCGTCACGCGCGTCGGCCCCTGGGCGGTCGGCAACCGCGGCGGCGAGCTGTTCGCGGTGTCACGGAGGTGCCGGCATCAGCTCGGTGACCTCAGCAAGGGCAGCATCGACGCCAAGGGCTGCTTGGTGTGCCCGTGGCACGGCAGCCGGTACGACGTGACGGACGGCCGCATGGTCAGTGGCCCGCACGGTTTCCTCGGCTTCCGCGGGCGGACCCCCGGGTACACCCAACTCGTCCTCGCCTACGGGAAGCACCTCCGGCTCCGCGTGGGTCGCGCGCTGCGGCGCGGTGACCGCATCACGGTGGAGGGGCCAGGCGCGGGTTAGTGGCCGATGAACCGGCCGAACATCGCGGCTCGTCGCGACGGCCGCCCGGTCCGCCGCTCTTCCTCATCCGCGCCCGTCATCACTCGCAGGCCGGCGTTGACCCCGAGCCAGCGCAGCGGTTCCGGCTCCCAGGACGGCGACCGGTGCCCGACCCAGGGCAACCGCACCAGGTCGGTGTCGCGCTCCGTGACCAGGTCGGCGAGCGTCCGGCCGGCGAGGTTCGAGGCGCCCACTCCGTCGCCGACGTAGCCGCCGGCCCAGCCGAGCCCGCTGGACCGGTCCAGACCTACCGACGCGAACCAGTCGCGGGGCACGCCCAGCGGCCCGCCCCAGGTGTGCGTGACCGCCGCGTCCCGCAACCGCGGGAACAGCTCGACCAGCACCCCGCGGAGGGCCTCGAACACGCTCGGGTCACGGTCGTACTCCGGCCGGACCGCGGATCCGAAGTGATAGGGAGCGCCGCGGCCGCCGAACGCGAGCCGGTCGTCGGCCGTGCGCTGGCCGTAGATGATCAGGTGCCGGTGGTCGGTGAAGGTCTCGCGCCGCCGGAGGCCCACTACGTCCCAGAACGACGGCGGCAGCGGCTCGGTGGCGAGCATCAATGAGAAGACCGGCGCGAGGGTGCGTCGCAGGCCCGGTAGCCGCGGGGTGTAGCCCTCAGTCGCCCGGACCACGATGGGCGCCCGCACGACGCCGGACGGCGTCTCCGCCCGGCCCGCGCTGAGCCGGGTCACCGGGGTGCCCTCGTAGATCTGCACCCCGCGGTCTGCCACGGCGTCGGCGAGCCCTCGCACCAGCCTGGCTGGATGGATCGCCGCGCAGTGCGCGGTGTACGTCGCGCCGAGGACGTCGGTCGCGCCAAGCGTGTCGTGCGCCTCCGCGGCGGGCAGCCAGCGCAGGTCGTCGTCGCCGAGCCCCCACGATCGGGCCTCGGCGACCTCGGCCCTGGCTCGCTCCACCTGCACCCGTGTGCGTGCCAGCGCGATGGTGCCACCCTTGTCGAAGTGGCAGTCGATGCCCTCCACGGCCGCCGCGCGGCCGACCTCGTCGACCGTGGCCGCGAGCGCTCGATGCAACGCTTGCGCCGCCTCACGGTCGGACTGGCGGGCGACGGCCGCGACCGACGACGGGAACAGGGCCGAGCACCAGCCGCCGTTGCGTCCGGACGCACCGAACCCGGCTGTCTCCTTCTCCAGAAGGACGATCCGTAACGACGGGTCGGCGGCGTTCAGGTAGTAGGCCGTCCACAGGCCGGTGTAGCCGGCGCCGACGATGCAGAC
>Ga0299913_10004792_pt1 | contig 11422 bp, 8 predicted proteins | sample RVTome_9_FD_201360 | JGI IMG/M metagenome (GOLD analysis project Ga0299913, IMG submission 201360) | Soil microbial communities from uranium-contaminated site in the Upper Colorado River Basin, Wyoming, United States - RVT155D38 (version 2) ... | reverse complement strand
GCCTCCCCCGGCGAGGTCCTGCGCGGCGTCGTCGAGGGCTTCGTCGAGCGCACCCTCGGCGGCTCGGTCACCCCGGTCGTCGCCTACCTCGCCGAGAGCGCCCACCTCTCCGACGACGAGCTCGCCGAGCTCGAGGCGATCGTCGAGCGGCTCGCCGAGCGCCGGCAGGAGGGCGAGCGGGGTGACGGGGGGGCGAAGACGTGATCGCCCTGGGCCTCGCCGGCCTCGCGTCGAAGCTCGCGGCGCCGTCGGCCGGCGCCGCGGGCCCGCTCGCCGACGCCTGGCTGGAGGCGGCCGTCCGCGCCTCGGTCCAGGGAGGTCTGGCCGCGGTCGCCGTCTGGCTCCTCTGCCGCCTCCTCCCCCGCCTGCCGCCGGCCCTGGCCGCGGCGCTCTGGTGGGCGGTCTGCCTCAAGATCGTCGTCGCGCTGGTCTGGGGCTGGCCGGTGGCCGGTGCGGTCGCGGTCGGGCCGGCCGCCGGGGAGGTCGCCGAAGAGGCGTCGGGCGAGATGGGTGGAGCGGTCGCCGCGAGGGGCGTCGACGCCTTCCACGTGGAGGGCCTCTCGACCGGCGGAGCCGGCGATCGAGACATGACCGTAGACCGCTCCGCGCTCGGCGCTTCACCCGCCGCCGGCGGCGGCCACGGGTCGGTCGACGCCGAACGGGTCGAGGCGACGAGGGCCGCTTCCCGGACGCTCCCGGTCGCCACGGCCCGCTCGGCGGACTCCCTGCGAGGCGCCTCCCCGGCCGCACCGTCCGAGCGCCGGTCTCGTCTCACCGCGTCGCCCCTCGCCGGACTCGCCCGCTTCGAGTCCGCTCTCGTGGCCTCGGTACCGCCGGCCGCGCGCACGACGCTCATGGCCGCCTGGCTCCTCGGGCTCGCCATCGTGCTCGCCGGGTCCCTCGGCCGGCACCGCCGCCTGCGCGACGCCCTCGCCGCCGCCGAGCCGGTCACCGATCCCGTGCCGTCGGCCCTCGTCGCCCGGCTCGCCGGCCGCGTCGGGGTCCGCCCGCCGCGGCTTCTCGCGTCCGAACGTGTCGCCTCGCCGCTGGTCGCGGGCCCCTTCCGGCCGCGGATCGTCGTCCCCCGCCGCGCCCTCGCCGGGACGCCCGAGGAGCTCGAGATGCTGCTCTTCCACGAGCTCGTCCACCTGCGGCGGCGCGACCTCGTCCTCGGGCTGGTCCCGGCGCTGGCCGGGCGGCTCTTCTGGTTCCACCCGCTCGCGGCGCTCGCCGCCCGCGAGCACCTCGTGGCCCGCGAGGCGGCCTGCGACGCCGAAGTCGTCCGCCGGCTCGACGCCGCACCGCGGGCCTACGGCCGGCTGCTGCTGCGCTGGGGCGTCGTCGGACCGAGCGCCCGCGCCGCGGCCGCCGTCGCCGCCCACGACCGCAATCACCTGAAACGGAGGCTCCTGATGCTCGCCCAGACCCCCAGCCCGAAGGTCAACCCGTCCCGCCGCTCCCGCGCCTGGCTCGCCGCCGCCGCGATCCCCGCCGCTGCCCTCCTCCTCCCTCTCCGGTGGGTAGCGGAGACCGACGCCGCGCCGCATTCCCCGCCCCCTCGGAGCTCCGAGGCGACGCCCGCCGATCGCCCGACGACGGCTCCCGCCGCACCGGCCGGCGCCACTCCGGCCCCGCGGACCGCCCCCGCGGTCCCGGCCGTGAGCGGGCTCCCGGCGGTGCCGGCCGCGCCGGCCCCGGCGGTCCCGTCGGCCCGGGCGATCCCCGCGGTCGCGTCCGCTCCGGCCGCCCCCGCCGCGAGGTCCGGCCACGCAGTGCCGGCGCCAGCGCCCGTACCGCTAGCCGTCGCACACGCGGCGGCGGGGCCCGAGGCACCGGCCTTCGCCTTCGCGGCAGAGTCCGGCTCGAGCTCGTCCGTCCAGATCGGCTGGGGCGACGGCGGCGACGGCTACGCGGTGCTCGACGGCGACGGCTACAGCACCTTCGGCGGCGGCTACTGGAGCGCCGACCGCGCCCGCGAGCTCCGCCGCTCCCCCGGCGAGCCGCTACTGCTCTTCCGCCGCGACGGCGACACCTACGTCGTCCGCGACCCGGACCTCGTCTCCCGTGCTCTCGACGCCACCCGGCCGATGCGCGAGCTCGGCGAACGGCAAGGCCGCCTCGGCGGCGAGCAGGGCGAGCTCGGCGGACGCCAGGGCGCGCTCGGCGGCGAGCAGGGGAAGCTCGGCGCCGGCCAGGGCGAGCTCGGCGCCGAGATGGGCCGGCTCGGCGGCCGGCTAGGAAGCCTCGTCGCCGAGAAGGTCCGGCTCGAAGCCGAGCGCGCTCGGCCCGGCGCGACCCGCGACGCCGCGACCCTCGAGCGGATCGCCGAGCTCGACCGCGAGATCGAGGGGATCGAGAGCCAGATGCGCGCCCTGGGCGAACGGATGAGGGCGCTGGGGGACGAGCAGCGCGAGCTCGGCGACCGCCAGCGCGCCCTCGGAGAGAGCCAGCGCGAGCTCGGCGAGCGGCAGCGCGCCCTCGGCATGCAGCAGCGCGAGCTCGCCGGCAAGGCCCGCGAGCAGCTCGAGTCGCTCGCCGATCGCGCGCTCGAAGCCGGCAAGGCGGAGCGGGTCGACCTGTAGCGGCACGCGCCGGGCGGCCGGGGCTCATCCACCCCGGCTGCCGCCCGGACCACGCCCCCGCCCGCCACCGCCCCGGCTCGAACGCCCCCCGCCGGGCCCGTGTGGGAGGATCGCCCGCCATGGGCGAGCCCTCCCCTCCGGACCGCACCCTGAGTCACTTCGCCTCCTTCCGGCTCGGCGCGGCGTTCTGGGAGCTGCCACCGGCCGACCGCGGGCAGACCCTCCGCGACGGGCTGGCCGGCCTCGAGACCGTCGCCGGCAGCACGCACCTCTATCAGCTCTACCCGACCCGGGCCGAGGCCGACCTGCTCGTCTGGACCGCCGCGCCGGCCGACGACCCGGCCGCCCCCGACGAGCTCTTCCGCGAGCTCGCCCGCGCCGCGGCCGGGGCCCGGCGCTGGCTCGAGCCGGGCCTCGTCCTCTGGGGACTGACCCGCCCCTCCCCCTATGTCCGCGAGGCGTCGAAGACCGCGATCGACCCCCTCGCCGGCGAGCGCGGCCGCTACCTCGTCGTCTACCCGTTCGTCAAGACGCACGACTGGTTCCGCCTCGACCTCGACCGCCGCCGCGAGCTGATGGGCGAGCACATCCGCGTCGGCCGCCGCTACGGCGACGTCCGCCAGCTCCTCCTCTACTCCTTCGGCCTCCAGGACCAGGACTTCGTCGTCGTCTACGAGACGGCCGACCTCGCCCTCTTCTCCGACCTCGTCCACGAGCTCCGCGCCACCGAGGCCCGCGCCTACACCGCCCGCGACACGCCGATCCTCACCGCGGTCCGCCGGACGGCCGACGAGCTGGCCGACCTGTGGAGCTGACCCCGAAGTGACCGCCCGACCCCGCCGCGCCGTCCTCCTGATGGCCTACGGCGGCCCCGAGCGGCTCGAGGACGTCGAGCCGTTCCTCCACGACGTCCGCGGCGGCCGCCCCACGCCGCCCGAGCTCGTCGAGGAGATCCGCGGCCGCTATGCCGCGATCGGCGGCGGCTCGCCGCTGCTGGCGATCACCCGCGCCCAGGCCGCCGCCCTCGAGGCCGAGCTGAACCGCGCCGGCGACGCCGACTGGCAGACCTTCGTCGGCATGCGCCATTGGCACCCGTTCATCCGCGACGCCGTCGGCGAGATCGCCGCCGCCGGCCACCGGCGCCTCGTCGCCCTCTGCCTCGCCCCGCAGTACTCGCGGATGTCGATCGGCGCCTACGTCGCCCGGCTCGACGAAGCCCTCGCCGCCCTCGACGACCCGCCCGAGGTCTCTCGCGTCGAGAGCTGGCACGACCACCCCTGCTTCCTCGACGCCGTCGCCGAGAAGGTCGCCGCGGCCCTCGCCCGCCTCCCGGTCCCGCCGCCCGAGGCCCACGTCGTCTTCACCGCCCACAGCCTCCCCCGCCGCATCCTCGACGCCGGCGACCCCTACGACGACCAGCTCCGCGCCACCGCCCGCGGCGTCGCCGACCGCGCCACGGCCCGCGCCGGCGCCCCCTTCCCCTGGACCTTCTGCTACCAGAGCGTCGCCGCCGGCGCCGCCGACTGGCTGGGCCCCGAGGTCACCGACGTCGTCGCCGACCTCGCCCGCGCCGGCCACCGCCACCTCCTCGCCGCCCCCATCGGCTTCGTCTCCGACCACGTCGAAGTCCTCTACGACCTCGACGTCGAAGCCCGCGCCGCCGCCGAACGCCACGACGCCCACCTGCACCGCACCGAATCGCTCAACACCACGCCGCGGTTCATCGAGGCCCTGGCGAGCGTGGTGCGCGGAGCTGCTGAAGCGAACAGCTGCGAGTGAGAGTTCTCTTCATCTCCTCGCAGTGCGCCCACCGGTGACCAGGGGGCGGGAGGGGTGGCGTCCGGGGACGCCGCGATCGCGCGACGTGCACGATCCGCCGCAGGGCACGGTGTGCCCGAGCGCGATCGCGACGAAGCGGCACCGCCCCCCATCCACGCCGTGAGTGCCGCTGTTCCCCGGACGCCCCCCCACCCCCCCCCCCCTACGGCCCCCCCCCCCCCCCCCCCCCCATCCCCCCCCTCCGCCCCACCCTTGCGCCCGCCGCCGGGCTCGGTAAGAATCGGCCGGCGTTTTCGGACCCAGCACTCGTCAGCCGTCGGCAGTGGAGACCATGAGTCGAGCCGCAGCGGACATCGATCCGGTCGTCGGGCGCCCGGCCCTGGTCGCCGGGGAGCCCGGCTTCCACGGAGTCACCGAGGCCGTCGCCCGGCCCGTCGAGTGGAAGCCGCCGGCCGGCTGGTACGTGGCCTTCGCGATCTCGCTCGGCATGCTCGGCATGCTCGGCGTCTCCGTAGCATGGCTGTTCTGGGAGGGCGTCGGGATCTGGGGGAACAACCTCCCGGTCGCCTGGGGCTGGCCGATCGTCAACTTCGTCTTCTGGGTCGGGATCGGCCACGCCGGCACCCTGATCTCCGCCGTCCTCTTCCTCTTCCGACAGAAGTGGCGGACCTCGATCAACCGCGCCGCCGAGGCGATGACGCTCTTCGCCGTCGCCTGCGCCCTGACCTTCCCGACCATCCACACCGGCCGCCCCTGGCTCGACTACTGGATGCTCCCGGTGCCGAACCAGATGTCGATGTGGCCGCAGTTCCGCAGCCCCTTGATGTGGGACGTCTTCGCGGTCTCGATCTACGGCCTGGTGTCGCTTCTCTTCTGGTACGTCGGGCTGATCCCCGACCTCGCCACGATGCGCGACCGGGCCAAGACCCGCGTGCGGCAGGTCGCCTACGGCCTGTTCGCCCTCGGCTGGCGCGGCTCGCAGCGGCACTGGTGGCACTACGAGAAGGCCTACCTGCTCCTCGCCGGCCTCGCCACGCCGCTGGTGCTCTCCGTCCACTCCGTCGTCTCGTTCGACTTCGCGGTCTCGCAGCTCCCCGGCTGGCACACGACGATCTTCCCGCCCTACTTCGTCGCCGGCGCGATCTTCTCCGGGCTGGCGATGGTGATCACGCTCATGGTCGTCTGCCGGGTCGCCTTCGGGCTCACCCACATCATCACGCTGCTGCACTTCGACCGCATGGCGAAGCTGATCCTGCTGACCGGCACGATCGTCGGCTACGCCTACGGGATCGAGTTCTTCATCGCCTGGTTCTCGGGCAACCCCTTCGAGCAGTTCGCCTTCCTCAACCGCGCGCTCGGGCCGTACGCGTGGGCCTACTGGATCATGGTCTCGTGCAACGTGATCTCGCCCCAGGTGTTCTGGCTCAAGCGGGCGCGGACGTCGATCCCGGTGCTCTTCGTCGTGTCGATCCTGGTCAACGTCGGCATGTGGTTCGAGCGCTTCGTCATCGTCGTGACCTCGCTCCACCGCGACTTCATGCCGTCGTCGTGGGGCTACTTCAGCCCGACCTTCTGGGACGTCGCGACCCTCGTCGGGAGCTTCGGCCTGTTCTTCACCCTCTTCTGCCTCTTCGTCCGCTTCCTGCCGATGGTCGCGATGTCGGAGGTCAAGGGCGTTCTGCCCGAGGCCAAGTCGCACGGCCTGCCGCCGGACCAGACGCCGGAGAAGCCCGAGCGCGCCCCGGCGCCGCGGCCGGGCTTCGCGCCGGAGCCGGAGCCCACCTCGTGAAGCTCCCGAAGCTCCCGGCCCCGCCCTGGAAGCGGGCCGCCGCGCCCGCCCCCGACACCCTGCTCCTCGCCGAGTACGCCGGGCCGGACGGCCTCCTCGCCGCCGCCGACCGGGTGCGCCGCGCCGGCTGGGCCGACTGGGACGCCCACTCGCCGTTCCCGGTCCACGGGATGGAGCGGGCGATGGGGCTCGCACCCTCGCGGGTGCCCTGGTACGTGCTGGTGCTCGGGCTCGGCGGCGCGGCGGGCGGGATGCTGCTCCAGTGGTGGGTCTCGGCCGAGGCCTACCCGCTCGTCGTCAGCGGCAAGCCCTACTTCTCGTGGCCGGCCTTCGTGCCGATCATGTTCGAGTGCGGGGTGCTCGGCGGGGCTCTCGGCGCGGTCGCCGGCTTCCTGGCCGAGTCGCGCCTGCCGCGCCACCACCACCCACTCTTCGACTCGGCGCGGTTCGAGCGGGCGAGCGACGACAGGTTCTTCCTCTCGCTCGGCGCGGCCGGGCGGGAGGAGGGCGACCGGGCGCTGCGGCTGCTCGAGGAGACCGGGCCGGCGCGGATCGAGCGGCTCGGGCCGGACGGGGTCGCCGAGGTGCCGGCCGGGACCGCGGGACGGCGACCCCCGGCGGCGCGGGAAACCGACGAGCCGCCGGCACGCCGCGACGTCCCGCCGGAGGACGCCCCGTGAGCCACGCGCCCGCCCGCAGCCTGACCGCTTCGGAGGTGACCCTCCCCGAGCGCCACCCGCTGCGCAAGGGGGGCCTCGTCGCGGCGGCGGTCGGGGCGCTCGCCCTGGTCGCCGTCCTCGCCCTGGCGGCCGGCGACCCGCGCCAGGCGCTCGGCTCGTACCTCGTCGCCTTCCTCTACTGGCTGTCGATCGCGCTGGGCGGGCTGTTCTTCACCCTCGCGATGCTCGCCTCCCGCGCCGGATGGTGCGTCGTCGTCCGCCGGCTCGCCGAGCACCTGGCGGGAACGCTGTGGGTCTACGCGCTTCTCTTCGTGCCGCTGGCGGTGGGCGCGGCGCACCTCTGGCCCTGGTGGGGCGGGGCGGACCCGGCCGAGGACCCGATCCTCGCCGGCAAGGCCGGGTGGCTCGACCCCGGTTTCTTCTGGGTCCGCGCGGCGGTCTACCTCGCGGCCTGGGCGCTGCTCGGCTGGTGGTTCCGGCGCCGCTCGCTGGCCCAGGACGCCTCCGCCGACCCCGGGGTGACCCGCCGGCTCCAGTCGCTCGCCGCGCCGGCGATCCTCGTCTACGCAGTGACCCAGACCTTCGCCGCCTTCGACTGGATCATGTCGCTCGACCCGCACTGGTACTCGACGATCTTCGGCGTCTACTTCTTCGCCGGCCAGGCGGTGGCGATCTTCTCGGTGCTGGCGCTCTTGGCGATGGCGCTCGAGCGGGGCGCCAAGGTCGAGGGCGAGCGCCGGCCGGGGCCGCTCGCCGGGGTGGTCACCGTCGAGCACTACCACGATCTCGGCAAGCTGCTCTTCGCCTTCGTCGTCTTCTGGGCCTACATCGCCTTCTCCCAGTTCATGCTGATCTGGTACGGGAACATCCCGGAGGAGACGGTGTGGTACGCCCACCGGCTCGAGCACGGCTGGGAGGGGGCGACCTGGGCGCTCGCCATCGGCCACTTCGTGCTGCCGTTCTTCTTCCTGCTGCCGCGCGGGGTGAAGCGCAACCGGGCGACGCTGGCCGCCGCGGCCGTGTGGATGCTCGTCGTCCACTACCTCGACCTCTACTGGCTGGCGATGCCGGCGATCCACCCCGAGGGCTTCCGGCCCCACGTGCTCGACCTGGTCGCGTGGGTCGGCGTCGGCGGCCTGGCGCTCGGCGCGCTCGCCTTCGCCCTGGCCCGGCCGGCGCTGGTTCCGGTCGGCGACCCGCGGTTGCCGGAGTCCCTGTCGTTTGAGAACATGTGACCCCGCAGCCGGGACCCTGACCTCCACGCGCCGAGCTCCCGAGAGGGGCACCGGTTCCCGATCCCGGCACCCGGCGGCGCCTGCAGCGATCTCACGAAAGGAGACCTAGACATGTACCGACCAACGAGCACTCGCCGGTCGATCGCGACCGCCTGGATGCCTGCCACCCTCCTGCTGTTCACCTTCGCCTGCGGCGGCGGCGAGGAACCGGCCGAGACCGCCGCTCCCGCCGGCGACGCCGAGCCTGCCGCCGCGGCGGCCGCGGCCGAGCCGGGCAACCCGGCGGTGGACGACCTCGGCGACGGCACGGCGACGGTCAGCGGCACGGTGACCTTCGCCGGCCAGGCGCCGACCCTGTCGCCGATCCGCATGGACGCCGACCCCGCCTGCGCCCAGAAGCACGCCGGCCCGGTGATGCCGCAGACCCTGGTCCTGGGCGACGGCAACACGATGGGCAACATCTTCGTCAAGGTGAAGAGCGCGCCGGAGAAGCAGTGGCCGGCGCCGTCGCAGCCGGCGACGATCGACCAGGATGGGTGCATGTACCACCCGCACGTCATCGGGGTGATGGCCGGCCAGCCGCTGCAGTTCCTCAACTCCGACGAGCTGCTGCACAACGTCCACGGCCTGCCGGAGGAGAACCGCGAGTTCAACATCGGCATGCCGGCCACGGTCGAGCAGTCGCGGGTCGACCCGCCGCTGAACACGCCGGAGCCGCTGTTCCCGGTGAAGTGCGACGTCCACCCGTGGATGCAGGCCTACGTCGCGGTGATGAGCCACCCCTACTTCGACGTCACCGCCGAGGACGGGCAGTACGCGATCGACAGGCTGCCGGCGGGCACCTACGAGATCGAGGCCTGGCACGAGCGGCTCGGCACGACGACCCAGAGCGTGACCGTGGCCGACGGCGAGACCGCGACGGTCGACTTCAGCTTCCAGGCGCCGCAGGGGTAGCAGGGCTGGACACGACGTCAGGGGAGACGACCCGATGACCGACCCGAGAGACGCCGCGACGGCCGACCGGCCGCACGGGCACGAGGAGCACCCGGAGCAGCACGACGGGTACGAGGCCCACCACGAGGAGCTCGGCTGGTGGCGGACGTACTGGTTCTCCGTCGACCACAAGGTGATCGGCGCCCAGTACGCGGTCACCGGGCTCTTGTTCCTGCTCTTCGGGTTCGGCCTGATGATGCTGGCCCGCTGGCAGCTCGCCTACCCGGGCGAGCCGCTGCCCTTGATCGGCAATCTCCTCGGCGCGAGCCGGATGCCGGGCGGGGTGATGCTGCCCGAGTTCTACAACCAGCTCGGGGCGATGCACGGCACCATCATGGTCTTCCTCGGGGTCGTCCCCCTGGCGGTCGGCGGCTTCGGCAACTTCGTGGTGCCGCTGCAGATCGGCGCCCCGGACATGGCGTTCCCGCGGCTCAACATGGCGAGCTACCACGCCTACTTCTGGGGCGGGCTGATCATGCTCGGCAGCTTCTTCCTGCCGGGCGGCGCGGCGCAGGCCGGCTGGACCTCGTACTCGCCGCTGGCCGACATCGCGCCGCCGGGGCAGACGGCGTGGCTCGTCGGGATGGTCTTCCTGATCACCTCGTCGCTGCTCGGGGCGCTCAACTTCCTCACCACGATCATCCAGCTCCGGGCGCCGGGGCTCTCGTTCATGCGCCTGCCGTTCTTCGTCTGGGCGCAGTTCGTCACCGCCTTCCTGCTGCTGCTGGCCTTCCCGCCGCTCGAGGCGGCGGCGGTGCTCCAGCTCATGGACCGGGTGGCCGACACGAGCTTCTTCCTGCCCAGCGGGCTGGTCGTCACCGGGCAGCCGCTCGAGGTCTCGGGCGGCGGCAGCCCGCTCCTGTGGCAGCACCTGTTCTGGTTCCTCGCCCACCCCGAGGTCTACGTCCTGGTCCTCCCGGCGATGGGGATCGTCGCCGAGGTGATCGCCAACAACACCAGGAAGCCCTTGTGGGGCTACAAGGCGCTCGTCTACTCGGTGCTCGGCATCGGCTTCCTGTCGTTCGTCGTCTGGGCGCACCACATGTTCCTGACCGGCATGGGCACGGTGATGAACGCGTTCTTCCAGACGACGACGATGATCATCTCGATCCCCTCGGTCGTCATCCTGACGGCGCTCATCCTGTCGCTCTGGGGGGCGTCGCTGCGGTTCAACACGGCGATGCTCTTCGCGCTCGCCTTCCTGCCGATGTTCGGCATCGGCGGGCTCACCGGGCTGCCGCTCGGGCTGTCGGCCGCGGACATCCACCTGCACGACACGAACTACGTCATCGGCCACTTCCACTACGTCGTGGCACCCGGGACGCTGTTCGCTCTCCTGGCCGGCGTGTACCACTGGTTCCCGAAGGCGACCGGCAAGCACCTGTCCGAACGGCTCGGCAAGCTCCACTTCTGGCCCAGTCTCCTCTTCATGAACGGGATCTTCTTCCCGATGCTCATCCAGGGCCTGGCCGGGATGAACCGCCGGATGTACGACGGCGGCGTCACCTACCGGCACAACCAGGACGTCCTCTGGCTCAACGAGGTGATGTCGATCTCGGCCTGGGGCCTCGGGCTGGCGCAGCTCCCGTTCGTCGTCAACTTCTTCTGGAGCCTGGCCAGGGGGCGGAAGGCCTCCGAGAACCCGTGGCGGGCGACGACCCTCGAGTGGGCGACCCCGTCGCCGCCGCCGCACGGCAACTTCCTCACCCCGCCGGCGGTCTACCGCGGCCCCTACGAGTACAGCGTTCCGGAGATGGAGCGCGACTACCTGCCGCAGTTCGAGCCGGGCGGCCCGCCGGACGAGCCCGACGCCTACCACGAGGAGCCCGCGCTGGTGCCGGCCGAATGACCGGGCCGGGCCGGGACCGCCGAGGAGACGACCGATGACCACCGCGATCCCCTACACCGTCGAGGTGAGGCCCGACACCGGGCTCAACAACGTCAAGCTCGGCATCTGGCTGTTCCTCGCCTCCGAGGTGATGCTCTTCGGCGCGCTCTTCGCGAGTTACATCCTGCTCCGCGTCGGCGCGCCGCCGGGCACCTGGCCGCAGGGTACCGACTACCTCAGCGTGCCGCTGGCGACGATCAACACGGCGGTCCTGATCTCCTCGTCGGTGACCATGGTCATGGCCTGGGCCTCGTGTATGCGCCGAGACTTCGGCAAGTACCGCCTCTACATGGGGGCGACCGTCGGCTTCGGCTTCGTCTTCCTGATCATCAAGTACATCGAGTACACGTCGAAGTTCGAGCACGGCTGGTTCCCGGAGACGAACACCTTCCTGGCGATCTACTTCACGATGACGGGGCTGCACGCCTTGCACGTGATCGGCGGGATGGCGGTCAACGCGTACTTCTGGCTGCCCG
>Ga0299913_10004791_pt1 | contig 11425 bp, 9 predicted proteins | sample RVTome_9_FD_201360 | JGI IMG/M metagenome (GOLD analysis project Ga0299913, IMG submission 201360) | Soil microbial communities from uranium-contaminated site in the Upper Colorado River Basin, Wyoming, United States - RVT155D38 (version 2) ... | reverse complement strand
AGATCTCGTGCGGCTGCGCCGCCTTGATGGCCCGCATGAGCGATCCAGAGTCCACCATGTCGCCGCCGATGATCGTGATCCGGTCCGTGAGGTGGTCGATGCGCTCGTAGGTGTCCGTGCTGCTGCTCCGCACGAAGCCGACGACCTCGTACCCCTTGTCGAGGAGGAACTCGGCCAGGTACGACCCGTCCTGCCCGGTGATGCCGGTGATGAGCGCGCGCTTGGTCGTCAAGATCGTCCCTCCGTGTGACGTGGTCGGGTGCTGCGCAGCCTGAGAAGCCCGCGCAGCGCGGCGAATGCCTCGCCGGTCCCCATCTTCGAGATGCCCTGGCGACGGTTCACGAACGTCGTGGGTACGTCGACGAAGGACATACCTGCATGGTGGAGTACCCATGCCCACTCCGAGAGCGAGATGTAGCCTCGCTCCCGCAGCTCGGCGGTGGCCAGGATCTCGGCGGCCCGGCGCGAGTACACGCGGAAGCCGTTGGTGTAGTCACGGGTCGGCAGACGAAGCACCGTCCGCAGCAGCCGATTCGCCATCCGGCTCCAAAGCTTGCGCTTTCGCGACCAGCCGATGATCCGGCTCCCCTGTCCGTAGCGCGAGCCGATGACGAGATCCGCATGCTCACCGGCGGCAAGCAGCGTCGGAAGCTCGGCAGGCAGGTGCGACAGATCGGCGTCCATCTCCACCAGGCGGGTATATCGGTCGTCCGCCAGTCCCTGCTTGAGTCCGGCGAGCACGGCCGCCCCGCGGCCGCCCTTTTCCGATCGCTTGAGAAGCGTCACGCGACCGGGATGGCGGGCGCCGAGTCCTTCGACCAGCGCTCCGGTCCCGTCCGGCGAGGCGTCATCGGCGACGAGGACGTCGATGCTCGCGTCGAGCGCGAGCAGCTCGATCACCAGCTGCTCGATATTGAGCGCCTCGTTGTAGGTCGGGATCACGATGAGGGTTCGGCTCATGCGGAGGCCTCGTCGAGGATCGGTCGCACGATGCGGGCGATGGCGGCGACGTCGTCATCGGTCATGCCCTGGTGGGAGCCGATGTAGAAGCCGTGGGCCAGCGTCCGCTCCGCGACCGGGAATGTGCCCGTCGGGAACTCGAGCCGGCCGCGGTAGCAGGGCTGTCCGAGGATGGGCAGCAGGAAGCGGGTCTCGACGCCGCCGCGCTCGAGCGCGATGACCAGCCGATCCCGCAGCTCCGGCGTCCGGCACACGATCGGGTACATCATGTAGGCGTGCTCGTTGCCCTCGCCCACCGCTGGCAGCTGGAGGAGCGGATGCTCGAGCGCGGCGTCCAGCGCCCGGGCGATCTCGCGCCGGCGCTCGAGCGTGGCCGGCAGGCGCTCCAGCTGGCCGATGCCGAGCGCGGCCTCCAGTTCGGTGACGCGGTAGCTCTGGCCCATCGAGTGGAAGTCGTATCGGCTCCAGACGATCTCCAGAAGCGTCTCGTCGTCGACGCCCTCGTCATCGTCGATGCGCAGGTAGCGGGGGTTGCGCCCGTGATTCATGAGGCTGCGGAAGCGCAGCGCGTTCTCGTCGTCATCGGTCACGGCGAGCCCGCCGACGCCCGTGGTCACGAGGTGCGCCATGTACGTGGAGAAGCAGCCGAAGTCGCCGAACGATCCGACCATCCGCCCGCGGTGCCGCACGCCGGTCGCCTCGGCGGAGTCCTCGACCACGCGCAGGCCGCGCCGCTCGGCGATCTCCATGATCGCGGTCATGTCGGCCGCCTGGCCGAAGAGATGGACCGGGACGATGGCCACGGTGCGCTCCGTGATCGCCGCCTCCACGGCGGCCGGATCCACGGTGTAGGTCAGCGGGTCGATGTCCGCGAGCACCGGCGACAGGCCGTTGAAGTACACGACGTTGACAGTCGCCACGAAGGTCATGGCCGGGACGATGACCTCCGCGCCATCGGTCCAGCCATACCGCTCCTTGAGGGCCTGGAGAGCAAGCTGGAGGGCCCCGGTGCCGCTGTTGCACATGGCGGCGTGCCGCCGTTCGTGCATCGCGGCGAACTTCGACTCGAACTCGGCCATGAACGGCCCCGCCGACAGCCGGCCGGTGACCAGGGCGTGCTGGACCCGTGCGCGGTCCTCGTCGGTGATGTCCGCGGTGCCAATGCCGATGCGTGGCCTGCTGCTGGTGGTCATGCCGGTGCTGGGGGCTCCCCTGCGTGGTGCGACCGCGCAACGCTACCACCGTCGGCACAGCGAACCACTAGTCCCATGGTCATGGTGGCTATCGGCGGTTACGTGCCGCCGGGCGGTGCTGTACGTTCGCCGGCATGCACAGCCCTCAGCCGTCAGCGGCGTCGAGCTGGGCGCCGGTCCTGCGCTGGGCATGGCCGATGGCGCTCGGTGTCGTCCTGGCCGTCACCGTGGTCGGCGACGGGTTCAACCCGACCGACGAGGGGCTGATCGCCGCAACGAGCCAGCGGCTCCTGGACGGCCAGGTTCCGCATCTCGACTTCATCACGGCCCGCACCGCGGCCTCCGCGTACCTGCATCTTCCCGAGCTGCTGCTGCCTACCCCACTGTTCCTCACCGGCCGGCTGGTGGCCCTCGGCGAAGTGGTGCTCTTCTCGCTGCTTCTCGCGTGGCTCGTCCTCGGTCAGGGCCCCTGGCGTTGGGGGCTCGGCGCCATCCTTGGGGTGGCAGCCTCCGTGCTGATCAACCTGAACACCGTCCCGCTCATGCCCTGGTACACGACCGATGGCCTCCTCCTCGCGTCGATCGGACTCGTATTCCTGCGCGAGGGACTGGTGCGCGACCGACTCCTGCTCATTGCGCTCGGGTTCGGGAGCCTCGCGCTGTCCGCGATGGCGAAGCAGTCATTCGCGCCGGTGCTTGTGATCGGCCTCGTCTGGCTGGTGGCTGCGTCCTCGCCGGCCGATCGGCCGCGTCGCATCGCGCTGGCGGTCGGGGCCGTCGCGGTGCCGGTCGTCCTCTATTCGGCGTCGGTGGCTCTTGGTGGAGGTTTGCCGGCGATGGTCCATCAGCTGCTCTCCAGCCGGCCGACCCTGGGGGAGCAGCTCCTCGCGCCAATTGGATCGCCGGGATCGGTCCTTCTTCTTATCGCCGTCCCTGCCGCGGTCGCCTGGGTCAACCGCTTCCACCTGCGCGGCGAGGTGACCGCCACCGGGCGAGCCGGAGTCGTGTTGGCCGTGGTCCTGACGGTTCTCGTCATGACCATCCTCCTGACCTCCGGGCTGCGGGTGACGGCCTACTGGGGCATCCTGCTCACCTGGCTGCTCGCTGCCTACGTCGCCGCGGCACTGCTGTTCGTTCGACGGCTGGATGGCACCGCGCTCATCCTGGTGCTGCTGGCATGGATGACGTCGCTCTCGTACGGCGTCCCCGTTCCCAGCCTCGTGGCGGGTTCGGTGGCGCTCGCGCTCATCGACCGGGCCTGGCGCCACGTCCCGGACCTCGCGGTTCCCCGACCGATGGCGGCCGCGTCCGTCGCATTCGGCCTGCTGTTCGTGGCGACCGTGCCGGCGTTCGCCATCGCCCGATCCGAGTACGTGCATCGCGATGCACCGCGCCGGGAGCTGACGGCCGATCTCGGCGCGCTGTCACCCGCACTGGCCGGCATCCGCACCAACGAGCGCACGGCAACGTACCTGCGCGTCATGCGCGACTGTGTCGAAGCGCATCCGGCGGGGTCGGTCGCCGTGCTGCCGGACAACCCGGCCGTCTACCCGGCGTTCGGCTGGCGCAACCCACTCCCACTCGACTTCCTCTTCCCGCCCGAGTACGAAGGCGCCCGCGACGAGGTCCTCCAGTCGAGCCGCGTCCTGGCGGAGCGTGGCGACTACCTCGTCCTCTTCCAGCGGGTCCGCGCCGACACCCTCCTCGATCCGGGCATCGATCTCACCGGTGCGGGCGGGCCGCACACCTATGACCCGGCCTTGACGGCCAAGATGCGGGATGTGCTTGCTTCGAACGGCGATCCAATCGCGTGCGGAGCCTTTGATGGCTACCATGCGCCGAGCCGCTAGCCCTGCCGTGGGAAACGCTGCCCGCCGCATCATCTCCTGGAGGGCGCTCGCATTCGCGTTGTATGCCGGCGTGAATCTCGGGCTTGTCCTCTACTTCGGCAGGTTTCCCGGGGTTCCGCATCCAGACTGGGAGTTGTGGACGGCCCTCCGTGACGGACCGATCTACGACACCGATACGGTCGCTCCGTTCGTATGGTCTCCAGTCGCCGCGTGGATCATGAGCCTGGTGCCGGTGATCGGCTATTGGCCGTGGGTGGCGCTACAGGTGGGCTCCGTGCTCCTAGTCCGGGACTGGCGCTTCATCGCCATCATGGTGGTATCGCTTGGCTTCTGGGATCAGCTCGCCGGCGGCAACACGATGATCTTCGTCGTCGTGGCGGGCGTCCTGGCGCTCCGCGGGAGCCGGCCAGCCGCCATTGCCTCGCTGGCACTGCTCTTTCTCATGCCCCGCCCACTCCAGGTTCCTCTCGCGGCGTGGCTGCTCTGGAAGATGCCGGAGATTCGGTGGCCCGTTGCGGGGGTGTTCGTCATCCATGCGGCCATCGTCCTTGGCAGCGGGCTCACCGCTGACTGGATCGAAAACGTCCTCGCTCACGCAGCGCCGCTCGGGAACTACGGGCCGTCCGCCCACATTGGCACTGCCGCCTGGCTGGCCATCGGCGTGCCGCTGGCCGTGTGGCTCACGTGGAGAGGCCGAGTGGGCTGGGCCGGCTTGGCCATGAGCCCGTACTGGCTGGCTGGTTACCTCTTGATGCCGCTCATCGAGCTGCCGCGACCCAATCCGAGACCAACTTCCGATGTTGTGGCGCGGCCGTCAGACCCGGCCCTGTCTGAAAGGCGAGCACGGTCGTAGCGTCATCGTGGCCGCCGGGGTGGTGCTGACTGCAATGCATTCTTATCGCCGTGATCGTCTGTAGTAGGCGAATCCGCGTTGCGGCGTCCTAGATCGAGCAGAGGCATCAGCAAGTACTGCGGCAGGTGATGAGGGGAGATAGCGACGCCGGCCCATCCGAGCTTTCCTACAGACGCGAGCCACAGGCCGAGCGGAATCCCAATCGCAAGCCAGGCGATACCCAAGTATCTCGCCGGCCCGATTCCTGAGGAGGCCCCGCCGAAGGTTGCCATTGCCTGAATCCATTCCCAATGCAAGCCAATGAGGATCACGAGAACGGCGTGTCCGAGGGCGAGGCCAGCGAATGGCATTCGGGTTCCGGGCATCTTCCAGAGAATCCACAGCGCCAAAGGGAACTGAATCGGTCTGGGCATCAAGATTGTGAGGGCGAGGTAAGCCAAGGATCCCCCACGATTGCCTCGGATAGCCAGCAGGCCACAAACGAATACGAAGGTCATCGTGTGTGCCGAAGCCGTGTCCCACCAGAACGCCCACGAAGATAGGGTTAGGACAGCCAGCCATGGGGGCCGCACCAGGATCAGTGAGAGAAAGTGAAGGACCACCCATGGCCAGTACCCGATGGCAGTAACTGCCGCCAGGATCCATGCCGCGACAGGAGACCACACGAACGCGGGTGATGTTCGATAGAGGTCCCCCTCCTCGAGCCTGGTCGCGAGCGAGGTAAAGAGTTGCCAGTCGTCGACGTGCGGGCCGAGGGCAATCGTGAGCTGGATCGCTATGAGATTAATTGATACATACACAGCCGCGGCGACGAGCCGCCCTCGACGAGTGACGAGTGCGAGCACACTGATTGGAACTGCTCCTTGCGGTCGGGTATAGATCAATGGAGCGAGCGTGGCCGAGACCTTGAGACGCGCTATGGGCTCATGAGGCCTGGGCGAGTCTCATGGCTGTGTCACGGCGGATTCCCAAGCGATTGGGGCACGCGTCGTCTGACCTCGATCATCGGCATGAGCAAATAGCCCTGCAGAATGTACGGCGAGACCGCAAGGCCTGCCCATCCAGGATGTCCGCGCACCGTGAGCCAGATTCCCAGAGGGATGCCGATGACTAGCCAGCCCGTGCCCACCCACGCCGTAATCCCAAGGTCCAACAGTGGAGCGTCAGAGTGGGAGAGGGCGGCCTCGATCCATGGGATTGCGTAGCCGCTCGCAGCTACGGCACTTGCATGGATGATGAAGAGCAGGGCGAATGGGACGCGAAGTTCCGCTCTCTTCCAAAGCAGCCACGCGGCTAATGGTAGGAACAGTGGCCGAGGGATCATTATCACGAGCGCGAGGAACGCGAGCGATGCCACTCGTCCTCCGCGGTAGGAGAGGATCGCCAACACCAGCATCAGCGTGAACATTGGATTGCCCCCCATGATGGCGGGCCAGAAGAAGGCTGACGAAGCGACCAGCGCTACGAGCCACCGGTCGCGGAGGGTGAAGAGAACTGCGACATGCGCGACTGCCTGTGGCCAGAAGCCGGTGATCGAAACCAGGGCCATCACAGGTGCCAATAGTGGCGACCAGACGTACGGCATTGGAGCGTCAAGGGAGTAGAGCGTCCCAGTTGCCAAGGCAGACGGCAATGCCGCCCACAGTTCCCAGTCGCCGCGCAAGAGCTTGAACGGCTCGAACAACACGAAGGCGGCGATGTTCAGACCCAGGTAGGCAGCCAGTGCGAGCCGCGGGCTAAGGGCCGACGGGAGGCCGATTGCGGGAGCTGAGAGTGACTGCACGACTGCCACCCTACACTGTGGTCTCCATGCTTTCTCGGGGGCAGGCGGCCTGACTGCACGCAAGCCTTGGCATAGACAGCGACTAAAAGGAACGGTGTCGCGCGGGGTTATCTGCTGATGCCGCTGATTGAGCTGTCGTCACCTCGGGCCTGCGACCGATCATCATCTGGGCCCGGGACGACCTGACGGGTCCCGCGACGACTCGACGGACCCGGCCAGTCTCTAGTCCGTAGACGATCGGTGGAACGCGACGTGTTGTCGCGTGCCTTCGCCGTGGCCGCCAGGAGAATCGTGATGTCATAGACGTACAGCCGCGGCGTCGCGAGAAACACCGCGACGCTCGAGGCAAGCCAACGGAATCGTGGCCATCGGACCGTCACCAGGAGCGCAGACAGCGCTCCGAACGCACCGAGCGCGAACCAGAGCTCCAGCCTGAGGGCCGCGCCGCCGGACTCGAACGTGATCGGGGCGAGCTCGAACAGCAGTACCGGCGCCCAGAGGATCGCGGCAACCCCGATGGCGAGCGAGGCACGGCCCCATTCCCGACGCCCGACGTACGCGATCACCAGGAGGATGGGCGTCGCCTTCAGTGACGCCGCGACGCCGATGGCGACCGGCCCCCAGCGTGTTTGGAGGAGTAGGACGAGCATCGCGAGCATGGGCGCGTGGATGTTGCCCGACAGGCTGAGCGCCACCAACGTCGGGCCGAATATGCCCGCGGCGACCCACGCCTCGACCGTGCCATGGCGGACGAGCGGCCAGACCGCGATCAGCGAGCACCCGACCGTGAAGACCGACCACCCCAACGCCAGCAGGTCCCGCGGCAGGTACGACAACGGAACGAAGGCGAAGGCGAACCATGGCGCGTAGTAGTACTTGTTGAATGGTGTGACGTCTCCGCCGTAGAGCTGCTCGCCGTCGCGAATGCGCAGCGCAGCCAGGCGGTAGGAGTCGAAGTCGTTGAAATGCAGGTCGGTGACCGCCCAGATGATGGTCGCGATCCCGATGCCCACCACGATGGCGATGGCGACGAGACGGGGGAGCCGATACAGCCTCATGTCGGGACCGCCTCCGCGGCCTCCGCGGATGTGGACCGTCGGGGGAATGGCCTAAGGCGATCTGGCACCTCGAGCACCAACATCAGCAGGTAATACGGCAGGACATACGGATAGCTGACGGCGAGGCTCGCCCATCCGAGCCGCCCTCTGTATGCCAGCCAGACACCCAGTGGAATGCCCACGAGCAGCCACCACGCACCCAGCCAGCGCGTCGGGCCGAGATTGTTCGGTGAACCCTCCTCGCCGCCGAGCGTCACAAGCATCTCGATCCAATCGAGGCTCCACCCACTCATCAAGGAAAGAGCCAGATGGGCAACGGCGATGGCGAGGATCGGAATGCGCCAGTCCGGCCGCTGCCAGAGAATCCAGGCCAGGATCGGCAGCATGAGCGGCCTCGGTACGAGCAGGCTGAGCGCTACGAATCCTGCGATGCCGATGGCATTGCCCCGCATGGCCCAAGCTCCGGCGAGCAGGACGAACACCATGACGTTGCCGGCCTCGACGTCATACCAGAACGGCCAGGTCGCCAGCGTGATCAGCCGCATCGGCCAGGACGGCAGCGCAAGGGCGGCGACGACATGAAGCAGCCGCCATGCGATGGTTCCCATCGGCGCCAGGGCGGCAAATCCGTAGGCCGCCACCGGGGACCACCGGAAGCCGTAGGTGTCGCTTACCTCGTACAAGTCCGTCGTGAAGACCCGGCGTCCGGCCTCCACGAACTGCAGCCAGTCGACGGCCGCACCGCCGCCGATGACGACCTGCAGCGAGCGCGGCAGCAGGGCAGCATTGACGACCGCCAACACGAGCACGCCGCCTGCGGCCGCGATGTCGGCGGTCCTGGCGGTCATCCGCCTTCGACCGTGCATCGACCGACAGGCTCGCAGGTGATCTCGGGTCCCAGTTGGGGATCGGCCAGGATTTCGTCGAGGTCGATGGTGGACGTGTCCTGGAAGCCACTGTGATCAGGTACAGCGATTCCCTTGCGGCGCGCGTAGTAGAGGAAGCTCGGGTTCCAGCCCAACCCTCGCTGGATGACCCAGTCAGCGGGTTCGGAGCGCTCGGCGATGAACGTGGCGATGCGCAGCGCGCGTTCTTCGTCCGGCGGCGTGCCATAGATGATCGACCAGGAGCCAAAGAGACCGATGATCGTGGCCAGCCACGCACCGGTCAGGCCGACCATGGTGCGCTTGGCCCAGCGCCGCGTGCGGTGCGCGAGCAGCCAATCGATTCCCAGCCCGATCCCGATGGCCACGAGGGGTGCCACGGCCGCGAAGTAGTAGTCGTGGACGGCGTACAGGTTGAAGAGGATCAGCGGCGTGCCGGCCGCCACGGCGACGATCGACAGCGCGAATGGCGACCGTGCCGTGCGGCGTGCCTGGAGCACGGCGAGCGGTGCCCAGACGACCAGGCCAGATCCGGTCAGCATCAGCATGGCCACGAGCGGAACACGCCATTCGGCGAGGTCCAGGCGCTGGGAAAGGGTGCCGAACAGCCACGCTGGCTGGTTCTGGAACGAGAGGAACACGGCCGCCGGCGTCTCGGCCCGGACTGCCTGCGCATAGGCGCTCCATCCGAGGCCGATGGCCGCGGCCCCGCCCACGAGCCCCCACACCCGGAGCGACTGGAAGCCCCAGCGACCATCGCGGCCTCGCAACGCCAGGGCCGGCAGCAGGTAGAAGCCGCCGGTCGTGATCTTCACCAGCGTGGCGACTGACCCGGCCACGAAAGCCAGGGCCCAGTGCCGGTTTCCTTCACCATCCATCGACCGCATCGAGAAGTAGAGAAACGCGACGCCGCTGCCCGCCGCGAGGTATTCGATGAGTGACGCGCGACCGTAGACCCAGGCGTGGCCGTTGAAGAGGAAGGCTGCCAGCGCAGCGATCGCCGCGGTCGGGCTGACGAGGCGGCGTGCCAGCGCGTAGAGGGCAACGGCGGTCCCGAGGAAGGCGGCCAGGCCCGTCAGCCGCACCGCGAGGTCGGCACCGACACCAGCCTGCATGAGCACCGCCGCCGCGGCCTGGAACAGCGGAAACTCGAGGGGGATGATGCCCGGCGGCCCGAGGATTGGCAGGGGTGGCCGAAGCAGGTCGATCCCTCGCTCCGCGTAGACGACCGCGGTGTAGGCGGTCTGCGTCTGGCGAAAGGCATGGGACTCGAGCAGCGACTGGCCGAGTGAGGGGAGCACGCCGATGACGTAGATGGCGAGCAACGCGGCGGCCCATGCCCACGGCCGTTCGCGAACGGACGCGCTCATGGTGTGCTCTCAGCCGAAGGTCGCGGCGGCTCAGAATCTGCGTGGCTGGCGGCGACCGCGGCGCACAGCAAGCCGATGACGGCGAAGTGGTAGTTCGCCGATCCCTGGCGGCTGAACGCGAAGAACACCAGCAGCATCAGCCCCAAGCTGGCGGCGAAGCCGAACGGCGTCCGCGGCGCGCGCCACAGGGCGAGCCCGCCGACGGGGACGAGCAACAGAAAGCCGAACACGCTGAGGCGCGGGCCCCACTCACCGGGAAGTGCCGCCAGGAAGCTGAGCGAGTCCGGTCGGAAGATCTGTCCCGACAACGAGCCGAGCGTGCTCCAGACGAATGCGTCGGGATCCCAGGCGAGGAACGGCAGCGTGAGAACGGCCGCCACCGCCACCGACTGCCAGCCCACGCGCCAACGTTCGCTCCGATCTCGCGCCAGGAATACGAGGGCCAGGGGGAGGCCGAGGAGCATGTACTGCTTTACCGAGATCATCAGGCCCACGGCCAGGCCGAGCCATCGCGGCGCCCGCATGGCCGCAAGCAGCACCCCCGCCACGGCCAGGATCACGAGTGGCTCTGTCCAGGCGCCTGCCACCAGGAAGAAGGTCCAGGGGGCAAAGAGGAACAGATGTGCTGCCGACATGCTCGTGCGGCTTGATCGACCGGCGAGTGCCATGGCAACGGCGGCGAGCTCGAGTGCGATGAGGTGGATGAACCGGGGATCCCCGGCGAGCAGCTCGCCCGGGACCACGAGCAGGAGGCTGAGAGGCGGGTACGGGAACCCGATCGTCAGCTCGCCGTCGACGACGAGGCCCGGCCCGTAGTAGGGCGAGTCCGACCCGTGCAGGTTGTCGTAGATGGGCAGATACGGATTCGTCCCATCCATCAGGGCGCGCGCGCCATCGGCCTGCATGACCCACACGTCGATGAACGGATCGGGCGCAATCAGGATCACCCATGTGCCGAGCACCAGATGCAGCGCCGCCAGGATCGCCAGGCGCGCGTATCCGTGGCGCAGCGCGCCGAAGATTGGGGACACCGCGACCACGGCTACGAGCGCGAGCCCGGCCCAGAAGGGAAGGTAGTCGGCGGGGCCGTCCTGGGCGAGCGGATTCGTCAGCGGCCACACCGCGAGCAATGCGAGCTCGACGGCCAGGCCGAAGCCGAGCAGCTTCCGCAGCCCGTGTCCGGTACCCATGTGCGGCGCGGTTCGCGCCAACGCCGCGACGGCTGCTGCCCCGATCGCGATCGCCAGGAAGATGAAGGGGATCGGGCCGGGGCCGCCTCGTCCGACGTAGATGGCGTAGCCCAGGGCAAGTGCCGCCACAGTGGCCCACCACGCTCGCCAGTCCTCGCCGTGCTCTGTCGACGCCATGGCAGATGCGTTCATCGGAGACCGGAAGCGTGGCGCCTCACCGAGCCGGAGCGAGACTCCGGAGGCGACCACGAGACGCAATGGACGAACAGGACGATCGAGAGTTC